>ERZ795054.1635-NODE-1635-length-20565-cov-6.405071_pt1 | contig 20565 bp, 14 predicted proteins | sample MGYA00375138_ERZ795054 | MGnify/ENA primary metagenome ERZ795054 (study PRJEB30183, sample SAMN05720215) | anaerobic digester metagenome | isolation source: active sludge of municipal wastewater-treating anaerobic digesters | place: USA | collected 2014-12-23 ... | reverse complement strand
CACCATCGCCGGCAGATCCAGGCAGCCGGGAACGTCAAGGGTCGATACGTTCGTGGGGCTGTCGCTTTTCAGGTCGCCCCTTCCGGTGCCTCTGTAATTGCCGAACCAGGGATCGAATCCCTGTTTCCAGAGATAATAGCCAAGGTTGTAGTACAGCATATGGTCGTTTTCGATGAATTCATCGTCTTTGGCCCAGTCGGCAATATCATCGGGGAGGGTCATCTTCGCATATTTTTCTTTCATGAGCTCGGTTGTATGCGGCAGGTATTCGTCGGTGTTCATCATTATCCCGCCAAGCATGAGAACGGGCTGGCGGCCCTCATTGAAGTTCACATCAGACGAAGGCCGGTAGCGGAGTAATTTCACCTGGATATTGTCTTCGGTTGTCGCCGAATAAATCGCCTGAGTGCTCCCGCTGCTACCTGAAACGGTTTCATTTATCCTGGTTGCAACGCTGCCGCTTGTTGCATTCTCGTCATCGGCGACTGGTGATGTTGCCTGTATGTCATCGCATGAGGTTAAGGTAATTAGAAAAATAAACACCGATGAAATAAGAATATTACGCCATTCGATGATGCCCCGTAATGTCGCTTTCATGATATCCTCCCCTGTGCTGTATCGAAATGAAACGAAAATTTTTATCCGGAGTGATTTTCGGCTCTCATGACGTGAGAATCATTAAAGACCATCCGGATGGTTTGTTTAAAAATATACAAGAGGCAATGGTTTTGCGCTAATCACTTCATGGAAACCCAGAAATTGCACATTAAAAATGGCGGCCTTCTCATGGTCCGCTGGAAAGTGCTGCTGCTAAAAGGAGTTAAATGAAGTAAAAGGAGTGTTCTTGGATATTTTTCAGGTCGCTACACTGCCTGATTGTGCCGGTAATCCGTTCCTCCGACGACCGTCATCAGCACCGGGACCGAATGCAGCTCGTGCGCAGGGACCTTCAGCGGGTCGGCCCCGAGCGCGACGAAATCCGCGGCCTTGCCTGGCGTGATGCTGCCCCGATTTTTTTCGTCGAAGAGGGCGTATGCCGCGCCCGATGTATACATCGCGAGCGCCTGCTCGACTGTGATCGATTCTTCGGGCACCATGCCGCATCGGGTCACGCACGCCTCGATTGCGGCCATGACATTCTGTGACTCGACCGGCGAATCCGATGCCCCGGCAAGAACCATTCCCGCATCGAGGGCCGACCTGAATGGGTAGATGATCGGCAGGCGCCCGGGTCCGAAGCGCTTCCCGAGCCAGTGGTGCTCCGAGTCGATGAACATCGGCTGTACGCACAGGACCAGGCCGAGCTTGGATGCGTCGGCGATCATGTCGCGGTCGAGCATCGAGGCGTGCTCGATGCGGTGGCGACGGTCATGCAAGGGGTGCTCGGCCATGAGCCGGCCATACAGGTCGATGCAGGTGCGGTTCGCCAGGTCGCCGATTGCGTGCACCGCGATCTGGTATCCGGTAAGGTGCGCTTCTTTCATGAGGGCGTACATACGTTCAACGTCATTCAGCATGAATCCCCTTCTGTCCGGAAAATCGCAGAACGGCTCCCGCATGGCCGCGGTGCACGAACCGAATGTACCGTCCGAGATGATTTTGAGCCCCAGGACCCTTAGCCGCTTGCCGTCTGTGCGGGAGCACACGGGCCTCGCCTTGAGCTCATCCAGCGATGCGATGCTTTCGGTCATCACGTACGCGCTGAGCGACTGCGGTATCTCGCCGGTCATGGCCTCGAGCACCGGGATGTCGAGAGCGCCGAGTATGCCCTCGGGTCCGTCGATCCCGGTCTGTATTATGAGGCCCAGGGACGTTATCCCGTGCCGGAGCATTCTGCCGAACGAGCGCCGAGCGCCGTTGTAAAAGTCATCCATCTTCGGCGCGGGAAAATGGTTGATGGCGAGCTTTACCGCTGTTTCATGCAGCGCGCCGGTCGGGACTCCCGATGAGTCGCGCGCGATAAGGCCACCGGTCGGGTCCGGAGTGGATGCGGTTATTCCCGCGGCCTCGAGCGCCCTGGTATTCAGGTACACGGTGTGGCCGTCATGCTTGATGATCGCGACAGGTATTTCGTCCGAGACAGCGTCGAGGTCGGTTCTTGAGGGAAGTGTGGGCCGGTCCATCCCCTGTTCGTCGAAATTCACCCCGATGATCAGTTTCCCCTCAAGGTAGGTCCCGGTCCGTTCGAGCAGGCGCGCGCGCATTTCGTCCATGTTCCGTACGCCGTGAAGGTTGACGTTCATGTCGTAGTAAATGGTTGAAAGGGGATGGATATGGGAGTCGCAGAATCCGGGCACGAGCGTCGCGCCCTTGAGGTCGACCCGCCTGTATCGGCGTCCAAGCGCATCGGTGCAGCGCTTCTTGCCGCCGGTAAACACTATCCTGCCGTCACGGATGGCAACTGCCTCTGTGACAGGATTGGCCGGGTCCATGGTGCGCACCGTGCAGTTGTGAAAGAGGATTTCGTCTTTATCCATGCTGTTTCATGGAGGATTTCATATAACAGCGGATATGTCAAGCGGGATATAATATTTGCGATAGCGCAGGCGCGCAGCATGCTGCGCGCCTGCGCTATCGCCGCCATGTCCGTTCACGACAATCTGGCTTTCTTTCTCTCCAGTATGGCGCGTAACTCATCTGCGCTGAAATGGTAGGTTTTTCTGCAGAACGTGCATGAAATCTCGGCGCCTGAATCCTCGTCGATCATGTCGGTGATGTCCTTTTCGGGGATTGTCATGAGTATTTCGGACAGTATATCGTGCGAGCACCGGCACGCGGCCCTGAGATGACAGGTGTCGGCCACCGTCAGCGGGTTGCCACCGAATATGTCGGAAACGATGTCCATGATGTCGCGGCCGGCGGCGAGCATCCGGCCCAGGCTCTCTTTCATGGAGGCTATGTTGTTTTCGATCAGGGTTATGGATTCAAGCGGGGTCCGGGGGAATGTCTGGATGAGTATGCCCCCGGATGAGGCCACGGCGCCACGGTCGTCGAGTTCAAGCCCGAGGATGAGGGCCGAGGGCACCTGCTCGGACGCGGTGAGGTAATAGGCGATGTCCCGGGCGACGTCTCCGGCGAGCAGCGGTATATGGCTCGTGTACGGCTCGCGCATTCCGATGTCCTTGACCACGGTGAGGAATCCGGCCCCGATCGCGCGGGAAAAGTCGATAGAGCCGATGCTCTCTGCGAGATCGATGTCGGGCCGCGACACGTATCCCCTGATACTGCCGCGTGCGTCGGCCTGCGCATGCACCTCTCCGAGCGGCCCGCTTCCCGAGAATTTCAGCGACACGCTCTGGTCAGATCCGGGCTTGAGCGTGGCCGCGATCAGTGCGCACGCGGTAAGGGTCCTTCCCAGCGGGACCGTCGCGTTGGGGGTGGTGTTGTGGATGCCGGTGATCTCGCGTACCGCGTTCAGCGAAGTGACCGTGTAGGCCCTGAGGTCAAGCCTTTCGCACAGGATGCGGGAAACCCGGTCTTGCTGTTCTTTCATAGGCCGCCTGTTTCCGAAAAATATACCATGCCGCTTTCCGATACTTCATGCAGTATGCCGCCGCGTCCAGCGATTTTTTCGAGGTAGCGGATGTTCTCTCTCCTGTGGCCGATATATTCCTCGATGTCTCTTGCCGGCAGGTGCGCGGTGATTCTCCCGCCCGCGCGGCCGCAGCCTCCTTCAAGGAATTTGCGCAGGGCCTTTTCCATGACTGAGCGCCTGGCCCTTGACTTCACCATGAAACCGAACGCGGTGTGATACGGGCCGGCGAGCACCGAGCGCGCCTCCTCGGGTGCGAGCGGGTGCAGGCCGATGCGGATAACCGGTATGTCGTTTTCCGAGAAAACTCCGTACATATCGGCGCACAACGATACGGCATCTTCGAGCGAAAGCGGCCGGTATTTGCCCTGGCGCCAGAGCTTTTCCAGTCCCGTACCCTCGACGACGACCGTGGGGTAAATCCGCACAGCTTCAGGAGAAAGATCGGCGGCAGACCGGGCCGATGACATCGATTTTTCGGCCGAGTCGAGCGGCAGGCCCGGCATGAGCTGGATCACGAGCCCCATCCCCCTTGATTTTATCATTTTCGCGGCCGCAACCGTATCGCCCGCGCTGTGCCCGCGCCCCGCTGCGTTGAGCACTTCGTCGTGAAACGACTGTGCGCCCAGCTCCACGGTGTCGACCTCGAAGCGCGCGAGCAGGTCGAGGGCCGCGTCCGATATGCAGTCTGGCCTGGTCGAAAGACGAATCCCCCCGATGAACCCTTTTTTTTTCTGCTCGATCGCCGCAGCGAGCAGCTCTTCCTGGATTCCGCGATCGATCGCGGTGAAGCTGCCGCCGAAAAAGGCGAGTTCGATTTCCCGGCCCGGTTCCGATGACGACCGGTATTTCTCCACGGTGCGTAAGACCGCTTCGCGATCGGGGATTTTTTTTGCGCCTCCGGTGACCCACTGGTTGCAGAACAGGCACCGGTGCGGGCAGCCCTGGTGGGGGACGAAAATGGGGATTGTCATGTGCTGCCTGGCCATGGAAGGATGGTGATCCGGGTCGCTTTTATGTCAATAATTATAATAGCCGCCTTTATTGCTTTGATAAGACAGCCATGGAGGCTCAGAGACAGAGGTTAAAACTGTCATTGCGAGGCCTTCGACTGAAGGCCGTGGCAATCCTACGGGTTCGCAGTTCCCGAAGGATCGCCACGTTGTCCTTCGACCGGGCTCAGGACTCTTCGCGATGACTGTGAAATTCCTTATCCCCATATCCCCTCGTCCTGTTTTCTCTGTGTTCTCAGGGTCTCTCTGGCAAATCTTTTCCGATTTAGTAGTGTCCGAAGATTAAATTTTTTATTGACGTAACCGGACAGGATTTTTTAGTATCCAATACTTTCAATTCACGCCAAATTTCTGGGAGGTTCACTATGCCCACATACGAATATAAATGCGAGGAATGCGGACATAAGTTCGAGAAATTTCAGCAGATGAACGACGATCCGGTCAGGTCATGCGAGAAGTGCGGCGCCCCGGTGCGCAAGCTTTTCGGGACCGGAGGAATCATTTTCAAGGGGTCCGGTTTCTATGTCAATGACTACAAGAAAGGGAGCGATCCCGAAAAGAGAAACAGCGTGAGCGCCGGAGAGGCATGTGCGGGCTGCGCGGCTGCAGGCTCATGCCCGTCGGCCGGGGGATCCGACTGAGATTGGAAATTTAAATCCCTCCCCGCTTCTCGCGCCCCCTTTGACGAAAGGGGGCTTTTTATTTTGTACGCGCGGCAGGGGTGAAAAAATATCTATTTTCGGCTCGTGAAATTTTAAAAAAGCCTCGCATCCGGGGCTTTTTTTTGTCAATAGTTACCTACTCCAATTAGATAAAACACTATTTCATGGGGTGCAGGGGCGGAGCCCCTGCGGATAACCCCCTCCTCATGGTGTCCCGTGCAACGGTTTTTGGCAGAGGAATTTCCTAATATCTTATCTAAATATAATCTTGACTGTATGTATCAGGATGTATATTCTGTGCATATGAAAACTACGATAAACATCAGCGATGAACTCCTGAGAGAGGCCATTAAGATAACCGGGGTCAAAACCAAGACCGAAGCAATAGAGATCGGCTTGAAGGAAATAATAGCGATACACAACAGGAAAAAACTGGCCGACCTGTTCGGCAGCCAGAAGAGCCTTGTTGTACCGAGAAGGCGCCGATCCCGATGATCATTATCGACACCAATGTCTGGGTATCATTTTTCAAGGGGGAAAGAAAGGCGGCCCCCCTGAAAGAAATGATCATAGACGGCGAGGTGATGATGCATCCATACGTTTTCGGGGAACTGCTTTTAGGCGGAATAAATCAGAAGGCACAGGAAATGCTGCGTCAGCTTGCACAGGCAGACATAGTCTCACCCGACCTGATATTCCGTTTCATTATCGAGAATAAGCTTAAGGGCAAGGGAATCGGCTGGGTTGACGTGGGCATACTTGCTTCAGCCCTTCATGACAAACACCTGGTTTATACATTCGATGAAAACCTGGTTGTAGTTTGCCGGGAATTTAACTGCCATTTCAATTAAGCATACTAAATTTTGAAAGGCCCTGCATCCGGGGCTTTTGTTTTATATGTACTATGATTTTCCCTTGTTGCGGAGGGTTTGCGCGCGTTTCTGGCGGTACAGAGTCAGGAGGTATTTCTCCACTGTCAGGATGCCGCTGCCGGGGATTACTTCGTCCTTGAGCTTTTCGCCCACCAGTGAGTCGGTGTAGGCCCTTATCGATTCGGGGGTCTTGGTCACTTCGGTGTCGACAAGCAGGTACTCGACGTCGGGGAGCAGGTATTTCTGGCTCCTGTTCGGGTACAGTACAGTCCTGGCGTTATACACCGGGATGACGATCTTCAGGTGGTTTTCCCGTATCTCGTTGATGATGGTATCGAGCTTTATCTCGTTCTCGGGCGTCAACTCGATGAAATCCGAGATGGGGATTATCTTGCTGCTCCGGTTTTTGATTTTTACGTATACGTCCTTGGTTTCGCGCGAGAATTTTTTTCTGCGAACGCCGGCGTGCGAAACGGCTGCATCGTCGTCGAAAGCCTCCTCTTTGCTACGCCCGAAAAGCGACTTGAAGAATTCCCCGATCATGATGAGAATGCTCCTGCGCTGTTTGCGGTCCTGGTATCCCACGTCCATGGTGTTTTTCATGGCCAGGCTCCGCTGGTAGTCGGAGTATTCCTTCACGATGGTCTTGAGCCGCGAGACGTTTTCATCGGTCTTGAGCAGGCTCAGGGCCTTTTCGTCCGATGCCAGGACCGAGCGCGAAGCGTTCCAGTACAGCTCCATCGATGCCAGCTTGGCCTCCTTTTCGTTCTGGCTGAGGGCGGAAAAAACATCGTCCTGAAAGATGATGAGCCTGTGGAGTTCGGCTATTTTCTGGAGCAGTATTCTCCCGTCCAGGTAAAGCAGCGATCCCGCATCGTCGCGTACCGGGATCACCTTGTATCTTTCGAAGCAGCCTTCCTCCCATTTTCTCAGCGTGTCCTCGTTGATATTGTCGAACAGGATGTAGACGTCCGATTCCCGGCATATTCCGTTTTCCCTGACATAGCGCACCAGGTCTTCGCTCACGGTGAGCAGCGGGTCGATTATTTTTTCGACCTTCAGCAGGCAGGTGCGCAGGGAATGGTAGTTTTTTACGATCAGCAGCTCCTTGTCGGACAGCGAGGAGGGGATGTCCTCGATGAGGATGTTCAGCAGATAGTCGAGCTTGGTGTCATGGTAATCGGTGAACGTCGTGTTGAGAATGCCGAAATTTTTCAGCCTTCTCAGTATCTGGATGGAATACGCGTTGATAATGTCCTTCAGGTGCTCGTTATCGAGCGATTTTTTCACCGATTCATAGTTGTTCTTGTGGAACGCGTAATCTTCGGCCGCCTCCAGGCCGTTCCGGTCGAGCCGGTAGCTCTTGAAGGAGAATATGTTTTCGCCGAGCTCTCCCTTGATTATTTTGGCAAGGTGCTGCTTGTTGTGGGCCTTGTTTACCAGTTTCGTGATGTTGAACAGCCTGAACTGGGAAAGCAGATAGTTGAGGTTTTCGTCGGATTTTTTGTCCCGCTCTTCCTGAAGGCGGTTGAAGTCGTCGTTGCTCATCGTCACCGTATATTCTTTCGTCTCGGCTATTTCCAGTTTTTTCGTTTCCGGGTCGGCGATGAAGTCGAAAGAGACGAGAGCCCGCACCTCCTCGGGATAGTTTTTTGAGAGCAGGTCGACGAGGTAGGCGATGTTTTTGTTGCGCGTCGGGGTGAACGGCATCTTGATACCCCGCGATTTTTTCAGGGTCTCCAGGGTGGCGAGCTCACCTTTACCCTCGCGCAGGGCGTTATGCTGGTATTCGCTTATCACGTCAAGAACGTCGACGATGTAGGCTTCCCGCGCGATATGGTCGTGCAGGAAACGGTACTGGTTGGGTTGCGCCTTTTTCTCTCTGGCCATCGGTTTAATGCCAAGTTTATGATCAGGGCCGGCAGGAGCCGTCCCCCTGAGCCATCATTCACTATCGGCAAATTTTATATTTTGTCAATACTTTTTACCTGCCGTGCACCATGGGGACGAAACGGACGTAGGTGATCGATTCTTTTGTAATGCGATCGCCGTTTTTCCTGATTCTGACGAGCTCCTGCATGAACTCTCCCTCCGGGGAGACCAGAATCCCTCCATCGGCAAGCTGGTCGATGAGCGTCTGGGGGATGACGGGAGGGGATGCAGTGAGGATGATCCTGTCGAAAGGGGCCTCTTCGGGCCATCCCTTATAGCCGTCCCCGATCCTCACCTCCACGTTGTCATATCCCATTTTCTTGAGCAGCGAACGGGCGTTTTTACCCAGGGGCTCGACGATTTCGATCGAGTAGACCTTTTTTGCCAGTAAGGAGAGTATGGCGGCCTGATAACCCGACCCGGTCCCGACTTCAAGGACCTTCTCGACGCCCCTGAGTTCGCACAGCTCGGTCATCAGTGCTACAATATAGGGCTGGGAAATCGTCTGGCCGTGCCCGATGGGAAGGGGATGGTCGTTATACGCTTCGCTGATTACGTGTGAGGGAATGAACAAATGTCGTTCGACGGTCCTCATGGCATGCAGAACCCTTTGGTCGGTCACCCCTCTTTCCTCGATCTGGTTTTTTACCATGAGCTCGCGGAGCCTTTCCATGTTCGATTCTCCTTTGCCGCAGCAGGAAGCCATGCACAGGGCGGATATGAACGCCATTAGTATTATGCCGGGTTTTAATCCTGAAAATAAGTACCCGCCTCCCGGACTAAAGGGGCAATCCCGAGGGGGATCATTCGATATGTCAGGGGCCGGCATATTATTCATTTCTGGTTTCCCCGAAAACATGCAATCACCCGGCATATGCGGTTCGCCGACAATGAATAATCTATCATGGACCGGTCGTGGTTTCAAGATATTTTCCTTGCCCGGCTTTCGCGGCCGGGGATAAAAAAGTCCTTGCATGAAAGCCCGGACGGTAGTTCCCTGTTGCGGGGGCCGGTCATGATCCCGGCGGTGAAGGGCCCGGCCCCAATTCATTGAAAGGCGGGTTACCCATGACGTCAAAGAAAACCAAAAACGTCAAAGCGGCCGGCAAAAAGTCGCCTTCGGGCAAAAGCCGTGCTTCTGCGGCCGGGCGGAGCCAGAAAAGTCCGGCGCCACCGGAACCGGTCAGGGCGGCGGGTTCCGGAGGATGGAACCCCGTGGCCGTCCTGATAATCATGGCGCTTGTCACCGTGATTGTCGTGATGGCCAATAAATTTTACCTGGCGAAAAAGCCCGGGCAGCCGGCAAAGCCTCCTGTCGCGGCAGTCAGGCCCGCTCCTCCCGTAATCCAGCCTGAAAAGGGAGTTGAGACCGAAAAAAAAGACAGGAAGGCTGATACTGCGGCAAAAGCCGGAGAGGAGGTAAAAGCTCCGCCCCAGAAGAAGGTCAGGGTCTATTTCATCCGGCTCGACGAGCCGACTGAAAAGTTCTATCTTTCTACGGTGTCGAGGACCGTTGACCCCGATGCGCCGCTGAAGAACGCGCTCGAGGAGCTGATCAAGGGCCCGACAAAAGGAGAGGAGGGCAGGGGATACCTGACCGCCGTCCCGGACAAACTCAGGGTCCGCAAGGTCACCGTAAACGGAAATACCGCCACCGTGGACTTCAACAGGGCCATAGAAGAGGGCGCGGCCGGGAACATCCTGCTGCACCGCGTGGACCAGATCGTGTACACGGCCACGCAGTTTGACGGAATCGACAGGGTTGTCATTCTGGTCGACGGCAAAAAAAAGACCAGCCTCGGAGGCGACGGGCTTTCGATCGGCGGGCCATTACACCGGAGGAAGTAACAGCCGCACTGTCACTCCCGTGAAAACGGGAATCCATTGTAATAAGATGGATTACCGCTGGAGCCTGTGCCCGCGATGGCGGATACGGGAATGATGTTACTCCAGTCACCAGAAAATGAGAATGGATATATTAGAAATAGAAATCAAGGCCTGCTGCGACAGCGAGGAAGAAGTTGTCTCGCGCATCAGCGCCCTTGGCGGCGTTTTTGATGAGCGGCGCACCGAAAGCGACGTGTATTACAACCATCCGGCCCGCGACTTCAAGAAGACCGACGAGGCGCTGCGCATCCGAAATGCCGGGGGCCGGACCGTGCTCACCTACAAGGGCCCGAAGATCGGGAATAAATCGAAGACCCGGATCGAGCATGAAACCGCTGTCGCCGATACGGCCGTCATGGCGCAAATTTTAGGGGATCTCGGATTTGTCGAATCCGGAAGGGTGGTGAAGGACCGCAGCCTGTATCATCTGGGCGGGATCGAGATATGCGTCGACCGGGTCGAGGGCCTGGGCCTCTTCGTCGAGCTCGAGAAGAAAGACACCGATCGCGAGAAGGTCGAGGCCGAGCTTTTCGCGCTTGCAGAAAAACTCGGGCTCAACCGGTTCGAGAGAAGGTCGTACCTGGAAATGATTCTGCGCGAATGATCTTCCCGCCTCAAGCCGCCTTTCTCATTTTTAAAATATGAGTAGAAGGCAGCCCTTATTGGTAGGGGAGAAAGAAATTTTACTGCGATCAGCTGTTAGTCTGCCGACCTTGCAAAGCGAAAGCCTCTGGCTCCGCACTCACCATTCGGACCGCACAATGTTATTATGGTGAGTTGCAAAAAGTAGGCATCGGTGTAATATGCGCCGCCACGTATTAAGCGATTAATCCCCTCATTGCCGCCAGATCCCCAGTCAAAACACCATTCCTCTACATTGCCGTTCATATCATACAGACCAAGAGCATTGGGATTTTTGCTTTTCACCGTGGTTGTTGATGAATTTGAATTTGCTGAATATACTGCGACATTACCGGTTGCTGTCGCATCGTTATAGTCTGCTGTAGCCCCACTGGCATATGTCCCTGACGTCCAGTTTGTCCCATCTATATATCGGGCAGCGCATTGCCACTCGTTATTTGTCAAGAGCCTGAACCCCTTCGCTGCTGCATTCACATATGGATCGTCCTCTTTGCCGTCATTGGGCCCTGTTCCTGATTCCCAGAATTTGGTATTGGAATCATCAGCAGTTTTAATTGGTGTTGTATATCCGCTATCAGTGTAATATACACAGTCAAGGTCAGAAGCTGTCCCGTTGTGTGCGTTAAACCATTCGGTAAGTGCATTACACCAGATCATGGCATGACGCCAGTTTATATAGGTTGCCGGTTCCTGGCTGGTGGTCTCGCTTCCCGGTGATCCATCATTTCCAGCTCTGGGAACACAGCCAGTTGTAAAGTTGAAGCTGTAGTCTCCAGCACCGGTTGCACCGCTACCGCTTGTTGCCCAGGTGTATACTTTGTACCACAACTCGTAGGTCACCTCGGTCTCGGCTATCCAGTAGGCATTGTGAACGGTTGCTGTGGTGCTGTTATTTGTTCCGGTCGGGAAAGTCAACCCGCCGGGTACAAAGACCATCTTGAAGGATAATAAGCCGCCCGAGTGGATGATGTAGGAGGCTTTATTTCCGGCCGTGGCTGTGTCGTCAATCATCCCATCACAATCGTTGTCCAACCCGTCAAGCGATTCCGGGTGGCCTGGATAGATGTTTGCCATCTGGTCATTGCAATCTGTGTTGTTGGTCGTATATCCTCCGGGTCTGGTTTCCGCCTTGATAAAAACATTTGGGTCGCCACAATCATCACCGTCTGCATCATAGTAAAAATAAGACTCATCGATGAGACCATCGCAATTGTTGTCGATACCATCACCGACTATTTCGTCTACGCCAGGAGATATTGCGGGATCGGTATCGTCGCAATCGGTGCCGTCTGGAACATATCCGGCTGGTGCCGTTGCCGCGATGATCGATTCGGCGGGATTCCCATAGGCGTCGTCGTCCTCATCCAGGTAGAAATAAAAATTTTCGTCGACCTTCTCGTCGCAGTCGTTGTCCCTGCCGTCGTAAATTTCTGTCGCGCCGGGAAAGACATCTGAGCGGGTGTCGTCACAGTCGCCGTCATCGGACACATATCCCGATGGCGCCGTTTCGGCGAGAACCGAAACGAGGGAGTTCCCGTATCCATCGTTGTCCAGGTCCTGGTAGAAATACGAATCCTCGTCGACCTTTTCGTCGCAGTCGTTGTCTCTGCCGTCGATAATTTCTGTCGCGCCGGGAAAGACATCTGAGCGGGTGTCGTCACAGTCGCCGTCATCGGACACATATCCCGATGGCGCCGTTTCGGCGAGAACCGAAACGAGGGAGTTCCCGTATCCATCGTTGTCCAGGTCCTGGTAGAAATACGAATCCTCGTCGACGTTCTCGTCGCAGTCGTTGTCCCTGCCGTCGATAATTTCAGGTGCGCCTGGAAATATCTCTGCCCGGGCGTCGTCGCAATCGGTGTCGTCTGCAACATAATTTGCCGGCGCTGTTTCGGCGAGAACCGAAACGAGGGAGTTTCCGTATCCATCGGAGTCTGCATCCTGATAAAAATATATCTCATCGGTCATCCCGTTGCAGTCATTGTCGCAACCGTCAATAGTTTCACTCCCGGCCGGATTTACATCGGGGTCATTGTCGTCGCAGTCGGTATTGTCGGCCACGTATCCCGCGGGTGCGGTTACTGCAGTCACGGAATCGTCCGGGCTGCCAAAGCCATCCTCGTCCGCATCCCGGTAAAAAACAAGTCCGGGATTTATGATCTCCTCAAGCGGGTTTTCCGGTAATATGTCATCGAGCCTGTCTGAGAAAGGCCCCAGTACCTCACTGTTCTCCTCGATAAATTCCTCCCTTTCTTCAGGCGTCATGGAGTTCAGCTCCTCGACGACCCTGTCTGCTATGATCTGCACAATGAACTCGTTTGTAATGAATCCACTGTTGACCAGCAGTACCGCCAATTGAAGGCCTATGCCGAAAGAAAAGTGGGGAAGTTTCACTTCAAGGATGTTTTCTGCGGTATCGACAGTCGACTCGGCCTTTTCGAGGCTGCCGTCATCGTTAAGATAATAGAAACCGATCAGGCGTTCTTCGATACCGTCCTCGGACATGTCGCCCTGGTGATAATTGATCCTTAGGGTTATGTCGGTATTGAACTGTATTCCGTGGGGATTCAATTCAAATACAGGAAAGATGGATAGATAACCTTCTGGCACCTGTTTTGTGCCGTCTGGCCAGGTCGAGACGGTTATTTCGGTTGGTTCTGAAACCGCGCCTGCCGGGAATTCGATTTCCCATTCGCCGTTTTCCGGTGCGATGGTTCCACCTGACTGAGTGATCGATGCTGTTATGGATTCGAGGGGTTGCAGCCGGTTATCGGAATTGCTGTCATCATCCGTGATTTCGCAGGATGCAAAAGACAGGGCTGTTAATATTGCAATTATTGCGGCAAGTCTAAACTTGAACATTTGATATACTCCTTAAAGAAAATTTTATACATGATGAAAATTAACCTGTCATGAATACATATATCAAAGGAGCGATAATTACCGCAGATACTACGATTTAGTGTTATTTATGCAATTTATTTTTAATTTTTTTAGAAAAATTCATTTGTTTGTGTTAAAGAGCTATCCTTAATTACGGCCCATCAATCGATTGCTTTTCGAACATCGCTTTTCCGGAATGCCCTGATCTTGTCGGCCCCAGGGGCATCCCGCCCCTGGTTTTGAAGGAGAAAAAAAATTTTAATCAGAGCCCTCTCCTCGAGGAGAGGGCTCGCCGGAGGCGGCGTGAGGTCAATATGGTTATATCCTACCGCAGCGTGAATCCCTTCTTCTCGAGCGCTTTGATGACCTTTTTCTGCATCGAGTCGATCTCGTTCGGGGAGAGCGTCCTGTCTTTTGCCTCGAACACGATCCTGATCGAGACCGATTTCTTGCCCTCGGGGATCGGGTTGCCCTGGTAGACCGAGATAACTTCGACGCTCGTGATCGTCCTGCTTTCGCTTTCGCGGATGATAGAGCATATCTCGCCTGCGTAGGTGTTTGAATCCGCGATTACGCTGATCTCGAACGGCACAGGCGGGAATTTCTGCAGATCGGTGAACGATTGCGGGCTCTTTTTAGCGGCGAAGACTGCGTCAAGCTCGATGTCGAAGAAGGCCGACTGCCCGGCGATCTCGAAGTCCTTGACAACTTTCGGATGGAGCTCGAAAACGAGGCCCGCCCGTTTTCCGTCGATCATGACAGCTAGCGAGCGTCCCGGGTGCGCGTACGGCGGGATGCTTTCCGCCGCAGGGACCATCTCCCACGCCTTCACGCGATGCTTCTCCAGCATGTCCATTGCGATCCTCTTCGCATCGTAAAAAAGCGTGGATGCAGCGCTTCGCGCGAACACTGCGCCGCACGCGAAAGTCTTCTCCGAGATCAGTTCGGGCGACTTGCGGTCTTCCTTCAGGTAGACCCTGTTCTGCTCGAATATCCTGAATTCGTCCTGATGGCGCTGGTTGAGCCTGACGTTGCTTATGATGTTGGGCGCCAGGGTCCTCCTGAGCCTGTCCTGCTCCTGCGACAGGGGATTGCTCAGCCTGAGCTCCCTGTCCTCGTTGATGCCTAGTCTGTTCAGGATGTCCTCTCCGGTGAACGAGTAGCCGCTGATTTCGGTCATGCCGTGGTACGAAGCCAGTATCTCCTTGTTTTTCCGCTCGAACAGCCTGAACAGGTTGCGCCCCGGCGCCTCGCAGGCGACCATGGGCGAGCGCGGGGTGATGTTGTCGTATCCGAAGATCCTGCCGACTTCCTCCACGATGTCCTCGGGGATCGAGACATCCTTGGTGGCCCGGTAATGGGGCACCTTCACCGAGAGCGCCGAGGCGTCGCCGGTGACATCGAAGTCGAGCGAGGTGAGTATGCGGATGATCTCGGAGTCGCTGATGTCCTGGCCGAGCCTCCTGCGGATGAACGCTGTCGAGGTCTTGACCGTGATTTCCTTCATCTTGACCGGGTAGGCGTCGACGAGTCCCGTCACCGCCTCGGCCTCCGGGCAGCACTGCCTGATGAGGTCGTAGCAGCGGATGAGCGCGTCGGGTGTGACCTCGGGCGAGAGCGCCTTCTCGAAGCGGATTGCGGCCTCGGTGCGCTGGTTGTATCTCTGGGCGGTCTTGCGGATGTTCACCGGGTTGAAGTTCGCGGCCTCGAGCACGATTTCGGTCGTGCCGTCCTCGATTTCGCTGTTGCCCCCGCCCATGACCCCGGCGAGCGCGACCGGGCCGCCGGCGTCGGCGATCACGATGTCCTCGGCGCTGAGCTCGTACTTCGAGCCGTCAAGGGTCATGAGCGGCTCTCCCTGCGCGGCCATGCGCACGATGATCTCGCTCCCGCGAAGCTTCTTGCGGTCGAATGCGTGCATGGGCTCGCCGATCTCGGCCATCACGTAGTTGGTGACGTCCACGATGTTGTTGATCGGCCTCATTCCGATCGAGGTCACCGCAGCCTTGAGCCAGGCCGGGGATTCCTTGATGGCGACGTTCTTCATCACGAGGCCGGTATATCTCGGCGCCGCGTCCGGGTTTTCGATGCGGACCGACAGGTTGTCGGTGCTCTTGAATTCCTTTACGAGATTATGATCGACCGGGTCCCTGACCGGGCGGCCAAGGAGTGCGCCGATTTCGCGGGCGAACCCGCGGTGGCACCAGAGGTCGGGCCTGTGCGTGATCGACTTGTTGTCGATCTCGAGGCGCACGTCGCTGTGCTCGGGGAAAAGCTCGCTCAAGGGCGCCCCGAGCCTCGTTTCCGGCGGCAACACCATGATTCCTGAATGGTCGTCCGAGAAGCCGAGCTCCTTTTCTGAGCACAGCATGCCCGCCGAATCCTGCCCCCGGATCTTCGATTTCCTGATGATCATGCCGCCGCCGAAATCGGTGCCGGGAAGGGCCAGGGCCACGATGTCGCCCTTTTTGTGGTTCGGGGCGCCGCATACAACACGCGTTTTGCCCGTGCCGGTGTCGAGGTCGACCAGCGTGAGCTTGTCGGCGTCGGGGTGCTTGAGCACGTCGAGCACCTTCGCGCTGATCACCGTTGCGAGGTGCCTGTTCATGTGTTCGATCGAGTCTATTTCAGCGGTTGACATGGTGAGCTTGAGGGCAAGTTCCTCGGGAGAAACGCCCTTCAGGTCTACCATGCCCGACAGTATATTGAGTGAGAGCCACATTTCTTTTCTCCTTAGAATTGATAGACGAAGCGGACGTCGCCGCTCAGGAAATGACGGATGTCGTTGATCCCGTAGCGCATCATGATGAGGCGGTTCAGTCCCAGGCCGAACGCGAACCCGGACCATTCATCAGGGTCGATGCCTCCCGAGCGCAGCACGTTCGGGTGCACGAGGCCGCAGGGCAGAAGCTCCACCCAGCCCGACTGCTTGCACACGGGGCATCCGCTCCCGCCGCAGATCAGGCAGTTGATGTCGAGCTCGAAGCCCGGCTCCACGAAGGGGAAGAATCCCGGCCGCAGCCTGATCTTCACGTCTTTTTTGAAAATCTCCCTGAGGAGCTGCTTCATGAAGAAGATGAGGTTGGACACGCTGATGTCGCGGTCGACCATCATCCCCTCGACCTGGTAGAATGTGTTCTCGTGCGAGGCGTCGGTGGTCTCGTACCTGAAAACGCGCCCCGGTCCCACGACGCGGAACGGCGGTCTGACTTTTTCCATGCCGCGCACCTGTATTGCCGAGGTGTGCGTGCGCAGAAGGTTGCCGTCCTCGGTCCAGAATGTGTCCTGCATGTCCCTGGCCGGATGATGTTTCGGAATGTTGAGCGCTTCGAAGTTGTAGTGCTCGGTTTCCGCCTCTGGTCCGTCCAGGATTTGAAAGCCCATGGAAGTGAATATGTCCTCGATTTCGTACTGCAGGCGGGAAATGGGGTGGATATGGCCCGCTGCCGGACGCCTGGTCGTGCCCGGTGCGTTGAGCGTGACGTCTATCCAGTCCTTTTTCAGCAGTTCGCTGATGCCGGCCTCCGAGAGCGCAGATGTCCTTTCGTCGAGCGAGGTTTCGATTTGCTTCTTCACCTCGTTGGCCTTTTTTCCCATCCTGCCCCGTTCTTCGGGAGCGAGTTCTCCCAGGGAGCGCAGGACCAGCGTGAGCGACCCCTTTCTCCCCAGTACACCGACCCTGACGTCGTCAAGGCTTTTTAGATCGGCCGAGCCCTTGATTTTTTCCAGGGTTTCGGCGAGGATTGCGTTGAGTTTTTCTTCCATAGGCGTATCCTGAAATAATTCGAGATTTTTGGATTGATTTACACCCCGGGGGGTAAAAGTCAAGAAAAGAATTCAGCGGACGGATGACCGTTTGGTTGTGAAAGTCCCCGTTCTGGAAAACGCTTCGGCTCTCCAGAACGGATTTATCGTAAGAGTGGATTTATTGCATCAATATTGCTGGGCCCTGCGCGGTCTTTCTTCCTTGGGTTTGGCGACGTTTACCTTTATGTTTCTTCCTTCGAATTCTTTGCCGTCAAGCTGTCTGATGGCTTCATCGCCTTCGGCCTGGTTCGGCATTTCGACGAATCCGAACCCCTTTGACCGTCCTGTTTCCCTGTCAATGACGACTTTGCTTTCAGATACGGCACCGAACTGGCTGAACAGCTTTTGCAGATCAGCGTCAGTCATCTTGTAAGGCAGGTTTCCGACATAAATATTCATCTTGGTTCTCTCCCTGAATGCCAGCGAAAAATCGAGGCAAGTTATTTTATATGTCCACTTATACCGGTATTTAAAAAAAGTCAAACGTTATTAATGGACGTTTTCCAGGGAAATAATCATATCATGCACGGTGCGGCTCCGGTATAAAAGCGCTCAACTAACGCGAGTGGAGCAGGGCCGGAATCATCTGTCCAGCATGTCCCTGATTTTACCGGCCAGCGATGCGGCGGCATAGGGTTTGCCGATAAAATTGATTCCCTCCTCTATTATGCCTCTTTCGGCAATGATATCCTCGGTATACCCGGAGGTGAAGAGCACCTTTATCCCGGGCTTCAGGGACATCATTTCCCGGGCGAGCGTTTTTCCGTTCATTCCCGGAAGTATCACGTCGGTTATCAGCAGGTTGATGTTTTTCTCATATGATTCTGTGAATCGAATCGCGTCCTCACCGTTCGACGTCTGCATGACCCTGTAGCCGAGATGAGAAAGTACCTGGGCCGCAAAATCCCGCACCATGTCGTCGTCTTCCACGATGAGCACGGTTTCATCCCCCCCCAGGGCTCTCTCTTTTTCGTTGACCGCACGTGTTTCGGTTCCGGGTCTTTCGGCGCGCGGAAAGTATATCTTGATGGTCGTGCCCTCGTTGACGACCGAGTAGACCTCTATGTTGCCGTTGTTCTGCTTGACCGCACCGTAGACCATGGCAAGCCCGAGCCCTGTGCCTTTTTCCCTGCCTTTCGTGGTGTAAAAGGGCTCGAAGAGGTTTTTTTTGGTTTCATCGCTCATGCCGTACCCGGTATCGGTTATCGACATCATCACATACTCGCCCGGAACCATGGAAGTGTGGATTTTGCAGTAGTGCTCGTCGAGGACCGCATCTTCGGTCCTGATAACGAGGGTCCCGCCGTCGGGCATGGCGTCGCGGGAGTTGACAACGAGGTTGATGATGATCTGCTCGATCTGTCCGGTGTCGGCCTTGATGCATCCCGTGGCCTTGTATATCGTCTTCAGGCTGATGTTTTCACTGATGAGCCGGGAAAGCATCAGCCGGGTGCGCTCGATTGTTTCGTTGAGATCCATGACGACCGGCTCTATGGTCTCCTTTCGGGAAAATGCGAGCAGCTGCCTGGTGAGTTGCGACGCGCTCGTCGCCGCCTTTTTAACGACTTCAAGGCGGGGGGCCGTCTCTCCGGGGTTCCCGATGCTCTCCAGGGCCATATCGATGTTTCCGATGATCGCGGTCAGCAGGTTGTTGAAATCGTGCGCGACTCCGCCGGCGAGCCTCCCGATCGACTCCATTTTCTGGGCCTGGATGAGCTGCTGTTCAAGCCGGCGTTTTTCCTCCTGCGCGCGCCTGTGTTCGGTAATGTCGATGGCGGTGCTTATGAGGTGGGGAACGTCGAATATGTTGATTATCTCCGCCGAAAAAAGCATCAGGTATTGAATGCCCGTCTTCGACTGGAACATGATTTCCTCGTCTCTGACAGGGGTTCCCCTGCCGAGCTTCTCCAGGACCCTTCTGCGGTCGTCGAGATTGGCCCAGATGTTCAGCTCCAGCGACGTACGCCCGATGACTTCATCGCGCGTGTATTCTGTCGTTTTCAGAAAGTATTCGCTGACCTCGACATATTTGCCGTCGGATACTCTCGACAGGGTCAGGATGATCGGCGCGAGATTGAACGCCGTCGTCACTTTTTCCTCCGACTGCATGAGCTTCTGGTTTGTCGTCATGAGTTCGTTCTGCGACCTGACGAGCTCCTCGTTGAGGGCCTCGAACTCCTCGTTTGACGCGACCAGCTCCTCGTTCTGCCGCCTGATGATTTCCTGCTCCATCTTGCGGTCGGTAATGTCGACATTGACCGCCAGCAGGCAGGGACTCCCGGCGATGACCACGATTTCAGCCGAGAAGAACATGACCTTTATCTCGCCCGATTTTGACCTGAATTTTATCTCGTCGTTGACCACTCTTCCAGCGGCCTGGAGCTCCTTCACGATCCTCTCGCGGTCGTTCGGATCGGCCCAGATGTTCAGGTCGAATGCCGTGCGGCCGATGACCTCGTCTTTTGTGTAGCCGGTCAGCTCGTAGAACCTGTCGCTCACTTCGAGGTACTTGCCGTCGCTCAGGGAGGATATGCTGAGCACGAAGGGGCTCAGCCTGAAGATGGTCGCGTATTTTTCCTCGGAGAGCTTCCGGTCGGTCACGTCCCTCATCGACTCGATCGCGCCGATTATTTCCCCCTGGGCGTCGTGAAGGGGTTGCGCGATCGCCCAGATATGAGCGCCTTTTCTTACGGTGCCGGGCACCATCGCTTCAGCGGTGAGCCTGCTTTTGTCCAGGGTGATTTCGGGATACCTCCCGAGGATTTCGGTTTGCCTTGATCTGTAGGGGTCGAGACAGTAATCGATGAGAACCGGCCTGCGCTCGCCGTAAAACGGGATTGCGTATTCGTAATCGCCTCTGCCGAGCATGTTCTGCGCCCTGACTCCGGTGAGTTCTTCCATCGCCCGGTTCCAGATGATCACCCTGTGCTCCAGGTCGACGGCGAAAGTCGCGTCGGGCAGGAAATTGATGATGTCGAAGAGTCTCTGCTCGGACTCCCTGAGCGCAAGTTCGATCCTCTGTTTTTCAGCCGTCTCGTTTTCGAACGTTTTTCTTTTTTTCCTGAAGAAGTGATATGCCAGGCCTGCCAATGCCAGTGCTATGACTGTCGTGATTGCCGCGCTCAGGATCAGAAAACGGTTCAGAAGATGATGATGATACCTCTGATATTCGGCAAGAATGATGAGTGAGACTGCGGTAACAGTGCAGAAGACTGCAGCAATCAGAAAAAAAAGATTGCCTCTCCTTTTTCCGGGAGATCTGTTCTTATCGGATGGCATGAAATCCATTATATCATACAATCTGCGGGAGTCAAGGAGTTGATGTGCGGCAGGTC
>ERZ795054.1634-NODE-1634-length-20571-cov-21.252876_pt1 | contig 20571 bp, 17 predicted proteins | sample MGYA00375138_ERZ795054 | MGnify/ENA primary metagenome ERZ795054 (study PRJEB30183, sample SAMN05720215) | anaerobic digester metagenome | isolation source: active sludge of municipal wastewater-treating anaerobic digesters | place: USA | collected 2014-12-23 ... | reverse complement strand
TGGCCTACGGCGTGGGCGGCACCAGCGGGGCGCTCGTGGCCGCCGCCCTGTGGACGGGGCTGGGGCCGCGCGCGGCCTTCCTGGGCGCGAGCCTCGCCGCCGCGCTGGGCTGGTGGGCGCTGCGCCAGGCGCGCAGCGCCGATCACGAGGCCGAGCCCCGCGTGCTAGCCGAGTCGACGCGCTCCCCGCCTGGATGATCCAGCCCGCGCCACGCGGCGCAGGGCGGCAGCGCCCGGCGGTTCCCGGCGGCCTTGGGTCGGCGCGAACGGGGTGCCCGCGCCGCCTCCTGTTGCCGCGTGCGAGGTCAGGCGAGCACGAGCTCGGTGGCAGCCATGAAGCGCGTGCCCGAGGCGAGTGGGTGCGTGGCGCCGGAGGGCGTGGGGGTGAGCGTCAGGGTGAGCGCGGCACGCTCCGCGGCATCGAGGCTGCGATAGAGAAAGTCGCGTTCGTTGCCGGGTTCGCCCGCGAGGTAGAGCTGGGTGCCCAGCGCACGCAGGCCCGCCGCCTCCACGCGTAGATGGATGTGTGGCGTGCGGCCCGGGTAGGGCACGGGGCGGATCGTGCGAAAAGCGAAGCGACCCTCGGCATCGGCCAGGGCGCGGCCATAGCCCTGGAAATTCGGATCGCGCTCGGCCAGCGCGCCCCCCGCCGGATGGTGATAGACCGCGTTCGCGTCGCACTGCCAGATCTCGATGAGCGCGCCGGGCAGCGGAGCGCCGGCGCGGTGGCTCACCCGCCCCGCGAGGAAGAGAGGCACGCCGCGCGCCAGGGGCTCCCCGGCGCCTTGCGCGCGCAGCAGATCGGCGTCGGTCTCGCGCGGCCGCTCGCTGGCCGCGCGCGGGTAGAACGGCCCCAGCGATTGCGCCGGCGTGGGCGTGCGACCCGCGGGGGACTGGGCGCGTGGCTGCCCCGTCGGCAGCGACAGGCTGGCCAGCGAGGCCGCGAGCGCGAGCAGGCGCTGGCGGCGGGCGAGCAGGGCAGAGTGGTCGGGTCGGTCCATGGGGGGCATCCGGCAGACCCGCCCATGGTCCGCACCCTTGCCGGCCCAGGCAAGGGCGGGACACCCCTATGGCATACTTGATGCGATGCGGCAAATCCGCGCGACGGTCGCGCAAGACTGCTGCCCGCCTGGACCGATGAACGCGCCTCGCACCCTCTACGACAAGCTCTGGGACGACCACGTGGTGCACGTCGAGGAGGACGGCACGGCCGTGCTCTACATCGACCGCCACCTGGTGCACGAGGTCACCTCGCCCCAGGCCTTCGAGGGTCTGCGCCTGGCGGGCCGTAAGCCCTGGCGCGTGGGCTCGGTCGTGGCCACGGCCGACCACAACACCCCGACCACGGGCTGGGAGCGAGGTTACGACGGCATCGTCGATCCGGTCTCGCGCGAGCAGATCGCCACCCTCGACGCCAACATCCGCGAGTTCGGCGCAGCGGCCTACTTTCCCTTCCTGGACAAGCGCCAAGGCATCGTTCACGTGATGGGGCCCGAGCAGGGTGCGACGCTGCCGGGCATGACGGTGGTCTGCGGCGACTCGCACACCAGCACTCACGGAGCCTTCGGGGCGCTGGCCTTCGGCATCGGCACCTCGGAAGTCGAGCACGTGCTGGCGACCCAGACCCTGCTCACCCGCAAGGCCAAGTCGATGCTCGTGAGGGTGGACGGCAAGCTCGCGCCGGGCGTGACCGCCAAGGACATCGTGCTCGCGGTGATCGGGCGCATCGGCACGGCCGGCGGCACGGGCTACGCGATCGAGTTCGCGGGCGCGGCCATCGAGGCCTTGTCCATGGAAGGCCGCATGACCGTGTGCAACATGGCCATCGAGGCCGGTGCGCGCGCCGGCATGGTGGCGGTGGACGCCAAGACGCTGGACTACGTCCGCGGCCGCCCCTTCGCGCCGGCGCCCGAGCACTGGGACGCGGCCGTGGCGCACTGGCGCACGTTGCGTTCCGACGCGGGCGCGCGCTTTGACGCCGTGGTGGAACTGCGCGCCGAGGACATCGCCCCGCAGGTCACCTGGGGCACCTCGCCCGAGATGGTCGCGGGCATCGAGGCGCGCGTGCCCGATCCCGAGCGCGAGCGCGATCCGGTGCGGCGCGAGGGCATCGAACGCGCCCTGACCTACATGGGCCTCGCGCCGGACACGCCCATCGGCGAGATCCGCGTCGACAAGGTCTTCATCGGCTCGTGCACCAACTCGCGCATCGAGGACCTGCGTGCCGCCGCCTGGGTGGTCAAGCGGCTGGGCAAGCGGGTGGCGGGCAACGTGAAGCTCGCCATGGTGGTGCCCGGCTCCGGCCTGGTGAAGGCGCAGGCCGAGCTCGAGGGCCTGCACGAGATCTTCAAGGCGGCGGGCTTCGAGTGGCGCGAACCCGGCTGCTCGATGTGCCTGGCGATGAACGCCGACCGGCTCGAGCCCGGCGAGCGTTGCGCCAGCACCAGCAACCGCAACTTCGAGGGTCGGCAGGGGGCGGGAGGGCGCACGCATCTGGTGTCGCCGGCGATGGCCGCCGCGGCCGCCATCGAAGGCCGCTTTGTCGACGTGCGGAGGATCGCATGATGCGCGTCCTGTTGGCCGTGCTTGCCGCGACGGCCCTGCTGCCCGCGTGCAATACGATCTCGGGCATGGGCAAGGATCTCAATCGCGCGGGCCAGGTGATCTCCGGGGCCGCGGACGGCGGGCGCAAGTAGCCATGGAACGCTTCGAAGTCCACACGGGGCTGGCGGCGCCGCTCGATCGCGCCAACGTCGACACCGACGCCATCATCCCCAAGCAGTTTCTCAAGTCGATCCGGCGCAGCGGCTTCGGGCCGAACCTGTTCGACGAGTGGCGCTACCTGGATCGCGGCGAGCCGGGCCAGGATCCGGCCGCGCGCCGGCCCAACCCCGACTTCGTGCTCAACCAGCCTCGCTACGCGGGCGCCTCGGTGCTTCTGGCGCGCAAGAACTTCGGCTGCGGCTCCTCGCGCGAGCACGCGCCCTGGGCCCTCGTGCAGTACGGCTTCCGCGCGGTGATCGCGCCGAGTTTCGCCGACATCTTCTACAACAACAGCCTCAAGAACGGCCTGCTGCCGGTGGTTTTGCCGGAACTGGTGATCGACCGGCTGTTTCACGAGGTGGCCGTGCATCCGGGTTACCGCCTCACCGTGGATCTGCCGCGCCAGTGCGTGGTCGAGCCCGACGGCAGCGAGCACGCCTTCGAGGTCGCCGCGTTCCGCAAGTTCTGCCTCGTCAACGGGCTCGACGACATCGGCCTGACCCTGCGGCACAAGGACAAGATCGCCACCTTCGAGAAACAGCGCCTCGCGCGCTACCCGTGGCTGGAGAAGACCACCGCGGGTTGAGCACGGACTTCGTTCCTGGGCGGGCAGGGGCGGGGGCCACCGAATCCCGCCAGGAACCGAGCATGAAGATAGCTGTGCTGCCGGGCGATGGCATCGGCACCGAGATCGTGGCCGAGGCCGTCAAGGTCCTGAAGGCCCTGGAGCTTGCCTGCGAATTCGAGTTCGCCGACGTGGGCGGCGTGGCCTACGAGCGCCACGGCCACCCGCTTCCCCCGGCGACCCTCGCGCTGGCCAAGGACGCCGACGCCGTGCTGTTCGGCGCGGTGGGCGACTGGAAGTTCGACACCCTGCCGCGCGAGTTGCGGCCCGAGCAGGCCATCCTCGGGCTGCGCAAGTCGCTGGGGCTGTTCGCCAACTTCCGCCCCGCGATCTGCTACGAGCAGCTCACCGCCGCGTCCAGCCTCAAGCCCGAGCTCGTGGCCGGCCTGGACATCCTGATCGTGCGCGAACTGACCGGCGACATTTACTTCGGCCAGCCGCGCGGGCGGCGCACCGCGGTGGACGGGCACTTTCCGGGCAGCGAGGAGGCCTACGACACGATGCGCTACTCGCGCCCCGAGATCGAGCGCATCGCCCATGTGGCCTTCCAGGCGGCGCGGCAGCGCGCCCGCAAGGTGACCAGCGTGGACAAGGCCAATGTGCTCGAGACCTTCCAGTTCTGGAAGGATGTGGTGAGCGAGGTGCAGCGCGCGCACTACCCGGACGTCGAGCTCGAGCACATGTATGTCGACAACGCCGCGATGCAGCTCGTCAAGGCGCCGAAGAAGTTCGACGTGGTGGTCACCGGCAACATGTTCGGCGACATTCTCTCGGACGAGGCGGCGATGCTCACCGGCTCGATCGGCATGCTGCCCTCGGCGTCGCTCAACGAGCGGCGCCAGGGCCTGTACGAGCCCAGCCATGGCAGCGCGCCCGACATTGCCGGCCAGGGAGTGGCCAATCCCCTGGCGACCATCCTGTCGGCGGCGATGATGCTGCGCTACTCGCTCGACGAGGCGGCGAGCGCGGAGCGCATCGAGGCCGCGGTCAAGAGCGTTCTCGCCGCGGGCTTGCGCACGCCCGACATCTGGAGCGAGGGCACGAACAAGGTGGGCACGGTGCAGATGGGCGACGCGGTGGTCGCGGCGCTGCGCGCCTAGGCGCGCCCGGGACGCGTGCAGGGACGGAAGCAACGAAAGGCAGACGGGAGTCGATGATGCGAGTCGGACTGGTGGGTTGGCGCGGCATGGTGGGTTCGGTGCTCATGGAACGGATGAGCGCCGAGCGGGACTTCGAGCTGGTGGACACGGTGTTCTTCTCCACCAGCAATGCCGGAGGCCCGGCGCCCAAGGTGGCGCGCGCCGCGCCCGTGCTCGAGGATGCGTCGGACCTCGCGGCGCTTTCCAAGTGCGACGCGGTCATCACCTGCCAGGGCGGCGATTGGACCAACGAGGTCTACCCGCGGCTGCGCGCCACTGGCTGGTCAGGTTGGTGGATCGACGCAGCGAGCTCGCTGCGCATGAACGAGGACGCGGTGATCATCCTCGACCCGGTGAACATGGGCGTGATCCGCGACGCGATGGCGCGCGGCGTGAAGAACTACATCGGCGGCAACTGCACCGTGAGCCTGATGCTGCTGGCGCTCGACGGCCTGCTGCGCGAGGACCTGGTGGAGTGGGTCAGTGCCATGACCTACCAGGCCGCCAGCGGCGCCGGGGCGCCGAACATGCGCGAACTGCTGGTGCAGATGGGCGTGCTCGAGGCGGCGGTCGCGGCAGAGCTGGCCGACCCCAAGTCGGCGATCCTCGACATCGATCGCAAGGTCAGCGCCACGCTGCGCGACAACGCCTTCCCGCGTGACAACTTCGGGGTGCCGCTGGCCGGCAGCCTGATCCCGTGGATCGACAAGGACCTGGGCAACGGCCAGAGCAAGGAAGAGTGGAAGGGCGGGGCCGAGGCCAACAAGATTCTGGGCCGGGCCGCCATGGGCCAGCCGGGCAGCCTGCCGGTGGACGGTCTGTGCGTGCGCGTGGGCGCGATGCGCTGCCACTCGCAGGCGCTGACCATCAAGCTCAGGCGCGACCTGCCGCTCGCCCGGATCGAGGCTCTGCTGGCCGGCGCCAATCCCTGGGCGAAGGTGATCCCCAACACGCGCGAGGCCAGCATTGCGGAACTGTCGCCGGCGCGCATTAGCGGCACCATGGCGATACCCATCGGGCGAATCCGCAAGCTGGCGATGGGGCCGGAGTACATCTCGGCCTTCACGGTCGGCGATCAGTTGCTCTGGGGCGCGGCCGAACCGCTGCGCCGCATGCTGCGCATCGTGCTCGGACAGTTGCACTGAGGCGCCGCGGCGACAACCGCGTCACGCTTCCTCACGCCTATGCGGGAGCTGTGACAGATTGTCAGCTTGCTGCGCTAAGTGCCTGAGGCTAATCTCGAAAATCGCTGTTACCAGATATCCACGCAGGGGGCAAAGTGCCATCCAAACCATTCCGACGGGCGCCGCTGGCTGCGGCCGTAACTCTGGCCCTGGGCCTGACCGCAGCGTTTTCGGTCCATGCCGCGGGCCTCGGCCGGCTCAACGTCCAGTCCGCGCTCGGCCAGCCCCTACGCGCCGAGCTCGAGGTCACGTCGGTTGCGCCCGAGGAGGCGCCCACGCTGGCCGTGAAGCTCGCCCCGGTGGCGGCCTATCGCGCTGCCCGGCTCGAATACAACCCCAGCCTGACCGGCCTGCGCTTCGCGCTCGAGCGCCGCAACGGTGAGTACGTGGTGCGCGTGTCCTCGCCCACCCCGATCACCGAGCCTTACCTCGATCTGCTGGTCGAGCTCACTTCTTCCTCGGGCCGCGTGGTGCGCGAATACACCGTGCTGCTCGATCCACCCGCACTGCGCCAGGCTCCGGAGGTGATCGCGCCGGTGGCGCCGGCAACGCGTGCGGCTCCTGCCCCGGCGCCTGCGGCACCTGCACCTTCGGTGGCACCCGCACCGGCACCTTCACCCGCTCCGGTTGCCGCCGCCCCCAGCGCGCCCGCGCCGCGCGCTGCGGCGCCTGCTGCGCCTGCCGCGGCAGGCACGCCGTCCACCTACACCGTGCAGCGTGGCGACACCCTCGGAGAAATCGCCGGCCGCACGCGCGTCGGCTCGGCCTCGCTCGAGCAGATGCTCGTGGCGCTGTTCCGCGCCAACCCCGAGGCCTTCGTCGGCAACAACATGAACCGCCTGTCGGCCGGCAAGGTGCTTGCCGTCCCGACCGAGGCCCAGGCCACGGCGATCTCGACGCCCGAGGCGCGTCGTGAAGTGCAGGCCCAGAGCGCCGACTTCGCCCAGTACCGCAGCCGGCTTGCGCAGGGCGTGAGTGCCGCACCTGCCCAGGCAGGGCCGGCCGCAGGCGCCGCCGTAGGCAGCGGCCAGGTGACGACCAAGGTCGAGGACAAGAGTGCCGCCGCCACCGCGGGCGGCGACCAGTTGAAGATCGCCAAGGCCGGCGACTCCAAGGCCGCCGCCACGGCGGCGGGCGCCGACGAGGCCAAGGCGCGCGAGCGGGCGGTCAAGGAACTCGAGGACCGCGTCGCTCAGCTGAACAAGACCAACGAGGAACTGCGCAAGGCGATCGAGCTGCAGAGCAAGGCGGGCACGCAGGCGCAGAAGCAGGCCGAGTCCAAGGCCGCGCCGGCTCCTGCTCCGGCCCCGGCGCCCGTACCGGCGCCGACCGCGGCCGCTCCGGCAGCACCGGCCCCAAGCGCGGCCCCGACCCCCGCGCCAGCGCCCGAGGCGAGCGCGGCACCTGCGGCGACGCCTGCCCCGGCTCCGGCCCCCAAGGCCGAGGCGCCCAAACCGGCGGCTCCCAAAGTGGCGCCGCCGCCGGCGGCTCCGGCCGAGCAGCCCGGTTTTGTCGACGGCTTGCTGGGCAACACCAGCACGCAACTGGGTCTGGGCGTGATTGCTCTGTTGCTGCTCGGGTTCTTCGGATGGAGCAAGTACCGTCGCAAGCAGGCCGAGTCTCAGGCGGCCTTCCAGGAAGGCGGCGAAGGTCTGGGCGGCAATTCCCTGTTCGGCCAGACCGGTGGGCAGAGCGTCGACACCGGCGCGGCCAGCACCTTCAATTCGAGCTTCATCCCCGCCGCCTCGCAGCTCGACTCCAACGAGGTCGACCCGGTCGCCGAGGCGGACGTCTACATCGCCTACGGGCGCGCCGAGCAGGCCGAGGACATCCTCAAGGAATCCCTGCGCCTGCACCCCGAGCGACCCGGCGTGCGCGGCAAGCTGCTCGAGATCTACGCGGCACGCGGCGACAAGGCGGCCTTCAACGTCCTGGCCAAGGAGTTGCACGAGCACACCGGCGCCTCGGGCGATGAGTGGGAGCGCGTGGCCGTGCTTGGACGCTCGCTCGAGCCCGCCAATCCTCTGTTCGCGGGCGATGCCCCGCCCGCCCTGGCCGGCCCCACCACCACTTTGCGCATCGCGCCCGAGGAGGTCAATGCCACCGGCCTGTCGGACATCGCGGCGCCCACCGCCATGCCTCACGCCGAGCCGAACACGGGCATGCCGGCTACCGAAGGCGCCGCCGTGCCGCCGTTGACGCGCATGGCGGTCGATTCGGATCTGGCCGATCTGGGCGCGATCGACTACAAGCTGCCCACCAAGCTGGCCGAAGACACGGGTGCGCCCCACACCGCTTTCAGCCTGCCGTCGGAAGAGACGCCCGCCGCGGTCACGACCTCCGGGCTCGACTTCGTGCTCGATTCCAAGCCTGCAGCCGTGTCGGCCGAGGCGAGCGAGGCCATGGAGGCAGCGATCACCGCGGCGCGTGCCGCCGAGCCGGAACCGGCTGCCACGCGCTTCGATCTGGACTTCGACATCCCCTCGATCCAACCCGTGCCCCAGGTGCCCAAGGCCGAGGCGGTGGTGAACGAGGCCGCGAAACTCGCGGCCGCCGAGGCGCAGCGAGCCGAGGCGCAGGCGCGGGCGGCAACGCTGGCCTCGATCGCCGACATCGACCTGGACCTCGACGTCCCGCCGCTGCCGACGTCGCGGGCTTCCGGCGGGATCGGGGCTCTGCCCGACGAGCAGGCGGAACGCCTGACCGCCGAGACCGACCAGTCCACCGTCCCGCTGATCGACTTCGACCTGTCGGCGGTCAACCTCGACACCGTGCAGCGCAAGGGCGAGACCGAACCGGGCAGCGCGCTGGCGCAGCAGATGGCCACCAAGCTCGACCTGGCCCGTGGCTACATCGACCTCGGGGTGAGGGACGGCGCGCGCGAGTTGCTCGACGAGGTGATGCGCGACGGAACGCGCGAGCAGCGCACTGCGGCGGTGGACCTGATCAAGCAGATCGAAGGCTGATGCGGGAGGGCCGCGCCCCTGAGGGCGCCGGCCCGCTGCCATGAGGCTCGCCCTCGGTCTTGAGTACGACGGCGCCGCCTTCCGGGGCTGGCAGACCCAGACCGGTGGCAACACGCTGCAGGACGTCCTCGAGGCCGCGCTGACGCAGGTGGCGGCCCACCGGGTGGGCACCGTGTGCGCGGGCCGCACCGATGCCGGCGTGCACGCCACCGCCCAAGTGGTGCACTTCGACACCTCCGCCCAGCGTCCGCTCGGCGCCTGGGTGCGCGGCGTGAACGCCCATCTGCCCACGGCGATGGCCGTGCGCTGGGCCAGCGCCGTTCCCGATGACTTCCATGCCCGATTCTCGGCGCGCCGGCGCACCTACGAGTACTGGCTGCTCGTCGATGCGGTGCGGCCGGCCTTGCTCGCGCGGCGCGTGGGCTGGGTCTTCCGGCCGCTGGACCTCGCGGCGATGCAGGCCGCGGCGTGCCTGCTCGAGGGCACTCATGACTTTTCTGCGTTTCGTGCCGCCGAGTGCCAGGCCGCCTCGCCGGTGCGCACCTTGGAGACCTGTCGCGTCGAGCAACGAGGGCGCCTGATCCGCTTCGAGGTGCGGGCCAATGCCTTCCTCCACCACATGGTGCGCAACCTCGTCGGCAGCCTGGTGTACGTGGGCCTGAGCCGCCGGGCGCCAGCCTGGATCGCGGAAGTGCTCGCCGCGCGCGACCGCAGCCTCGCTGCGCCGACCTTCTCCGCCGCAGGGCTATACCTGAGCGCGGTCGAGTACGATGCCGCGCTCGCCCTGCCTCCCGGCGGGGCCACACCCTTCGATTGATGCGCACCCGGGTCAAGATCTGCGGACTCACCCGCGCTGCCGACGTGGTCGCGGCGGCAGAGGCCGGCGCCGATGCGCTGGGCTTCGTTTGCTACGAGCGCAGCCCGCGCTACGTGACGCCCGAGTCGCTGGCGGCCCTGGTCCGCCGGGTGCCGCCCTTCGCCACCCCGGTGCTGCTGTTCGTGAACGCGCCCGCTGCATCGATCGAGGCAGCGCTGGCCGCCGCTCCTGACGCGCTGCTGCAGTTCCACGGCGACGAGACCGAGGCCGATTGCATGCGCTGGAAGCGCCCCTACCTGCGTGCCGTGCGCATCGACGAAGAGGTCGATTTGTTAGACTGCTTCGAGCGCTTTGCCTCGGCGCGTGGCCTGCTGGCCGATGCTCCGTCGGCGGGCTTCGGGGGCAGCGGACAGCGCTTCGACTGGGATCGTCTGCCGCGCCGCCGGCCCGGGGCACTGGTGCTGGCCGGCGGCCTGGACGCCGACTGCGTGGGCGAGGCGATGGCGCGGGTGCGTCCCGAGGCGGTGGACGTGAGCAGTGGCGTGGAATCTGCGCCCGGGCTGAAGGATGCCGGGCGCATCCGTGAATTCATCGCCGCGGTGCGCGCGGCGGACGACAGCTTGAATCGCGAGCAGCATGAGCCCTTACGACCTGCCTGACGAGCGCGGCCACTTTGGCCCCTATGGTGGCGTGTTCGTCGCCGAGACATTGATGCACGCGCTGGCCGAACTACGCGATGCCTACGCGCGCTACCAGAACGATCCCGAATTCATCGCCGAGTTCAAGCGCGAGCTCAAGCACTACGTCGGCCGTCCCAGCCCGATCTACCACGCCCGGCGCTGGTCCGAGATGCTGGGCGGCGCGCAGATCTATCTCAAGCGCGAGGACCTCAACCACACCGGCGCGCACAAGGTGAACAACACCATCGGCCAGGCCCTGCTGGCGCGCCGCATGGGCAAGCCGCGGGTGATCGCCGAGACCGGCGCCGGCCAGCACGGCGTGGCCAGCGCCACGGTGGCGGCGCGCTACGGGCTGGAGTGCGTGGTGTACATGGGCTCCGAGGATGTGGGCCGGCAGTCGGCCAACGTCTACCGCATGAAGCTGCTCGGCGCGACCGTGGTGCCGGTGGAGTCGGGCAGCCGCACCCTCAAGGACGCGCTCAACGAGGCGATGCGCGACTGGGTCACCAACGTCGAGAACACCTTCTACATCATCGGCACGGTGGCGGGCCCGCATCCCTACCCGATGATGGTGCGCGACTTCAATTCCGTGGTCGGCAAGGAGTGCCTGTGGCAGATGCCCGAGATGATCGGGCGCCAGCCGGACTACGTGATCGCCTGCGTGGGCGGCGGCAGCAACGCCATGGGCATCTTCTACGACTACATCCCGCACGAGGGCGTGAAGCTGGTGGGCGTGGAAGCCGCGGGCGAGGGACTGGACAGCGGCCACCATGCCGCCAGCCTGCAGATGGGCACGCCCGGCGTGCTCCATGGCAACCGCACCTACCTGCTGCAGGACGCCAACGGCCAGATCACCGAGACGCACTCGGTCTCGGCCGGGCTCGACTATCCCGGCGTCGGTCCCGAGCACGCCTGGCTCAAGGACAGTGGCCGCGCGACCTACGTGGGCGCCACCGACGAGCAAGCGCTCAAGGCCTTCCACGACTGCTGCCGCATCGAGGGCATCATTCCGGCGCTCGAGTCCAGCCACGCGCTGGCCTATGCCACGCGCCTCGCGCCGACCCTGCCCAAGGACAAGGTCCTCCTGGTCAACCTTTCGGGCCGCGGCGACAAGGACATCCACACGGTGGCCGAGAAGAGCGGGATGGACTTCTTCTGCCGCGCGTCCTGCCGCGAGGCCACGCTCGCCTGGAAGAAGAACGCCTGATGTCGCGCATCGCCGCTCGATTTGCCGCTCTCAAGCGCGCGGGCCGCACGGGGCTCGTGCCCTACGTGTGCGCCGGCGATCCCTCGCCCGAGTCGACCGTGCCGCTGATGCAGGCCCTGGCACGCGCCGGGGCCGACGTCATCGAGCTCGGCGTGCCGTTTTCCGACCCCATGGCCGACGGGCCGGTGATCCAGCGCGCCACCGAGCGCGCGATCCGTAAGGGCGTGGGCCTGCGCCAGGTGCTGGCCATGGTGCGCGAGTTCCGCGCCGCGGACTCCGCCACGCCGGTGGTGCTGATGGGCTACGCCAATCCGATCGAGCACATGGGCCGGGCCGCGTTCGCGCAGGCCGCGGGCGAGGCCGGGGTCGACGGCGTGCTGGTGGTCGACTACCCGCCCGAGGAGGCCGAGGACTACGCGCGCCTGATGCGCCAGCACGAGCTCGATCCCATCTTCCTGCTCGCACCCACCTCGACCGACGAGCGCATCGAACGGGTGGCGCGCCATGCCGCTGGCTACCTCTACTACGTCAGCCTCAAGGGCATCACCGGCGCCGGCCACCTCGATGTGGCCAGCGTGGCCGCGAGGCTGCCCCTGATCCGGCGCCACACGGCGGTGCCGGTCGGCGTAGGCTTCGGCATCCGCGACGCGGCCAGCGCCTGCGCGGTGGCCGAGGTGGCCGACGCCGTGGTGATCGGCAGCCGGATCATCCAGGAGATGGAAGCCGCGCCGTCTGGAGGCCAGGTCCGCGCGGCCGAGGACTTCGTGCGCGGCATCCGCGAGGCGCTCGACGCCCGCGTCGCGCGCACGGAGCCGGCGTGAGCGCGCGGGCTCGCCCCGGGCGCGCACCCGGACGCCACCTCCCCGCTGGGGGGGCCGCGCGCAGGAACAAGGGGACCAAGACATGAGCTGGATCGAGAAGATTCTTCCGCCGCGCATCAAGCGCGCCGAGGGTCCGGGCCGCAAGACTGTTCCCGAGGGCGTGTGGGCCAAGTGCCCGAGCTGCGAGGCCGTGCTCTACGCGGCCGAGCTCGAGCGCACGCTCAACGTCTGTCCCAAGTGCGGCCACCACATGCGCATCCGGGCGCGCGCCCGGATCGATGCGCTGCTCGACGCCGAAGGGCGCTACGAGATCGGCCAGGACGTGCTGCCGGTCGACGCGCTCAAGTTCAAGGACAGCAAGAAGTACCCCGACCGCCTGCAGGCCGCGATGACCGACACCGGCGAGACCGACGCGCTGGTGGTGATGGGCGGCGCGGTGCGGGCGTTGCCGGTGGTGGTGGCGGTGTTCGAGTTCGAGTTCATGGGCGGCTCGATGGGTTCGGTGGTCGGCGAGCGCTTTGCGCGCGGCGTGCACACCGCGATCGAGCAGAAGGTCCCCTTCATCTGCGTGACCGCCACCGGCGGGGCGCGCATGCAGGAGGGGCTGCTGTCGCTGATGCAGATGGCCAAGACCACCTGTGCGATCGCCGAACTGGCGGACGCCAAGCTGCCGTTCATCTCGGTGCTGACCGACCCGACCATGGGCGGCGTGTCCGCGAGCTTCGCCTTCATGGGCGACGTGGTGATCGCCGAGCCCCGTGCGCTGATCGGCTTTGCCGGCCCGCGAGTGATCGAGCAGACAGTGCGCGAGGTCCTGCCTGAAGGCTTCCAGCGCGCCGAGTTCCTCGTGCAGAAGGGAGCGGTCGACATGATCGTCGACCGGCGCGAGATGCGTGACGAGATCGCCGCGCTGCTCGCCCTGCTGCTGCGCCAGCCCACCGACGCGCTCGCCTGATCACACGCCCGATTCTCGCCTGATGCCCGCCTGACGCCTGCCTCGCCGCGCGAGTGGCGCGCGGCGCAGCGGCGGCCTGCCCGATGAACTCACCCGACAGCCTTGCCGCCTGGCTGGCGTACATCGAACGCCTGCATGCTCGTCCGATCGACCTCGGGCTCGACCGCGTGCGCGCGGTGGCCGAGCGCCTCGGGATCCGCTTCGACTGCCCCGTGATCGTGGTGGGCGGCACCAACGGCAAGGGCTCGACCTGCGGCATGCTCGAGGCCATCCTGCGTGCGGCCGGCTACCGCACCGGGCTCTACACCTCTCCGCACCTGCTGCGCTTCAACGAGCGCGCGCGGCTCGACGGCGTCGAGGCGAGCGACGCGGCGCTGGTCGAGCAGTTCGCCGCGGTCGAGGCGGTGCGCGGCGACACCACGCTCACCTATTTCGAGTTCACCACGCTCGCCATTCTGCGGCTCTTCGCGCAGGCGCGACTGGACGCCGTGATCCTCGAGGTCGGGCTGGGCGGGCGGCTGGACGCGGTGAACATCGTCGATGCGGACGTGGCGGTGATCACGTCGGTGGACCTCGACCACATGGACTACCTGGGGCCGACGCGCGAGCACATCGGCTGGGAGAAGGCGCACATCTATCGCGCCGGCCGTGCCGCGATCTGCGCCGACCCACAGCCGCCCGCGCGCCTGGTCGAGGTGGCCGCGGGCCTGGGCGCGGATCTATGGTGCTTCGGGCGCGACTTCAACTATTCGGGCGACCGCCAGCAGTGGGCCTATGGCGGACGCAAGACGCGCCGCAGCGGCCTGCCGTACCCGGCCCTGCGCGGGGCGAATCAGCTGCTCAATGCCTCGGGGGCGCTGGCCGCGCTCGAGGCGCTCGGTCCGCGTCTGCCGGTGCCCCAGGCAGCGGTGCGCGAGGGGCTGCTGCGCGTGCAGGTCCCGGGCCGCTTCCAGATCCTGCCGGGCCAGCCGGCGATCATCCTCGACGTCGCGCACAACCCGCACGCCGCCGCGGTTCTGGCGCAGAACCTAGACGCGATGGGCTACTACCCCGAGACGCACGCCGTCTTCGGCATGCTGGCCGACAAGGACATCGCCGGAGTCGTGGCCCGCGTCCAGGGCCGGATCGACGGCTGGCACGTGGCGGCCCTGCCGGGGCCGCGCGGCGCCAGCGCCAGCGCGCAGGCGGAGCGCCTGCGGGCCGCGGGTGTTTCGCCCGACGCGATCCGTGAGCACGCGAGCGTCGAGTCCGCCCTCGAGTCTGCGCAGGGCGCGGTGCAGCCGGCTGATAGAATTCTCGTCTTCGGATCCTTTCTCACGGTCGCCGATGCCATGCGCGCGCTCGAGGCGCAGCGCCTCAGGCGGCGACCCTAGACCGCGCGGGAGACTCGATGGGGTTTGCTTTCTGGCGTCGCAAGGACGAGGGCGCCCGGGACGACCCGGCCGATGCTGTCGACCCGGCTTCCGACGAACTGGATCCGTCCCAGCTTGCGCGGGTGCGCGCCCGCCGCCGTCTGGTGGGGGCCGCGGCGCTGCTGATCGGCGCGGTCGTGGTGGTGCCACTGGTGCTCGACCGCGAGCCGAAGTCCGTGCCCGACAACATCGTGATCGACATCCCGAGCGAGAAGTCGCGCTTCACGCCCAAGCTCAGCGTGCCGCCCGCGCCGGTGCCCGACAGCGCCGCGCTGGTGCCGCCGCCCGATGCCGGACCGGCGAGCGGCAAGGCCGACGCAGCCCCGGCCCCCGCCAAGCCCGAACCCCCGAAGCCCGAGGCAGCCAAGCCCGAGCCTGCCAAGTCCGGGCCCGCGAAGCCCGAGGCGGCCAAGCCCGGCGCCAAGGCCGAGGAGGTCCGCAAGAGCTCCGAGGCGCGCCCGGACCCAGCCAAGGGCGGCGACAAGACCGCCGATAAACCGCCGGCGCCCGCCAAGGGGGGCAAGTTCGCGGTTCAGGTGGCGGCGCCGGCGAGCGAGGCCTCCGCGCGCGAATTGCAGGACAAGCTCAAGAAGCAGGGCTACGCCGCCTTCCTCGAGAAGGTCGAGACCAAGGACGGGTCGCGCTGGCGCGTGCGCGCCGGCCCCTACGCCACGCGCGAGGACGCCGAGGCCGCGCGCGCGCGGCTCAAGGCCGCGGGCGTGGCCGGCAACCTCGTGACTCTGTGACGTGAACGAGGCCGACTGGATCCTCGTGGCGGTGATGGGCCTGTCGGTGCTGCTCGGGCTGGCGCGTGGTGTGGTGCGCGAGCTACTCGCCCTGGCGGGCTGGGTGGTCGCGATACTGCTTGCGCTAGCCTTCGCCAAGGTCCTGGGCGCCTGGCTGCCGCTCGAGCCGATGGCGCCGGCGGTGCGTACCGGGCTGGCGGGCCTGCTGATCGTGGTGGCCAGCCTGCTCGTCGCCGCGCTGATCGGCGCGGTGCTGCGCTCGCTGATGGTGGCGGTCAAGTTGTCGACCGAGGACAGGCTGCTCGGCGGGATCTTCGGGCTGCTGCGCGGCGTGCTGGTGGTGGGGGCGCTGGTGTTGTTCGCGGGCCTGACGGCCGCGCCGGCGCAGACTTGGTGGCGCGAATCGCTGCTGCTGCCGCGCCTGCAGGCCGCGGTTCAATGGTTGCAGCCCTGGCTGCCGGCGTCGTTGTTCGGCACGGCCCAGGGACTCTGAAGCAGGACACTCGGGAGCACGACATGTGCGGAATCGTCGGACTCGCGGCCAACGGCCCGGTCAACCAGCTGCTCTACGACGCGCTGCTGCTGCTTCAGCATCGGGGCCAGGACGCCGCCGGCATCGTGACCTCGAACGGCTCGACCTTCCACATGCACAAGGCCATGGGCCTGGTGCGCGACGTCTTCCGCACGCGCAACATGCGCTCGCTGCCGGGCAACGCCGGCATCGGCCAGGTGCGCTACCCGACGCAGGGCTCGGCCAGCAGCCTGGAGGAAGCGCAGCCGTTCTACGTGAACGCGCCCTTCGGGCTGGTGCTCGCGCACAACGGCAACCTCACCAACGCCGAGGCGCTCAAGGACGAGCTGTTCCGCATCGACCGGCGCCACATCAACACCAACTCCGACTCCGAGGTCCTGCTCAACGTGCTGGCGCACGAGCTGCAGCTCGCCGCCAACGGCGAGACGCTCACCCCCGACGCGGTGTTCCGCGCGGTGGCCGGCGTGCATCGGCGCGCGCGGGGCTCGTACTCCGTGGTGGCCCAGGTGTCGGACTTCGGCATGATCGCGTTTCGCGACCCCTACGGCATCCGCCCGCTGTGCTTTGGCACGCTCGACACGCCGGGCGGCCGCGAATACCTCGTGGCGTCGGAATCGGTGGCGCTCGAGGGCCTGGGCTTTCGCTTCGAGCGCGACGTGGCGCCGGGCGAGGCCATCTTCGTCGACGCCGACGGCCGCTTCCACAGCCGTCAGTGCGCCCGCCAGACGCAGCACGCACCCTGCGCCTTCGAGTTCGTGTACCTGGCACGGCCCGATTCGATCATCGACGGCATCTCGGTCTACGGTGCGCGCCTGCGCCTGGGCGAGTACCTCGCCGAGCAGATCAGGGCGCAGATCCCGGTGGACGAGATCGACGTGGTCATGCCGATCCCCGACTCGAGCCGTCCCGCGGCGATGCAGCTGGCCAACAAGCTGGGTATCGACTACCGCGAGGGATTCATCAAGAACCGCTACGTGGGCCGCACCTTCATCATGCCGGGGCAGGGGGTGCGCAAGAAGTCGGTGCGCCAGAAGCTCAACGCCATGAGCGTGGAGTTCAAGGGCAAGAACGTGCTGATCGTCGACGACTCGATCGTGCGCGGCACGACCATCTCGGAGATCGTGCGCATGGCGCGCGACTCCGGCGCGCGCAAGGTGTTCGTGGCCTCGGCCGCGCCACCGGTGCGCTACCCCAACGTCTACGGCATCGACATGCCGACCTCGAGCGAGCTGATCGCCGGCGGCGGCAAGTCGGTCGAGGAAATCCGCGCCGAGATCGGCGCCGACGCCCTGGTCTATCAGCGCGTCGAGGACCTCAAGGCCGCGCTCACCGACATGAACCCCGCGATCACCCGCTTCGAGGCCTCGTGCTTCGACGGCGACTACGTGACGGGCGACATCACGCCGGACTACCTCGCGCGGCTCAACACGGCGCGCACCGCGCCGCCGCCCGCCGAAGAGATGCAGCGCTCGCAGCTTGCCCTGGCCATCGAGTCCGTCGACGGCTGAGGCGGCACGCCTTACGGCTTGACCTGGCCGCGCCGCGCCCCCTACGATGGGGGCCTCGGCGCCGATTTGCTCTCTCTGCTTGCGGGCGCCTAACAAATGCGGCTAAAGCGAGGTTGAAAGACCCGCCCATGCCGGCGGGTTTTTCATTCATGCCATCCGATCCTCTAGCCGACATCGACACCCTGGCCGTGCGCGCGGGCACCGAGCGCAGTCAGTGGGGCGAGCACTCCGAGGCGCTGTTCCTCACCTCGAGCTTCACCTTCGCCTCGGCCGAGCAGGCCGCGGCCCGCTTCGGCAACACCGAGGAGGGCTACACCTACTCGCGCGTGGGCAATCCCACCGTGCGCATGTTCGAGCGCCGCCTGGCCGCGCTGGAGGGCGCCGAAGACGCGCTGGCCACGTCCAGCGGCATGGCGGCGATCTTCACCGCGGCGGCGGCGGTGCTGCGCGCGGGCGACCACGCGCTGTGCGCGGGCAACGTGTTCGGCGCCACCCAACAGCTGTTCGCCACGGTGCTGGCGCGCTTCGGGGTGGAGACGAGCTTCGTCGAGGGCACCGAGATCGCCGCCTGGCGCGCCGCGCTGCGTCCCAACACGCGGCTCATGTTTGCCGAGACGCCCTCGAATCCGCTGACCGAACTCGTCGACCTGGACGCCTTCGCGGCCCTGGCGCGCGAGGTCGGGGCGGTGAGCGTGGTCGACAACTGCTTCTGCACGCCGGTGGCGCAGCGGCCCCTGGCGCACGGCATCGACGTGGTGGTGCACTCGGCCACCAAGTACCTCGACGGACAGGGGCGGGTGCTGGGCGGGGCGGTGGTCGGGTCGAGCAGCTTCGTGCGCGAGCAGGCGCTGCCCATCCTGCGCACCACGGGGATGAGCCTGTCGCCGTTCAACGCCTGGGTGCTGCTCAAGGGAATGGAGACCCTGCCGGTGCGCATGCGCGCCCAGTGCGCGAACGCGCTGGCCGTCGCACGCTGGCTCGAGGCGCGTCCCGAGGTGGCGCGCGTGCACTTCCCGGGCCTCGCCTCGCACCCCCAGCACGCCCTCGCGCAGCGCCAGCAGAGCCTGCCCGGAGCGATCGTGTCCTTCGCGCTGGCGGGCGAGGGCGAGGCGCAGCTGCGCGCCCGTGCCTTCTCGCTGATCAACCGGGTCAAGCTCATGTCGATCACCGCCAACCTGGGCGACACGCGCACCACGATCACGCATCCGGCCACCACCACCCACGGGCGGCTCACGCCCGAGGCGCGCGCGCGGGCGGGCATCGGCGAGGGGCTGATCCGCGTGGCGGTGGGCCTGGAGTCGCCCGAGGCGCTGATCGCCGACCTCGAGGCCGCGCTCGCGCCCTAGTCGTCGCCGGCGCGCGGGTGACCCGTCGCGCACAACGCATTCGCCAGCTGGCGGCAGGCGCGGGCCGGACGCCGGTTATAGTCGCCCGCTGCATGCGCCGGCCGACCCGGCGCGGCTCTTCGCTCGGGAACTGTCCATGACGCTCGCCTCGCTGCGCCTGCCCATCGCCATCGCGCTGTGCCTTGGTCTACTCGCCGGCCTGCCGGCCTGCAAGAAGAAGGAGCAGGCCCCGGCGCAGCGCCCGCCCTCGCCGGTGAGCACGATCACCACCCAGGCGCGCGACGTGCCGGTCGACTTCGAGTACGTGGCGCTGACCGAGAGCTCGCGCCAGGTGAACATCCAGGCGCGCATCGCCGGCTTCCTCGACCGCCGCGTCTACACCGAGGGTTCGATGGTGCGCGAGGGACAGACCCTGTTCCTGATGGATCCCAAGCCGCTGCAGGCGCAGGTGGACCAGGCAGTGGCGGCGCTCACCGCCAACGAGGCCGCACACGCCACCGCCAAGGCCAACCTCGAGCGCATCAAGCCGCTCACGGCGCAGAACGCGCTCTCGCAGAAGGACCTCGACGACGCCACCGGCACCTTCCTCACCTCCCAGGCCGCCGTGGCGCAGTCCAGGGCGCAGCTCGAGACCGCGCGGCTCAACCTGTCCTACGCCACCATCACCTCGCCGGTGACCGGGCTGTCGGGCTCCGCGCAGCAGGCCGACGGCACCTACATCAGCCCGACGAACAGCCTGCTCACCACGGTGTTCGTGCTCTCTCCCGTCTGGGTGAACTTCAGCATCTCTGAAAACGAGGCGCAGAGCTTCCGGGAGCAGGTTCGCAACCAGCGCCTGCGCCTTCCGGCCGACGGCAACTACCTCGTCGAGATCCTGCTCGTCGACGGTTCAAGCTATCCGCACCAAGGCCGCATCACCTTCGCCGACCCCTCGTTCAACTCGCAGACCGGCACCTTCCAGGTGCGGGCCAGCGTGATCAACCCCGACGGGCTGCTGCGGCCCAACCAGTTCGTGCGCGTCAAGGTCAAGGGCGCCGTGCGCCCCAACGCGATCCTCGTGCCGCAGCGCGCGGTGCAGCAGGGCGCCAAGGGCCACTTCGTGTGGGTGGTCAAGGACGGCAAGGCCGAGTTCCGCCCGGTCAAGGTGGGCGAGTGGCTGGGGTCCGACTGGTTCATCAGCGAGGGCCTGAACAAGGGCGAAGAGGTGGTGGTCGACGGCGTGCTGACCCTCGCGCCCGGGGCGCCCGTGGCCGCCAAACCCCTGGCGGCTGCGCCTGCCGCGCCTGGCGCGCAGGGCGCTGCGGCCGCGCAGGCTGCTGAGGCGGCCAAGGCCAAGGGGCCGCAGGCCCCGGCCGATCCGCTCGCTCCCCCGCTCGACAAGGTGCCCCCCGCGAAGGCCGGGGCCGAGCCTGCCAGGCAGTCCGGCGCCAGCACCGCGTCGTCGGCGCCGATCAAGGCCGTGCCCGGCGCCGGCCCGCAAGCGCCGCAGCGTGCTTCGGGCAGCCGCGAGGCAAAGCCCGCTGCGAAGGCCAGTGTTGCAGTGCCGCCCAAGCCGGATCGCGCGCGCGACTCGAGCCCACAGACCGTGGCCGCCGCCGCGACGCCGGCGGCTGCGCCGGCGGCGAGCCCACCGCAGGCGGGCGGCGCCGCTGCGGGCCGGGCCGACACCGTGGCGGTGCATTTCGCGCCCGACTCGGCGGCCCTGAGCACCGTGGGCCGCGCAGTGGTCGACACCACGGCCGCACTGGTCAAGGGGCGCAAGGTGACGGTGGAGGTCAGCGGCTACGTCGATCGCTCCGGGCCGCCGGAACTCAACGTCGAACTGGCCCGGCGTCGTGCCGAGGCGGTGCGCGACGCGCTCGTGTCGTCCG
>ERZ795054.1632-NODE-1632-length-20578-cov-4.492228_pt1 | contig 20578 bp, 14 predicted proteins | sample MGYA00375138_ERZ795054 | MGnify/ENA primary metagenome ERZ795054 (study PRJEB30183, sample SAMN05720215) | anaerobic digester metagenome | isolation source: active sludge of municipal wastewater-treating anaerobic digesters | place: USA | collected 2014-12-23 ... | reverse complement strand
TGTTGGATCTGCGGGGCGGTCGGCTTGCCATGATCAACCCGGACCTGATCTTTTACGGGGCCAGCGTGCCGAAAATCGTCATCCTGCTCGCGTGGTTCGAAGAGCATCCGGACGCAACCGCGCGGCTGGACACGCGGACCCGTCACGAGCTGGGGCTGATGATCAAGGTGTCCGACAACGCGATGGCGACGCGCTTTTCACAGGAATTGGGTCTGCAGCGTATTCAACACGTTGTCGAGCGATACAGCTTCTATGATGCGAGGCGGGGGGGCGGCCTCTGGATGGGCAAGCACTACGGGCGCAGCACGGAGCGCTGGGTCGATCCCGTGGGTGGCCATTCGCATGCGGCCACGGTGCGTCAATTGCTGCGCTACTATCTGCTGTTGGAGCAGGGGAGGCTTGTGTCGCCCGCGGCTTCGCGGGCCATGCGCGAGGTGTTCGCGTCGCCCGAGATTCCGCATGACCGGATGAAGTTCGTGAAAGGGCTGACCGGACGCCCTGTGAAGATCCGCCGCAAATCAGGCTCCTGGGAGGACTGGCTGCACGACACCGCCGTCGTGACGGGGCCGGAACGGCATTACATCCTCATCGGTCTCACTCACCACGAGACAGGCGACCTCTACCTGGAGGATCTGGCCGGGGCGGCGGACGATTTGATCGGGCGCGGCGGCCACTGAGCATCCGGGCGGCGGTTCACTTGCTCTTGAGGCGGTAGGCGACGATCTGGAGGGGCTTGCCCGAGGTGAAGAAGGCGAGCATGTCGCGCATGTGCATCAGGACCCACGGCTGGGCGAAGTGGGCCCCATTCTTGGTGAAGACGATGTCGGCGGCGATGTACACGGCGACATGCACCATGCGGCCACGATCATTGGTGATCCAGAGGAGATCGCCGAAGGTTGGGTCGTCCTGGATCGGGTAATACTGCGAACGGATCACCTCCTGGGCATGGGCGAATTCGCAAAAGCGATCGTCAGGCGTCTCGGCGAAGAAGTTCATCGCCGTCCAGAGACAATCGCGATGGATCGCCAGGGGATCTTCCGAGGGCAGGGGATAGGTGTAGAGACGCATCCGGGCAAAGGGGGGAAGCAGGTGAGCGATATCGAGCGAACCGCCCCGGGGGAGGCTCGCCAGCGATTCGAGCAACGGCTTGATTGCTTTGGCCTGGCCGACTTTGCCCCAGTAACTGACCAGCGGCCCCACATCCATGTCCGGACCGACATTCAACCTCACCAGGAGCGTGGAGACGCGCGAGAGCGTCTTGATCAGACGCCGTTGTTCGGCAGGCGAGCTGATACCCGCAAGGACCTCGTTCAGATCCGAGAAACAAATCGCCGTGCCCCGGCGATAAATCAGCTTTCTGACCAATGCCAGCGTCTCGAGGGAAAGGCCGCTTCGGCTGAACCATTCGTTGAAGCCGTCCTCGCGATACCGGAACCCCAGGTGCTGGTAGTAATTCTCCGGGAACTCGGCAAGAACGTTGTAGATCCGCTCACGGGCCTGGGGGCCCAGGCCGAGGATGGTCTCCCGGTCGGGCGTGAGGGCGATGGCGCCCGCCTGGACCTCCCACCGGCCGCGGTCCATGAGCAGGGCGCGCTGCGCCTGTGTCAGATCGTTCGTCGCGAAAAGGTCGTCGAGCTGGTTCGTCGAGTATCCCTGAAACACCCACCTGTCCTGGCCCGCAAAGGTCCTGTTCAGCGTGATGAACTCGTCGGGACGTTCCGTCGCAATGCGCACATGTTGAAGGTTCCCCCAGAGTCCGGGCGGACACAATGTCCAGTCCCGATCCGCCCCGTTCGAGGGCTCGGGACGACCGTTGCCCGCGTGCGGTCCGGTCCGGATCCGCTGGTAGGCAAACGCGGTTGCCAGCAGCGCCATCGCGGCCAAGATCCCCAGGAGCACGCCGTGCTGGCGATTGCCCCCACCAAAATGAATCGACATTGTCTAAATCAGTTCCGCCCGCTCAATTCAGGGCCGGCGCCCGCGGGCCCTTCCCGGATCCAAGACGCAGACCGACAAACCAATAATCATACTACAGGAACGGGCCCACTCGATCAAGCCGCGAAGAACGGCGCGGCGGCAATGCGGCAATCGCGCTCGCGCTCGGGCTCGCATCGCGCCAGGGTCGGCGCGCCCGAGCGGGCGGTGCATCTGGACGTTTTCGGTGGGAATCGAGTCTGCGCCGCGTGGGGGCACGCGGCCTACAGAATGGGCATCCTCAGCTTGTAGGCCGGGTCCCCTGACCCGGCCCGCACCGATGTCTGTCCTTGCGCCGCGTGGGGGCACGCGGCCTACAGCGGGAGTCTCCATCCGTTGTAGGCCCGGTGCCCTCACCGGACGGAAGAACACCGACAACAACCAGATGCATTGCCAAGTTGGTCCCGGGCAACTTTGCCCTTTCCAGGCCCGTGCCGCGCGGTATTCTTGCCCGCCGCTGCCCCAGCGGGAACGACGGGCAGACGCCCCGACGATTCGCCAGGCGGGAAACGCCCTGGGCAGGGCAGGGGAGGGTTGGCCCTCCCGCGACCCGGGTTGGCGAGAGCTCACGACGGGGAATGGGGAACGCGCACGATGGATTTGGCACACATCAGGAATTTCAGCATTATCGCCCATATCGATCATGGGAAGACGACGCTTTCCGACCGGCTTCTGCAGCGCACGGGGACTGTCGCCACCCGGAATATGGAGGCGCAGCACCTGGACTCGATGGATCTCGAGCGGGAGCGCGGGATTACGATCAAGGCTCACCCGGTCACGATGATGTATCGCGCCGGGAACGGGGAGGACTACGAACTGAACCTGATCGACACTCCGGGCCATGTCGATTTCAGTTACGAGGTCTCGCGCAGCCTCAGCGCATGCGAAGGGGCGCTCCTGATCGTCGACGCAGCTCAAGGGGTCGAGGCCCAGACGGTCGCCAACGTTCATTTGGCGATGAAGCAAAACCTCACCATTATTCCCGTCATCAATAAGATCGACCTGCCGCACGCCAACGTGCCCCTGACCAAACAGCAGCTCGAAGACATTCTGGCCATCCCCGCCGACAGCGCCATCGAGGCCAGCGCCAAGGAAGGGATCGGGATCGAGCCTATCCTCGAAGCCATCGTGGCCCGCATCCCGCCCCCGAAGCCCACGGGCGCGCCCTCGCTCCAAGCGCTCTGCTTCGATTCGTATTTCGACACCTACAAGGGCGTGGTCACGCATGTGCGCATTTTCAACGGCGAACTGCGGCGGGGCATGCAGGTCAAGCTGCTCTATTCAGGCAAGAACTACGAGGTCAAAGAGGTCGGCAGCTTCAATCCCAAACCGTACGAGCGCCCCCAACTCGAAGTGGGCGAAACCGGCTACGTCACAGCGAACATCAAGAGCCCGAAGGACGTGAGGATGGGGGATACGTTTACGGACGCCCGAGTGCCCTCGCCGCCCTTGCCGGGGTATCAGGAGATCCATCCGATGGTGTTCAGCGGGATCTACCCGATCAACACCGCGGACTACGAGCATCTGAAGGCGAGCATGGCCAAGCTCCAGCTCAATGACTCCGCATTTGTCTACCAGGCGGAAAGCTCGGTGGCCCTGGGATTTGGTTTTCGCTGCGGTTTCCTGGGCCTCCTCCACCTCGAAATCGTCCAGGAACGCCTCCGCCGCGAGTACAATCTCGACATCATCGCCACCTATCCGAGCGTCATCTACCGGGTCCGCATGTCCGATAGCTCCATCAAGGAGATCGATAACCCGGCCTTCCTGCCCGATCCGGCCTTCGTCGCCGAGATCATGGAGCCGACCGTCCAGGCGTTCATCATCTGCCCGAACGAGTATATCGGCGACATGATGGCCTTGGTCTCCGAGAAGCGGGGTCTGCTCGATCACACCGAGACCATCGATACCAAGCGCGTCATGCTCACATGCCGGCTGCCGCTCAACGAAATCCTCATCGACTTCCACGACCGGATCAAGAGCCTCACCCGCGGCTACGGGTCGATGGACTACGAGCATGGCGGCTACCAGGTGTCGGACATGGTCAAGCTGGACATCCTGGTGAACGGCGAACCGGTCGACGCGTTCTCGTGCATCGTGCATCGGTCCAAGGCCGAAAGCCGGGGCCGTGCTCTGGCAGCCAAGCTCAAGGAGGTCATCCCGCGGCAACAGTATGCCGTCGCCATCCAGGCGGCCATCGGCGGCAAGGTCGTGGCTCGGGAGACGGTTAGCGCCTTCCGCAAAGACGTGACCGCCAAGTGTTACGGAGGCGATATCTCCCGCAAACGCAAGCTCCTTGAAAAACAGAAGGAAGGAAAGAAACGGATGAAATCGATCGGCTCGGTCAATATCCCGCAGCAGGCCTTCATCGAGGTCCTCAAAGCCTGACCCCATGCACGCCATCTTCCGTTGGTTCCTCTCCCGCCCATTCCGCGATGCCACCGAACTGCGCAAGCAGGTCCGCATGGTCCTGAATTCGCAGCGCGATCTTCTCCCGCCCAGGGCCATCGCCGAGCTCGAAACCGGGCTGGCGGCTTTCGGCGACGAACTGAAAGCCGCCTCAGACAACCAAGCCATCCGGTCCGCCGCAAGCCGGCTCGAGGAATGCGCCGCGCGATGGCTCCAGCCCTATCCCAACGCCAGCGCTCGAGAGAACATCAAGGAGTTTCTTGTAAGCGGCGTGCTGATCCTGACCATCTTCTGCTTCTTCCTTCAGCCCATGAAGATCCCGTCCGGATCCGCCCAGCCGACCTTGTACGGCAACGTGATCACCCCGCTGCCCGAGGGCAATCCAGAGGCGCCAATCCCGCCGCGCGCGGTCCGCATCCTGCACTGGTTCAAGGGCATCGACTACCACCATTGGATCGCCAAAGACAGCGGCCCTCTCCAAATCAAGCCCGTGTCGCGCATGCTCGGATTCGTCAGATTCCAGCGCTTTGTGGTAGGCAAGGATTCCTACACGTTCTACTGGCCGCCGGACAACCTCGATCGCTTCTGCGGCGCCGAGCCGGGCCGGCACTTCGACAAGGGCCAAACCGTGCTGCGCCTCAAGGTCTCGAGCGGCGACCGCCTGTTCGTCGACCGGTTCACCTACAATTTTCGCCGACCCAAGCGCGGAGAGACCATCGTGTTCACCTCGACCGGCATTCCCGGGCTCATCCAGCACACCCACTACATCAAACGCCTCATCGCAATGGGAGGCGAGCGGGTCCGCATCGGCGACGACCGGCATGTGGTGGTCGACGGGCGGAGACTCGACCGCCACATGCGCCATTTCGAGCGCGTCTACGCGTTCAGCACGCCGCCGCGCGAGAGCGTGTTTTCCGGTCACGTGAACGACAAGGTGGCCATGGCAGTCCTGGGCCGCAGCATCGCCCCGTTGTTTCCCGACGAGCACAGGGAGGTGATCGTGCGGCCGAACCATTACCTGGCCTTTGGAGACAATACGCTCAACAGCTTCGACGGCCGGGCTTGGGGCGACTTCCCGTGCGACAAGGTCGTGGGCAAGGGGCTCTTCGTCTTCTGGCCATTCACTGAACGGTTTGGTCTGATCTACTGGTGAAGCTGGCTCGGGGCATCTGGCACTGGCTGACCTCGCGCATCGTCCGCCAGGCCGTCGATCAGCATCGGATCGTCCGCCGCCTCCACGCCTTCCAGCGCGATCGACTCCCTCCAGAAAACGCCGCCGAGGTGCAGGGCGCCCTCGACGACCTCAGACATGCCCTCGCGACCGCGGAATCCCTGACCGCAATCCACGCCTGCTCCGAACGGCTCAAGGCCGTCGCCGCACTCCGGCTCGACGGACTCTCGCGCCGACTGCATCGCGAGTCTCTCGAACTCGTCGTCATGGCCTGCGTCCTTGTCCTGGCAGCCAGGACATTCTTCGTGCAGCCCATGACAATCCCATCGGGGTCGATGCAGCCAACGCTCTACGGCATCACCGTCGAAAACCTCCAATCCTCGCCCGATGTCGCCGTGCCGACAGGCCTGAACCGTCTCATCGAACGGCTGGTCCATGGCAGACGCTATTTCCATTTCGTCGCCAAAACCAACGGTCAACTGAGCTGGATCGGACCGGTCGAGCCGGCATTCCCATGGTTGTGGTTTGTGCCAATCTGTCACAAACAGGATTTTGTCGTGGGCGGGACACACTACCGGATCTGGTCGCCTCCGCCCGAGATCCCCAATCCGTTCCCGTCTCCGCAGGACCGTGCCATCTTTGCCCACGCCCGCCTGGACCCCAATCGCCACTACCGAGCCGGGGAAGACCTGATGAAACTGGTTTGCACCGCGGGTGACCGGGTCCTGGTCGATCGCTTGACCTACAACTTCCGGAGGCCGCGCCGGGGCGAGATCATCGTTTTCAGGACGACCGGCATCACGAACGTGCAGGAAGGCACGCATTTCATGAAGCGCTTGGTCGCGACGGGCGGTGAAAGGGTGCGCATTGGCAACGATCGCCATCTCGTGATCAATGGCGTCCGTCTCGATACCGACACGCCGGGCTTCGACCAGATCTACAGTTTCTCGGGTCCGCCACGTGACAGCCAATACTCGGGCCACATGAACGATGGCACGGCGCGGAGGTACCGGATTCGCCCAGGGACGGTTGCGCCGAGGTTTCCGAACGAGCGAACGGAGTTTGTGGTGCGTCGGGGTCATTGTCTGGTGATGGGCGACAACACACTGACGAGTCTGGATGGGCGGAGGTGGGGTGATTTCAGGGCGGACCTGGTGACAGGTCGATTTTGGATGGTGTATTGGCCTATGAGCGTGCGAACAGGCTGGTCGGTGCGGTAGTGTTATTCGCACAATATATGTTATATTTAATTCATGATCTGCGTCAAGCCTATCGCCTGATGCGCGCCACGCACGGCCACCTCCATTGGTGGCCCGCCTCTTCCCCCATCGAAGTCTGTCTCGGCGCCATCCTCACCCAAAACACAAGTTGGAATAACGTCGAACGCGCAATCGCCAACCTCAAACACGCCGCCTCGATCGACCCGCGCCAACTCCTGCGCCTCGACCAGCCCAAGCTCGCCGCACTGCTTAAGCCCGCGGGCTACTTCAACGTCAAGACACGGCGGCTGCGCTCATTCCTTTCGGTGCTGGTCAACGAATTCGACGCGGATCTCGAGCGCCTGTTCGCCGGCCCGACTCAGCAGGTCCGCAAGCGCCTGCTCGGCATTCACGGCATCGGCCCCGAGACCGCCGACAGCATGCTTCTGTACGCGAGCGGCCATTTGAGCTTCGTCATCGACGCCTACACCAAGCGGATCTTCCTCCGGCACGCATGGTGTCCCGCGGAGGCGACCTACTCGGATCTCCAGTCCGTCTGCGTCCGCTCCCTCAGCCACACGCCGCGATCGGCCCGACTTGACTATTGGCGGGATTACCATGCTCAGCTCGTCATGGTGGGCAAGGAATACTGCCGCAAGCGTCAACCGCGATGTGAACGCTGCCCCCTCCGCACCCTCCTGCCCCGGTCCCCTGCCCTTCCGCGCGATTGCGGCGGGGGCGTTCGCTCTTGAACCAAGCGTCGGGACGAAACACTATCCTGCTCGATGCGAGTCCGGCTCTGGCTGACCGTTGAGCGCTGTTTTGTGTTGAACCTGATCCGCCTCTTCCGCATTCGCGGACAGAGCGAACGGGTGGCCCGCGGATTTGCATTGGGGCTCGTGGTCAACTTCTTCCCGACGTTCGGATTCGGCGTAGTGATCTCGGCCGCCCTGGCCCGTCTGCTCGGAGGCAACATGGTGGCCGGCCTGGTCGGAGCAGCCTCTCTGACCTTTTTCTGGCCGCTTCTTTTCTACTTCAACATGCGCGCGGGCAGCTTGTTCATTCGCCCGCCCGTGATGATCGACGAATTCGAGGACGTGACTCCCAAGACGATGGATGCGCTGGTGTGGGGACAGACCTTCACCCTCGGTGCGATTGTCAACAGTGCGCTGGCCGGGCTCACCGTATACCTGGTTCTACGACTGATCTACCGGCAGATTCGCCCCGGTGCGCTGGCGTATTTTCGCCGTCACGCCCGCGACCATCAGCGCCGGTTCCGCCGCCCGGCCCGCGTGCGGGCGTGAGCCGGCGAGCTGAAGCCAGACGCCGGACGCGCCCCGAGCGAGAGAATGAGGATCGACAATAGAGCACGGACGAGGCCAACGGCACCGACACAAACCATGACTGCAGACTCGCCTATGAATAAGACCGAAGAGATTCGCTGGCACGAAATCTCCCGCGACGACGCGGCTCGCCAATTGGAGGTGGACTTGAGATCGGGCCTCGATCCGGACGAGGTCAATCGGCGCCAGATGGAGTATGGGCCAAACCAAATGACCGCGCGCCGCGGCACGCCGGCATGGATGAAGTTCCTCCAGCAGTTCAATCAGGCGCTCGTCTACATCCTGCTGGCCGCCGCAGTTGTTTCCGCCGCGCTCGGCGAGTGGGTGGACGCGGCCGTCATCTTCGGCGTCGTCTTCATCAATGCCGTCATCGGTTTCATTCAGGAGTCCAAGGCCGAGCGGGCCATCGAGGCCCTGGCCCGAATGGTCCGCACCGAGGCGACCGTCCGGCGCGGAGGGCGCAAGCAGCGCGTGCCCTCGGCCGAACTGGTGCCTGGAGACGTCGTGCTGCTCCAATCCGGGGACAGCGTGCCCGCCGACATGCGCTTCTTCGATGTCCGCAGCCTGCAGGTCGAGGAAGCCGCGCTCACGGGCGAATCCGTCCCGGCGCGGAAAGGGATCGAGCCTTTGCCGTCCGACACCGTGTTGGGCGATCGAAAGAACCTCGGGTATGCCGGCACGCTCGTGACCTATGGACAGGCCGAGGGTGTGGTGACCGCCATCGGCGACCGGACCGAGATGGGCCGCATTGCGACCATGATCGAGAGCGCGGTTGATCTCTCGACCCCGCTCACACGCAAGATCGCCGAGTTCAGCCGCTTGTTGCTCTATGTCATCCTTGGCCTGGCGGCCCTCACCTTCGTTGTTGGCGTGCTGCGCGGCGAGTCGGTCGGCGACATGTTCATGGCCGCGGTCGCGCTGGCCGTGGGCGCGATTCCCGAAGGCCTCCCCGCCGCCGTCACGATCACGCTCGCCATCGGCGTCGCCCGCATGGCCCAACGCCACGCCATCATCCGCAAGATGCCGGCGGTCGAAACCCTGGGCAGCACGACGGTCATCTGCTCCGACAAGACCGGCACGCTCACGGAAAACCAGATGACCGTGAGCCGGATCTGGGCCGGCGGGCAGATCTGGGAAGTGACCGGCGGCGGCTACGAAGCCAAGGGGGATCTCCAGCGCGATGGCCAGAAGGCCGACATCGGCGCAAACCAGGCCCTGCGCAAGACATTGCTCGCCGGCCTCCTCTGCAACGACACACAACTCGTCCGCAAAGAAGATCGACTCCAGGTCGAAGGCGACCCGACCGAAGCCGCGCTGATCGTTGCCGGGCAAAAGGCCGGCCTCGATCTGCAGGAGGTCAACGAACAGCAGCCCCGCGTCGACGTTCTCCCGTTCGAGTCCGAGCACATGTATATGGCCACGCTCCACCGCGACGGCGACGGGCGCATCATCTACAAGAAAGGGTCGGTCGAACGTCTGCTGGACAGTTGCCGCCAAGTCCTCGATGCCGGTGGAAATGAAGTGCCCATCGACGCGGTGGCGGTCCACCGCGCGGTTGATGCGATGGCCTCTGAAGGGCTGCGCGTGCTGGCGTTCGCCTGCCGCCGTCTGCCTGTCGGCCACGCCCGCCTCGCACGGGAGGATGTGGCGGGCGGCCTGACCTTGTTGGGCTTGCAGGGAATGATCGATCCGCCTCGCGCCGAAGCGATTCGCGCCGTCGCCCGATGTCAGTCGGCGGGCATCGAGGTCAAGATGATCACGGGCGACCACAAGGGCACCGCCGTCGCCATCGCCCGGCAACTCGGCCTGCGCGGGGGCAAGGGCGGCGGCGCGGAGCCGGCGGCCGTCACCGGACGGGAGTTGGAACAGGTCTCGGAGGACGCGATGCCCGATGTCGCCGAGCGCGCAGCGGTCTTCGCGCGTGTCGCGCCGGAGCAAAAACTGCGTTTGGTGCAGTCGCTCCAGAAGCGGGGGCACATCGTCGCCATGACCGGCGATGGCGTGAATGACGCTCCGGCGCTCAAGCAGGCGGACATCGGTGTGGCGATGGGCATCACCGGCACGGACGTCTCCAAGAATGCGGCCGACATGATTCTGACCGACGACAACTTCGCCTCGATCGAGGCGGCCGTCGAGGAGGGGCGCAACGTGTTCGACAATCTGACCAAGTTCATCGCCTGGACCCTGCCCACCAACGGCGGCGAGGGCCTGCTGATCCTGGCCGCGGTCCTCGCGGGGACGGCCCTGCCGGTGCTCCCGGTGCAGCTCCTGTGGATCAACATGAGCACCGCCCTGTTGCTCGGTCTGACCCTCGTGTTCGAGCCGAAGGAGGCCGGCCTTATGGCGCGCCCGCCCCGTGAGCCGGCCCAGCCAATCCTGACGCCCCGGTTAATCGTCCGCATCGTTCTTGTGTCGCTCATCATGATGGCCGGCGGATTCGGCCTGTTCGAGTGGGAGGATCTCCGCGGCACACCGCTCCCGGAGGCCCGCACGGTGGTGGTCAACGTTGTCGTCATGGTCGAGGCGTTCTATCTGCTGAACTGCCGCTCCCTCACCCGCCCGTTCCTGTCTCTGGGCGTCTTTTCGAACCCGTGGGTGGTGGGCGGTGTGGCAGTCATGATGGCCGCCCAGTTGGCCTTCACCTACCTCCCTTTCATGAACAGACTGTTCCACAGCGCGCCCATCGACGCCCTTGTCTGGCTCAAGATCGTCGGTGTCGGCCTGTTCGTATTCCTGGCCGTTGAACTGAAAAAGTGGGTCGATGCGCGCCGACGCGCGATGGCAAAGGACGCGACTCGCTAGCCCGCATTGATTCATGCTCCAGAGTTCTCGACTTTGCCATGGTCACAGCCATGAAACACGCGGGCTAGGCGAACATCCACAAACTGTTGACATCATCGAGTAGGAAGAAGAAGACATGAATGCATATCGACCTGAATCCTCGAGACACTCCCTTTGCGCCCTGAGCGCCGCTGCGCCTGTGGCAATCGGAATCGCCGGGCTCGTCGTGACGCTGGCTGTCCAGGCGGCCGGCACCAACGGGCTCGATGCGGCGGCCGCGGCCGGCGCAGCCTCCCCGGCGCCCGAAACACATGCCGTCTGGTCGGCCTTTGGCCTCGATCGCGTGGCCTGGCTGCAAACGAAAGTCCTGGGCAACCCCCTCTGGCAGTACATCGCGTCGCTGCTCTACGTCATTCTGGCATTCTACGCGGCCAAACTGGTCGATCGCATTTTCCAGGGTGCGCTCAAGTCCGTCACCGCGCGCACGACGACCAAGTTCGACGATTTGCTGGTCGAGTTGGCTCGAGGCCCCGTGAAGGTGGTCGTCTTCGTCGTCTTGCTCCATATCGGCTTGCACCTGTTCCAGTGGCCCGACTACGCGAACACCTTTCTCTCGACGGGGCTCAAGATTGTGGTGGCATGTTCTTTGACCTATGTGGCCGTCCGAATCGTCGACCTGGCGATGGGCGAATGGCAGCGGCGCGTGGAAGCCACACAGGAGGCCCTGTTGGATAAGCAGCTCTTTCCCGTGATCCGGAAGAGCCTCAAGACGTTCGTCGTGATTGTGGCCATCCTGGTGACCACCCAGAACCTCGGCGTCAATGTCACCGGACTCCTCGCATCGCTCTCGATCGGCGGTCTGGCTGTCGGTCTGGCCGCCCAGGACACCCTCTCGAACCTCTTCGGCGCGGTGGCTGTCTTCGTGGACAAGCCGTTCCGCGTGGGCGACCGCGTGCAGTTGGACAACCTGGACGGCACCGTTGAAGCCATCGGATTGCGCAGCACCCGCGTGCGCAATCTCGATGGACATCTCGTGACGATTCCCAACCGGACCGTGGCCAACGCCGCCATCACGAACATCAGCAAGCGCCCCAACATCAAGACGGTCATGAATATCGGCATCACGTACGACACGCCCCCCGAGAAGGTGCAGCGCGCCCTGCGCATTCTCGAAGACGTATACCGCGGGCATCCGATGACTGCCGACGTCCTGCTGAGTTTCAACAAGTTCGCCGACTGCTCGCTGAACCTGCTTGTGATCCATTGGTGGAACTCGACGGTCTACAAGGACTACCTGGCCGGACTCCAGGCGATGAACCTCGCCATCAAGGAACGCTTCGATGCCGAGAAAATCGAGTTCGCGTTCCCCACCCGCACCATCTATGTCAAACAGGAGGGAACGGAATAGGACCGAAGTTTCAGCCTGAGCTTTGAGACTGCATCGAGGCTGCACTCCCCAGCGCTTTTCAGTCTACCTTGCGCCAACACCGCAAGGCAGAGCGGTCAGTCTCCTGAGCGCCACGGAGTCCATGCCCCAGCGCCGCGTCAAGGCAGTCGCCATCCTACATCGACTCAAAGTGAACTGCCGTGTTATCTACCGTTGACGAGGATACTCTTATCCTATACAAGTTCACATCATGAATCAAACGCTGAGCAGTCTGTCAGTGGCGCAACTCCGGCGGGCTATTGCCATCCGCGAAAAGATCGAAGCTCTGGAAAAGGAACTGGCTTCTATCCAGGGCCTCAGCCCGGCCCCGGTTCCCGCCCCCTCGAAGAAGGCAGCCAAGAAACGCACAATGTCCCCCGAGGCGCGGGCCAAGATTGCCGCCTCTCAGAAGGCGGTCTGGGCAAAGCGCAAGGGAAAGAAAACGACCTCGGCCAAGCCTGCGCCCAAGGCTCCCGCCAAGCCTGTGTCCCAACCAAAGCGCAAGCTCTCCGCGGCGGGGCGAAAACGTCTCTCTGCGCTGGCCAAAGCGCGATGGGCTGCGGCCCATGCCGCCGGCAAGACTTCGCTGTAGTCAGCGAATACCGGCCTACGGTTCCAGGTTCCCTGGTGACCTGCCGCCTAGGTCCGAGGCGCCACCTCGCTGGAGTCAAGCCTGTGTCTCCTGTTTGAGCCGCGGGCCTTTGGGGGTGTCTTCGATCAGCCAGCCGCGGGCTTTCATTTCCCCGCGGATGGCGTCGGCTTTCTGGAATTCCCTGGCCTTGCGCGCCTGTTGCCTGGCTTCGAGAAGCGCGACAATCTCCGGCGGAGCTTCCGCATCGGGGCGCTCGCCAATCCCCAACACGGTATCGAGTCGGTTCCAGGCCGCGAGGGCTGCAGCCGCGCGCGCCGGGGATAGTTCATTGTCCGTCGAAGCCCGGTTCATCCGCCGGATCCAATCGAACACGGCGGCCCACGCCGCTGAGACGTTCAGGTCATCGTCCAGGGCGAGTTCGAAACCGCGCAGAAGTTCGGCGTCCGGTTCGGCTCGAATGGCCCCCGCGACATCCCGCAACTTGGCCAGGCATTCGTCAAGCCGCGCCAGAGCGGCGCGGGCGCCCTGGAGTCCGCCGAGCGTGAAGTTGAACGACTCGCGGTAGTGGGCTGTGAGCAGGAGGTAGCGGATTTCGCGACCGGCGAATCCTTTGGACAGCAGATCGCGGAGGGTGAAGAAGTTGCCGAGCGACTTGCTCATCTTCCGGCCTTCGACCAGCAGGTGCGCGCCATGCAGCCAGTGTTTGACAAAAGGTCGGCCGCCGGCCTGCACCCCCGCCCCTTCGCTCTGGGCGATCTCGTCCTCGTGGTGCGGAAACGCCAGATCCTCGCCGCCCAGGTGCAGATCGAAACTCGGCCCGAGGATCTTCATGCTCATCGCGCTGCACTCGATATGCCATCCCGGGCGGCCCTCGCCCCAGGGACTGGCCCATGTCACGGCGCCATCTTCGGGCGTTCGAGCCTTCCAGAGCGCGAAATCGGCCATCGCGTCTTTGGCGTACTCGTCGCTTTTGACCCGCTCCCCGATCCGCATCTCATCGAAGTTGAGATTCACCAGGCGTCCGTAGCGTCCGCCCGCGGCCCGGTACTTCTCGATGCTGAAATAGACCGAGCCGTCCGCCGCCTGGTACGCGAGGCCTCGCCGAACGAGCGTGTCGATGAGGGCGATGATGTCGCCGATGTGCTCGGTCGCCCGTGGACAATGGTGCGGCGGCAGCAGGTTCAACGCCCGCGCGTCTTCGAAGAACGCCGTCTCGTAGCGGCCGGTGTATTCGCGCAAGGTGGTCCCGGCCGTCCGAACGCGCGCGATGATCTTGTCCTCGACGTCGGTGATGTTCATGACCGCGGTGACAGCGTAGCCTTTGAATTCGAGGTAGCGCCGCACCAGGTCGGCGAATACAAAGGTCCGAAAGTTCCCGATGTGCCCGAAATCGTAGACCGTCGGGCCGCAGCAATAGAGGCCGACGCGCCTCCCCTCCGGATCGAGCGGGACAAACGGTTCCACCGAGCGGGTGATTGTGTTGTAGAGTTGCAGGGCCATAGCAGTTCGACTGGGATCGACCCTATCGGGCGCCGCGCCATTGCAAAAGAGCAAAACGCGGCGCACTGAGTTCCCGGAGATTCGAGCGCCGATTCCTGCCGGCGAATCCAGGGCGGGGTTCAAGGTTGACGCCCGGCGTCAAGACCCCTAACATTTCGTCCGGTCGGTGGCTGTAGCTCAGCCTGGTTAGAGCCCCAGATTGTGGATCTGGTTGTCGCGGGTTCAAATCCCGTCAGTCACCCCATCCCTTGCCCTCGGCTCGCTCCTGCGAGCGGCGGGTCTTGGATGCCGGGCAACGCGAGGAGCAATGACCACGAAAGTCTTCAACCTCTTCAATCGCGCTCCGGCCAGGCCGACCGGGCTGCCGCGAAGGGTGCTGCTCGGCATCGGACTCCTGTCCGCGGCCGCGCTGCTGGCTGAGCACGGATTTGTCATCGAATCGGCGGCGACCTACTGGATACAGCTCATCGAGTTCCTCCTTGCCGGCGCGTACATTGCCGACCGCGCCCTGATGCTGGCCCGCGGGCCAAGGCGCCGGGAGATTGCGCGCCAGCGTCAGTTCGAGTTCGCGGTCCTCCTCCTGTTCGGCATCCTGGCTTCGAGCCTCTTCTTTTCCCCGCCCGCCGCGGCGGCGGCGGCCCGCTTCTTCCACACCGAAGAGCCCTGGAGACTCGGCATCCATCTCTGCAAGCTCTTCCTGCTCGCCAACGTCCTGGTCCAAATGCTGCGCTTGTGGCAGCGGTTGCTCTTTCGCGGCGCGCGTCCCGAGTGGATTCTGGCCGGCTCGTACGCCCTGCTGATTCTCGCCGGAACACTCCTCCTGCAGTTGCCGCGCGCCAGCGCCATTCCGGATCGGCCGATCGGGCTCCTCGACGCCCTATTCACAGCGACCAGCGCCAGTTGCGTGACCGGGCTCGCCGTCCGGGACACAGGCACGGAGTTCACCCCGCTGGGACAGGTCATCGTGCTCGGCCTGATTCAGGTGGGCGGCCTCGGGATCATGACGTTCGTCGCCTTTCTGGCTGTCACATCGGCCGAATCGCTCCCCGTGCCGCAAATGCTGGCCTTCCGCCAGATGGTCGGAGCGCGCACGCCCGCCCTTCTCAAACGCCAGGTCTCGGCCATTGTTGTCTTCACAGTGTTCGTCGAGGCCGCGGGCGCGGCCTGTCTCTACGCCTGCCTGCCCCCCGAACAGGACCGGCTCGTGAAACTCGGATGGAGCGTCTTTCATTCGGTCTCCGCGTTCTGCAACGCCGGCTTCGCTTTCTCAGCCCAGAGTCTCGCACAGTTCCAGTCGCATGTCGGCGCCATGCTGACGTTCATGGGGCTGATCGTCCTGGGCGGCCTCGGGTTCCTGGTCGTGACGGATATTCTCGGCCTGCAGGTGTCGCGGCTGCCGCTCATCCGCCGAATCCCGTGGGTCCGCCGTTACAACCAGCGTGTGCCGGTCTACCGGCTCCCCGTGCAAACGCGGCTCTCGGTCCTGGTGACCGCCATCCTGTTTGGTGTCGGACTGGCGGCTTTTTGGGTGTTGGAAGCCGGTCGCGTTTTAGCGGACAAACCCCTTCTCACCCAGTTTCTGATTTCCGCCTTTCATTCGGTCAGCCCCCGGTCCGCCGGACTCACAACAGTTCCGATGGACCAACTCCAGGCAGCGACGTTGCTTCTGATCATGGCCCTCATGGTGATAGGCGCCTGCCCCATCTCGACCGGTGGCGGCATCAAGACCGTGACCTTTGCGGTGCTGCTGCTGGCCCTGCGCTCGCTCCTGACCGGGCGCGATCGTGTCGAAATCTACGGACGCGCCCTGCCCCAGCGGGTTTTGCTGGCGGCGCTGGCGGTTGTGGTCTTGTACGTCATCATCGCCGGTTTGGGCCTCTTCGCCCTTGCCTTGTACGACCCCCAAATCCCTCTGCGCAGTGAGATGTTCGAGGTGGTGTCCGCATTGAGCACCGTCGGGCTGTCGACCGGCATCACAGCCCAGCTCAGCCCAGCCAGCCAAATCATCCTCTGCCTGCTCATGTTCATCGGACGCGTCGGCCCCATCTCGATGGTCCTGACCGTGGTCCGGATCCGCCGCCCCGCCCGTTACCAGTTCCCCGAGGAGGATCTGGTGGTCGGGTAGGTTCTGGACAGTCTGCCGCCGAACTGGGATACCATCCTGCCATGAAATGCGCAGTGATCGGGTTGGGCGATTTCGGACGCGCCGCCGCCATCGGCTTGGCGCGCGCCGGGGCGGAGGTGATTGCCATCGACCGGAACATGGACCGCCTGAATCTGGTGAAGGACGAGGTGGCGCTCGCCGTGCGGATGGATGCCACGCATCGCGAGGCCCTCGAAGCGCAGGGGTTGGGCAAAGCCGACGTGTTCGTGACAGCCATCGGTCAGAATTTCGAGGCCCAAGTCCTGGTCGTCGTCCACGCGCGCGCCATGGGCGTCAAACGCATCGTCGCGCGCGCCATCAGCGAAGACCATCGACGCGTGCTCGAAGCGGTCGGCGCCACCGAGGTCTTCAACCTCGATGACGAAGCGGCGCGCATCATGGTGCAGCGCCTCACGATCTCGCACATCCGCAACTACTTCGAACTCGCCGACGGCTTCAGCCTGGTCGAGGTCGAGGCGCCGCCCTGGACCGCCGGACACGCCTTGCGCGATCTGGACCTGCGCAAGCGGTTTCGTCTGAACCTGGTCGCCATCAAACGCATGGGATCCGGACCGGATGGCGGGCAAATGGTCAAGGAGTTCAAAGCGGTCCCGATGGCCGATGACGTCATTCAAGCCAACGACGTGCTGGCACTCGCAGGCAGCGTGCTCGACCTGGCCCGGTTCGTCGGCGAGGACTCCTGAGTGCGCTGCGACGAGTGAATTGCGATTGCGGGCGCGCTGCCAATCGTTGAAGCTGGCGGTGATGGAACTTTCGATTGTGCCATGAAGAAGACTGCCTCAGCACACCGGTCCGCCCCGACGGACGGCTCCCGCGTCATGCTCAAATCCAAGATCCACCGGGCCACCCTGACCAGCAAGGCCCTGGATTACGAGGGGAGCATCGGACTGGACCGGCGCCTGATGGACGCGGCGGATCTGTTGGCCGGCGAGCAGGTCCACGTGCTCAACGTCAACACCGGATCGCGCCTCATCACCTACGTCATCGAAGCGCCCCGCGGTTCCGGGACAGTCATGCTCAACGGCCCCGCCGCGCGCCTCGGCGAGCCCGGAGATCTCGTCGTGATCATTGCCTACGGCCACTACACGGACGCCGCGGCGCGCCGCCTGGTGCCCCGGATCGTCCACGTCGATGAGAACAACACCCCGGTCGTCCGCACGCGGCTGCGGGCGGCATGATGCCGTGAGCGACCACCGAGCCTGACGAGGAACCGCTGATCTGTCCGACATGGCCTCATCGCTTCGAAACGCCCTCAGGCCGCCAATGGGCTCTCGAACGGCGGTCCGCCCCTCACGCATAACCTCAATCGCCAACCCATGAATGCGCTCCACGAATCCCCGACTCTGATCCTGCTCGTCTATTGCCTCGCCGCGTTGCTGGCCGCCCTGGCCGGCGGCGCCTTCCCCACATTGTTCAAGCTGACACATACCCGTCTGCAGGTTTCCATCAGCTTCGTCGCGGGCCTGATGCTCGGGTTGGCTGTGTTGGGCCTCCTGCCCCACTCGATGAACGAACTGGCCTCCGTCCATGTCAGCGCCGGGTGGTTGCTGGCTGGGTTCCTGGCTATGTTCTTCCTTCAGCGTTTCCTCCCGTTCCACCATCACGATGTCGAGGCGGGCAGCCCGCTCGAGCCGTGCGGCCACACCCACGCCCTGGCTGAACGCTCGGCACGCAGCCTCAGTTGGATCGGCGTCGCCCTCGGCCTGTCGCTCCACTCGATCTTCGACGGTCTCGCCATGGCCGCCGCCGTGGCGTCCGAGGCGCATGGACACGGCGGAGCGCTGGGCCTGGGCACCGCGCTGGCCGTCATCCTGCATAAACCGTTCGGCGCGCTGGCCATCACCACGCTCATGGCAGCCAGCGGGGCAGCTCACTCTTCGCGGCACATGGTCAATCTGGCGTTCGCCCTGGTGACCCCGCTGGGCGCCCTGCTCTTCTACCTGGGGGCCGGCCCCTGGGCACAGACCCATCCGGCCTGGCTCGGCGCCGCCCTGGCCTTCTGTGCTGGAACATTTCTGTGCATCGCCTGCTCGGATCTGTTGCCGGAACTCCAGTTCCACACCCATGACCGCTTCGCCCTCTCCGTAGCGCTGATGGTCGGCGTGGGTGTGGCGATCGGGATCGCCCGATTCGGCCACCCGGAGCATGCGCACGAACACGAACACGAAGAGCACGCGGCAACCCCGCTCCAGCAAACCTCGCCCCCCTAACCCGCATGTTTCCCCCCCCCAGTGCACATGGCTGCCAGACTTCGCAAGAAGACTGGTCCCAGCCCGCAAATCCCATGAAATCCACCAGCTATCGACGACCGCCCATGACGCATCCGCCAATCCTCATCCTGTCGCTGGCGCTCTGTGTTGGGCCGGGCATAGCCTCTGATCAGGTCCTTTGGTACCGCCAGCCCGGCGCCGCGAACAAGCACATGGAAGAAGCGCTGCCGCTGGGCAACGGACGCATGGGTTGCATGCTCTCCGGCGGCATCGAGCTCGAGCGCATCCAATTCAACGAGCAGAGCCTGTGGTCCGGCGACAACAACTGGGACGGCGAGTACGAGTGCGGCGACCACGGATTCGGCGCCTACCGCCATTTTGGCGATCTGACAATCCTCTGGCACGCTCGGGGCGATGATGCAGGCCCCGCCAACCAGGCCAATTCCATGCCCCCAAGTGCCGCGGGAAGCGCTTCGACGCCCAGCGATTACCGCCGCGCGCTCGACATCGCGACCGGCGTCCACAGAACAACCTTCACCCGACACGGCATCGCGTTTGCCCGGGAAGCGTTCGCCAGCCGTCCGCATCAGGTCATGGTCTTTCGCTACACCGCCGACAAAGCCGGCGCGCTGTCCGGCAGGCTCGGACTCAAGTCAGGCCAGAAAGCCACGACCGAGGCCGCCCCGCAACGCCTCTCGTTCGCCGGCCAGATGCCCAACACCCTCAGGCATGCCGCCGTGGTCCGCGTGCTCCACACGGGAGGCACGGTCACCGCCTCCGGCGACGAGATCGTGTTTGACCGCTGCGACACTCTGACGTTGCTGCTCGATGCCCGCACCGACTACAAGCCCGATTACAGCGCCGGCTGGCGAGGCGAAGATCCGCTGCCGCGCATCGAAAAGGAACTGGCCGCAGCCCAGACCCAATCCTACGACGCGCTGCGGCGCGCGCACATCGCCGATCTCGCGTCCCTCATCGACCGCGTCGCACTCGATATCGGGGCCACCCCCTCCGATGTTCTCGGACTCCCGACGGATGCGCGCCTCAAGCGCTATGCGGACGGACACGCCGACCCGCAGCTCGAATCGATGATGTTCTGCTATGGACGCTATCTGTTGGCCAGTTGCTCGCGCCCCGGCGGCCTCCCCGCGAACCTCCAAGGTCTCTGGAACGACAGCAACACTCCGCCCTGGGCGAGCGATTATCACAACAATATCAACGTCCAGATGAATTACTGGGGCGCGGAGCCGACCCACCTCTCGGAATGCCATGTCCCGCTCATCGACTTCGTCGTCGCTGCCCAGGAGCCGTGCCGCATCGCCACCCGCAAAGCCTTCGGCGAGAAAACACGCGGCTGGACGGCGCGCACCAGCCAGAACATTTTCGGCGGCAACGGGTGGGAATGGAACATCCCTGCCAGCGCCTGGTACGCTCAGCATCTGTACGAACACTGGGCCTTCACACAGGACAAGGACTACCTGGCCCAGACCGCCTACCCGGTCCTCAAGGAGATCTGCCACTACTGGGAAGACCGCCTCAAGCGCCTGCCCGATGGCACCCTGGTCGCTCCCGACGGCTGGTCGCCCGAACACGGCCCGCGCGAGGACGGCGTGATGCATGACCAGCAACTGATCTGGGATCTCTTCGAGAACTATCTCGACGCGGCCAAGGCCCTCGGCGTCGATGCCGACGACCAGGCGCGCATCGCCGATCTCCAGGCCCGCCTGGCCCCCAACAGAATCGGACGATGGGGTCAACTCCAGGAATGGCAAACCGATCGCGACGACCCCAACAACACACACCGGCATACCT
>ERZ795054.1631-NODE-1631-length-20582-cov-5.609928_pt1 | contig 20582 bp, 20 predicted proteins | sample MGYA00375138_ERZ795054 | MGnify/ENA primary metagenome ERZ795054 (study PRJEB30183, sample SAMN05720215) | anaerobic digester metagenome | isolation source: active sludge of municipal wastewater-treating anaerobic digesters | place: USA | collected 2014-12-23 ... | reverse complement strand
GAAAAGCCTATATGAGGTTCATAGGCCTTGATTGCGGCGAGTTCAGGCTGCCGGTCAGGAACATGTCAGCATCTGATTACAAGGCGTTCGTGAGTGATATCAGTGAACTGCAGATGGATGAACTGTTTTCAAAATTGTAACCAGGTGTGAAAGGAATAAATATCTCATTACCAGCTGTCATTCCAGCTTTATTGCTTTCCGTAACCATTAATTCGTGCAACAGAATGAAAGTAGAATGGACAGATCTTGTCCCGCTTCCACCCGTACCTCCGGATACAGTTCAGCCCGGAGTAGCCGGACCGTTTGCCGGTCTCCACGGTAACACCCTTGTTGTTGCCGGAGGCGCAAACTTCCCTGACACAATGCCGTGGAACGGAGGTAAGAAACAATATCACAATGAGATATACCTGTTACAGTTTCCTGCAGCCGGTAATGACTGGAGGCTTCTTGCCGGCGATGAGGGACTTGACCTGCCTGTTGCCTACGGTGCATCTGCATCGGTTAATGCCGGCGTCGTCTGTTTGGGCGGGGAGACGGAGAATGGCATGACTGATAATTCTTTTATAATTTCTGTAGCAGGGGAGAAGGTACTGAAAACACCCTTGCCACCACTGCCTGTACCCCTTTCCGGTGCAGCTGCGACATCAGTCGGACCAATGGTTTACATTGCCGGTGGAGTGACCCCGGAAGGACCTTCGAAGGGTTTCTGGCGACTTGATACAGAAGATATCGGCATGGGATGGAAGAGACTATCAGATCTCCCGTTGGCATTGATTAACAGCGTCATGGTTGCGGTTCAGGGAAGAGAGCCGGCAATCTGGATCCTGGGCGGACGCACACGTGAAAAAGGTGATGACATGTCTGCAATAAGGTCAGAAATCTTCAGCTATTCACTTTCTGCAGACTCATGGAAAGCGGAGGGTCGTCTTGCTGTGGGGGATAAAGAGCTGAAACTTGCAGCCGGTACCGGAGCAGCAGTAAATGAAAACCAAATAGCAATATTCGGAGGCAACGACGGATCTGTGTTCAATAAAGTGGAAGCAATTCTGTCTGAAATGGCCGCCCAAAAAGACAGTACCCGTTTAGGCAAACTCAGAGAAGAGTACATACTTCTTCAGGAGGGCCATCCCGGGTTTTCAAGAGATGTGGTCATACTTGAAACGGAAACGCGAAAATGCTTCCTGATGGGAGAAATCCCCGGTCCGGCTCAGGTCACTACTACTGCCGTAACTACTCCATGGGGAATTGTCATCCCCTCTGGCGAGGTAAAGCCTGGAGTAAGAACAACAACAGTAAGGATGGCAAAATTCCGGAAAGAAAGATGAAACCAGAGGATATTCCCGCAGTTGCAGAGCGATACAGGAAAACCCTGATCGATGATATCATCCCCTTCTGGATGAAATACTCGCCTGACAGTGAGTCGGGAGGCTACTTCACCTGCCTCGACCGTATGGGAACGGTTTATGACACGGACAAGTTTGTATGGCTCCAGGGAAGAGAGGTATGGATGTTCAGTCATCTCTTCAATAACGTTGAGAAACGGCAGGAATGGCTGGTCACGGCATTGTCCGGGGCTGCCTTCCTTGAGAAGTACGGAAGTGACCGTGATGGCAACTTTTATTTCTCATTGACCAGGGAAGGGAAGCCCCTGGTCCATCCCTACAATATATTTTCTGATTGTTTCGCTGCGATGGCATTCGGTGAACTTTTCAGTGCAACGGGTAACAGCAGGTACGGAGAGATTTCGGTGAATACATTCCGGAATATTCTCAGACGTTCAGAGAACCCAAAGGGCAACTGGTCAAAAGTTTACCCGGGCACACGTCCCCTTAAGGGCTTCTCACTTCCGATGATTATAAGCAATCTCTCGGGGATTCTAGCTCCTCTTCTTGACGCCGGAACCGTCGAAAGGGTAAGGGAGGAGTGTATTCATGAGGTAATGGATATCTTCTACAGCAAAGAGTATGGCCTGATACTTGAGAACGTGGCTCCTGACGGTTCATTTTCAGACTCTTTTGAAGGGCGGTTGCTGAATCCCGGGCACGCAATAGAAGCCATGTGGTTCATGATGGACCTCGCTGAGATCAGGGGAGATCAGGAGCTTGCAGCCAGAGCCACCGAAATCACCCTGGAGACACTTGGCAAAGGATGGGATGAGCAGTACGGCGGCATCTTCTATTTCCTTGACATAAAAGGATATCCCCCGCAGCAGCTGGAGTGGGATCAGAAGCTCTGGTGGGTGCATATCGAGACCCTTATTTCCCTGGCAAAGGGTTACAGGCTTACCGGAGACAGGCGCTGCCTCGACTGGTTCGAAAAGGTTGATGCTTATACCTGGAGTCACTTCCCTGATCCTGAATTCGGAGAGTGGTATGGTTACCTTAACCGCAGTGGAGATGTGCTGCTGCATCTCAAAGGCGGAAAGTGGAAAGGGTGTTTCCATGTCCCGAGAGGCCTGCTCCAGGTCTGGAAGACCCTTGAAGATATTGAAACGGCACAGATTGCACGATAATGAAAGAGACCGTAGCTGAAAGAAGGTATGCCTGGGTGGTGGTGGCGCTACTCTGGGTAGTTGCATTGCTCAACTACATGGATCGTCAGATGCTTTCAACAATGAAAAATGCCATGATGGTTGACATCATTGAGCTGGAGAAAGCTGAAAACTTCGGCAGGCTGATGGCGGTATTCCTCTGGATATACGGGCTGATGAGTCCCGTCGCAGGTATCATCGGCGACAGGCTCAACAGGAAATGGCTGATCGTAGGGAGCCTCTTCGTCTGGTCAGGGGTCACCTTCGCCATGGGCTATACCCACGATTATGATGTTCTCTATGCCCTGCGCGCTGTAATGGGTGTCAGCGAGGCTCTTTATATTCCTGCAGGCCTTTCTCTTATTGCAGATTATCACCAGGGATCCACACGATCACTGGCCGTAGGTATCCACATGACCGGCCTGTACATGGGGCAGGCACTGGGTGGCTTCGGGGCCACAGTCGCCGAAAGCCTTTCATGGCAGAAAACCTTTCACTACTTCGGTATAGCCGGAATAATTTACAGTGTAGTACTTATCATACTGCTTCGTGAATATAAACACAGGGAGAAGGTACGGAAGCCGGCAGGAGAAATTTCAGGACTGAAGCCTTCTGCAGGGGTATCGGGCATCAGGTCGGTTGCATCAGGGCTTTCACTTCTCCTGGGGATGGGTAGTTTCTGGATGATTCTTTTTTATTTTGCTGTACCCAGTATTCCCGGGTGGGCGGTCAAGAACTGGATCCCGACCCTGTTCTCATCGAGTCTTGGCATAGAGATGCCGGTAGCCGGGCCCATGTCAACAATCACAATTGCAGCATCATCCCTTGTAGGTGTCATCTTCGGGGGAATACTCTCTGACAGATGGATTTTGAAAAACCTGCGCGGACGTATCTATACAGGAGCCATCGGACTCTCACTTACAATTCCGTCGTTGCTCCTGATCGGGTTCGGGCACAGCTATCTTTGGATAATAGGAGGCGCAGTTCTCTTCGGAATAGGTTATGGGATGTTTGATGCCAACAATATGCCTATTCTCTGCCAGTTTGTTTCGCCCCGGCTCAGGGCAACGGGTTACGGCCTGATGAACATGACCGGGGTCTTTGCCGGTGCATTCATAACCCGGTTGCTGGGACGCTCGATGGATTCGGGGAACCTTGCCAGGGATATGGCGCTGCTGGCAATCCCCATTCTGTTGGCTGTCATACTGCAGCTCATCGTATTAAGGCCTGTTTCAGCAAACATGCAGTCCGAAGACTGAGAATTACCGGAATCCTGCATTCGTTGCCTGACAATCCCTGTACCAGCGTTTGTTAAAGCAGTGTTGATAATTATTACCGCCTGTCAATCAAAGGCACGAATGCAGATTAGAATATTCATTTCCGGAAATATCTGCTTCTCATTTTTAACATGCAATTCCGGGCCATTTGTTTACGTTATTATTTAAGGTCACAACGGCCTGAGGCTGAAGTGAGAACTCCTTTTACCTTAAACCTGCTTCAAAAATAAAGTGTATCGCACATACTCAGCATCTATGTTAAGACGATTTCCCTTTCAATTTGTGCTGACTGTATTGCTGTTGTCCGGATCCGGCACAGCGGCATTGGCACAGGGCTGGACATACACCCTGACAGTTCAGCATTCGGGACCTGGTCCCTGTATACCATTCCCTCAATTACCTCCATTTGCTTACTACACAAAGGAAGCATGTGAATACAACCGCCAGATGGAACTCGACAACAACGGTGAGGACTATTCTGCCTACGGCGATGGCAGTTGCATCCTGATAATCACCGCTACCCCGTGTGTCGGATCTGACATTGGACCGGGGGCCGGAGGAAGCTCCCTGGCAGGGAATCCGGGGAATGTGAATATTACCGGACTGCTGACAGGTAATGCTTCGTTTTCTCCCCATGACACCAGGGCCATTGAGAACTGGATCAATGAATTTATGCAACGGAACAGGGCATACGGCATTCCGGCAGAAGGAATGACTCCGATCACATCTAGCGATGTTCCGCTTACCGGTAATGCCGATTTCGACAGGTTTTACACCGAACAGATGATCAGGTTCGAGAAGCCGGAACAGGGTGGAACGGTGTACCTCAACGAGGGTCAGACCATCATAGACCCGAACGACCTGAAAGATACAGGCAATGCCGCCCGGGAAGATGCCGGAACAGTTACGTTCGTATCAGATGAGTCCAGACCGGCACCGGTTGTACCGGCACTGGGCACTTCAAACGGGGCGCTGGCTGATTACAGCTTCAATGGGATTTCTTACGCTGACGCAGGTCTGGACAGTAAAAGTACTCCGGGAGCTTCATTCACGGACAAAGCTCTTGATCTGATTAAAGAGCTGGCAACCAATCAATATGCCGAATGGGTCGGAAACCTTACCAACGAGATCTGTACAAATGCATCAGAGGTTGCCAGCATATTGGGTAACCCGGATGTCACCTCACTTTCGCCTGAAGAAATGCAGAGGTATGATGAAACTACAGCGTTGTACAAGGCAAGTGTCACAACAGTCACTGAGGGCCTGGCAGGTGAAGCGATAGGAACCATAGCAGATAAATCAGTAGAGGCAGTGGAGTACGTCGGCGAAAAAGCGAGCATAAGACTTTGTAAAAGTGTGGATCCTGATGTGGTCGGGGCTGATTACAGGGATGGTCTTGAAATTGGCAAGGCTGTCATGGAATTATCCTCAAATGTTCAGAAAATATGGGGACTGTTCACCAACAATAATAAGTAACGGGTATGGAATTATTCAGGAAAACGGTTCTTACCTCTGTATTGGTTGCCCTGGCTTTGAACGCCCATGGAGCAATATCCGGCGATGACACCCTTCAGTATGATATTCTCATGAATAAGCCAATGCTGAAGGAACTGAATGTTCGTGATGCTTTTACGGGGACGATGGATATAACTGCGAACAGGCTAGTCCTGATATCTTCAGCCAGCCAGTTTTACCTGGTTGGATGGGGAGGATTGGTCCCTTTCGGGAAGCCTGTGCTGGGTAGTATTGATGCGTTTGCCTTTACGCACGACAGCGTGCTGATGGTAATCCGGAAAAACGAGCTTTGCTGGTTCGATTCTGAAAACAGGCTGTCTATGCTTTACAGGCTTCCCGACGAGGGAATGGGCATAAGCAGTGGTGACAGGGTAATGTATCTCTATAATGCCGGTGGCATAGCGGATAAATATGCCCTCTATGTTATTGCCCGGGGAGGAGTGTATTCAAAATTACTGGAAATGCCATCACCGATAAGCGGGGTGACAGAAATGGGAAACTATTTACTGTTCTCTTCCGGAAGCATATTGTTTGACTTTGACCTGAAGACCAGGGAGCTTAAGGCTGTGACAGTTCTTCCTGCGGAAAAACAGATTAAATCATTTACCGTTGATAAGACGACAGGCAGGATTTACCTGTCTGCAGGAAAGGAGATATATGCCCTGAAGGACAAGGGGGCAGTTCTCATTTCTGATGATTTGGGCGGCACTCTGAGATTCTTCGGAGACGGGCTTATGGTTTTCAACCCGGAAGAGAAATCAATAATCCGGATAATCGGACTCGAGGATGAGATTACTGCCGGCACAGCTGAAAAACCTGTGTCTGAGTCCAGGCAGACAGTGAGTGTTCTTAAAAACTCAACGGTTGTAGATCTTGTTAAGAACAATCTCTCAGATGCGCTGATAATTTCCCTCATCAGGCGTGCCAAAGCTGACTTCTCCCTGACAACCGATGATGTCATTGACCTGTCAGGCAAAGGAGTATCACCGGCAGTGATCATGGAGATGCGCCAGGCAATGAATCGTCAGGCATCCGAAATTCAAAACAGGTAACATGAAATCAATCAAATCAATGAGAAAACATATTTCCCTGATATTGACCGGATTGTTGGTTGCAGTCGCGGTCTGTGCACAAAATCCGGAGACCCTGACAAACGGCTCGGTGGTTAAAATGTCAAAGGCAAACCTGTCAGATGAGCTTATTATCGATATGATCAATAACTCGCCTGCTAGATTCGATTTAAGTTCAGGTGCCCTTAGGAGCCTTGAGGGCGAAGGTGTCTCAAAGGCTGTAATTGAGTCTATGAAGAGGGCAACATCAGGGAAGACTGAACCCGCCGGGGCGGAACCTGCAACAGGGAATAAGCCCGTCAGCGCAACAGTAACTGCTGTTGAGCAAAACAAGAAACCGCCGATAGTTTCTTCAGTTGAGGAAAATCCGGAACAGTCAGGCTGGGTTCCGTCCGCGACAGTGGGGGAGACCTCTGTTGAAGCTCTTGGCTATACTGCTCCGCTTACTGAACTGATCAAATTCTATGTAAACAAGTACGAAAGCACCGAACTTGCCCTGTCCGAATGGGACAGGCAGGTGAGGGGATACATTGCTGACATCAGGAAGGTCAAGGACCAGATGCTGCAGGTTGAAAACGAAATGAGATCACTGAAGAATGCTGACACCAGGGTCTTCAGCGATGACATCATCACGCTGAAAGGCAAGCTTGCCGCCTACAGGAAGAACTACAGGCAAACAAAGGATATCATGATAAAGGGTGGCGGAGACATCGTTAAACAGATTGAAGCGATGAGCAGTGATGTTTCAAAGGATATAGGCAAGGCATTTTCTGCGGCTGGCCAGCAGGTGACCTCTTCAGACCTGGATCCATCATCAGGAGAGAAACCGGTGATTGTTGATTTCATGACAAAGGAAGCTCGCGCAGGCTGCGTGAGTTACATGGTTTACATGAATGAAATGCTGGCGTGGTACCAGAACGCGATCCGGGAGATCAGCACCCTGTCTCAGGAATGGAACCCGCGCGTCACTCAGGTGGTTCAGGAAGACGCCAGGCTTAAGAGTCAGGCGGAACCCATTGAAAAAAGGATTTCAGAACTGAGCTCAAACCAGAAACAGAACAAGGCTGAGATCTCTGATCTGAAGAAACAGCTTTCAGCAATAGAGAAATCAAGGAAACAGCTGGCAGACCGTATGAAGGACGATGCAAAGGAACTTTCTTCGTATCTGAAAAAGATGAGTCAGGCCGGACAGGCAGCTGCAGAGGAACGGTTTGCAGATATCATTGAGAATATCACATACTCCTTCGGGGAAAAACTTAGCCTTTAGGTCTGGTATGAAATACAAGGAAAAAAACACAGGATATCCGGCGATGCGATTACGCACCAGGATCCTGATAATGCTTGCAGTCCTTATGGTCCCTGCAGCAGTATTTTATGGCCGTGACAATTGCAGCGGGAATACTATTGCGAAGGAAAGCCCTGACAGGCCCGCCTCTGCTATTGATGCTGCAAGGGCATTTGTGATAGCAGAGGATTTCGGCAGGGCGGTGTCAGCATATTCCGTTCTTGTAAGGAAGGACTCATCAAATGTATTGCTCAATGCGGAATATGCATACGCTCTCGCACTAAACGGCATATATGACGGTGCCCTTGCCCGCCTTGACCGGATATGGAGGCCGGGCGGCAACACCCCTGTGGTTGACTTTTTTGCCTCCCAGGTTTTTGCGCTGATGGGTTATGAAACACTGGCAGTGGAGGTTGGGAAAAAGATTGAGGCGGGCAGCGTTCCCGAATGGGTTGCCTCTCATGCATCTGACCTGCTTGTGAAATACAGTGACAAGAATCCGGCCGACAACATGTCGGAAGGCGGTGATGTGGTGACCGATTTCAGGAGGGCAAACAGGCTTGCTGCCCAGAACCATAACCTGATGGCTGCGGCCATGTTCGAGGGAATAATTACTGCCTATCCGGGAGAATACCTTCCTTATATAGGCTCCAGTATCGCCCTTGAAAAAGCCGGATTGAATGATCAGGCAACAGCTGCAATGGAGAAGGCCATTGAAATTGTTGGCAGTGGTGCTGAAAACCAGGAAACAAAGCATTTATTGCAAACCAGGCTTGCGGAAATGAAAATGAAGCCAGTCCCCGGAGGCAAGGCTGCAGGCGCTGTAGCAGCTGTCATGAAGAGCTCTGAGAGCAACGGAAGACGGATGCTTGCATATGCCGGGGGGATGATTTCACCGTCATTCCTGAGCCTTAACGGCCGTTTCGGCACTTTCATCTCAGGCTCCGGAAGCCTTTCGGCTGACCTCGGGATTACAAGAAGCGGCGGCGCCATGTCACTTACCCTGGGAGCAATGAACTACTTCCGCCAGAGAATCTTCGCGGGAGGTTACGGCCTTAACCTGGGATTCGGAGGCGGATCAACCGCAGTTAATGTAAAGGTGTCAGTGGGCCTCAGTATAATGAACAAGAATAGCAGGGCAAGCTGGGATATCTTCCTTGACGGCCAGCAGCCGCTGGTCCCGAAAGGTGCAACCACAACAGTCGGACTTTCAATTGGCAGAAGCGTTTATTTCGGTTCAAGATGATCATACAGATGAAAAAAATAAGCATAGTATTATTCATTATCCTTGTCGGATCGCAGTTCATTTTTGGTCAGGACCGGAATGCAAGGCTGGAGTCATTCAAATCGGGTGCACTGGCAAATTACCGGGAATACTTCTTAGCGGCGGGCCTGGATGAGAAGGATCAACTGAGGCTTACCGCATCGGGGAGTTATGACAGGCTGGCAATGTCCGGGAAAACTGATATCATGAATATACTGCTGAGATCATGGCAGGAATCACTGGTGATAGTTCATCTTGAATCGAGAAGGGAATTGTGGGGATGGAACAGTGAAAACGGCAGGGCAATTCAGATTGACACATGGGATCTGAATCCTGAGCCTGTTGCCGTAGCTTCCGAACCGGCAGAAACGGAAATCGCAAAACATCCTTGGTTCCTTTATGTCGGAGGTGCCCAGCAGATGGATTCCAATAAAAACATCAGCGGAGCCCTGAACCTCCGGACCGGTTTCTTTATGCTGCAAAACAAGATGGACCTGGCGGTCTCACTCACTGAATCATTGTCAGGGAACCTGGAGGACGAATCAGCTTCACTGACGACCATTGTCGGAGTGGGAAGCAAGTATTATTTTCGGCTGACAAAAAGCAGCTTAAGACCAAATCTCGGGGCTGAACTGGCTGTATCGCTTCCCTCCGGCGGAAAGGCTGCTTTTACCCCTTCAATGCTTGCCGGGGTAAGCTGGTTCGTCGGTCCCGGCTGCCTTGACGCAGGACTCAGGATTGGAAGCAGTTCGATGATGATGTTCGGGTATACGCTCATCCCTAAGCTGAAAACCGGAAAATAATACGGTGAATCAAGGGTAGCATCGTGAATTTATGGCTTTTTCTTTTCAGTATTTTCAGCAGTATACCCTTACTGATTGACATCCTGCCTGAAATAAAATTGACTTGCCGGTTCATGTAAAGTATCTTTGTGACAAATACTAAAAACCAGTGCATGAAACCGTCTAATCGATTTGTATGGTGGGCTCCGCGGATTCTCTGTATCCTCGCCATTGCCTTTGTCAGCCTGTTTGCATTTGATGCATTTTCACCGGAGAAAAACTTCTGGCAGAATCTTGCCGGACTGCTTATTCATCTTATCCCCTCATTAATTCTTACTGCCATGCTGATTGTTGCATGGAAATGGGAACTTGTGGGAGGGATACTGATTGCTGTCACGGGCCTTGCATTAATCCCTGTCATATTCAATATTAATAACCGGCCAGGCAACACCACGGGTCAGACCCTGGGAATTGCCCTGATGGTTACATTACCTTTCATTGTTACAGGGATACTGTTCATTGTCAGTCATTATGTCGGACTCAGACACAGTGCCGGTGAACAACAGCCCTGATCTTTTGTTGATGAATACAAAAGATGCAGAGCGTCTTAATCCGTCACTAACACATTTCCGTATCATGAAAAAATCAATTGGAATTATTTTCGTCACCCTGGCACTGTCTTTTACAGGCCGGGCTTCCGGTCAGGGTTTCGTCGAAACAGTGGAGGAAGGCGGGATGTCAGCCATGTATGGCAACGAGTGCGTTGTAACCCTTCAGTCCGGTGAAGTAATCACAGGCAAATTTGCCGGTGGGGTTTATGTAATAAACGGTCTGACCAGGATCAAGGTAAAGCTTGAAAGCGGGGAGAATGCAAAATTCCTGCCTGAACAGGTGGTATCCCTTAAGGTGAAAGCCTCGAAACTCATGAAACTAAGCATGATCAGTGACGCCGGAAGCTCCATCAAGGAGTTTGCAAACTCGGACCTTAACGGAATAGTAGATCGCGAGTGGGTTATATTTGAAACGGCAACAACGCCGGCCCAGAAGGAAACCAAAAGAATTCTCCAGCTGCTGAATCCCGGATTTGACAGCAAGGTCAAGGTGTTTGCTGAACCAGGTGCGAAAACAGGAGGGCTGAGTATAGGCGGACTCCAGGTCACAGGAGGGGAGGACAGGGTTTATCTCTTCGTGAAAGGAGGAGAGAAGGCGTTTAAGGTAAAAAAGGGTTCATACCGGGAGAATTTCCAGGAGCTCTATTCAGACTGCCCGCAGATGCTCGAACAGTTCCAGGGAGAGAAGATCCGGTGGGACGATGTGGCGCTCCACGTTTATGCTTATGATCAGCTCTGCAAGTAGGACCCCAGCTGCCGCATTTGCAGGAGAATCCAATAAATAGCTGTTCTGCCGAAGAGTACAATACAATGCCGCTCCTGCCTGGGTAAACCTCATAAACCTGCCCTGCATAAGAAAATATGTCTCTTATTGAGCATTTACGGCACTGCTGCAATAGCCAGTCTTGCAGCATGTTATCCGATGGACTAAAAAAATAGTCAAAAAAAGCGCGAAAATAGTTGCATGACTAAGAAATTAGTCATATATTTGTATTGAAGGATTGACAGAAAAGTTATGAAGACAATGCAACTAACGAGGGCAGAGGAACAGGTGATGCAGATTCTGTGGGATCTGGGTGAAGGTCTGGTCAAGGATATCCGTGACCGGTTTGAGGAACCCAGGCCGGCAAGGAACACTGTATCAACTGTGGTTAGAATTCTCGAGAAAAAGGGATTTATTGATCATAAGTCCTACGGAAACGTCCATCTGTATTTTCCGGTTGTTTCCAGGGACGAGTATTCGCGCCATCAGCTTTTTGGACTTCTTGAGGGGTATTTTGACAACTCGTTCCCGGCCATGGCATCATTCTTTGCACGTGAAAAGGATCTTTCCATGGCGGAGATGGAAGAGCTGATCAATGAGACACGGAAGGAATTATCGGACAGTAAAAGGCAGATGTGATGGAAACGGTAGGTCTTTACCTTCTCAGGTCAGCTGTATGGATTACGGGCTTTGCTCTTGTTTATCTTCTATTTCTCAGGAATGAGAGGTTTTTTCTCCTGAACAGGATATACCTTATTATTGGTATCATGGCTTCGGTCGTCCTTCCGCTGTTTACAATACGGTATGTTGTTGAGGTGTCTGCCGGTGAGGCGGCTGCCGAAGCCGGGCCGGCGACGGCCGTACTGCATGGCGGGAGCACCTGGCAGAATATTGTGGCAGGTGCACTGTTTGCTGTCTGGCTAGCCGGAGCGGGCACCATGCTTATACGGTATGTAATGCAGGTATTGCCTGTGCTAAGGGCAGCAGCCGGGGCTGACCGGACCTCCGGTTATCCGGCGAGGGTGTTGCGGTCACCAGGGTTTCCCGGATCATTTTCATTATTCTCTTTTGTCTTTGTCAATCCTTCTGTTACAGATACCGAGGCAAGGGAGATTTTGAATCATGAGCTGGTACATATCAGGCAGAGGCACTGGTTTGACCTTTTGCTCTCATCAATTCTATGCACGGTTCAGTGGTTCAATCCTGCTGCCTGGATCTATTCCAGGTTCATCAGGCAGAACCATGAGTATCTGGCTGACGAGGAGGCGCTGCAGCGTTCCTCCGACCCGGCCGTCTACAGGGCTGTGCTGCTTAACCAGATCGCCGGATCACCGGTAATTGACCTGGGCAATTTCTTTGGTTATTCACTAAACAAAAAAAGATTTCAAATGATGAAAAACACAATCAGTTCGCCATACCGTAAGCTCAGACTTCTTTTTATCCTGCCCGTCGCTGCCCTTGTGCTCTATGCTTTTGCAAAGCCAGAGTACAGGGTCGTCTCAGGGGAGCCGACACTCTCAGCATCGGAGGCTGTCACGACTGCCATGACTAAAAATGTCAGCGGGCTTGTTACGGATGAAAAAGGAGCTCCGCTGGAAGGAGCGGTAGTATTGGTAAAGGGTACAACGGTCGGAACAACCACTGACGGATCAGGCCGCTTTGCCCTGAAGGATGTTCCTGACGATGCAGTCCTCGTAATTTCATATGTCGGTTATGTAACCAAAGCAGTTTCGGTAAAGGCTGCCGGTAATTATATCAAAACCCAGTTACAGTGGGGCAACGTGATGACAGACACGGTGTCTGTTGCCCCACCTCCTCCGCCTCCTCCGCCTCCCACTCAGGCAGAGTTGACAAAGGCTCTTGTTGTGCTTGACGGAAAGATCACTGATAAACCTCTTTCAGAAATTGATCCCGCTGTTATTTCAGAAATCAACGTCTATAAGGGTGAAAAGGCCCTTGCCAAATACGGGGAGAAGGGTCGCAACGGAGTCGTCGAGATAACCACGAAAAAGAGCGCTGCTGCCTCCGGCAGTCAGAAGGAAGTGACAGTAACAGGCTACGGCAAGGATGAAGACCGGGATGTATTTGTGGTAGTTGAGGAGATGCCTCAGTTTCCCGGAGGGATGGAAGCCATGATGCTCTGGATTTCACAGCGGGTGAAATATCCGGAGCAGGCAAAGAAGAATGGAATAACAGGCACTGTATTTGTCAGTTACCTTGTGAACAAGGCAGGTAAGGTAGAAGGTGTTAAAGTCGAAAAGTCAGCTGATCCGTTGCTCGATGCCGAAGCTGTCAGGGTTATAGGTGAGATGCCCGACTGGAAACCGGGCACACAGCATGGCAAGGCAGTTGATGTGAGAATGACAGTGCCCGTGAAATTCAGTCTGCAGTAAAAGCAAGACCAGAAATACTGGGGGAGATCTTATTATTCATTCAGTCAGGACCGGTTCGAAAGGGCAGGTCCTGATTTTGTTTTGCATCATATGCCGAAACCTTGACGACAGGTAAGATTCCGGGAGAATCACCGGGTAAGGCAGAGTACTGTATGCTTTACGGCATACAGAAACCGTTTTCCCTTTTTTCTGAGAGGTAGGATGTCTGATAACTATATAAAAAAGATTAATTTTGATACAGTCATAATTTCATTTAATCACGGAACATGATTCTTTTAAACGGCGAAGTCGGGAATTACATCTACAGCAGCGGCAGAAAATATTCCTACTTCGCGGGAAACAATTACCTGGGGCTGGCCGGTCATCCGGAGATAAAAAAAGCTGTCATCCGTGCCGTTGAAAAGTATGGCGTCAACTTTGCCGCATCGCGTCATACTACAGGCACATCAGACCTTCACCTTGAGCTTGAGGGTGCTCTGGCTTCATTCAAGGGCAAGGAAGATTCGGTTGTCTTTGCCTCAGGTTACCAGGGAAACAGCATCCTTCTGGAGATACTCAAGGGAAGCTATTCAACCGTCTTCATTGACCAGTCGGCACATGCAAGCATTATTGCTGCCATCCCGGCCGATGTGGTAAAGGTGATGTATTATGATCACTGTGACGCAGGGCATCTCGATTATCTCCTGGACTATAACCGGGGGTCGAGTCCGCTTGTGATTACTGACGGGATCTTCGCCCTGACGGGCGAAATAGCACCGCTGAACCAGATATATGAAGTTGTAAGGAAGCACGATGCCATCCTGGTCGTCGATGACGCTCATGCCACTGGTGTTCTAGGGTCCACCGGCAAAGGAACCCCGGAACATTTCGGACTTCCCGGTGACGGGAAAATATACCAGACCGAAACGATGAGCAAGGCGCTGGGGGGTTACGGCGGGTTCATCTCAGGCAGCCGTTCGGTCACTGACATGATCCGTGAAAAGTCGGCAACATACCAGGCTTCCACAGCGTTGCCTCCGCCAATTGCTGCGGCGGGAATAGCCTCACTGGCAATCATCGGGAAAAATCCCGGTCTGCGTAAGGAACTGCTTGACAAGGCGTGGATGATCAGGGAGGCAGTAACCGCAATGGATTTCAAGACAACTCATTTCCGGACACCGATTGTGCCTGTCATCTTCGATTCTGCTGATAAGGCGGTGGAGCTTTCTGAATTCCTCGGGGAGAACGGGGTTATAGCTCCTTCGGTTAATTATCCGGGCAGACAGCAGCTTCACCTGGTGAGAATAGCTGTATCGGTCACTCATACAGAGGATCAGATAAGTCAGTTACTTGGTCTATTAAAAAAATGGAAGGATAAAAATGAAAGCAATTAAGATTAAGAAGGTAGTTATTGAGCCCCTGAATCTTGATCTCGAAGAGCCGTTCAGGATCTCAATCGGAACGAAATACAGCATTGAAAATGCGCTGGTAACGGTGGTTCTTGACAACGGCATTGAAGGTTACGGTGAAGCAGCTCCTCTTGAGCCGATAAACGGTGAGAACCAGGCAACCGCGCTTGCCACCCTGAAAAGCTGTGTGGACTTCATCAATGGGAAGGACATAACTGAATACAGGTCCGTTGCTGCCACACTTCGCGGCGTTTTCCAGCCACAGGTGACTGCGCGCTGCGCAATTGAGATGGCGTTAATAGATGCCTATGCCAAGGTTCTTGGGATACCACTCTTCCAGTTCTTCGGCGGTGCCGGAAATAAGGCTGAGACTGATTACACTATAGATATAGTACCTCCTGATGTGGCAAAAAAGAATGCCTCCAAACTTGCGAAGGAGGGTTATACCGTATTGAAGACGAAGGTAGGGAAGAAACTGTCAGATGATATTGACCGACTGCTTGCAATTAAGGAGGGAGCACCTGAATGCGGCATCACAATTGATGCCAACCAGGGCTATTCTCCCTGTGAAGCGGTTCACTTCATTGAAGAGATGACTAAGAACGGTATCAGACCCATCCTGTTCGAGCAGCCCGTCTCAAAATATGACCTGGCCGGAATGAGGTTCGTGAAAGACCACACTTCAATACCTATTGCTGCTGACGAGTCAGTATTCACAAGTGCAGACGCAATCAACGTTGTGCGCACAGGATGTGCAGACTACATAAATATAAAGCTGATGAAGTCAGGCATCATTGAGGCGATGGACATTGCTGCCATAGCCCGGAGTGCCAACCTCAAGCTTATGATCGGCTGTATGCTTGAATCAAAACTGGCTTTGGGATGTGCGGTGCATATGGTAGCCGGGATGGGCTGTTTCAGCCATGTCGATCTCGATCCGCACAGCGAACCTGAAAAGGAGCCCTTTGCTGGCGGACCTGATTACAAGGCGCCGTTCTATACTCTCTCACCGGACCTGCCGGGGATAGGGTGCACCAGGAAATAGCTGACGACGGGCGGCTTTCTGTCAATCAAATCTTTCCAGGGTTATCCTGTCGAGGATGAATTCATTGATCTCCCCATCCATATTCATGTTGAAGTTTTCGTACCTGATTGTCAGGATGTTTTCACCTTCCCTGAGTTCAATCCATTCCGGGAAAGTGTAACCCCAGTCTGACCATTCCTCTTTCCCGCGTTGCGGGAAGACAAGCGCATTGACGTATTCGCCGTTGACATAAAGCGACCGGATAGCGCAATTGTTGTCGGTGTTGACAGGACCCGAGCCGTTGGCATAACGCATCTGCAGGGCATAGATGCCAGATGTAGCTTTGAGAACGACCTTCAGTTCCTGGTGCTTTTCCAGGGTGAATCTCACGTAACCGCTTCCGGTGAATCCGGGATAAACGTCCTCACCGCTGATATTGAAGCTCTCGGCTTCGGCTGTTACGGTGCTGACGTTTGAGGGTGAGACTGTTACAGGGTTGCTCAGGAAAGATTCTGTTCCGCTTCCGCTGACGGCCATCACCTGGTATTCACCTGCCTCACTCTGGCGGTCCGGAATGAATTCTGTCTCCGTGGTTGTAGCAATCATTTTACCGTTTTTGAAAACCCTGTATCCGGTTGCCTCGCTGACCGGGCTCCACAAGAGACCTTTGTCTTTAACTGACAAAACCGGTGTCTCGGGAGCGGTGAGATTGGCTGATAACAAGAAAGTGTTGCGGTTTGCTTTTCCGTTCATTGTTATTTCGACCGTGTGGTTGCCTTTCAATGTATCCGGTATGAAATGATTAGCCGATTCTGCACCGTCAATGTTGAATGATTCGATGGTATTTCCCCATCCTTTGACCTTTATATTGTAAGTGCCTCCACGGTAGCTGAAGTTATCCAGAGAATATGGTCCCCTGAAGCTCTCCGGTATCACCGGTCTGAATGCCATCCTGTCCTTGTCGAAGCTTATACCTATAATCACACGGTGGTATATCGCCAGCATAGCCGCAACACTCCATAACTGTCTGTCGGAGTTTGTTTCCGTTCCTGCAAAATCACCGGTTTCAGCAACGAAGTTCTCCTTGTTTGTGAGGAAGAGTGCCGCAGGCCGGATGATTGATGCAATTCCTTCCCCGACAGCCTCGGCATGCCCGTTCTCTGCGTTGGCCATTGTCCAGAATGCCTGTACGAATGGCCAGATGCCGTTGTTGTGATAGGGGGGGATGCCAGGTGTCTGCGGATATATGCAGGTAATGCCGAAGGGGGTTACGGGGGTATTCTGAAGCACCTTCAGCTTCCTTTCATCGTCAGCGATACCGAAGAGTACGGTGAAAGCTTCGCCGAGTGCTTCCGCCCGAGGCGAAACTGAACGGAAATGTCTGCCATAGAGATACTGGCCGTAATAACCTTTTTCATCCAGCCATAGATGCTTGTTGATATTTGCACGAAGCTCCGTCGCTCTGTCACTCCACATGTCCTCCTTTCCGAGTTCCCGTGCCATCATCCCGGCAGTGATCAGTGCCTGAAAGTATGCGGCATTGGTACCCAGGTTCAGGGAACCGTAAATGTCAGACGGTTCCATCCAGAGAGGGTATGTCTGCTTTCTCCAGTCAAGGAATGAAGATTCTCCGCGGATGAGTCCGGTTAAAGGGTCAATAATTGTTATGCTGTCTGCCGTGAGGCTGTTCCTGACTACTTCGAATGCAGAAGCGAGCCACTCCCTGTCACCGGTATATTTATATACTTCCCATGCTGCCAGTGCCCAGACCACCCTGTCAGAAGAGACCGGCCAGGCTCCGCCGGTGCCTGTATCCTGTATAATTCTCCCGTCTGCGACTTTCTCCATCAGGCTGTTCATGCAGCGTTGCGGATCGAGCCATGCAAGTGAAAGCACCGCAGCATAGCTCAGGTCACGGGTCCAGACTCCGGGCCACGCCTCTCCTGTGCGGAAGGTACCGTCCTTTTCCATCAGCATTACCATCTCGTCAAGAGACATGTTATGGAGTGCATTCAGGAGCGGGTACGGGCTTGTGAACTGCGGGTACTGCGATAGATCTCCAGCTTGTTTCCATGATGAGGATGTGTGGGCCGACGGATCATATACATTGAATGTCAGTACTTTTTCATAGATGCCATCCCCGTCAGGATCTTCCAGCTTCAAATCCGGATTGCCAGGAATATTCTCAAAATCCCAGTTGAGGGGGTATGTGTCACCCGCTATATAAAGTCCCTTGAAATCATCCCTGAATATCCGGGTCCCTTGGAGATCATCAAAGTATCCATTGTCCCTGAATGTGTCAAGCACCTTTCTGAAGTCTACCCTGAACCTGACTTTTGTGTTTGGGGGCAATGGCTTTGAGGCATCTTTAATCGTATCGGGAGCGCTTCTTTGTCCGAATTGGACATCAATAATAGTTTCCTCATCGTTTACGGGAAAGATATTCGCCTGGTGATTAATTCCGAACGGAAGTTCATTGTCACGACCGTTGATGCTGAACTTGAACTCGATTACCGGGTCAACAGCCGCGGCGGGGCTCTGGTAATCAGAGGTCATTTCTTCAGCGCTGAGGGCACGGGAAATGAAATTTTCCTGCCTGACCCTGTCAGGGTAGATTGAATACCAGTCTGATCTGAACACTGGGGAATCCTTCACGTTGCATGATGTGAGTTCTGCTAAACAGATGATTGACAGACTAATTACCCGGGTTAACTTCATCGTGATTTGAGCTTTTGATTAGTTATGTTCTGCTTTCCAAATTTACTTAAAGCAGGATAATAAGGTCTGTAACAGTAATTCCTTCATCCGGGCTAACGTAACACCGGTTTATCCGGTTATTTTCACTCCTGATTTAATTTATTGAAAATAAGTAAAATATACAGAAAATAAACCGTACCTTGTGAAATATTAATAAAATCAAATAATGAGTAAAGGAACAGTAAAATTCTACAATGAATTCAAAGGATTCGGATTTATTAAGGAGGAAAATTCACCAAAAGAGTATTTTGTGCATTCATCTGGATTAAAGGACAATATCAAAGAAAATGATACTGTGACATTTGACCTGGAGCAGGGAAAAAAGGGATTAAATGCGGTAAATGTTAAACGTGTATAGATTTAATAAAGTCATTTAACCAAAGAAACAGTCTCGCCGGTGACGGCGGGACTTTTTTATCCAAACAATTGAAATTATGATTGAGAAGAAACCAATAATTCACAGCTCGCCAGACCTGTCCAAGATGAAGGAAGTCGTTATTGACCACAGGACAAAAATATATATTACTCCGGGTGCTGATGCCGTTGAGGCCAAATCACGCTACCTTGCTAATCTTAAGAACAGAAGACCGTAAACAGACAACCAGTCTGCATGCTGTCATAGGATTTAGTCCGGATTTGTCATCCTGAGTATTTCCGCCATTGGCGTAGGGTTAGTCAATATTTGCATGCCTTGATTTATTGCGCCACAATTTTGATTCGCTTCAAAATGACATCCTCACCTCTGTTTTTTCTCGGTTCACATCCGCGAAAGGCCTTCCCAAACAAATTTTAACCTTTTTAAATCAGCACTTTGTCAAAATTCAGATAATTGAAGGGTTTCGTCTTCCATAAATTGTAATGTTCAGGAAGAGAGATGGTTAGCATGCATTCATCCCTGCAACAACAGTATTAACCAGAAACCTTGGTAAAAAGTCACCCGTTTTTGACGAATGTCCGGATAGGTGTTGTAAACGGCCTGCCTGTCCGCATGGATGTCCTGTAAAACTTGATTAAGGATTTTTAACATAGTCGCAAAATGCCATTAAATGGGCATCAGCGTCTTGATTTGCCTTTGTGTGTACTTTAAATTTGTCAATACAAAAGGACCATGAGAATGAAGATTCTATTCCAGATAACATCGCCTGAGACCGGAAAGGTTATTATAAGACGGAGGAAGATAGCCAGGGCACTGCGCTGGTGGCTCAGGGATAATGGTATTGTATATGACTATAAGTATTTTCTCATCTAGAAGTATAGTAAACAGAATAAAATTGAAGTGATGGAAAATCAAACCGTAGGGAACAACGCAAATGTAACTGCTGACCGGCCGTTGGGAATGATTTCAGGTCGCGGTGCATCGCCGGTATTTTCAAGGCTTAACCATCTGTTTTCCGAACTCACTGCGGAAGTGCGCCAGGACCTGATAAGTTATCTTGACGGGATGGGACTGATAAATGAGGCTTCTATCCTGGTAATTCCATCAACAAGGCATTATTTCTATGATGCCGATGATATGAAGGGGGTGAAGACCATCGTGAATCTGAAACCGCTCAACTACGTACGGGAAATAAGGGATTTCCTCCGCAAACTTTCAGAGCTGCTGCCTGCAGACAGCACTTTTGTGGGATGTTTTACCGATAACAAGTCGCAGAACGGTTTCTCTGACAAGTACGGTAATCTGCCCAAAAATCTTTCGCATAAGGCTGAGGTTTATGAAAACGGTATAGAATCCAGGATACCTTTTATAAACAGGATGTACAGTTTCATTGACATGAAGACCAACCGGTATCTGACAGTGAGGACAGTTTCACTCCTGCTTGAAGAAAGCAATCTTCAGCTGGTTACAATGACTGAAAAAAACGGTCTGACCTATTTCCATGCAAGGAAGAGATCGTCAATTATAGGCTTGATAGCGTGATGAAA
>ERZ795054.1630-NODE-1630-length-20590-cov-7.661894_pt1 | contig 20590 bp, 17 predicted proteins | sample MGYA00375138_ERZ795054 | MGnify/ENA primary metagenome ERZ795054 (study PRJEB30183, sample SAMN05720215) | anaerobic digester metagenome | isolation source: active sludge of municipal wastewater-treating anaerobic digesters | place: USA | collected 2014-12-23 ... | reverse complement strand
CCCTACATCCTCATGAACTACAAGGAGGACGTCATCCACGACGTCTTCACCCTGGCCCACGAGGGCGGCCACTCCATGCACTCCTGGTACTCGGCCCGCTCCAATCCCTTCCTCTCCTACGGCTACACCATCTTCGAGGCCGAGGTGGCGAGCACCTTCAACGAGCAGCTGGTGTTCCGCCATCTCTACGATCGGGCCGAGGACGACGCGATGCGCGCCTCGCTCGTGAACTCGAAGCTCGACGACCTCGTCGGCACCCTCTTCCGGCAGACCATGTTCGCCGAGTTCGAGGCCCGGAGCCACGCGATGCTCGAGGCCGGCGAGCCCCTCACCGTCGACGCCCTGCGCGGCGAGTACCGCGAGCTCCTCGAGAAGTACTTCGGGCCGATCATGGCCCTCGAGGAGGCGAGCGACCTCGAGTGCCTCCGCATCCCCCACTTCTACAACGCCTTCTACGTCTACAAGTACTCGACCGGCATCTCCGCGAGCATCGCCCTCTCCGAGCGCGTCCTGTCCGGCGGCGCTAAGGAGGTGGAGGACTACTTCGCCTTCCTGCGCTCCGGCGGCTCGCGCTACCCGATCGAGTCGCTCAAGGTGGCGGGGGTGGACATGTCGAGCCGGGAGCCGGTGCAGGCCGCCTGCGAGCAGTTCGCGCGTTATACGAAAGAGCTCAAGCGGCTGCTCAAGCTGTAGCGGGGGACGGAGCGGGAGGGAGAGCCTTTCGGGAAAGGTTCCCCTCCCGCGCCCGCCCTTCCATAGCCCGGCGCCCGAGGCCTCACATGAGGCCGAGCTTGCCCAGGGCCATCGAGCAGGCCGCGAGGGCGGCGGTCTCGGTCTTCAGGATGCGGCCTCCGAGCGAGGCGGGCGCGAAGCCTCCGTCGCGCAGCGCGGCGAGCTCGGCCTCGGTCCAGCCCCGCTCGCTGCCCACGGCCAGGACGAGGGGCGGCTCGAGCCGGCCCAGGGAGCCCAGGAGGGGCGCGCCGCCGTAGGGGTGGAGGAGGATGCGGGCGGCCCCGCCCAGGCCGCCGAGGCAGCGCTCCAGGCTCCAGTGCGTGCTGACCCGGGGCAGGCGCGGGTTGGCCGCCTGCTCGGCCCCCTCGATCAGCGGCGAGCGGAAACGGCGCTCGCGGTAGAAATCGCTCTCCGCGTAGGACTTCTCGCCGAGCTCGGTGCGCACGAAGCGGATCTCGGCCAGCCCGAGGCTCGCGAGGTCCTTGAGTATCCGGTTGGCCTGGATGGGCCTGGGCATGCCCAGGACGAGGACGAGGGGCGCGAGCTCGGCCGGCTCGCCCGCGGCTCCCGCGAAGCCTTCGTAGTCGAGGACGAGGCCAGACTCGTCCAGCTCGCGCAGCGCGGCCTCGCCGACCGCCCCGGGGGCAGGCCCGAAGGGAGCGTCGACGGCGAGGCCCGCCGAGACCCGGTCTCCGGCTTTTTTATGGAGCACCTTCCTCAGATGCTCCCAGCGCCGGTCGCTCCGGGGGAGCCGCGCGCCGGACTCGCCGGGCTCGAGGATGACCATGTTCACGGGCCTAAGGCTACTCCGCGGGCCGGCCCCGCGTAAAGGCCGCGCGGCGGCCCGCGTAAAGGCCCCCCGGGCTCCCCCTTCTCATAGCCCGGCTCCGATGCCATGATAGCCGGCGACGCGAGGAGGTTCGTCGCATGCTCAAGATCACCTTCCTTGGCGCCGGCAGCACCATATTCGCCAAAAATATCCTCGGGGACTCGCTCCTCACGCCGGCCCTTTCCGAGGCGCAGATCGCGCTCTACGACATCGACCAAAAGCGCCTGGAGGAATCCAGGCGCATGATCGAGACCCTGAACCGCACGGTCAACGGCGGGAAGGCCAGGGTGAGCGCCCACTTGGGCGTCCCGCAGCGCCGCGAGGCCCTCAAGGACGCGAGCTTCGTCATCAACGCCATCCAGGTGGGCGGCTACGAGCCTTCCACCGTGGTCGATTTCGAGATACCCAAGAAATACGGCCTCAGGCAGACGATAGCCGACACCCTCGGCGTGGGCGGGGTGTTCCGGGGCCTGCGGACGGTCGAGGTCATGCTCGGCGTCGCGCGGGACATGGAGGCGGTCTGCCCCGAGGCCTGGCTCCTCAACTACACGAACCCCATGGCCATCGTCACGGGGGGCATGCTCCGCGGAAGCGCCGTCCGCAGCGTGGGACTCTGCCATTCGGTGCAGAGCTGCGTGCCCGACCTCCTCAAGAGCCTCGGCATGGCCGAGGACCCGGAGGCGACCCGCTGGAAGATAGCCGGCATCAACCACATGGCCTGGCTCCTCGAGATCGAGTCGGGCGGCCGCGACCTCTACCCCGAGATCAGGCGCCGCGCCGCGGCCAAGAACGAGGCGGCCCGGAAGCCCGGGGCCGAGAAGCACGGCGACATGGTCCGCTTCGAGATCATGCGCCACTTCGGCTACTACGTCACGGAGAGCTCGGAGCACAACGCCGAGTACACGCCCTACTGGATCAAGTCGCGCTACCCCCAGTTCATCGAGGAGTTCAACATCCCCCTGGACGAGTACCCCAGGCGCTGCGTCCGCCAGATCGCCAACTGGGAAAAGCGCCGCGACGAGATCGTGCACAACGCCGAGCTCAGGCACGAGAAGACCAAGGAATACGGCGCCTACATCATGGAGGCGGCGGTCACCGGGGTCCCGTACCGGATCCACGGCAACGTGCTGAACAAGGGCCTCATCCCGAACCTGCCGGCCGAGGCGGTCGTGGAAGTGCCTTGCCTCGTGGACCGCAACGGGGTCCAGGGCTGCTATGCGGGCCGCCTGCCGACCCAATGCGCCGCCCTCAACATGACGAACGTCAACGTCCAGCTCCTCGCGGTCGAGGCGGCCCTGGCGCGAAAGCGCGACCTCGTCTACCAGGCGGCCTACCTCGACCCGCACGCGGCGGCCGAGCTCTCCCTCGAGGACATCCGCGCGATGTGCGACGATCTGTTCGAGGCCCACAGGGATTTCCTGCCGGAGTACTCGTGAGGACGACATAGGAAGCGCGCCATCGCGCGATCTCCGCGAAGGCGGGGCCCCATGGCCCCATGCGCGATGGCGCTTCCTGCTGCTATGCGCCCGCGGGGTCCCAGTCCGGCGGGATCTCCGCGGCGTAATCCACGCCGGGCACCTCGAAGCCGTGGACCCGGAGGAAGTCGCCCCGGAAGCCCTCGACGTCGGCGAGCTGGGCGAGGTTGTAGGGCCCGATGCGCGACATCCGCGCCTCGACCTCCGACTGGACCTTCGCGTCCATCTCGAGCTCGTCGAGCCTGATCCGCCCCTCGGCGTCGAGGGCCGGCGGGCCGCCCGCGTAGAGGCGCGCGCGCATGAGCCGGTCCATCTGGGCGACGCAGTCCTCGTGCACTCCCCGCTCCTTCATCACCTTGAAGAGGGTGGAGACGTAGAGGGGGATGATCGGGATCACCGCGCTCGAGCGCGTGACGAGGGCCTTGTTGATCGAGACGTAGGCCCGCAGGCCGTCGGGGGCCGAGGCGGAGAGGCGAGCCGCCGTGGCCTCGAGGTGGGCCTTGGCGCGGCCGATCGTGCCGTCGCGGTAGATGGGCCAGGAGAGCGAGGGCCCCACGTAGGAGTAGGCGACCGTCAGGGCCCCCTCGGCCAGGGCGCCGGCGGCGCGTAGGGCCTCGATCCAGAGCTCCCAGTCCTCCCCGCCCATGACCTTGACCGTGGCCTCGGCCTCGGCCTCGGTGGCGCCCTGGATCTCGGCCTTCGAGAGCGCGCCTGAGAAGACGTCGACCGTCGCGCCGCGGTAGCTCTTCCCGATCGGCTTGATGACCGAGCGGTGGAGCTCGCCCGTCGCCGGGTCCGGCCGGACGGGGGAGGCGAGGGAGTAGACGACGAGGTCGAAGCGCAGCCCCAGCTCGGCCGCCGCCGCGATCGCGGCCTGCTTGGCGCCTTGCGAGTAAGCGTCGGCGTCGATCGTACGCGAGGCCAGGCCCGAGCGGGCCGCGGCCGCGTCGAAGGCCCGGTTCGCGTACCAGCCGGGGCTGCCGGTCTTCGTCGCCGTGGGGGCCCGCTCGAAGGAGAGGCCGACCGTGGGGACGCGGAAGCCGAAGGCGGCCGCCGCGCGCGTGGCCAGGCCGTAGCCCGTCGAGCAGCCGACGACGAGGACGGCCCGGGGCCCGGCAAGCCGCGCGTAGTCCGCCCGCCTCGCCTCGACGTAGGCGATCTGCCGCTCGGTCTCCCGCGCGCAGCCCTCGGGGTGGGCGTTCAGGAAGATGTTGTTCCGCACCATGGGCTTGATCAGCACAGTTCCCCTCCGGATACCGCGAGCCACTCGGCCTCGACTGCCAGCTCCTCGCCGACGAAGCCCCGTCCCCGCTGGCGGAGGGCGAGGGGCCCCGAGCGCAGCATCTCGATCTCCATGCGCAGCTTCTCTCCCGGCCGCACCTGGCGGCGGAAGCGGGCCTCGACGATCTTGCCCAGGACGAAGGTGCCCTTGGGGTCGACCCCGAGGAGCTTGGCCCCGATCCCCCCGCACTGGGCGAGGGCCTCGACGAGGAGGACCCCGGGCACCACGGGATAGCCAGGGAAGTGGCCCGCGAAGAAGGGCTCCTCCGGGGGGAAGAATCGTTCCCCCGCCGCGAGCTCGCCCTCGAGCCAGGCCCGGTCGACGAGGAGGAAGGGGGGGCGGTGGGGGAGGAGGGCACCGACCCCGCCCGAGGCGAGGAGGGCGGCGGCCTCGGCCGCCGCGCGCTCCCGCTCCTCGGCGGCCGCGCCCGCCCCCGCCTCGCCGCGGGGGGCTTGCTCCCCGCCGCTCACGAGGGCCTCCGGAAGGCGAGGACCCCGTTGTGGCCGCCGAAGCCCAGGGAGGCCGAGAGGGCGGCCCGCAGCGGCATCGCGACTCCCTTGTTGGGGACGTAGTCGAGGTCGCAGCCGGCCTCGAGGTCGGGCTCGTCGAGGTTGATCGTGGGCGGGACGAAGCCCTCGGCTATGGCGAGGACGCAGGCGGCCGCCTCGATGGCCCCCGCGGCGGCGATGCAGTGGCCCGTCATGCTCTTCGTCGAGGAGATCTTGAGCGAGGAGGCCCAGGCCCCGAAGGCCTTCTTGACCATGAGGGTCTCGGTCGGGTCGTTGATCTTGGTGGAGGTGCCGTGGGCGTTGTAGTAGTCCACCTCCTCCGGCGCGAGGAGGGCGTCCTCCAGGGCCGCGGCGATGGCGCGGGATCCGCCCAGGCCTTCGGGATCGGGGGCCGTCAGGTGGTAGGCGTCGCAGCTCGCGCCGTAGCCCGCGAGCTCGGCGTAGATCCGCGCGCCCCGGGCCTTCGCCTTTTCCCAGTCCTCGAGGGCGAGGATGGCGGCGCCCTCGCCGATGACGAAGCCGTCGCGGTCCTTGTCGAAGGGCCGCGAGGCCCGTTCGGGCTCCTCGTTGTAGGAGGTGGAGAGGGCCTGGAGGCGGAGGAAGCCGCCGAGGGTGAACTCGGCGATGGCCGCCTCGGTGCCGCCGGCCAGGGCGAGGTCGCAGCGGCCCGAGCGCAGGAGGTCGAGGGCCTGGCCGATGGCGTCGGTGCCCGAGGCGCAGGCGGTGACCGCCGTGAAGGCCGGCCCGAGGAGGCCGAGCCGCATCGCGATGTTGGCCGACGCCTCGTTGGAGATCATGAGGGGCACGGTCATGGGGAGCATGCGGCCCGGCCCGGACTCGAGGAGCTTGCGGTGAGACTCGAGGAGGACGTCGATGCCGCCTATGCCGTTGCCGACGACCGTGGCGATCCGCTCGGGCCGGTAGGGGGAGGCCGCGGCCGCCGTCGCGCCGCCCGCGGGCCCGTCGCCGGGAGACGCCTTGCCGACGGGGGCGTCGCCGAGGCCCGCGTCCCTCCAGGCCTGGACGGCCGCGGCCACGGCGTACTGGCTGAAGAGGGCCATCTTTCGGGCGTCCCGCTTGTCGATATAGGGCTCGGGATCGAAGCCCTTGACCTCGGCCGCGATGCGCGACTCGAGCCGGGAAGCGTCGAAGCGCGTTATGCGGCCGACGCCGCTGCGGCCGCTCTTCAGCGAGTCCCAGAAGCCGCCCGCGTCGTTGCCGACGGGGCTGATCACGCCGAGGCCGGTCACGGCCACCCTTCGTCTCATATCCTTACTCCTCCGTTCTCGCGTTCACCAGCGTATCGCCGCGGCGCCGTAGGTCAGGCCCGAGCCGAAGCCGATCAGCATGACGAGGTCGCCCTTCTTGAGCAAGCCCTTCTCCGTCATCTCGTGGAGGGCTATGGGTATGCTCGCCGAGGAGGTGTTGGCGTACTCCTCGAGGTTGAGGTAGAAGCGCTCCTCGGGGGCTCCCAGGCGCTTGGCCGCGGCCTGCACGATCCGCGCGTTGGCCTGGTGGGGCACGATCCAGGCGAAGTCCTCGAGCTTGTACACCGAGGCGTGGAGGAGCCTGCCGACCAGGACCGAGATGGTCTTGACCGCGAAGTTGTAGACGTTCTGGCCGTTCATGGCGATGCGGGGGACGATCGGCTCGGAGCGCTCGAAGCTCCTCTCCCGCGGCGCCTGGACGAGGTAGAGGTCCCCGGCTCCCGAGCCCTCGGCCCCGAGTATGGTCTTGAGGACCCCTCGGCCGCCCTCCTCGATGCGCGACAGGACCGCGGCCCCGGCCCCGTCCCCGAAGAGGACGCAGGTCGCGCGGTCCTTCCAGTCGGTGATGCGCGTCAGGGTCTCGGCCCCGATCACGAGGGCGTTCCTGCCCCCCCTGGCCTCGAGCATGGCGGCGGCCACCTCGAGGGCGTAGATGAAGCCCGTGCAGCCGGCCACGACATCGAGGGCCGCGCAGCCGTCGGCCCCGATCTTCCGCTGGACCAGGCAGGCCGTGGAGGGGAAGCCGAGGTAGTCGGGGGTGGCCGTGGCCAGGACGAGGAGGTCGATCTCCCGGGCCGATATGCCCGCCCGCTCGAGGGCCATGGTCGCCGCGGCGGCGGCGAGGTCGCTCGTCAGCTCCCCGTCGGCCGCGATATGGCGGCAGCGGATGCCGGTGTGGCTGCGGATCCACTCGTCCGTCGTGTCCACCATGGCGGCGAGCTCCGCGTTCTCCATCCTTCGCTGGGGAATCGCTACCCCGGTGGAACGGATCATGACCGACATGCTCTCTCCTTTGACAAAACACCAAAAATTGTCAAGACGATGATGTCAAGAACGAGGTGGAATGTCAATATGACAAAAATAGACTAAATGTCGCGGTTTTCAGTTGCGGCTCCCAGCGGGAAAACTAAAAACGCAGCTCGGGAGGGCAAGGCAGCTCCACGCGGCGACTTCTTCGCGGCCCTGCCTGGCCAAGCTCGATTCGCGGATCGCGGGCTACCCCGGCCCCAGCCTCGGGGCTAAAATAAGCTTCCAAGGAGGCCCCATGCGTGGGATCCATGCTGGTTCTGCCCTGTTCCTCTGCTCCTGCCTGACCCTCTTCGCCTCGGCGGAGAGCGCCTGGAAGCCGCCCGAGATGGCGCTCGTGGAGGCCGGAAGCTTCGACATGGGCTCCGAACGGGGCCTTGAGCGCGAGCGTCCGGTTCACCGCGTGACGCTATCCCGCTCGTTCTACATGGCCGTCTACGCGACGACCTTCGATGAGTACGACGCGTACTGCGCCGAGATCGCCAAGACCAGGCCGTCCGACAAGGGTATGGGAAGAGGCCGGCGGCCCGTCCGCAACGTGAACTGGTACGATACCGTGGACTACTGCAACTGGCTTTCCCTGAAAGCGGGCCTAGAACCCTGCTATTCCGGGAGGGGCAAGCTCGTCGTCTGCGATTTCGAGGCGAGCGGCTACCGGATGCCCACCGAGGCCGAATGGGAGTACGCCGCGCGGGGAGGGATGGGGGGTGGGGGAGGGAGCTACGCCGGCTCCGAGAACCCGGATGAGACTGCCTGGTACGAGGCGAACTCGGGCGACGTCACCCATCCCGTCGGGCTCAAGGCTCCCAATCCCCTCGGTATATACGACCTCTGCGGCAACCTCTTCGAGTGGTGCTGGGACTGGTACGAGCCGGGCTACTACGCGGTCTCGCCCGCCATCGATCCCCTCGGGCCCCCTCCGCCCGAGGAGATGATCCCCTGGAAGCTCGCCCGCTCGCGGCGGGGAGGCTCCTGGCGGGAGGGGGCGCAGGACATCGCCGTCTGGGTCCGGAGCCAGGACTCACCGACCTATGTCGGCGACAACGGCTTCCGCCTGGTCAGGACGGCGCGCTAGGAGCGCGCTCCCCGAGGGGGCGCTCCTCGTCCGGGCCCTCGGCGGTCTCGGTCCCCGGGGCTCCGCCTCCGCGGAGGCTTTCGGCGTCGAGGCCCGCCTCGCGGAGGGGGCCGGCCACGAAGGCGGCGAACTCGGCCTCCTCGATGGTCTCCTTCTCAAGGAGGCGCTCGGAGACCGCGCCGAGGAGCTCCCGCTTGCCGGTGAGGAGGGCGAGGACCCCGTCGTAGCGGGCGGCGACGATCCGGGCTATCTCCTCGTCCACGTACTTCTGCGTGTCCTCGCTGTACTCCCTGGCCATGAACTGCTCGGCCTGCTGGCCGTTGCCGAGGAGGCCGGCGGCGCGGCGGGTCAGGGCGACGTGGCGGAAGCGCTCGGACATGCCGTAGTCGGTGATCATGCGCCGCGCCACGTCGGTGGCGCGCGTCAGGTCGTTAGCCGCGCCCGTGGAGATGCGGCCGATGGCCAGCTCCTCGGCGGCGCGGCCGCCCAGGAGGACGTCGATCTGGCCGAGGAGCTCTTCCTCGGAGACCACGAAGCGATCCTCGACCGGGAGCTGGAGGGTATAGCCGAGGGCCCCGAAGCCCCGGGGCACGATGGAGATCTTGCGCACCGGGTCGGCGCCCTTGGTGAAGGCGGCCGCGAGGGCGTGGCCCGTCTCGTGGATGGCGATGGTGCGGCGCTCGTTCGGGTTCATGACCCGGCTCTTCTTCTCGAGGCCGGCGACCACCTTCTCGATGGCCGCGTTGAAGTCGGCCTGGACGACCTTCCTGCGGCCGGCGCGCACGGCCAGGAGGGCCGCCTCGTTGACGATGTTCGCCAGGTCGGCCCCGACGAAGCCGGGGGTGCCTCGCGCTACCTTCGAGAGGTCGACTCCCTCGTCGAGCTTGACCGCCTTCGAGTGGATGCGCAGGATGGCTTCGCGGCCGACGAGGTCGGGCCGGTCCACGAGGACCTGCCGGTCGAAGCGGCCGGGCCGGAGGAGGGCCGGGTCGAGGACGTCGGGGCGGTTGGTCGCCGCGAGGATGATCAGGCCGCTCGTCGCGTCGAAGCCGTCCATCTCGACCAGGAGCTGGTTCAGGGTCTGCTCCCGCTCGTCGTTCCCGCCCATCGGGCCCGTGATGCGCGACTTGCCGATCGCGTCGAGCTCGTCGATGAAGACTATGCAGGGGGCCTTCTCCCGGGCCTGCTTGAAGAGGTCCCGCACCCTGGCGGCGCCCACGCCGACGAACATCTCGACGAACTCGGCGCCGCTCATGCGGAAGAAGGGCACGCCGGCCTCGCCGGCCACCGCCCGGGCGAGGAGGGTCTTGCCCGTGCCCGGGGGGCCGACGAGGAGGACCCCCTTGGGGATCTTGCCGCCGATGTCCGTGTATTTCTTGGGGCTCTTGAGGAAGTCGACGACCTCGACGAGCTCCTCCTTGGCCTCGTCCACGCCCGCCACGTCGACGAAGCGGGTTTTCACGTCGCCCTCGGCCACGATGGTGGCCTTGTTCTGGTTGAAGGCGAGGACGTTGCCGCCGGCGGCGTTGCCCAGGCGCTTGAAGACCAGGCGCCAGACGACGAGCATGAAGGCCAAAGGCAGTATCCAGTTGACGAGGAAGCCCAGGATCGCGTTGGTCTCCCGCGGGACCGCGGAGTAGACCACGCCCTTCTCGTCGAGGAGGGCGGTGAAGGAGGGGTCGTAGACGGGCACCGTCTTGTAGATCGAGGGGCCCCGGAGCGCGCTCGGCATGAGGGGGGTAGGGACCTTGGGCCCGGCCGCGGGATAGCCCAGGTAGTAGTTCTGGTCCATCTCGATCCGCTTTATCTCTCCCGAGCGGATCTTCTCCTTGAAGGCGCTGTAGGGCACGACCGTGTCGTCCGTCTGGGTGAGGAAGTAATTGAACAGGAGGACGGCGAGGACCATGACGACGATGTAGCCCAGGGAGAAACGGAACTGGAAACCGCCGAAATTGGGGGGTATGAGGGGGCTTTTCCCGCCCCGCTGCGGGCTAGCCGGGCGTTTCCGGCTCCAGTCGTCCTTTTTCTTGGGCATCCTCGCTCCGTTTCCGCCGCCCCCTCGCGGCGGGCGGCATCAGCATCAAGCTCTACTATTGAGGGCGGAGGGCCTCGCCGCAAGTCGTCGCGATCATTCCCTCCCCCTGGCTCCTTCGAATGTACTCATTTGGCCGCCCCGCGGCCAGGGCCGCGGCCCGTTATGGGCGGTGCCTTGACCGCGGGGGGGCTTCCTTCGTATATTCCACTACGCCTAAACCTTATAACTCCACGTTTCTCAGGAGGAATACCGTATGAAAGTGAAGCCCTGTGGGGACCGCGTCCTCGTGAAGATCCAGGAAAGCGAGGCCAAGACCGCGGGCGGGATCATCATCCCCCAGACGGCCCAGGAGAAGACCCAGACCGGCCTCGTCGTCGCCGTCGGCACGGACAAGGACGTGATCAAGGTCAAGGAAGGCGACAAGGTCATGTACGACAAGTACGCCGGCACCCAGGTCAAGATCGAGGGAACCGAGCACCTCATCGTCAAGATGTCCGATATCCTGGCCATCCTCGAGTAAGCCTAGGCCGAGGGGCTTCCGCAGCGCCCCGGATGAAAAAAGCCGCCCCGCGAGGGACGGCTTTTTTTATGCCCGCGCGGGCCCGGGCTCGGACGGCTACTGGATGAGGACGGCGAGGACCTCTTCCGGGCTCGTGGCGGCGAGGATGGCGGCCCGCTTCTCCTCGCTGCGGAACAGGAGGCTGACCTCCGCGAGGAACTGCAGGTGGGGGCCGGTCTTGTCCGCGGGCGAGAGGGTCATGATGAAGATCCGGCACTCCTGCCGGTCCAGGGCGTCGAAGTCCACCGCCTTGTCCGAGACCCCGATGCAGGCGACGAGGTCCTTGACCGCGTCCGTCTTGCCGTGGGGGATGGCGATGCCGTGCTTCATGCCCGTGCTCATCCGCCTCTCCCGGTCGAGCACCGCCTTGCGGGCCGCGGAGGCATCGGATATCTTCCCGGTCCGGGCCGCCACCTTGAGCAGCTCGTCGATGATGCCTTCTTTGTCCTGGCCCTGTAGATGGAGAGCCACCGTATCGCGGCTCAAAACGCTTTTCAAGTCCATAGTGGACCCATTCTACGGCTCCGCCCGAGGCGCCGTCAAGGCTAGATGAAGAAGCGCGCTTCCTTCTCCTGGGCCTGGCCCATCTGCCTGGCCACGAGGATCGAGGCCGAGCCGGCCCAGAGCGCGTCCAGGAAGGTGCCCAACGCGACGAGGGGGAGGGCGACGGGCGCGGCTATGAGGTAGCCGTTCTCGAAGCCCTTCCCGTAGAGGGCGCAGAGGGTCATGAGGGCGGTCGTCGCGCCCTTCGCCGGGGAGGATCCGAGGAGGAGGGTGGTCAGGGGAGCCGCGGCGAGGATCCAGAGGATGCTCCCGGCGGATACGCCGATGCTCGAGTAGGAGGCGAGGACCACGATGAAGGCGGTCGAGGCCACCAAGGTCGTGCCGGCGCGGCCGAAGATCGCCGCCAGGGCGATGGTGAGGACGTTGGAGCGCCGGCGCACCCCGAGGCTCTCCTTGGAGTGCTTCAGCAGGGAGCCCATGGGGAAGTAGAGGTCGCCCGAGGCGAGGGCCGCGAGGGAGGGGGCGAGGAGGGCGTAGAGGGTGCGGTAGGGGTTCTTCTGGCCGCCGAGGAAGTAGAGGGCGGCCGGGAGGGCGACCAGGGCCACCGCCGCGGACTCGACGAGGACGGTGAGGAGGAGGGGGCCGTAGACGTCCGCGCTCGGGGAGGCGCGCAGCTCGAGCGCGTTGTGCGCCGTCACCGCGATGATGGGCACGCTCAGGAACTCCACGAGGAAGTTGTTGATCTGGTAGAAGATGCGCGACAGGGAGTCGAAGAGGAGGAGGACCGGCTTCGTGGCGGCCTTGTCGTGCGAGAGGGCGAGCCCGACCACGACGGCCAGGAAGAAGGCCGGCAGGAGGAACTGGCCCGAGGCGAGGGCGGAGAAGGGGCTCGAGGGGAAGATGGAGAGGAGGAGCTCTCGGAATCCGGCGGCCTTGGCCGGCGGCGTCGCGTCGGCCAGGAGGGGGATGCGGGCCGGCTTGGCCATCGCGGCCACGGCCACGCCCACGAGGGCCATGGCCGCGATGGCCGCGAGGAGGACGAGGATGCCCCGGCCGAGCCCTCGCCAGAATTCCCCGTCCTCGTTCAGCTCGAAGACCGCGACCGGCACCGAGAAGAGGACGAGGGGGAGGAGCGCGTAGGTGCCGATCCGGATGGAGAGCTCGAAGAGGAAGGCCAGGACGCCGCGCAGGACCTGGTCGTCGACGGGCACGACGAGGGCCAGGGCGGCGCCGAGGATGGCCCCGATGAGGTACTTCATCCAAATCTTCATGGGGCCGAGCATAGCCTTGCCCGCGCGGCCTTGTCGAGCGCCCTTCCCGCGGATACACTCGTCCCTACATGCAGTTCGAGAGCAATCCCGCGGGGAAGTGCGCCCTGGGCCTCGCCCTGGCGGCCCTGCGGGGGCAGGCCGGGCCCGGCCGCGGCTATTTCCCCGTCGGGGAGGCCGACTTGCGGCCCGCGCTCTACGCGCCGGCCTCCTCCTTCCCCGACTTCGCCGCGGCCGCCCTCACGGCCCTCTTCCCCGGGGAGCTCGATCCCTTCCTCGCCGAGCGGCTGGCCGCTGCAGCCTTCTCCCTCCCCCCCGCCGCCTTCCCCTACGGGGAGGAGCTCCTCCTCCTCGACTTCGCCGGCGGCCCCTCGGGGAGCACGGCGGACTACGGGGCCGCCCTCCTCGCCGCCCTCCTCGCCGAGGAGGGGCCGGGGACCGAGCGCCTCCTCCTCTCCCTGGCGCCCCGGGCCGAGGCCGGGGGCGCGGAGGCGGCCGAGGCCGCTGCCCTCGCCGAGGCCCTCGCCGGCCGCGGCGGGAAGGCGGGCGGTTTCGCCCACCGCCTCGTCATCCTCAAGCCCCGGGGCTCGAAGCTCCGCGGGATCGGTCCTTCCCTCCTCGCCTCCGCCGGCGGGCCCGTCCTCATCATCGACCTCGAGGGCTCGCGCGAGGAGGCCGCCGCCCTGGTCGGCGCCGCCGCGGGCGCCGAGCTGGCCGGCCGTCCCCTCACCGCCGCCGGGGCGGCCAACCCGGCCCGCTTCGCCGCCCGCATCGTCCTCCACGCGGCGGCCTTCAGCCTGGCGAGCCGGGGCTCGGCGGGGGAGATCCTCCACGCCTTTCCCCCCGGGGACGGCTTCGGCCTCGCCGCCGCCCTCTGGGGCTGGCGCCTCGGCCTCCCCGAGAGCGGCCTCCTCCTCGCCGAGCCCCGCGGCGGATCGGCCGGTCCCGGCCGGGGCAGCGAGCTGGTCGAGCGCTTCGGGGCCGAGAATCCCGGCGCCCTCAGGGCCTTGGTCCGGGGCCAGGCCGTCGACCGGGAGGAGGCCGCGGCCGCCGCCGCCGCCCTCGCCGCGGCGGGGGGCCCCGAGCTCGACGCGGGATCGGCCCTCGCCCTGGCCGCCGCCGAGCGGGCCCTCGAGGCCGGGCTCCGCGGCCAGGCCCGCCTCGTCGTGGGCCGCGAGGCCCTGCCATCCTGGGATGCGGGCGCGGCCTCGGCGGAGCCCCTCCCCGAGCCCCCCGCCGACGCCTCCATAGCCCCCGGGCTCGAGGAGCTCGAGCGGGCCCTCGCCGGCCTCCTTGGCGGACCGGCTCCCGATACCCGCGCGCGGAAGCCCTAGGCCCGCCATGGCCCCCGCGACCTCGTCCCGCGCCGGGAGCGGGCATTCCCGCGCCCTCCTGCGCCTCGCCCTGCCGATCATGGCGGGGACCCTGGTCGAGACTCTCTACAACCTCACCGACAGCTTCTTCCTCGGCAAGCTCGGCGCCGCCGAGGTCTCGGCCCCCTCGATCGCCTTCAACCTCGTCTTCCTCTTCGTCGTCCTCGGCACGGGCCTGGCGGGGGCCGCGACCACCCTCATTGCCCAGGCCAAGGGCCGAGGCGACGCGAAGGCCATGGAGACCGGCCTGAACCAGGCGGCCTTCTACCTCGGAGCCTTCTCCATCGCCCTCGCCGCCCTCGGCTCCCTCCTGGCCGGGCCCCTGCTCAGGCTCCTGGGCACGCCCCCCGAGCTCTTCGGCTACGCGAGGAGCTACCTCTCCATCGTCCTCCTCGGCCTGCCCGCGAGCTTCGCCTACTTCCTCCTCCAAGCCTCCCTGACGGCGGTCGGCGACGCCTTTACCCCCCTCGCCGTCCACCTCCTCGCGGTCGGCGCCAACGTCCTCCTCGACCCCCTCCTGATCTACGGGCTCGGGCCCTTCCCCCGCCTCGGCGTCGCCGGGGCCGCCATCGCCACGGTCGCCTCCCAGGCCCTCGGCGCCTTCCTCTCGATCCGGATCCTCGCGGCGGGGCGCGGCGGCCTGCGGCTCCGCCTCGCGGCCATGCGGCCCCGAGCCGACTCCTTCCGCCTCCTCATGCGCATCGGCCTGCCCTCCTCGATCGGCCAGGCCCTCTCGGCCCTCGGCTTCACCGTCCTCCAAGGAGCGGTCAACTCCTTCGGGACCTCGGCCATCGCGGCCTTCGGCGTGGGCAACCGCATCGTCAGCCTCTTCGACCTGCCGGCCCACGGCCTGGCGAGCGCGACGACCTCCCTCGTCGGCCAGGCCATCGGGGCCGGGGAGCCCGCCCGGGCCCGCCGGATCGTCCGCTCCGGCTTCCTCGCCTGCCTGGCCTTCCTCGTGCCGGCCCTGAGCTTCGCCTTCTTCTACGGCTCCTCCCTCGTGCGCTTCTTCGTCGCCGATCCCGAGGCCATGCGCCTGGGCGACATCATGTTCAAGATCGTGAGCCCCTCGGTCCTCCTCTTCGGCCTCTACTGCGTCGCGACCGGGGCCTTCCAGGGGGCCGGGGACACGAGGATCGTCATGCTCCTCGCCGTCCTGCGCCTATGGGGGATACGGGTGCCCCTGGCCTACGGTTTCGCCTATCTCTTCCGCCTCGGCCCCCGATCCATCTGGTACGCGATGTTCCTGTCCAACGCGGCCACCGCCGCCGTCGGCATCGCCTACTACCGGAAAGGGGACTGGCTCCGAGCCCTCGAGCCCCGGCCGGCCCCCTTCCGCGGGCGAGCCCGCCCCGGGCCCCGCGGAATGGGCCCAGGTTGACAGCGCGGAGACATCCTGTGTACATTCTAGGAAGGCCGCGACGCGGTCATGCCGCACCCCGATCTGCCGACCCAAGAACCAATGGCAGGTCGCCCGTACGGCTCTAGCGAGACCCAGTAGCTCAGATGGATAGAGCGGCTGCCTCCTAAGCAGCAGGTCCCCCGTTCGAATCGGGGCTGGGCCACTACCGCCCCTCTCCGCTATCCCCCGCCCAAGACCCAGCGTCCCGGATCGCCGCGGCGCGGCGCGATTGCCCGCCGGGCGCCGCGCAGGCTATACTTTTCCCAGCTCGCGGTCCCCGCGCGATCAAGGGGGGTGGGATGGACGAGTCGCGCTTCATCTTCGGCGTCGACCTCGACGGCGTCTGCGCCGACTTCTACGGCAAGATGCGCGAAATAGCGGCCGAGTGGCTCGGCCGCCCCCTCGAGTCCCTTCCCGCGGAGGTCTCCTACGGCCTGGCCGAATGGGGCCTCGAGGAGTACGGGGGCTACGAGAAGCTGCACCGCTTCGCGGTCACGCAGCGCAACCTCTTCAAGGAGCTCAAGCCCCTCCCCGACGCCCCCCAGGTCCTGCGCAAGCTCTCCACGCGGGGAGTGCGCATCCGCATCATCACCCACCGCCTCTTCATCAAGTACTTCCACCAGCGCTCGATCCAGCAGACGATCGAGTGGCTCGACGAGCACGACATCCCCTACTGGGACCTCTGCCTCATGCAGGACAAGGGCGCGGTCGGGGCCCACGTCTACGTCGACGACTCGCCGGAGAACGTCCGCAAGCTCCGCGAGGGAGGCCACGCGACGATCGTCTTCTCCAATTCGACCAACGCGGGCCTGCCCGGGCCCCGGGCCGGCTCGTGGAAGGAGGTGGAGGAAATCGTCATGGGGGAGTACGAGGCCTGGCTCGCGGCGCGTTGAGCGCCGCCCTCCACGCGCCCTCAGGGCGCGCGGAGAGCGAAAAAAGGGAGGAGGTCGTGGATCATGGGCGCGCGATTCGCGGTATTCCTGGCTTCGTTGTGCTTGCTCTGCTCGCGGCCTGCCTGGGCGCAGGAGTCGCCGCAGCAGGAGCTGGCCGAAAGGCTGCGCGGGATATTGCGGCAATACGAGAGCAATATAGCCGGCTTGAAGAGTCGTATCGCGGAATTAGAGACGCGGCTGAGCGAATCGGAGGCAAGGTCGACGAGCTTGCTCGAGGACTTGCGCGCGTCGAGGCAGGCGCTGTCGAGCTTGACGCTTCAGTACGGGCTGCTCGAGACGCGGCTCGCCGAGTATCAGACTCAGCTCGAAGCCTCGAGGCTACGAACGGAGAGCTCGCTCGACTCATTGACGGCCTCGATGGCCTCGATGCGGGCGCGGAGCTTCGCGCACGGTAGCGCCCTCGCCCTCCTCGTCGGCGCCGCGGCCCTCCTCCTCGCGCGCTGAGGCCGCGGCCATGAGGCTCTGGTCCTTCCATCCCCGCTACCTCGACCCCGCCGGCCTCGTCGCCGCCTGGCGCGAGGCCCTCCTCGCCCAGGCCGTCCTCGCCGGCCGCACGAGGGGCTACCGCTCCCATCCCCAGCTCGAGCGCTTCCGCTCGAGCGAGGATCCCGGGGCCGCGATCGGCGGCTACCTCGCGGCCCTCCTCGAGGAGGCCTCGAGCCGCGGCTACCGCTTCGACGCGTCGAGGATCGCGATCCCGGATGGGCGCGTTAGGCGGATCCCCGTGGCCCGGGGCCAGGTCGGGTACGAGTGGGCCCTGTTCCGCGCCAAGGCGGCGGCCCGGAATCCCGGGGCCTTCGCCCGGATCGAGGGGGTCGCCTTCCCCGAGCCACACCCCTCCTTCCGCCTCGTCCCGGGCGGGATCGCGGGCTGGGAGCGGCCCAAGGAGCTGGGCGGGGCCGGGACGGGGCGGCGGGGGGCGGCGGGCGGCTAGCCGCGCCCGGGCCCCTCGAGCCGCCGGGCCTCGGCCTCGCGGCGGCGCTCGGCCTCCTCGAGCTCGGCGTAGGGGTCGGCCTCCGGCTCCTCGTAGCCTGCGCGCAGGTCCTCGAGGTAGCGCGAGAGCTCCTCGCTGCGCAGGCGGAGCCCCTCGAGGCCGCCGCCGGCCCCGGCCCCGGGCGCCGCCTGGAGCCGGGCGATGTCCAGGCGCATCTGCTTGAGCTGGTTGACCGAGGAGGAGAGCCGGAGCCTGACGACCTCGCTCTGCTCCTTGAGCTCCTGGTAGGAGCGCTCCTGCTTGTCGATCTCCGCGATGGAGCGCCCGTACTCCTCCTTGAGGCCCGGGCTCGCCGCCGCGTCGCGCTTGGCGGCCAGGGCCGCCCGGTCCTTCGCGAGCTCTGCCATGGGTATGGCCTCGACGAGGCGGTCGATCTCGTTGGCGGACTGGGCGAGGAGCCTGACCTGCCCGAGGTAGCGGTCCAGCGAGGGCGCGAGGCCCTCGTCCAGGGGGCCCGCCTGGCCGGCGGCCGCCTGGGCGGCGAGGGCGTCGCGGGCGGCTTGGGCCTCGCGGTACAGGTCGGCGTAGGGGCCCAGGCCCGCGGCCTCGGCGCGCCGGGCCTGGGCGCCCCGGAACAGGCCCCTCCAGCCGCCCTTGATCCCTAGGGAGTCGAGGAGCTTGCGGCGGAGCCGGGGCCGGGAGGCCGAGAAGGCCGCCGCGTGGGAGATGTAGCCCAGGAGGAGGAGGGCGCTCGGGATGAGGAACCAGAGGAAGGAGGGGCCGGTCAGGAAGTTGACGAGCCCGAGGAGGAAGCTCACCATGATCGTCGAGGCCCCGTGCTGGGCCATGGAGTCCTCCATGCGCCCGAGCTTCTTGTAGATGGCGAGCTGGGAGGAATCGAGGTCGGGCATCGCCTCGGCCTCGCGGGCCTTGGCCCCGGCCCGGGAGGCGGCGACGTAGGAGGAGACCAGGCCGATGCCCCAGGCCGCGCTCACGATGGCGGCCCAGAGGAAGCCGCCCGGCGAGGTCCTGAGGTTCAGGTACCAGAGGAAGGCGTTGACCGCGCCGTAGGTAATGGTGTGGGCCGCGAGGCCGCCCCGGGCCTTGGCGCGGCGCTCGGCCAGGAGCTCCCGGTAGCTGTCGATGTCGGGGGCCAGGGCCTCGGATCCGGGGCGCCAGCGCTCCTCCTCCATGAGCCTGCGGTCCCACTTCCCGGTCGGGCCTTCCCCCACCTCGCGGCGGAGGGCCTCGCGCGCCGCGTGCCTCCCCGCGCGGGCCCTGTCCCTGGCGGCGTGCCGGGCTTCCCGCATCGCCTCGCGGTCCCCGCCCCCTTCCTCCCTGGCGTGGCGCTCGATCTCGCTCACGATGCCGCTGATCGCCGAGCCTATGCCCTTGCCCAGCTCCTCCGTCGTGCCGAGGACCTTGCCGCCGACGACGATCTTCCCGTCGAAGATGCCGAAGCTCGAGGCTCCTGCGGGAGCTCCCGCGGGATCCTCGACGCGTCCCGGGGCCGGCCGGGCGAGGACGCCCCGCTCGGCCATGGAGGCGATGACCTCGTCGGCCTCGGCCCCGTAGAAGCCGTACTTCTCCCGGGCCTCGTCCACGGTCATGCGGCGCCCGAGCTCCTTGCAGTCCCGGAGGATGGAGGCGCGGATCTCCGTAAGGAGGCTCGGGGAGCCTTCGGGGCCCTTTCCCGGGGCCGCGGCCGCCGCGCCGCCAGGGAGCGGCTCGCCCGGGCCGGGGCCGAGCCCGGCGCTGGGCGTGGCGATCTCGTAGGCCCGGATCTCCTTGGAGACGCCCTCGAGGGGGAGGGCGCCCAGGTCCCGCGCGCTGAACCCGACCTTGCCGAGGGCGAGGCCGTAGGCGTCCTGGGAGAGGCAGACGCAGCCGGGCCGCGCGAGGGAGCGCAGCCGCGCCGCGATGGTGACGCCCTCGCCCAGCGCGTCGTCCTCGAAGAAGCAGATGTCGCCTACGTGGAGCCCGATGCGCAGGAGCAGGGGCGCTCCCGGGGCCGCCTTGTTGCGGGCGTAGATCAGGTCCTGGGCCTCCAGGGCGCACTGGAGGGCCTCGGCCGCGTTCTTGAAGTCGAGGAGGAGGGCGTCGCCCATCGTCTTGACGAGGGAGCCCCCGCGGCGGGCGGCGATGCCGCCGAAGAGCTCGCGCTGGTAGCGCAGGAGCTCGAGGGCGCCGGCCTGGTCAGCCTCCATCATGCGGGAGAAGCCGGCTATGTCCGCGTACACGAGGGCTGCGAGGCGGTGGTCCTTGTGCTCCATGGTAGCGAAAGGATAGAGCCGCCGCACCCCAGGGTCAATACGAGGCCCTAGCGGAGCTCCTCGAAGGAGGCTTCGAGGCTCCCGAGGTCGACCCGGGCCAGCCGTACCCGCAGCTCCTCGTCGAGGGAGCGGTCGGGGCCGAGGCGGAGCCTCGTCTCGAGCCCGAGCTCGGGGAGGTAGGCCTGGTAGGTCCCGGGACCGGCCGAGCCCACGAGGAGGGCCTTCCCCTCCCAGCCCGGGCGGCGCGCGAGGTAGGCGAGCTTCCAGTGCAGCTCGCTCCCGCGCTCGGCCTGGCGCGTCGCGGCCGAGGCTGCCTGGGCGAGGGCGCAGCGCCGGCCGACCTCGTCGGCGTCGAGGGGCTCGCGGCCGGCCAGGACCGCGCGGAGCTGCATGTGCCCCAGGAGGTCCTGGTAGCGGCGGAGCGGGCTCGTCGCCTGGGCGTAGAAGGGCAGGCCGAGGCCCCGGTGGGCCATCGGGGTCGGCCCCGAGACCCCCGCGCGCATGAGGCGGCGCCGCGCGAATTGGGCGGCGAGGGAGTCCTCCCCCTCGCGGGAGGCCGCGGACTCGCCGGGGGCCTCCTGGCTGTAGTAGGGGAAGGCCAGGCCCCGCTCGAAGGCCCAGCGGGCGGCTGCCTCCCCCGCGAGGAGCATCATCTCGCGCACGAGGCCGCTCGAGCTGTCCTCGGGCACCGGCTCGATCGCGATCTCCTTCGCCCCCCCCTCACCGGGGAAGACCCTGACCCTGACCTCGGGTATGTCGATCTCGACCGCGCCGTTGGCGCGGCGGCGGGCGGCGCGGCGGCGCGCGACCTCTCCCAGGGCGGCGAGGCCGGGGGCCTCGCCCGCGGCGATGAGGCGGTCGGCTTCGCCGTAGGAGGCGCGCCGCACCCGGAGGCTCGAGGCCAGGACCTCGACCGCGGCCAGGGATCCGTCCTCGGCCACCTCGATGCGGAAGGAGAGGGCGGGGGAGGTCGGGAGGAGCCCGGGGCCGGGGCCCTCCCCGAGGCCCAGGCCGAAGCGCTCGAGGGCCTCGTCGGGAAGCATGGGGGAGGTCAGCTCGGGGAGGTAGAGGGTCGCCCCCCGGGCGAGGGCCT
>ERZ795054.1624-NODE-1624-length-20620-cov-4.675565_pt1 | contig 20620 bp, 10 predicted proteins | sample MGYA00375138_ERZ795054 | MGnify/ENA primary metagenome ERZ795054 (study PRJEB30183, sample SAMN05720215) | anaerobic digester metagenome | isolation source: active sludge of municipal wastewater-treating anaerobic digesters | place: USA | collected 2014-12-23 ... | reverse complement strand
CATCGCGGAAGGCGTCGTGGAACCGGCTGAAGTTGGGCAGGTCGGGCACGTCCGTCATCAGCGACTTGACCCTGGCGTCAAGCGCAGTGCGGCCGCCTTGGGCGAGTTTCTGCTCGATCTCGCGCGACAGATCGACGAGTGCTTTGATCAGCAGGGCGGCGTCGCTGTGCGTGTTGTTGATGTTCGTCTGCACCAGCACGCTATTGCGCGACGTCTTGTTGATCTGGATGTCGAACCGGTCCGCCAGCAGACCCTTGAATTGCGTGCCGTCAAACCCGGCGGCGCCGCAGACCAGGGTGAGCCGCGTGGGGTCGAGCGCGAACTCATCCTCGTCCCATGCCTTGACGACATCGGTCCAGGTGGAATAGGGCGGGCCGTAGTCCTTCAATCCGGAGGCGCGGAACTCGGCCGGAATCATGTCCTCCGGCGTGGCCACTCGGAAGTACTTCGAGACGAGCGGATGCGAGTTGACCGCGCGCCGGATGCGTAACGCAATGTCGGTCATGCGCAAGGTCAGGCCATAACCTTCCAGCTCCATTTGTCGGCGCGCCACGTCAAGTGACGCGATCAACTGCAGGTTGGGCGAGGTGGACGTGTGAGCGAAGAATGCTTCTTCGAATGGACCCTCGACCTGGTGGAAGTCTTCGTCCCAAATCAGCATCATCGAACCCTGCCGGAATGCCGACATGGACTTGTGGGTCGAGTTGGTCTGGTACACCCGGATGCGAACCTTCTCGGGATCGGGCAACAGGTGCAGGTCCAGCAACTTCGGGTTCTTCGGATCGAGTTTGCCCACTTTCGACGCCCAGGACTTGTACTCCTCGCGGTAGGCCGGGTCATGATAGCGCTCGGTCAAGGCGGCGGCAGCGCCCATGGCCGTGCGGCGTCGATGGAACGGGTTGAAACGCGCGAACCCAAACCAGGCCTCGTCCCAGAGGAAAATCAGATCGGGCTTGATCGCCAGGCACTCCTCCATCAGCCGTCGCGGATTGTACATGTGCCCATCGAAGGTGCAGTTGGTCATGTCGATGACCTTGACGCGGTCCAGCTTGCCCCCGGCCATGCAGTCGAACAGTGCCTTCTTGATCGTCCGCAGCGGCACGCCGCCGTACATCGAGTACTGGGTGAGCGGAAACGCCTCGACGTAGAACGGTTGGGCCCCGCTCAACACCATCCCGTAGTGGTGCGACTTGTGACAGTTGCGATCCACGATCACGATGTCGCCCGGCTTGCACACCGCCTGGACGACAATCTTGTTCGAAGTCGAGGTGCCGTTGGTTCCGAGGTAGGCGCGCTTCGCCCCGAACGCGCGTGCGGCCATCTCCTGGGCCCTCTTGATGTTGCCGGTCGGCTCCAACAGGCTGTCCAGCCCGCCAGTCGTGGCCGACGATTCCGCGAAGAAGATGTTCGTTCCGTAGAACTGACCGAAGTCCCGGATCCAGTTCGACCGGAACACGGACTTTCCACGGGCGATCGGCAGCGCATGGAAAGTGCCGATGGGGCGCTGCGCGTACTTTTTGAGATTGTCGAAGTATGGGGTCTCGAAGCGGTCTTTGACGCCGTCGAGGATGGACAGGTGAATCTCCATTGGCTCTTCGATGTGATGAAACACCCGCCGCACGGAGGCGAGGGCGTCGCTGCCAGCCAGAGCTTCCGCCGTGCGATCCGAGAGCAGATAGATGTCCAGTTCGGGCCGGCACTTCTTGATCGCCTTCGCCAACACCGTGGCCAGCGCCCCCGGTTCGATCGCCGTTTGGTCCGTCGGCAGGTAGCGCGCGAGAAACGCCTGCAGGTCCGGCATCTCGAGGCGCGACCGGTACTGAAATCCGTCGATGAGAACCACAGCCTGGAGGCTGTCATTGACCAACACCGCAAGGGCGGCGTCCTCGAAGCTGCCCGCCTGAACCACCTCGTATTGGAAAGGGTCTTCGGGTCGTCGCAGGCGCTTCAGATCGGCTCTGCCCCGCTCCCAGGTGGCCGGGTCGGTCGGCGTGACAACCAGCACCTCGAAGCTCGGCTTCGGCGTTTCGCCCACTTCCACCTCGGGAGGCAGCGCCGATTCGAGCGGGCGGATGGCGCTTTCGGTCGCCGGATCCCAGGCGGCTTCACCCCGCCGGTAGTCGCCCGAAAGCAGCGCGCCGGAGACTTTCTGGACGAGACGCACGAAGGTCGCGGCATCCCGCTGTGCGATGGCCGCACCGATGGCGGTCAGCAGACGCGGACCTGGGTAGGCCCAGCATTGCTCCAACCGGGTGATGGTCTGCAAGAGTTTCGCGGCCTCGGCCCGCAAGTCTTCCGCCTGGGCCCCCTGAGCCGTCGCCCACCCGCGGCTCAGCGCATGCAACTCGCGCCATTGGTCCGTCCGGTTCACCGCGGCGGCGAAGATCGGGGTCAGCGTCTGGTTCTGAGGTTTGATCGAGTCTGCTCTTTCATTTGTTTTCATGGTGTCGAATTCGTTCTTTCCTGTTGGAGTGTCGGGCTGTCCTGGAACGTGCTCATGGCCGGGGCGCGGATGAAGGGTCCGCATCGGGAGTCTCGACAAGCCACGCTCGTGCCTTTGCCAATTCGGATGGCTCATAGTAACGAATCGGGAACTTCCTGAATCCCTTCCGTGGTTTGACTGCCACTGCCTCGCGTGATCGCGTGAGGCGCGGTTGGCCTTTGCCAGGCCTGCCGTTCTCCAGCTAGAACGGCATCGACGGCGGGTAACAGGTCCGTCGCCATGGCGCGTTTGAGGACGAATGCATCCGCGCCGGCCTGCAAGGCGGCCTCCCGCACGCTCGGTTCGTCGTGGACGCTCAGCGCCATGATCTTCAGATCCGGGCACATTGCCCGGAGTTGCTCCAACCACCGGAGGTTCTCGCCACGGGCCAGGGAAAGGTCCACGACCGCCAGGGTCGGTCGCAGCCGCCGTGCAGTTTCAAACAGGGAATGCTCGTCCGCCACCATCACGACGGCCTCGAAGATGGTCTCCAGCAATGACCGCAGGCCTTCGCTCAAACCGTGGTGTCGGTCCGCTAGCAGTACGCACTTGATTCGCTCGGCGCTCATTGCCGTCCGATCTGTCTGCCGAGTGAGCTGGTTGCCACAGGGCAACACGACACTCGACAGGCAGCAGACTGCTCTCGATGCGATCCGCTGTGACCTCGGAAAAGTACGGGGTTACCCCCAGAAGAACTACGAGGGGCCCGGAAGAGCACCGCAGACTGAAGGCGAATACGGCATCTGCACAACTTCAGGCCTCGCCCTCAGATCTCCACGAGGCCGTGCTTGATGGCGAAGTGAAGCAACTCAGCGCTGTTGTGCAGGCCGAGCTCTTCCATCATCTGGTACTTGTGGAACTCGACTGTGCGGGTGGAAATTTGCAGTTTGTCGGCCACTTGTTTGGCGGAGCCTCCTTCAGCCAAGAGTTGCAGGATCTCCCGCTGACGCGGTGTTAACTTGGCCACCGGATCAGTGGTGCCCCGCGGCTCGTCCCGAATGGCGCGGATCACGTCCCCAGCCATGGAGGGGGTGATGTAGGTCTGTCCGTTCAGAGCCGCGCGAATGGCAGTGATCAGCTCAGTCGGAGCCGAGTGCTTCAGCACAAACCCCAGGGCGCCAGCTTCCAGCGCGCGTCGGGCGTAGGCTACCTCTCGGTGCATCGTCAGGAAGACCACCTTCACATGCGGATTGTATGCCTTCAACTGCACCAGAGCGTCGATGCCGTTGAGGAGCGGCATGGTGACGTCCGCGACGATCACATCCGGATTGGTTTTCTTGGCGGTGTCGACGAGGGCGCGGCCGTCCTCCACCACCTCCACGAGATCGAAATCGTGGCTCAGCAGGCTCCTCAAACCCTCGGCCACCATGCGGTGATCATCGGCAAGCAAGACACGCGGCTTCATAAGCAAAGGCTAAGGGCTAGCCATCAGCCTTTCCCCCGCCGCCACCCACGCCATGACGGTTGTGCCCCGGCCAGGCGCGCTCTCGACGTCGAGTTCGCCGCCAATCAAGTGAACTCGTTCGCGCATGCTCGCCAAACCGAGTCTGGGGTGATTGCGTTGGGCGACCTGATTAAAGCCGCAGCCATCATCCTGGACCGCCAACTGCAGCCCCCCATCCAAACCGCGCAGCGCGATCTTCACGACGCTGGCGCGGGCGTGGCGCACGACATTTCGCAACGCTTCCTGGACGACCCGAAACACGCAGAGCGCCGCCTGAGGCGAAACCGATTCGGGGACGTCCCGCACCGTGACTTCGATGGGGATGGAATGCTGGCGCTCGAAGCGCTCGGCCTCCGCTTTGATCGCCACCGCGACGCCAAGGTCCTCGATGATCGAAGGGTGCAGCCGATAGGAAAGGGCGTGCACATCCTCGCTTAACCGGATCAGTTCCTCGCGCACCGATCGAACCGTTTCCATGGACGGCGACCCCGAAGTCCCGGCCTCGGCTCGCCCGACATCGATGGCCAAGCGGGCCAGGCGCTGCGTGATGTCGTCGTGCAACTCGCGCGCCAGTCGTGAGCGCTCTTCTTCCTGCGTGCGGATCAGGCGTGCGCTGAACCCACGCAGCGCCTCCTGGTCCCGCTTCCGGTCGGTCACGTCGCGCACAATGGCCCACATCGCTTCGGGCCGGCCGGACCCATCGCGGATGAGAAACGTGCGCAACTCCACCGGGAACACGGCCCCGTCCTTGCGCCGATACTCCTTCTCGTAGACCACGGAGTATCCCCGAGCCAGGACTTGGTCGCGAATGATGCCAGCCTCCGTCGTATGCCATCGTTCGGGCGTCAAGTCCGGGTACGTGAGCCGTCGCAGCTCTTCGTCCGAATAACCCAACATCTCTTTGAAAACGGCGTTGAAGTCCTGGATCCGCCCGGTCATGTCAACGCTCACAAACGCCTCCCGCATGCTCTCATGCAGAGTCCGGTACCGGCGTTCGCTCGCGCGCAACTTCTCTTCCGCCTGCTGCCGCTCCAGAGCATTGGCAAAGATCTGTGCGGCCAGTTGCAGGTGCTGCACAAGCGTGGGCGTCCACTCGCGGTCCGCCTGGGTGTCGTTGAAGGCAAGGAGCCCGACGGGCGGTGCGCCGCCCACCGACAACGGGAGGTGCAATACCGTCTTCAGGCCAAAATGGCGCCACGCCTCCAAATCGCGGGCTGCCTCCGCCGGGACGTTGTTCATGGACAAGGCCACAACTCGGCCCGCCTTGAGCTGCCCCAGTGCCCAGGGGAAATGCTCCCGGGCCTCGAACCGTTCGGGGGTGGCTGGACCGGGGAGGCGCCGGTAGATGTGCGTCATGACCAGGGTGTCCGACTCGTCAGGCGCCCATTGCCACAGCGTGGATATGTCCAATCCGAGGCACTCGCAGACCCGGCGTTGGGCGTCCTCGATCACGCGGCCAACTTCGCCCGCGGGCAGGTTGACAAACCTCGACGACAGATCAGCGATCAGCGCCGCCACCGCCTCCCCTTGACGGCGTCTGGCCCGATTAAGCAGCAGACCGACGATCAACGCGGCTTGCATGGCACCGAACAGCGTTCCTCCGCAGACTAGCCACCAATAACGCTCCCAAAGGCCAGGCTGGCGGAAACGCACCGCGCTGCCGGCAGGCAGCCGCGCTTCGCTGATGCCCCAGCGCCGGAGTTCCCGCCAGTCGAATTGCGGGGGCCCCGGCTCCTGCGGCGGGGGCCGGATGTTGCCCGGCGCCTCTCCGTGAAGGATGCGCGCGGCAACACTCGCCGTGCTCCGGCTCAACTCCCCGACGTTCATGAGCGGACCACCTACGATCCCCCGACCCAGTTGGGTATCGTAGAGGCCGAACAGGGGCGCACTGGCAACATCACGCAAGCGGGTCAAAACGCCCTCTTGCCAGAGCGGAACACCGTCCGCATCCACGACCAAAATCGGGTAGAAAATGGCGGAGCGTGGGGGAAGCGCGGCACAGCGTTTGAGCATTTCCGCGAAGGAGAGTTCGTTCAGCCATAGCAAACCGACTTGATTGGTGAACCGTTGAGAGGCGCCCTGGATTTCGTTGATCCAGAATCTTTCGAGCGGGCTGTTGCCAATGACCACCGCGATATTCGTGGTTTGAGGGAGCAGATCGAGGATGGTCTGGAACATCCAGGACAGTTCGTTCTGCACCAGCACTGCGCTGTCCTGAGTCGTGAGAGCGTTCTGTTGGACATGCCGCTGGTCGGGCGCGGCGATCAGCATCGGGGTGCCTGGGAAGAGCGCCTGCCGATGACGCTGAGCAAACTGCGCAGCCGGCCCGCCGATCGGCACCACCAAATCCAACCGGCGTCCGGAGACTAGGGCTTGCAGATAGTCTACGAACGGTCCTTCCTGCACCGTGCCCCCGAAGCGAGCGGACTCGAGAGAAACCTCGAAGATGTCCAGCGGTCCGGGAAAATGGCTGACCAGCTCGGCGCGGAGGATTCCCGAGAAGGTGTCGAAGGGGGGAAAGTCGCGGCCAAACGAGTGGATGAGCATCACCCGCTTGGGTTCGGCTGCGGTTGCGCTCGCGATCGCCAAGGCGAGCGTCAACCATCCCAAGAGCGCCTGAAGGCTTACTCGCACGCAGGACACTCGCCCGTGCCTATTGGCTCGGCCCATCACCGCTCGCCAGGCGCCGGCGCGCGGCGCGACGATACCCAGAAACGTTGCGCCCGACGGTGTCCGGCCCCTGGTCTGGGTGACACGGACACAACAGACGCCAACCAGACTCTTCGTCGAACGCATCGGGACGACGATCTTCATCGTTGGACGTTGAACGGTGCTCCGTGAGGCCCCTGCACACAGGCTTTCACGACGGCACCTGAGCATCAGTTTCCGGCAATCACTGACAGCGGAACGCACACCAACAACCTGTTGCGACTGTACCCGGTCGGCAAGGCCGGAGAAAGCGCAAAATCCTCGTCGTGCGCATCCGGCCGGAGCTTCTTCGCCACGGCCACCAGAGTGCGGCCGTCCTCGACAATGTCCAGAAGTTCGAACTCCGGACTCAACAGGCTCTTCAGGCCTTCGGCCACCAAGCGGTGGTCGTCAGCCAACAGGACACGCGGGCGCTTCATCTTGCCTTTGGCCTTTCCCCCAGCGGCACCCACGCCAGGATGGTTGTGCCCTGGCCAGGCGCGCTCTCGACATCGAGTTCGCCGCCAGTCAAGTGAACTCGTTCGCGCATGCTCGCCAAACCGAGACTGCCGCGAGCCCTCTGACTCGCGGGATCGAAGCCGCAGCCATCATCGCGGACGACCAGTTGCAGCCCGTTGTCCAGGCCGCGCAGCGAGATCTCGACGACGCGGGCACGCGCGTGGCGTGCGACGTTCCGCAACGCTTCCTGAGCCACGCGAAAGAGACAGAGGGCCGGCTCGCGCGAGATCTTCTCGGGCAGCTCGCCTAACTTCACGTCCACCGCGACGGACTCCTGCCGGGTGAAGTGCTCGCTTTCCGCCCGCAAGGCCGCGGCTAAGCCCAAGTCTTCCAGAATCGAGGGATGCAGCCGGTAGGACAGGGCGTGGACGTCTTCGCTCAATTTGACCAATCCCTCCCGCACGCCGCGCGCCGTCTCCGCCGGCGGAACGTCGGAGGTCCCCAGCTCGCACCGACCGACGTCGATGGCCAGTCGGGCCAGTCGCTGGGTGATGTCGTCGTGCAACTCGCGCGCCAGACGGGCGCGCTCCTTCTCCTGTGCTCCGATGAGTCGGCCTGCCAGTTCCCGGATCTGGGCGGCGGCGCGCTCCCGCTCCCCAGCCCGGCGAACATGGCTCCGGGACCACAAACCGACCCCAATGGCCCCCAGGCCGACAAGCAGCAGGGCGATCGCCGCGCGAAACCATATGGTCTGCCAGTAGAAAGGCAGAACCGAGAAGGCCAGACTCGCCCCGGCTTCGTTCCAGACGCCATCGTTGTTCGCGGCTCGGACCCGGAAGAGGTACTCCCCTGGCCGGATCTGGTAAAAGCGGACAATGCGGCGATTTCGAACGTCCTCCCAGCCAGACGGATCCTGTCCCTCCAACTTGAACTCAAAGCGGGCCTTCTCCGGAGCGCTGTAACTCAGGGCCGCGTATTCAATCTCCAGCCCGTAGCTTCCCGGCGGCAGTCGCAGCGGCTGTGGGAACGGCGCCGTCAAGCGAAGCTCGTCGCGGCTCGAGGCGCCGGAGATCCCGCGCCCCCTTTGCTCAGGTGTGGTCAGCGGCACGCGATAGGTCAATTGCTCCACGCGAACCGGGGGCGGTTGTGAGTTGCGGCGGAACCGGGCCGGGTCAATGACCGCCACCCCTTTCTGCGTGGCAAACCACATCCGGCCTCCGGCGTCGCGCGCACAGGTGGGCTGCCCGAGGGGACATTCAGCGCTGGGCAGCCCATCGTCCTGATCGAGGACTTGACAGTCCACGCGCGCCACGATGCCGTCAGCCACCGCGTGGAGTTGTTCCCGCCTCGCGCGGATGATGCCGCGGTTTGACGGCATCCAGAAGTAACCCTGCTCGTCCTCAATGATGGCGCGCACTTCCTGAGCCGGCAGTCCGTGCTCCGCTCCGACTCGGTCCAGTCCCTCGCGCTGCCAGCGCATCAGGCCGGCGGCACGCGTGCCCATCCACATCGCACCGTTCGCATCGGCTTTGAGACAAAGAACTCCTCGCAAGGGTTGGCCGTCGGCAGTCCGGACTCCAATGAAACCGGTGTTCTCCTCCCGATAGACCCCTTCCGATCCCGCCACCCAGACCGCGCCAGAAGCATCTTGCCCGAACCCGGCGATGTCGCTGCCCGGCCAGCCGGCCTCGGGCCCAAACTGACGAACCCCTCCGTCGTCGCGGACCACAACGCCCTCCCGGGTGGCAATCCAGATGCGCCCTGTGGAATCCTCGAACAAGGCCGTGACATTGGCGCCGACCGCCGGTTTGAGCGGGACCTTCTCGAACCTTTCCTGATCGTTGCGCCACCAGCAGTAATCGGCGTCACCGTACCAGAGCCGTCCAGCCCGGTCTTCCAGCACGGATAATCCATAGGCGCTCTCGTTCCTCGGTCCTGGGACTGGCACGCGCACGATTCCGGTCTCGCTGTGTCGGAAGAGCCCCGAGTCGAACAAGGCGATCCAGATGGCCTGATCGCGAGCGGGCCAGACGGATCGGGCGACATTCGGCGACAGCGCGCTCCCGAGGCCCACTTCGAGAAACCGTCGCGGCGTGAGCCTCCGCAGCCCACCGCCGCTCGAGCCCAGCCACAGGTTCTCCTCCCGGTCCTCGAAGACGACACGTGTGGACAGAGTCTCCAATCCATTCGTCGTTGTCCAATGATGCACATTGCCGCCGGCAGTCAACTGGTACAGCCCGGAATCGTAACTGCAGATCCAAAGGTTCGTTCGGCTGTCTTCGGACATCGACCAGATGCCCCCCCTCAACTGGGGCAAGAATCGCCGCGACACCTCACTGCCCCCGCGGAACTTCACGAGTTCCTTCGCCAGCAGGACCCAGACACCGCCGTCGCGCGCGGGGGCGCAGGCCATCGCCGACCGACCTACCGATGGGCGGGGAGCGACTGCCTGGACCCATTGTTGGCCGTTCCAGAATCCCACGAAACCTCGCTGTGTCAGCCACCAGTGACCCTCCCCATCCACCGTGCCAAGATAGCCCTGACCCCGCTCACCCGGAGGCGACGGAAGCTCGGTCAGACGGTCATTCTCAAACGTCATCACGTGTCCGTCAAAGGTCGTGATCAGCAGGTCACCGTTGGCTCGCTCCGTAAAGGTGCGGACATAGTCTCCGGCCCAGCCTTCGTTCGTTCCCAGGGCGCGCCACTGGGTGCCGTCCTTCATCACCAATCCGGCGAAGGTGCTGACCCAGAGTCGGTTGCGCTTGTCCGCATGGAGATTCACAATTCCGGCGTTGGGCAGGGGCGGTGTGTTCGCCGGATTGAAGACCGTAAACGCAACCCCGCTGAAGCGCACCAGGCCGTTGAAGGTACCGACCCAAAGGTAGCCATCCTGAGTTTGGACGATGGCCGTTGCCGAGTTTTCAGGCAGACCGTCCTCGACGCCCCAGGCGTGGAGGAGATACCCGGAATCAGCGAGCTCGGCGCCAGGCTCTGCGCTGGCCGACGGAGCGCAGAAGGCGAGGAAGGTGAGCGCAACGGTTGGGAGCACCACGCCCGTCTTAGCCGCGAGAACGCGGGCGAGGCCGCGGGCGAACTCCCTGGCGCGCAGGTTCAAGTCCTGTGACTTGCCGAGGGCGGTACTCGAGCGCGGTGTCCAGCAGTCCAGACGCTCCGGTCGCTTCACGGGTTCTTGCTGAGGATCCGCTGGGTGACGGTTACTTGACTTCTTTGACCGTCACCAAGCCCACGTCGATGTACTGGCCACCGCCGGTCTGGCGGCAGTGGACGGCGATGGTGTTGGCGCCGGTTTTGAGGGCAGCCTTGGCGCTCGGCGTGAGCGGCGCGGTCTCGTACTCGGTGGTGAAACCCGAGAGTTGTAGCGCCAGCACGCCGTTGAGATAGACCTCGGCATCCTCGTCATGGTGGATGAGGAACTGCACGTCCTGACCCGCGATGTCGGGCAGCGTGAATTGGCGTCGCAGCCAGACGTTCGGGCTGTTCCACTCGGTCCGCACCCGGGTGCCCGGGGTGCCGCGCGTGCCGAACCCGCTCTGTCCCTGTTTCCAGGCGGAATCGTCGAAGTCCGGCCTCTCCCAGCCTTGTCCCGGACGTGATGTTGTGTAGCGCCACGGCTGGCCCGTTCGCTCGCCGGTCGGCACGGCTTCCGTCACAATGGGCGCCTTGGGCATGGGCGCCCAGTTGGACGCCTTGGTTGTGTCGCGTCCGGCATGTTTCCCCCAGACGGCTTTGTCGTAGAGCATCTGGGCGAACACGCCGCCGATCACGGGGCGGGCGGTAAAACCGACCTTGCGCGCTGTTTTGGTTTGATACCAGTCGGTCAGAGGCGATCGGTCCGGCGTTTCGTTCATGAAGAGGAAGATCGGGTCGGTCAGAGCCTCGAAGTCGGCGCGGTTCTGGGTGAGCGTCGCGGTCCAGGTGATCCAATCGAGTTTGGTGTAAGTCTGACGATTATCGAGCGGCAAACCGTAGCGATTCTGGATCTTCCTGTAATAGTCCATTTCCTTGCGCAGCACCTCCTGTGGGAACAGGCCGAGGCCAAGGATGCGGTCCCACACGAGATTGTACTTCTGGCTCCAGGTGCCGGGGCGATCGAAAGCGAGTCGGAACTTCTCGCCGTCGTCGGCTTCCTTGACCCAGCGCGCCGCGAACTCCCTGGCCAGCTTGAGGTATTCGTCGGCCTTGGCGTTGTCGCCGCGGGCCGCGCAGAGTTTGGCGAAGGCACCCAAGCCGCAGATGGCTTTGGCGCTGAGATTGACGTTGTGGGCGAGATGTCCGGCGAAATCATCGGTGCAAAGCTGGTTCTCCGGGTCGAAGCCCTTGTCTTTGAGGTAGGCGGCCCACCGTTCGAGCTGGGGCCAGTAGAGACCGGCGAAGTCGGCGTTGCCCTCCATGTGGGCGACGGCGCCGAAGAGCAGCAGCAGGTTCCCGCTTTCCTCGACCGGCATCTGATTGTTCTCGCCTCGCTCGCCGTCGCCGTACACCTGGCCGTTGGCGTGCGGGTAGGTGCCGAGATCGTGCGGCGCGAAGGGGAACTTCCAGCGCTCACTCGCCGCGTAATTCATGAACGGCACGAGGAACGACTTCGCCAGCGAGGGCCCGAAGAGCAAGAACTGCGGGGACATCGGGTAGAAGACATCCGAAGTGCCGATGCAGCCATTCGAGTGGTTTTCCTTGCTGAATTGCAGCGGCTGGCCATTGGCGTCCGCGACGAACTTACCGGCGGCAAAGCACTGGCGATAGGCGAGCGCGCACAGCTTCGCGTACTTTTCGCCGCCGGCGTGTTCGAGATCAGCCATCAATTCGCGGTCGAACTCGTCGCATTGGGCGCCGAGGCTCTCGAATTCGCGGGCGGCGGCCTGCAGCAGGTCGGACGCCTCCCAGCCGTTCCGCCGCCAATACGGACGGAGGTTCTTCTTCATGTACTGGATCGAGTAGAGGTCGTCGTACGCGAGAATCAGGCGCTCGGCGTCGCCTTGGGTCCCGACGCCGCGCAACCGGAAGGTCATGGCGGCGACGGGTTGGTCGTCGTTGGCGGGGCGCGGTTGGCGCGCATCCATGGCCTCGGGGAGCGACCCGCTCTGCACAAAGGTGGCGCGCGTCGCCGAGGCCGGGGCGACGACGGCCTGCTGGACGCGTCCGGAGTCCGCCGCGGTGAACAGGTAACCCCAGTCAATGCGGAGGTCGTCGCCTTTCTTGGCCAGGACGGGTTGGTCCTTCGAGCCGAGCTTGAGCGCGACAAGCGGACCGAACGTTTCCTTTGACCAAACGACGGCTTGAGCCGGGTCGTTGACCGTCAACTCGGCGGAGGCGTCGAAGTAGATCGCGACGTCGTGCTTCTGGCCATCGAGCGACTTGACGCCCCAGACCAGGTACGTGACCGGGCGCGAGAGCACGTCAATGGTGTGCGGCAGCGCGGGCGTGAGGAACATCAGCACAAGCTCGACGCCGCCGCCCTGGAATGTGTAGGCGGTGCGCGTCGGCAGGACCGCCAGGTCAACCTGATCGAGTGCAGGCACGGCGGCCGGGCTTGCGCCCATGACTCGGTAAGGCTTGCCATCGATCCGGATCATGCTGGTGAGCCGATGCGGCTTGCCGGTCCAGTGGGTCGTGTCCTCATCCGTCAGCCGATCGGCGGGGGACCAGATGCTGAAGTAAGGGTCGCAGGCGACAAGCGGCGTGGCTGGCGGGACCAGGGCGGAGCCTTGGGCGCGGCGCGGCGGCGGCGGCGTGTAGACCGTCAGGTTCGCGGCGCGGATGGCGGCTTCGTCGAGCTTGACGACGGCACGGTCATAGGTCATGAGGCCGTTGACCTCGATCTCGACATCGGTGGTTTGCGTATAGACGGCGGCGGCGAGGCCCGGCTCGCCTGTCAGTGGGCGGAGTCTGCGGATGAGTGCGATGTAGGCGTCGGTGAGATCATCGGAGTTTTTGTAGCTGCGGTAACCCCAGTTCTTTTCGTCCTGCCACGTGTGCCCCTTGAGCGGCAGGCCCAGGCCGCCAAACTCCCCCAGGACACCGGCGCGCTTCTCCTCGATCCGCGGTGCGGCCGGACCCGGGTAACTGTGGATGTCCATGACGTCGCCGACCTTGCGGTCTGTCCAGCCGCTGGCGTTGTTGATGAGGCGGGTTGGATCCCAGGACCTGATCAGATCGACGATGCGGGGCGTGTCCCACTGGCCCCAACCTTCGTTGTAGGGCACCCACATGACGATGCTCGGGTGGTTGCAGAATCCGTCGACGAGCGCCTTGAGTTCGGTTTCGAAGTTCCGAGCCGATTCGGGCGAGCGGGTGATGTCGGGATCCGATCCGCCGATATACTTGTCGCCGCTGGGCATGTCCTGCCAGACGAGGAGGCCGAGTTTGTCACACCAGTAGTACCAGCGAGCGGGCTCGATTTTGACGTGTTTGCGGGCCATGTTGAACCCGAGCCGTTTCGTCATCTCGATGTCGTAGCGGAGCGCCTCGTCCGTCGGCGCGGTGTACAATCCATCGGGCCAGAATCCCTGATCGAGCGGGCCGAACTGGAACAACGGCTTGTTGTTGAGACCGAGTCGGAGCGTGCCGTTGGCATCCTTGACCAGCGAACTCTTGCGCATTCCGAAGTAGGACTCGACCTGGTCGGTCGTGGTGCCGTTGTGCGTCACTGTGAGAACCAGGCCGTAGAGAAAAGGCGTGTCTGGGGTCCAGAGCCTGGCGTCTTTGACCCCGAGTTCGAGAATCGCCGAGAATGGACCGGCGGCGGCGCGGTTCTTCTCCCCGATCGCGCCGCTGGCGACGGTTTGGGTGCCATCCTGGATTTCCGCCTTGACCGACACGTCGCCTGTGCCGCCAGCGAGCTTGAAGTCAAGCCGGACCGCGCCGGCATCGACATCGGGAGTGATCCGGACCGCATCGAGATGCGTGGCGGAGACCGGCTCGATCCAGACCGTCTGCCAGATGCCGCTGGTGGGCGTGTACCAAATGCCGTGCGGGTTGCGGATCTGTTTGCCGCGCGGTTGGTAGCCGGCGTCGGTTGGGTCCCAGACTGCAACCACGATTTCCTGCTCCGCACCCGGCTTGAGGGCGGAGGTCATGTCGAACTTGAATGCGTCGTATCCGCCGCGGTGGCGCCCCAATTCCTGGCCGTTGACCCACACGGTTGCTTCCCAATCCACGGCGCCAAAGTGGAGCAGCACCTGCTTGCCTTTCCAGGCGTCCGGCACCTGGAACGTCCGGCGATACCAGAGCCGCTGATTCTCGCCCAGGCGCTTCATGACGCCCGACAGCGCCGATTCGAGCGGATAGGGGACGAGAATCCGGCCATCCCATGCGGCGGGTTGCGACGCGTCCTTGTCGACGATCGCATAATCCCAGAGGCCGTTGAGATTGAGCCAATCCGCGCGCTTTAATTGCGGACGGGGGTATTCCGGCAAGGCGTTTTGGGGCGATACATCCTTGGCCCAACGCGTCATCAACGGGCCGCGCGCTGGCTGCCAATCCGCGGCGTGCGGTGTGATCAGGCCGGCCAGGGAACCGAGCGTGAGCAGAAACACAGTGGCGAGCTTTATCATGGGCGCAGTTTCGCTTTGCCGGGGGCGTTCGTCGAGCGCGAATCCACTGCCCCCGTAGGGTGGTGCATTTGGTTGTTCGCCCGGTGAGGTCACCGGGCCTACAACGGATGGAGATTGTCGGTGGAGGCCGCGTGCCCCCACGCGGCGCAAACTCGATCCCCACCGACAACCTCCAGATGCATTGCCCGCAGGGTTGTTCTTGCCCGGAAACGCCTTTCTGGCGCACCGTGTCGCGCCGATGCGGTTTCTGATGTTGAATTGGCGGGATCCGAAAAACCCGCTGGCGGGGGGTGCCGAGCGCGTCACTGCCGGGTACCTCTCCGCATTGAAGCAGCGCGGGCACGAGGTCTTCTGGTTTGCCAACCTTTTCCCTGGCGCGGCGCTCGAGGAGACCGTCGAGGGCATCCCGGTCGTGCGGGGAGGCGGCAAGGGGAGTTCGGTTCTGGCCGCCCGGCGCTGGTATCGGCGGCAGCGTCCGTTTGACCTGGTGATCGACCAGCATCACGGGATTCCGTGGTACGCGCCGTGGTGGTCGGGCACGCGGTGTGTGGCGTACATCCACGAGGTGCTCGGGCCGATCTGGGACGTGTTCTACAACTGGCCATGGTCGGCCATCGGCAAGTGGCAGGAACGTCGGACGCTCTGGCTCTACCGGAATGTGCAATTCTGGACGGCCTCGGCCTCGACCAGGACCATTCTGTCCGAAATCGGCGTTCGGCACGTTCAGCTCATTCCCTACGGCGTTCATACGACAGCCATCCCGGAACTCGAATCGAAACCGATCGAGCAACCTGTCCGCCTCGTCATGGTGTCACGGCTCGCACCGAATAAGCGGGTCGACCATGGCATTCGGGCTTTGCGATGCCTGGCCGACCGGGGCATCCGGGCGACGCTGAATATCGTGGGGGCGGGCGACATGGAACCGGCGTTGCGGGCTCTGACCTTGGAGCTGAGCGTGGGCGGGATGGTGCGTTTCTCAGGGCCGCTGTCCGAAGCGGCGAAGGATGCTGCGTTGCGAGAGGCCCATTTGCTCTTGCACGCTTCACTGCGCGAGGGGTGGGGGCTGAATATCATCGAAGCCAACGCCATGGGCACACCCGCCGTCGTCTATCCTGTCGCCGGGCTGATCGAGGCCACGGTGCAGGATCAGACGGGGCGCGTGGCGGACTCGGAATGCCCGGAGGCGCTCGCGGATGCGGTGCAGCGGTGCGTCGAGGAACCGGCGGATTATCAGCGGTATCGCCGTTGCGCGTGGGAGCGGGCTAGGACCTTTCACTGGAGCCAAGTGCTGCCCAGGGCATGCGATTGGCTCGAGGCACGGGCCAGGGGCTGAGGAGTGCGGCGCCGCTCAGTGTCCCCGATCAGGGGTGTCTTGACAGGCTCCGTTCTTCGAACAGCCGCACGACTTCGCGTCGCTCTGCGCTTCGCGGACACCCTCGGCCACAGCACGGCTGACAGTCCTGACAGCATCCTGAGTCCCCGAGGCCAGATCGGAAATGGCGGCGGCGGCGACGGGCACCTGTTCCGCGGCGGTGTAGCGGGCGACCGCGCCCATGAAGCCGAAACGGCACAGGACACTGCCGACGAAGAGCAGCGGCATCCCAACCCAGCAGCACCAGAACAAGCGGGGCGGTCCATCCCCCCCAAAGGCCGCAAAGAAACTGGCGAGGCCGATGATGAGGAAGACGAGACCCGTCGCCCCGAGCAGCAGGCCTGCCACCCGCAGGAATGTGCGGGTTGCCGTGTGACGCGGAGTCTGCAGTTGGCTCATCGAGCGTGGTCAGGGCTTGCCCTGAATTCTCAGCACCACGGTCGAAGACACAGCGTCCGTCGCGACCCGAGGCAGCGTCAGCGCGACGCCTTCGGGTGTCTGCGCAAAGCGCACGGTGGCCTCGCTTCCGAGCAGGGCGGCGGAATCGACGGTGTTCTTCAGACCCGGCACGAGCAGGTTTCCGTCCGCAGGCCAGTCGAACACGTGCAGGTAAAGCCGAGTCGTGCCGTCCGGTGCGGCTTTCTGGGTACATCGTCCCCAAGGCAGATCCTTGAAAGGGCTGGCGCTCGTGCCGTAAATCGCCTCGCGATGGACTTTCATCCAACGTCCGATCTCTGCCAGGCGCTGAACGCTCGGTTCGGGAAAGAGGCCTTCGCTGGTCGGGCCCACATTGAGCAGGTAGTTGCCGCCTTTGCTGGCGCAGTCGATGAGGTTGCGCACCAGCGTTTTTGTGCTTTTCCAATTCTGATCACGCTTGTTGTAGCCCCAGTGGTTGTTCATCGTCATGCATGACTCCCAGGAGACGCCCGGACCAAAGCCGGTTGAGGGGATTTCCTGCTCGGGCGTGCCATAGTCGCCCACGCCGCCCGCGCCCTTGTCCATTCCATCCATGCCGGCGCGGCCCTTGCCGATGCGATTGTTGATGATGATGTCGGGTTGGAGGCTGCGAACATAGTTGTAGAGGTCACGCCCGCGCTCGACCGTCCACGGATTCTCCCATTCGCCGTCGAACCAGAGGATTCCCAGCGGGCCGTAACGGGTGATGAGTTCCTTGAGTTGGCCTTTCATGAACCGGATGTAACGCTCCATGTCGGGGGGCGTTGCCGGCGCCGTGTCGTTCCAGGCCCGACGGGTTTCCCAGTCCGGGTGATGCCAGTCCATGATCGAGTAGTAGAAGCAGAGGCGCAGACCCTCGGCCCGGCAGGCCGCCGCCAACTCGGCGAGCGGGTCGCGTGGGAACGGCGTTGCTTTCATGCACCAGTCGGTCAGATCCGAACGGAAGATCCCGAAACCGTCGTGGTGCTTCGATGTGATGACGATGTACTTCATCCCCGCATCCTTGGCCATGCGCACCCACTGCCGGGCGTCGAATTTGACCGGATTGAACTCCTTCGCGTACTGCATGTATTGGGAGACCGGCATCTTTGTCTCCTCGAGAAACCACTCGCCGTAGTTGGTCTTGCCCTGCCATTCACCGGCAGGCACCGAATAGACGCCCCAGTGGATGAACAGACCGAAACGATCGTTGTTGAACCAGGCCATCCGCTCGGCTTTTTGGGCAGGCGTTTCCTGGGCGAGCACCGCCGTCGCACACAAAACAACAGAAGCCATCGCGCAGAGCCATCGTGTCATGGGGTCTCTTTCAGTTGCTCGGCAGAGCCGAGAAGTGGAATCTCAACCAGCATTGTGACGATGGGCGCAGTCTACCGTCTCCCGGCTGCGACCGCGAGAAAATTCCACGCGCGCACGACGATCGAATTCCGGCAGGAGGTTCGAAATATGCGGGTTAGAACTCGCAACCCGCGGAATTGCAGCGTGAGCTGCGTCCGCAACAGGTCTGGCCGGTCGATTCCCACGCGCAGGGCGCTCCTGAACCGTGCGATTTCCTGCCGCCCTTGAGGATGACACCGGCGCCGGCACCGAACTGCCGGCGAACCTCTTTGCCGCATGCAGGGCATGTTTGCAGGGGCGGATCGGACATCCGTTGCCTTCGCTCGAAGCGGTGGCCGCAATGGCCGCATTCATAGTCATACGTCGGCATTCTCTTCCTCCATTCTCATCTGTAATGATTGTGTCGTCGCATCCGGCTTCGTCAAACCGCGGCTGCCATTCAACCAGAATAGTCGCCCAAAGCACGCCAATTCTGGGCGGCAGTGATGACTTCGCGTGCAGGGCCTTGACGTACACCTTCAGTTTATCCAGGGAGAATGTCCGTGCCTCTTAGCCCGCATTGCTCACCAGCTTTTGATGTCATCTGACCGGTCACCGTCACATTTCACCTGAAATGCGGGCTCATCAGAATAGACCTGGAGATCTCACCCACGGACCGTCAGGAATGCCGAGACCGCCCCACTGGTGAGATTTCCGGGTTAGTGCTGCTCGCCACGGATCGATGAAGTGCGCGATGAAGTGCGCGATGAAGTCCAATCCGAATAATGCGCAAACTCCAGGCCGGGTCCCCCGGGGCCAATTCATGAAGCGGAGCGGCGACGGCCCGTCGCCGAGAAACACCGTGTTCACTCGCGATGGCGGGGGACGAGCCGTCCCCCCTCCGGCCTTTTCGTCTTCGTGAATTGGCGCTGCCGGGTCCTGCGATCCGGCACTCTGAACTCGACTTTCATGGAAAACCTGGGACGGTCCCTCGTGTTTCAAATGAAGGCCTTATACGCGTTGTCTCTGGCTTTGGCTGCTCCTCTGTTGGCGGCCGCAGTCGATTTCCAAGCGGGTGTCGCCCGCGTTTCCATTACGCCTCCCATGCCGTTCTGGCTGACCGGTTACGCCGCGCGCACCAATGCCGCGGCGTCGGTGCGGACGGAACTCTGGGCGAAGGCCCTGGCTCTCGAGGATTCCCGCGGAGGCCGGGCGGTTCTCGTGACGAGCGATGTGATTGGCCTGCCGCTGGAAATCAGCGATACCGTTGCGGAGCGGGCCGGGAAACGTCACGGTCTGAAGCGATCACAGGTCTTGCTCAACGCGTCTCACACGCATGCCGGGCCCGTGATCTGGCCCAACCTGCGCGTCTTGTTTGATTTCGACGAGGCCGAGGAGGCGCGCGTCGTCGATTACACGCGCCGGCTTTGCGACGATCTCACAGCGGTGATCGATGCTGCGCTGGACGATCTCGCCCCTGCCCATATCGCCTCCGGGCACGGTGCCGCCCACTTCGCCATCAACCGACGCCAGCCCGCGTCCAACGGCGTTCGGATCGGGCAAAACCGCTCTGGGCCCGTGGATCACGATGTGCCGGTGCTGAGCATCACCGGGGACGACGGGACGCTGCGGGCGGTTGTGTTCGGCTATGCCTGTCACAACACCACGCTGGGTGGGAACTTTTATCACGTCGACGGCGACTACGCCGGGTGCGCCCAGCGCGAACTCGAGAAGGCGCATCCGGGCGCCACCGCGCTGTTCCTCATGCTCTGCGGCGGCGACCAGAATCCCAATCCGCGCGGAACGTACGAACATGTCGAGCAATACGGTCGGGCTCTGGCCGACGCCGTCGAGGGCGCTCTTTCCGCGGGGCTCAAGCCTGTGCGCCCGCCCATCCGCAGCGCGTGGCGGCAGACCCAACTCGATTTTGCCCCGCATACACGCGCGACCTTCGAGGAGGAAGCGCGGAGTCCCGACAAATTCCGCCAGCGGCGCGCGCGGCTGATGCTTGATACATACGATGGCAAGCGCCCAATCCGCAAACTGACTTATCCCGTCCAGGCCATCCGGTTGGGAAACGACTGGACTCTTCTGGGATTGGGCGGCGAGGTCGTCGTGGACTACGCGCATCGCGCGAAGACCGAATACCCGAAGGAGAACCTGACGGTGGCTGGGTACTGCAACGATGTCAGTTGCTACATTGTCTCGAACAGGGTGCTGAGCGAGGGCGGATATGAACCGGTCGACAGCATGATCTACTACGCCCAGCCGGGGCCGCTTGCACCGACGTCGGAGGAGCAGGTGTTCGCCACGATCCGGCGGGTGATGCGCAAGGCCGGCGCCCGTTGACGGATCGAGCGGGCATCAGATCGGAACAGTGGCCGATTGCAGCCGCGGTGGAAGCGCGGCATCCCCAGTCCACCCGCGGTGGCGCCGGGTGTCAGGTCACGCCCGGGCCTTGTCGGCGCGCGGCGGTTTGGCCGGCTTCGGATGGAACAGTTCGTCTCCCTTGAGTCCCGTCATTTGTTCGAGGCCTTTGACGAGGCGGAACATGGCGTAGAAGACCATCGCGGAACTTGGGATCACAACGCCCGGCCAGCTCCAGAACTGGAGTTTCCCCAATTGGCTGTTGAACTCCTCGGTACCCGATTGCGCCGGGAGAAGCCACCAGGCCAGCCCGAAATTGATGACGGCACTGATCAGGAACGCGCCAGCCAGGATCCACGAGGCCCATCTCAGCAACTGATCGAAGGCCGCGATGTTGCGCCGTTGCTCGAGAGCGCGGTGGATGCGCTTGGTGTCCAGCAGTTGATCGTTGTAGAGCAATGTGCGGA
>ERZ795054.1623-NODE-1623-length-20667-cov-8.833252_pt1 | contig 20667 bp, 15 predicted proteins | sample MGYA00375138_ERZ795054 | MGnify/ENA primary metagenome ERZ795054 (study PRJEB30183, sample SAMN05720215) | anaerobic digester metagenome | isolation source: active sludge of municipal wastewater-treating anaerobic digesters | place: USA | collected 2014-12-23 ... | reverse complement strand
AGGTCGTAGACGGCGATGGTCTTCTCCTTCTTCTGGTCCTTGTTGAAGCCGTAGGCGAGGCTGGCGGCCGTGGGCTCGTTGATGATGCGCTTGACCTCGAGGCCGGCGATCTTGCCCGCGTCCTTGGTGGCCTGGCGCTGGGAGTCGTTGAAGTAGGCCGGGACCGTGATGACGGCCTCGGTGACGCTCTCGCCGAGGTAGTCCTCGGCCGTCTTCTTCATCTTCTGGAGGATGAAGGCGGAGATCTCCTGGGGGCTGTACTGCTTGCCGCCCGCCTCGACGCGGACGTCCTGGCCGTTGTCGACGACCTTGTAGGGCACGAGCTTGGTCTCGTCCCCCACCTCGGAGAAGCGCCGTCCCATGAAGCGCTTGATGGAATAGACGGTGTTCTCGGGATTGGTGATCATCTGGTTCTTGGCCGGCTGGCCGACGACGCGCTCTCCCTTGGGCGTGAAGCCGACGATGGAAGCGGTCGTCCGCTGGCCCTCGGAGTTGGCGATGACGATGGGCTCCCCGCCCTCCATCACGGACACGCAGCTGTACGTCGTGCCGAGGTCGATCCCGATTATCCTACCCATATATCCGCTCCTTGTTCCTACGTTTCTCTCGTAAGGCCCGGGCGCCTCAGGCGCCCTCGCCCCCGGCCTTCGGTTCCGCGGCCGGCGCGGGCATCCGCACCCTGACCTTGGCCGTCCTGAGCACGCGGTCGTGGAGGCCGTAGCCCGCGGCGAACTCCTCCGCCACGACGGCCTCGTCGCCCTCGCCAGGCTGGCCCTGGACCACGGCTACCGCCTCGTGGCGCTGGGGGTCGAAGGGCTGCCCGACCGACTCGAAGCGCTTGAGGCCGTACTTGCCCTCGAGGACCTGGCCGAGCTGGCGGCGGATCAGCACGATCCCGTCGTGGAGGACCGCGTACTCCCGCGAGGCCTCGGAGCTGCCGATGGCCCGGTCGAAGTCGTCGAGGACGGGCACGAGGTCTCCGAGGAGGCCCGACAGGGCGTAGCGCTGCCCATCTTCCTTCTCCCGCGCCATGCGCTTGCGGAAATTCACGTCGTCGGCGAGCTTGCGGAGGTACTTGTCGTTGACGGCGGAAAGCTCTTCCCTGACGGCGGCCAGCTCGGCCTCGAGCCGGGCCGCGCGAAGCGCCGCGTCCTCGGGCGCGGCCCCGGCCTTCCCCGCGCTCTGGTCGGGCTTGGGCTCCGCGGGCGGAACCTGGGAAGCCGTGGTCGCGGCGGCTTGTTCAGTAGAAGCGGCTTCGGGGACGGCTCCCTGTCCGTCTTTCCCCTGCTCGCGGTGCTTGCTCGACATCGTTCCACCTGGTAGCGCGGCTCCCGGAAGCGGAAACCGCTTGAAGTATCCATAAAGTAATAAGTTTACCTAAACCGAGTCAACACGATTCCGCCTTTGCGCCTCCCTTCGGCGGCGATATCGTGGTATCATCGACGAGTTGGGCACGGTTTTTGCTGTCGCGACTAGGGGAGCTGTTGCGCTCCCCATGCTTGACTTCAGCGGCACCCGGCTTAAATTTGAGGTACCAGTCTCGTGGAGGTTCGGTTGCAGTTCCAGAAGCCCGCGCTCGTCGCGGAACAACGCCAGAAGCTCAGCCCTCAGATGATCCAATCCATCAAGCTCATGGCCTTGCCGCTTCAGGAGCTCAAGGAGCAGATCCAGGAGGAGATCGAGGCGAACCCCGCCCTCGAGGTGGTATCGGACGACACGACCGTCTCCCTCGAGACCCTCCCCGAGGCCCCGGAGGGCCGGGAGAGCGAGGACGCCGAGGTCTTCGAGAACAGCTCCGATCCGGGCTTCGCCTCCCGCTCGGGCTCGGCCGACGACTCCAAGCGCATGTTCATCGAGGGCTCGATCGCCAGGCCGGAAACCCTCCAGGAGCACCTGCTCTGGCAGCTCAGGCTCCAGCCCATCGACGAGGAGCTGCGCGAGCTGGCCGAGTCCCTCATCCAGAACCTCGACGACGACGGCTTCCACAAGGAAGAGCCCCTGACGCTCCGCTCGGGCAGGCCGGAGCCCCTCGTACGCTCCGCGATGGAGCTGATCCGCGGCTTCGAGCCGGTCGGGACCTGCGTCGCGGACTACCGCGAGAGCCTCCTCGTCCAGGCCATGCTCGACGACGAGGCCCCGGAGGCCGCCCTGGAGATCCTCCGCGACCACGTCGACCTCCTCGAGCGGGGCAAGCACGCGGATATACAGAAGCGCCTGAAGCTCTCCGAGGCCGAGCTCCAGGAGGCCCTGGCCTTCATCAAGCGCCTCGCCCCCTTCCCCGGCCGCGCCTACTCTACCGAGGAGCCCCGCTACGTGGTCCCCGACGTCCTGGTCAAGCTCAAGGACGGGGACTTCGTGATCGTGCTCAACGACGAGGAGATCCCCGTCCTCGGCATCGATCCCTTCTTCGACAGCCTCGCCGCGGGGGGCGCCCGAGGCGCGGCCGAGCGCAAGCGCCCGGGCGGGAGGGCCGAGGGCGAGCGGGCGACGAGCGCCTACGCCCGCGACAGCATCAAGCGGGCGAAGTTCTTCATCCGGAGCATCCACCAGCGGAACCAGACCCTCCTCAAGGTGGCCCGCGCGGTCGTGGAGTTCCAGCGCGCCTTCTTCGCCGAGGGCCCCAAGCGCCTCGCGCCCCTCACCCTCAAGGACGTGGCCGACGAGGTGGGCGTCCACGAGACCACGGTTTCGCGCATCGCGAACCGCAAGTACGTCCAGACCGACTTCGGGCTCTTCGAGCTCCGCTACTTCTTCACGAATTCGATCTCGGGCGCCGGATCGCAGGGCTCGAGCTACTCCAAGGAGGGCGTGAAGCAGGTCATCAAGGAGATCATCCAGTCCGAGGAGGCGGTCCTCTCCGACCGCGACATCGTCGAGGAGCTCGCCCGCAGGGGCATCAAGCTGGCCCGCCGCACGGTGGCCAAGTACCGCGGCGAGCTCGACCTCGACTCCTCCTTCGGGCGCAAGCGGGTCTAGGGGAATAGCCGGGCGCCCCGAGGGCCCGGAGGTTTTCTAAGGAGGTGCGCATGACCGTCGATGTCCGTTCCGTGCATTTCGAGCTGGGTCAGAAGAGCAGGGACTACCTGGACACGAAACTCGAGCGGATCGGGTACGCGAAGGACATGATCGTCGATCTCATCTTCGTCATCACGAAGGAGAAGGATTTCAATTTCGAGGCCACCGCCAACTTCCGCTGGGGCGTGCAGGCCCACGTCGAGGAGCGGGATTTCGACGTCACCGCCGGCATCGACAAGCTCATGGACAAGCTCGAGCTGAAGATCTCCAAGGAGAAGGAGAAGGTCCAGGAGAAGAAGTAAGCCCCGCGGGCCGCCGAATAAATGATGTACGGCCCGCCCGCTTGATCGCCAGAGCGGGATGGGACGCAGAGGGGAACGGGGGTCGACTATCCGCAGCGCATCGGGCCGAGGGGAGCGAGGACTGTCGACCCTCGTTCCCCTCGATGCTGGGACCCATCCCTAGATCTGGCATTAGCGGGCGGGATGCGCATCCATATGTCATTGCCCTATCTCGCCCCGCGTAGTATGCTGAGGCCGTGCGGAACGCCGAGAAGAAGTTCACCGTCCTCGACCTCCTCGACCTCGACCTCAAGGAGCAGAACGCCCTCAACCTCCGCTGCATCGGCGGGCGCAAGGGCCTCGCCCGGGAGGTCACCACCCCCGACCTCAACCGGCCGGGGCTCGCCCTGTCGGGCTTCTACGAGTCCTTCGCCTGGCAGCGGCTCCAGATCTTCGGCCGGGGCGAGAACGCCTACCTCAAGACCCTCGCGGAGGCCGGCCGCGTCGAGGCCCTGGTAAAGATGTTCGAGTACCCGATGCCCTGCTGCATCTTCACCCACAACCTCGCCCCCGCGAAGGCCTTCTTCGACGCGGCCGAGGCCGCCGACTGCCCCATCCTCCAGACCGACCTGGCCTCGAGCGAGTTCTCCAGCCGCGTCATCCGCGTCCTCTCGGACATCTTCGCCCCCCAGACCACGATCCACGGGGTCCTCGTGGAGGTCTACGGCATCGGGATCCTCCTCACCGGCGACTCCGGCGTCGGCAAGAGCGAGACGGCCCTCGAGCTCGTGGAGCGCGGCCACCGCCTCGTGGCGGACGACGTCGTGGACATCCGCTGCGTCAACGGCTCCATCCTCATGGGCCAGGGGGCCAACAAGGTCATCGGCCACCACATGGAGATCCGCGGCCTGGGCATCATCAACGTGACCCACCTCTTCGGCGTGGGCGCCATCCGCGACAAGAAGCAGATCCAGCTCGTCTGCGGCCTGGAGGAGTGGGACGCGAACAAGATATACGACCGCGTCGGCACCGACGAGCTGACGACCGAGATCCTCGGCGTCCGGGTCGCCAAGCTCGAGATCCCGGTCAAGCCGGGGCGGAACATCCCGATCATCATCGAGACGGCGGCGATGAACGAGCGCCTGAAGAAGATGGGCTACCACTCGGCCCAGGAATTCAACCAGAACGTCCTGCGCTGGCTCGAGAGCGAGAACGCGCGCGCCCTGTACTTCAACAGGGACGATTATCTCTGATCCTTAACCAAGGAAGAGCGATGACCGAAGTGATGGTGAGCATCCAGAACCGGGCCGGGATCCACGCCCGCCCCGCGGCGCTGATCGTGCAGACGGCGAGCAAGTTCGCCTCCAAGATCTGGCTCGAGAAGGGCTCGGACCGGATCAACGCCAAGTCCATCATGGGCATCATCACCCTCGGCGCGAGCTACGGCACGCCCATCAGGATCATCGCCGACGGCGCCGACGAGGAGGCAGCCGCCGCGGCCGTCCAGGCCCTCTTCGACTCCCGCTTCGAAGAGGACTAGCCCGGCTTCCCCATGGCGGGACTCGCCGCGCCCCGAGGCAGGATACTCCCCGAGCTCCTCTCCGTCCTCGCCGTCTACGCCCTCCTCGCCGTCGGCGGCTTCGTCCTCGCCTCCCAGGTCCTCGCCGGCGCTCCCGCCTTCCCGGACCTCGAGGAGGGCATGCCCGCCCTCCTCCTGGCCATCCTCCCCCTCAGCCTGGCGGCCATCTTCGCGGCCAGGGCCTGGCGGCTCGTCGCCGACCTCCGGGCCCGGCGCTACGGGGCCCGGCTCCGCGCCCGGCTCTCGGGCCTCTTCCTCCTCGCCATGGCCGCGGCCTCCCTCCCCCAGGGGCTCTTCCTCCTCCGCCTGGCCCGCTACGCCCAGTCCGCGGCCTCCGCGGCCGAGGCCCGCGAGGCCCTCGCCTCGGGCCAGGCCCTCGCCCTCGCCTGGTACGACGAGGAGCTCGGCCGCGTCGGCCTCGCCGCGGCCTCCCTCCCCGGCCTGCCCCCGCGGGCCCGGGTCAACGGACCCTCGGGCGTCCTCGAGGAGCTCAGGCGGCGCGATCCGCGCATGGCCGCCGTGGAGCTCTTCCGCGAGGGCGAGAGCGTCGGCTTCGCCGGAGACGAGGCCTCGCGCCTCGCCTCGCCGCCCGAGCCGCCCGGCCCGGAGTCCCCGGGCCACGCCCTCCCCTCGAGCGCGGGGCCGGGGAGGATCCTCCTCCGCTACGCGGCGCGCTGGGACCCGGCCGGCCTCGGCGGCTTCACCGTCCTCAGCCTAGCCCTGCCCGAGGGCCTCGAGTCCTCGGCCGCCCTCCTGGGCAGGGCCTCGCGCGAGGCCCAGGCCATGGGGCCCTTCTCCGAGCGCTGGTCCGCCCTCCTCGCCGCGGTCTACGGGGCCTTCGTCCTCCCCCTCCTCCTCCTCTCCTCGATCCTCGCCCTCTCGGCCGCGGACCTCGTGGCCGAGCCCCTCTCGAGCCTCGAGGCCGCGACCCACCGCGTCGCGGCGGGGGACTACGGCGTGCGGCTCCTCGTCAAGCCGGGCGACGAGACCGGCAGGCTCGTCGCCTCCTTCAACCGCATGCTCTCGGAGATCGAGCGCTACCGCGCGGGCGAGCTGCGCCAGGAGAAGATCGACGCCTGGCAGGACATCGCGCAGCGCCTCGCCCACGAGCTCAAGAACCCGCTCACGCCCATCCGCCTCGCCGCCGAGCGGGTGCTCAAGCGCTGGAGGGAGGATCCCGCCCAGGCCGGGTCCATCGTCGAGGGCTCGATGCTCGCCATCGTCAAGGAGGTCGAGGGCATGGACGCCCTGCTCACGGACTTCCGCGCCTTCGCCTCCCTGCCCGAGCCCGAGCGCGACTGGGCGGAGCTGCGCGGCCTCGTCGAGGAGGCCGTCGCCCTCTACGCCGCCTCCTACCCGGGGGTCCGCTTCGAGCTGGGCTCCCTCCCGGCCGGCGTGAAGCTCCGCGTCGACCACGCCGCCATGAAGCGGGCCCTCGGCAACCTCCTGTCGAACGCGGTCGACGCGATGGGCGGCGAGGGGAGGGTGGAGATCGGGGCCGACCTTGTTAAGGCGGCCGATTCCCGGTATTGTAGGTTGCGGTTGAGAGATACGGGCAGGGGCATCCCGGCCGAGCTCCGCGACAAGGTCTTCGAGCCCTATTTCACCACGAAGAGCGCGGGGACCGGCCTCGGGCTCTCGATAGTCGAGCGGATCGTTGCGGACCAGGGCGGGTCGGTCCGCTTCGAGTCGGAGGAGGGGATCGGCACGACCTTCTTCCTGGACCTGCCGATGGACCGATAGCGAGGGACGATGCCTAGCATTCTCGTGATCGACGACGAGCCCGGTATCCGCTCGACGGTGCGGGATATCCTCGAGGACGAGGGGCACCGGGTGCTCCTGGCCGAGGACGCCGTCGTGGGCCTCGAGCTCCTCGAGGCCGAGCGCCCGGACCTCGTCGTGCTCGACGTGTGGCTGCCGCGGATGGGCGGGCTCGAGGCCCTGGCCGAGCTCCGCGCGCGCAGGCCCGAGCTCGAGGTCCTCGTCGTCTCCGGCCACGCGACCATCGACATGGCCGTGCGGGCCCTCAAGCTCGGCGCCTTCGACTTCATCGAGAAGCCCCTGTCCATGGACCGCATCCTCACCGCGGTGCGCAACGCCCTCGAGATGGGCTCGCTCAAGCGGGAGAACCGCGACCTGCGCCGCGCGGCGTCCCGCCCCGCGGAGGCCGAGCCCCTCGTCGGCTCCTCCCGCGCCATGGAGGAGCTCCGGGCCCTCGCCGCCCAGGCCGCGGCGAGCGACGCGCGCATCCTCATCAGCGGCGAGAACGGCACGGGCAAGGGCGTCCTCGCCAAGGGCATCCACCTGGCCTCCAAGCGGGCCGGCGGCCCCTTCGTCGAGGTGAACTGCGCCGCGATCCCCGACACGCTCGTCGAGAGCGAGCTCTTCGGCCACGAGAAGGGGGCCTTCACCGACGCGGTGGCCCGGCGCGCCGGCCGCTTCGAGGCGGCCGACGGGGGGACCCTCTTCCTCGACGAGGTCGCCGACCTCTCGCTCGCCGCCCAGGCCAAGGTCCTGCGCGCCCTCCAGGAGATGCGCTTCGAGCGGCTCGGGGGCGAGAGGACGATCTCGGTCGACGTCCGCGTCATAGCGGCCTCGAACAAGGACATGCGCGAGGAGGTGGCCGCCGGCCGCTTCCGCGAGGACCTCTACTTCCGCCTCGCCGTCGTGCCGATCCGCATGCCCTCCCTCCGCGAGCGGGCCGAGGACGTGCCCGAGCTCTGCCGCCACTTCCTCGCCGCGGCGGCCAGGGCGGGCGGCCCGGAGCGGGAGATCTCGCCCGAGGGCCTCGCGCTCCTCGCCTCGCGGCCCTGGCCCGGCAACGTCCGCGAGCTCGCCAACTTCCTCGAGCGGCTCTCGGTGATGAGCGACGAGCGCCTCGTCTCCGCCGCCACGGTCGAGCGGGTCCTCGGCGAGGGCCCGCCCCGGCGGCCCGAGCCCCTCCTGCCCGAGCGCTACGGCTCCCTTCCCCTCGCCGAGGCCAAGGAGCTCTTCGAGCGGGACTACCTTGTGCAAAAGCTCCGGGAGTGCGATCATAGCGTAGCGAAGGCCGCCCAGGCCGCGGGCATACACCCGAGCGGCCTGCACGCGAAGATCAAGAAGCTGGAGATCGACCCCCACCGATGAAGACGCTGACGAGCCGGCAGAAGGAAGTTCTCGACTTCATCGCCTCGTACCACGGGGAGCACGCCTACCCGCCCACGATCCGCGAGATCGCCGAGAGCTTCTCCATCTCGGTCAAGGGCGCCTACGACCACGTGAAGGCCCTCGAGAAGAAGGGCAACCTCCGCCTGGGCGAGAACCGCTCCCGGGCCATCGAGCTCATCGGCCGCGACCGGCCCGAGCGCTCCGTGGTGGAGCTCCCCCTCCTCGGCGCCGTCGCCGCCGGCAAGCCCATCTTCGCGGACGAGAATTTCGCGGGCACGGTCCGCGTGCCGGCCGACATCGTCAAGGCCCTCTCCTGCTTCGCCCTCTCCGTGCGCGGCGACAGCATGAAGGACGCCGGCATCTTCCACGGCGACATCGCGGTGATCGAGCAGCGGCAGACCGCCGACAACGGGGAGATCGTCGTGGCCATGATCGACGACGCCGTGACCCTGAAGCGCTTCTACCGAGAGAACAACCGGGTCAAGCTCGTCGCCGAGAACCCCGCCTACGCCCCCATCTACACGCAGGACGTGAAGATCCTCGGCCGCCTCCGCGGCCTCATCCGCAAGTACTGACGAAGGCCGCCCGATGAGACTGGAGAGCGCCTACCTCCTCGCCGGCCCCGAGGCCGGCAAGCGGGCGGCCTTCGTGGACGAGCTCCGCGCGGCGGTCAAGGCCGCCGACGGGGCCGCCGCCGAGGAGCACCGGCTCTACGCCTACGAGTCCGGCGTGGGCGAGCTCCTGGCCCTCCTGCGCAACGGCTCCCTCTTCGCGAGCCGCCGCCTCGTCGAGTACCGCTTCGCCGAGCTCGTGAAGGGCAAGGAGGACCTGGGAGAGCTCGCCGCCTACCTCGCCTCGCCCGCCCCCGACGCCATCCTCCTCCTCGAGACCGACCAGTTCTACGTCGAGAAGGCCCTCGAGGAGGCGGTGGGCAAGGCCCGCAAGCAGACCTTCTTCGAGATGTTCGAGAGCGAGAAGCCGCGCTGGGTCGAGCGCCGCCTCCGCGCCCTCGGCCTCGAGCCCGAGGACTCGGGCGTCGAGGCCCTCCTCGAGCTCGTCGAGAACGAGAGCTCCGCCCTCGACGCGGCCTGCTCGCGGCTGGCCCTGGTCCTCCCGCGCGGCGCCTCCGTCGGCGAGGCCGAGGTCGAGGCGGCGATAGCCCGGAACCGGCAGGAGGACGCCTTCTCCCTCTTCGACCGCCTGGCGACGGGGGAGCTCGAGGAGGCCCTCGAGACCCTGGACGCCGTGCTGAGCGACCGCCGCGGCGACGCGGTCCAGGTGATCTCCGCCCTCACCTGGAGCTTCCGCCGCCTGGTCAAGCTCCACCTCCTCCTCGAGTCGGGCGAGAGCTTCGAGGCCGCCTGCATGAAGCACCAGCTCCGGAGCAAGGCGGCCCAGCGCCAGAACGGCGCCGCCCTGAAGCGCTACTCCCGGGCGGAATGCGAGCGGATCGTGCGGCTCGCCTCCGACTTCGACGCCCGCTCCCGCTCCCTGGGCTCGGCCTACGAGCGGACCCTCCTCCAGCTCCTCGCCTACGGCATCCTCGTCAAGAAAGGCCGCCTCGAGGCGGCCCCTCCCGCCGCCTCGCCCCTCGATTGAGGGCCCGGGGCCGGATCGGCGCCGGGATTCTTCCCCGAAGCGCCGAAAGCCTGCTATACTGACGGACGATATCCAAAACGTCGTTTCGGCCCGTCCGGGCCGAGGGGCCTAGGCGGCCCGCAACAACGAAGGCGGCGGCCGCGGGGCCGCCGCTTGGGAGCGCAGCATGGATATCGGATACGGAGACGAACCCGCGGGGGAGCGAGACTTCGGGGCGGAGCTGCTCGAGGCGCCCGGATGCGCCGAGGAGAAGCTCGACGCGGCCCTCCGACTCCTCGCGGTCGCCAGCCGCCACTTCGAGCTCTCGCCCGATCCCTCCTTCGTCGCCGATTCCTCCCTCCGGATCCTCCACTGCAACGCGGCCTTCCTCCGCCTCGCCGGGCGCGACGCGGGCCCCGGCAGCCGGCTCGGGGCCCTCTATGCCGGCCAGGAGGGCGAGGCCTTCGCGGCGAGGCTCCGCGCCTGCCTCGAGGCGAGCGGCTTCTGGGAGGGCGAGACCCCGCGGCGCTGCTCGGGGGGGACGGCGGGCCCGGAGCGCCTGACCCTCGCCGCGGTGCGCGGCCCGGCGGCCGCGCCCTACGTCGGCATCATCCGCGACATCAGCGAGCTCAGGCGGGCCGAGGCCCGCCTCGCCTACACCGAGAACCACGACGTCCTGACGGGCCTGCCCAACCGCGCCCAGTACCTCGCGGCGGTCGACGACCTGATCGCGGCGCGCCGCCCTGATCCCCTCGCCGCCTGCCCGGACGGACGCGAAGGCCCCGGCGAGGCGAGCTCCATCGCCGCCTGCCTCCTCGACCTGGACGGCTTCAAGCGCTTCAACAACGACGAGAGCCGCGAGGTCGGCGACGACATCCTGCGCGCCGTCGCCGGCCGGCTCGCTGAATCGGTGCGGCAGGCCGATTGCCTGGGGCGCACGGGGGGAGACGAGTTCTCCCTCGCCTTCGCCCTCGAGGGAGGGGTCTCTCCCGGCGAGATAGCCGAGCGGGTCCTCTCCGTCTTCGACGAGCCCTTCCGCGTGCGCGGCAGGCTCTACCACCTCCGGGCCTCCATGGGGGTCGCGCTCTGGCCCGAGCACGGCTCGGGGGCCTCGGCCCTGGCCGCGGCGGCGGACCTCGCCCTCCAGTCGCGGAAGGCCCACGGCAAGCGCAAGTACCAGGTCTACCGCAAGGACCTCGAGGCCGGCCTCGTGGGCTCCGCCTCCCTCGAGGGGGAGCTCAGGCAGGCCATCTCCGCGGGGCTCATCGCGGTCCACTACCAGCCGATCCTCAGGCTCGCGGACGGGCGCATTGCAGGCGTCGAGGCCCTGGCCCGCTGGCCCCGGCCCGAGGGCCTCGTGCCTCCCTCGCGCTTCATCCCCCTCGCCGAGGAGGCGGGCCTCATCTCGGAGCTCGGCGAGCGCGTCCTCGTCGAAGCCTGCTCCTGGCGCGCCCGCCTCGAGCTCCCCGAAGCGCGGCCCTTCTACGTCGCCGTCAACTGCTCGGCCCGCCAGCTCCAGGAGCCGGGCTTCCCCTCCCTGGCGGCGCGGCGGATAGCCGAGCTCGGCCTCGCCCCCGGCCAGGTGGTCATCGAGATCACCGAGAGCTGCCTCCTCGGGGACCTCGCCTCGGCGCGGACGATGATCGAGGAGCTGCGGCGGACCGGGGCGCGGATCTACATCGACGACTTCGGCGTCGGCTTCGCCTCCCTGTCCTACCTCAAGGAGCTTCCCGTGGACGGGGTCAAGATCGACCGGAGCTTCGTGGCCGAGCTCGAGTCGGACCCCCATAGCCGCGGCATCGTCGAGGCCGTCGCCTTCCTCGCCCGCGAGCTGGGGATCCAGACCGTCGCCGAGGGCGTGGAGACCGAGGGCCAGCTCGCCGCGATACGCGAGATCGGCTGCGACTACGCCCAGGGCTTCCTCGTGAGCCGGGCCCTGCCGGCCGGGGAGATCGAGCGCTTCGTGGCAGGGGAGGGCCGCCGAGCTCCTTCCTGGTAGCGCGATCCGCCGTTGACGGCTCCCCGGGCCGCGTCTATCATGGCTCATCAATCCGCATCCAGGTCACAGGAGGATCGTATGGCACGCAAGGCGGCGCTCGCGATACTGATGATAGCCCTGGCCCTCGGCGCCTTCTCGCAGGACAAGGCGGGCTGGCCCGACCAGCTCAAGTTCCTCGCCGGCCCTCCCGGCGGCAACTGGTTCGCCCTCGGCACGGCCCTCTCCGAGATGTGGAGCAAGAACGTCCTCCAGACCACCTCCTCCACCGGCGGCGGCGTCGCGAACATCCTCAACGTCGACATGCGGAAGGCCGACTTCGGCTTCTCGGTCACCTCCCTCGTCGGCGCGGCCCTCGCCTCCGAGGAGGACTTCGCCGGCAAGTCCGTGAAGAACACGGCCGTCCTCGCGAACCTCTACACCCAATACACCTACTTCATCATGCGCAAGGACTTCGCGAAGAAGCACGGGATCAAGAGCGTCGACGACATGATCGCCAAGGACATCCCCGTCCGCTTCGCCACCCTCAAGCCGGGCACCGCCTCGGAGTTCGTCATCAAGGCCCTCTTCAAGAAGGGCTACGGCGTGGACTACGAGGCCCTCAAGAAGAAGAAGTGGAGCTTCGAGTTCACCTCCTACGACGGCGGCGCCGACCTCCTCGCCGACAACCATCTCGACTGCTTCGCCTTCTCGATCGGCAAGGTCGCGAGCACGGTGATGAACATCGAGAGCACCACGCCCGTCGTCATCCTGCCCACCGGCCAGAAGGCCCTCGACGCCCTCGCCAAGGCCTACGGCACCACGACCTTCGCCATCGAGCCGGGCATCTACAAGAGTGTGACGAGCCCGGTCAAGTGCGTCGGCGACTACACCTGCATCGTCGTCCGCAAGGACCTCCCCGAGAGCCTCGCCTTCGAGCTCAACAAGGCGATGTGGGCCAACAAGCCCGGCCTCGCCCTCGCCGTCAAGGACGTCGACGAGCTCAATCCCAAGGAAGCCCTCCCCGCCGAGCTGCCCGCGCACCCCGGCTCCGCCCGCTTCTGGAAGACCGCGAAGTAAGGCCCTCGCCCCGCGCGGCCGCCCTCCGGGGCGGCCGCCGCATTCCCCCCCCAAAGCGCCGGCCGGGAGCCGGAAGGCGGAGACTACGATGAGAAAGCTCGAGGGCGCGGCGAGGAAGGCGATGTACCTCTACATCGTCCTCGTCGGCCTCTTTCATATCTACACCTCGGTGTTCGGCAATTTCGAGGCCTACCTGCAGCGGGCCCTCCACATCTCCATGGTCCTGCCCCTGGCCTTCGTCTACTGGCCGGCGAGCAGGAAGCGCGCGGGCGAGGCCGCGGTGCCGATCTGCGATTGGATCCTGGCGGCCCTCGCCTTCGCGCCCGGCGGCTACGTCGCCCTCAACTACGAGGGGATCACGCAGCGCATCGTCCAGATCGACCCGGTCACGACGACCCAGCTCGTCCTCGGCGTCCTCCTCCTCGTCCTCCTCCTCGAGGGCGGGCGCCGCGTCGTGGGCCTGCCCCTCACCATCATCGCGGCCGCCTTCGTGGCCTACATGGGCTTCGGCGAGCTCATGCCCGGCATCTTCAGGGGCATCTCCTTCAGATTCCCCGAGATCGTCGAGCAGGTCTTCCTCACGGACGAGGGCATCTTCGGCTCGCCCCTGGGCGTGTCGGCCACCTACGTCATGGTCTTCCTGATCTTCGGCGGCTTCCTCGAGAAGAGCGGCGTGGGCGCCTACTTCATGGACCTGGCCCAGGCTCTCACCGGCACCCAGCCCGGGGGGCCCGCCCAGATCGCGGTGACCTCCTCCTGCCTCTTCGGCTCCATCTCGGGCTCCGCGGTCGCCAACGTCTACGGCACCGGCACCTTCACCATCCCCCTGATGAAGCGCCTGGGCTACGCCCCCCACTTCGCCGGGGCCGTGGAGGCCGTCGCCTCCACCGGGGGGCAGATCATGCCGCCGATCATGGGGGCGGGGGCCTTCCTCATGGCCTCCTTCCTCGGCCTTCCCTACAAAGCCGTCATGATCGCGGCCATCTTCCCCGCCCTGCTCTACTACGGCGCGGTCTTCCTCATGGTCCGGCTCGAGGCCCTCAAGAAGGGCCTGCGCGGCCTGCCCCGCGAGGAGCTGCCCTCGCCCAAGTCGGTGGCAAAGAAACTCTACATGATCATCCCCATCGCGGGCATCGTGTACTTCCTCATGTCGGGCATGACCCCGATGAGGGCGGCCATCTTCGGCACCGTCCTCACCTGGCTCGTCGCCTTCTTCAATCCCAAGACGGAGGATCCGCGCAGGCGCAGGCTCTCCTACGCCGCGGGCTCGGCCGTCTCGATCCTCTGCCTCGCGCTCTTCTTCCTGCCCGAGGGCGCGGCCGACTTCCTCAACTCCAAGCCCGGCCTCTGGCTCTGCGTCGCGGCCTTCGCCGGCGCCACCTTCCTCAACGCGGGCATGGGCCCGCGCGACACGGTCGACGCGATCCACGAGGGCGCGAAGGGCATACCCCTCATCGCCATAGCCTGCGCGACGGCGGGCATCGTCCTCGGGGCCGTGGCCCTCACCGGCATCGGGGGAAAGCTCGTCGGCTTCGTCCTCTCCTTCGCCGGCTCCGCCCCCTTCCTCGGCCTGATGTTCGTGATGGTCATCACGATCATCCTGGGCATGGGCCTGCCCACCACGGGGGCATACATCCTGGCCGCGGCCCTCGGCGCGCCCATCCTCGTGAAGATGGGCATCGCGCCGCTGGCGGCCCACATGTTCGTCTTCTACTTCGCCGTCATCTCGAACATCACGCCCCCGGTCGCCCTCGCCGCCTTCGCCGCGAGCTCCATCTCGGGCGCGCCGCCGAACAAAGTCGGCTGGACCGCGTGCCGCCTGGGCTTCCTCGCCTTCGTGGTGCCCTTCGCCTTCTGCTACGACCCGGGCATCCTCCTGGCGGGCGGCCTCTCGGCCAATCTCTGGGCAATCGCCTCGGGCGTCATCGCCCTCTTCGCCTTCGGCTACTTCTGGATCGGCTACATCACCCGCCCCATCCCGATCTGGCTGCGCGCGATCCTCCTGGCCGCGGGCGTCGCGGCCCTCACGCCCTTCGACCTCGCCGTGGCGGCGGCCGGCCTCCTCGTCGCGGCGGCCTTCCTCTACTCGAGGCTCGGCGGGGCGGCCGCGGCGGCGAAGGCCTAGCGGGCGAGGACGAGGGACTCGCAGGGCCTGAGCTCGAGCTCCCCGGCCGCGAGTTCGTCGCCCGGGACCCGGGGGCCGCTCCCGCCCCTGGCGGGGGCGCTCCCGAGGAGGACCCTGCAGGCCGAGCCGAGCTCGACCCGCCGCGGCACCGAGGCGAAATTCAGGAGGACGAGGACCCGCTCGGCCCCCGCGGCCCGCTCGTAGGCGAGGACCTCCTCGTGGAGGCCCTGGAAGGCGATCGAGCCCTCCCGCAGGGCGGCGCTCCCCCGCCGGAGCGCGATGAGGGCCTTGTACCAGGACAGGAGGGAGCCGGGCTCGGCGGCCTGGACGGCGACGTTGCGCGAAACGTAGTCGGGGTTCACCGGGAGCCAGGGCTCGGCCGGGGCGGCGGAGAAGCCCGCGTTGGGCGAGGCGTCCCACTGCATCGGCGTGCGCTCTGGGTCGCGGCCGAGGAAGCCCAGGGGCCAGGTGTTGACGCCCAGGGGATCGCGGAGGGCCTTCCGCGGCAGGCGGCGGCAGCTCATGCCGAGCTCCTCGCCGTAGTAGATGAAGGGCGTGCCGCGCAAGGTGAGGAGCATGGCAGCGGCCACGCGGGCCCGGCCCTCGGTGACCCGCGGGTCCCTCGAGCGGTAGCGGAAGATCGCGCGGGGCTGGTCGTGGTTCGAGAGGGTGAAGTTCGGCCAGGCCCCCGCGGGGAGGAGGGCGTACCAGCGCTCGGCCGACTCGCGGAAGCTCCGCGCCTCCCACTTCTTCTGGAAGAGGAAGTCGAAGTTGAAGGCCATGTGGAGCTCGTCGTTCCGCTCGCCGTGGCAGGAGGCGGCGAGGACCGGGTCCTGGCCGTGGGTCTCGCCGATGAGGACCCGCTCGCCGGCCGCGTCCGCCAGCTTCCGCATCTCCTTGAAGATGCCGTGGACCTCGGGGCGGTTGCGGTCGTAGATGTGGCGCTGGAAAAGGTTGGGCGAGGCGTTGAGCATGAAGGGATTCGAGCGGAGCTCGGCGTCCTTGATGTACCCGGTCGCCACGTCGAGGCGGAAGCCGTCGACCCCGCGCTCGAGCCAGAAGCGCATCTCGGCGTAGATCGCCTCGCGGAGCTCGGGGTTGCGCCAGTCGAACTCGGGCTGGTGCCGGGTGAAGGTGCCGAGGTAGCGCTCCCCCGTCGCGGGGTTGGGGTGCCAGGCCGTGCCGAGCTCGAAGACGGCCTTCCAGTTGTTAGGCGGGCGCCCGGTCTCGGGCGCCCAGAGGTACCAGCCGTGCTTGGGCGAGAGCCTCGAGGCGCGGGCCTCGACGAACCAGGGATGCTCGTCGGAGGAGTGGTTCACCACCATGTCGAGGACGATCCTGATGCCCCGGCGCCTGGCCTCCGCCGCGAGGCGGTCGAAGTCGGCCAGCGAGCCGAACATCGGGTCCACGCCCCGGTAGTCGGAGATGTCGTAGCCGAAGTCCTTCATCGGGCTCGCGAAGAAGGGCGAGATCCACAGGGCGTCGACGCCCAGCTCCGAGAGATAGCCGAGCTTGCCGGCTATGCCGGCGAGGTCCCCGATCCCGTCGCCGTTCGCGTCGGCGAAGCTGCGCGGATAGACCTGATAGAAGACCGCGTCCTCCCACCACTGTCGCATAGCCGAACCCCTTTTTCAGTCGGCCGCGCAGGAGCGGTCCCGGCCGCCCTGCTTGGCGTAGTAGAGCGCCCGGTCGGCGCGGTCGATCAGGGACTTGCCCGAGAGGTCCCGCGCCGGGTCGTACTCCGCGACGCCGAGCGAGATCGTGACCGAGAGGCAGCGGCCCTCGTACTCGGTGGCCGTCCCGGCGACGCCCGCGCGCACGCGCTCCGCCACGGCCATGGCCTCGGCCAGGCCGGTCCCGGGCAGGAGGAGGCAGAACTCCTCGCCCCCGTAGCGGGCAGCCAGGTCGATGGAGCGCACGCTCTCCTGGACCACCTTCGCCACCTGCCTGAGCACGGCGTCCCCGCAGCTGTGGCCGTAGCAGTCGTTGAACCTCTTGAAGAAGTCGATGTCCATCATGACCACCGACAGGGGCTCGCCGCTAGATGCGGCCTGGCCCATGCGCTCGAGCAGCATGGTGTAGAAGTAGTGCTTCATCTTGAGCTTCGTCATCATGTCGGTCGTGGTCATCTCGAAGAGGAAGGCGTTGTCGATGGCGATGGCGGCGAAGGCGGCGATGGTGAGCACGTAGTCCCGCTCCTCCTCCGCGAAGGGGCCTGATTCGATGCGGTCGCCGAGGAGGATGATCCCGTTGACGACGCCCTTGGCCTTGAGCGGGACGAGGAGGCTGGGCCCGAGCGAGATCAGGCCCTCGATGCCGCGCTCGCCGCCCAAGCGGGCGAGGGCCTCCTCGACGGTGCAGCAGCGGGAGGAGCGGGCGAAGAGCTTGACCAGGGGATGGTCCTCGGCGACCGAGTAGTCGACGCCGTGGCTGAGCTCGAAGCCCTTGTAGTTCCGGTGGAGGCTGAACTGGGTCGCGTCGAGCCCCTTCTTCGCGAGGAGCCCCGCCTTGAGCACGCGCATCTGGCCCATGATCGTGAAGAGGATCGCGTCGATGAGGTTGTGGTAGTCGAGGGTCGAGTTGAGGCTCTTCGAGACCTCGAGGAGCTGCTTCAGGTCGTAGACCTGCTTCTCGTACTCGGCGCGGAGAGCTTCGATCTCGGGAGATTCAGGCATCGCGGCGAGCGCCTCCGGGTGACGCTCCGAGGATTATACCCGCGCCGCCCCGGCCGCGCCAGCGCGGGAACGGGGGCTTCAAGGCGGCGCGGCTCAGGTGGCGGCGCGGGCCGCGGCCACCCCGTTCTCGAAGAGGTCGAGCCCGGGCCGGTCGGCCGAGCCGCGGCGGCGCAGGGGATGGTTCTCCCTGAACAGGAAGGCCTCGGGGTGGGGCATGAGGCCGAGGACGCGGCCCGTCGGGTCGCAGACGCCCGCGATGCGGCGCTCGGAGCCGTTCGGGTCCTCGGCGGGATCGTAGCGGAGGGCGACCAGGCCCTCGGCCTCGAGCTCGTCGAGGGGGTTCGGCTTGCGCGGGGCGGGCGCGCGCATGACGAAGCGGCCCTCGCCGTGGCGCACGGGCAGCATGCGGTCAGGCAGGCCCCGGGTCCAGGGCGAGCGGCAGCCCGGCTCGAAGCGGACCTTCACCCAGGTATCGACGAAGCGGCCCGAGGCGTTTGCCACGAGGCTCGCCTCCCGCTCCCAGCTTCCCGCGCGGTTGGGGAGCATGCCCATGCGGGCCAGGGACTGGAAGCCGTTGCAGATACCGATGGCCAGCCCGCCGCGGGCGACGAAGGACTCCAGGGCCGGCCGCAGGGAGCGGCGGCAGAGGAGGGCCACGAGCTGGCCCGAGCCGAGGTGGTCGCCGAAGGAGAAGCCCCCGGGGAAGCCCAGGAGGCCCGCCCCGTCGAGCCGCCCGGGCTCGGCCAGGAGGTCGGCGAGGTGGACCCGCTCGGGCAGGGCGCCCGCGAGCCGGAAGGCCTCGGCCAGCTCCGCGTCGGCGTTGAAGCCGTAGCCGGAGACGACGATCGCTTTCACCTGTGCGTTCATGACCGCGCTCCCTTACGCTATCGGCGTCTTGAAGGCCCGCTCGAGGGCCGGCAGGGCCGCGTCGAGCACGACTCGGCCGCCTAACGTGGCGCGCAGGCGCGGCTGGGGCGCGACCTCGCCGGCCAGGCGCGCGGGCAGCCCGACGAAGAGCCGCTCGAAGCGCTCCCGGTCCTCGGGCCGGATCGACACGAGGAGCCGGCCGGGGTCCTCGGCGAAGAGGGCCTTGGCGGCCTTCGGCAGGGGGGCGGGCAGGCGGGGCGGGGGGTCGGACCAGGAGCCCGCCGGGCGGCCGGGCAGCGCGTCGAGCCTGATCTCCGCCCCCAGGCGGCCGCCGAGGCAGGACTCGGCGAGGGCGGCCGCGAGGCCGCCGTCGGAGAGGTCGTGGCAGGAGCGGACGATCTTGCCGGAGATCGCGCGGGCGAGGGCCCGGTAGGGGCCCAGGTGCTCCGCGGGGTCGGCGAGGGGGCAGGGCCCGAGGGAGGCGCCGCCCAAGGCGCGCTCGAGGATCGAGGCGCCGAGCTTCCCTCCCGTGCCGCCGACGACGTAGACGAGGTCGCCCGGGGCGAGGAAGTCGGTCGACAGGGCCTTGCGCACGTCCTCGACGATGCCGACCACCGTCACGAGGAGGGTGGGCGCGACCGAGATCTTGCGGCCCTCGGCGACGGCGTCGTTCTTCATCGAGTCCTTGCCCGAGACCAGGGGGAGGCCGTAGGCCAGGCAGGCCTCGCGGAGGGCGCGGCAGGCCCGCACGAGCTGGGCCAGCTTGTACGCGCCGTCGGGGGTCGAGGCCGAGGCGACGGGGTCGGGCCAGCAGAAGTTGTCGAGGGCGACGGCGCGATCGGGGTCCCCGCCGAGGGCGAGGTGGGCGCGGTAGGCCTCGTCGACGGCCGCGAGGGCCATGGCCCGCGTATCGTGGGCCGAGAGGCGGGGGCAGATGCCGTGGGTCACGCTGAGGCCCCGGAAGGAGCCGTAGAGGGGCTTGAGGACGGCCCCGTCGCTCGGCGCGTCGCGGCCCGCGCCGGTGAAGGGCTTCTCGACGGAGATCGACTTGACCTCGTGGTCGTACTGCCGGACGAGCTCCTCCTTGGAGGCGACCTCGGGATCGGCGAGGACCTCGAGGAGGGCGCCCGTCCAGTCGGCCCGGTCGGGCAGGGAGCCCGGGGCGACGGCAGGCGGGCGCCACTCGGCCTCGAGCCGCATGGTCGGCAGCCCCCGGTGGAGGAACTCCAGGGACAAAAGGCCCACGAGCCTGCCTCCGTACACGGCCTCGACCAGGCCCGTCGAGCCGAACTCGCCGACGGCGGTCGCCTCGACCCCGCGCCGCGCGGCGAGTTCGCGCAACGCGTCCATCTTCTCCGGCAGGACTGCCAGGCTCATGCGCTCCTGGCTCTCCGACACGAGGATCTCCCAGGGCGCCAGGCCCGGGTACTTAAGGGGGCAGGCGGAGAGGTCGACGCGCAGGCCCCCCGCGGATTCGGCCATCTCGCCGAGGCTCGAGGACAGGCCGCCCGCGCCGTTGTCGGTGATGCCCTCGTACAAGCCCTGGTCGCGGGCCTCGAGGAGGAAGTCGGTCATGCGCTTCTGGATGATCGGGTCGCCGATCTGCACGGCCGAGGAGGGGCTCGCCTCGTCGAGGGCGAGGCTCGAGAAGGTGGCGCCGTGGATCCCGTCGGCGCCGACCCGGCCGCCGACCATGACGGCGAGCATGCCGGCCTCGATCCGCTTCTCCCAGGAGCCCTTGCCCCGGAGCTCGGAGGGCATGATGCCCCCGGTGCCGCAGAAGACCAGGGGCTTGCCCATGAAGCTCGGGTCGAAGACGAAGGCGCCCGCGGCCACGGGGATGCCCGACTGGTTGCCGCCGTCCACGATGCCCCGGTGCACCCCCTCGAGGAGCTCCCGCGGCCGCATGAGGCCCGCGGGCACCTCGGCGTCGGGCGTGGCCGGGGGGGCGAAGCAGAGCACGTCGGTGTTGAACAGGGGCTGGGCCCCCATGCCGGTGCCGAGGATGTCGCGGTTGACCCCCACGATGCCGGTGATGGCCCCGCCGTAGGGATCGAGGGCCGAGGGGGAGTTGTGCGTCTCCGCCTTCACGCAGACCGCGTGGCCCTCGTCGAACTCGAAGACCCCCGCGTTGTCGGTGAAGACCGACTTGAGATCGGGCCGCTTGGGCGCGAGCTCCTCGGTGGTGGAGCGGATGTAGGTCTTGAACAGGGAGCGTATGGTCTCCGGCCCGCCGGCCGGGCCTTCGAGCCCGGCCTCGCGGTACTCGATCTCCGCGTTGAAGATCTTATGCTTGCAGTGCTCGCTCCAGGTCTGGGCGATCATCTCGAGCTCGACGTCGGTGG
>ERZ795054.1622-NODE-1622-length-20677-cov-4.214480_pt1 | contig 20677 bp, 5 predicted proteins | sample MGYA00375138_ERZ795054 | MGnify/ENA primary metagenome ERZ795054 (study PRJEB30183, sample SAMN05720215) | anaerobic digester metagenome | isolation source: active sludge of municipal wastewater-treating anaerobic digesters | place: USA | collected 2014-12-23 ... | reverse complement strand
GCGCAGTCTGGGCAGTGATGAAGTCACACGGCCCGCCCACGCGCCCAGTTCGCTTTACATCAAGCAACTGCGGGCGGGCGACCGTGTGACTGTCGGCAACCTTGCTTCCGGCATCCCGATCATCCCGATCGACGCGTTGCGCACCTACAGTGATACGAACGGCCCGCCCCGCACGATTGGCGGCTTTGCCTTGCTCGATGTCCCGTGCGATCAGGTGCTGACTCAGGACTGGGCGGACCTGCAATCGTACGCGGGGCTTGTTGCGGGGGAACGCTGGCTCCACGGCGTTCCTTACTGGCAGTCTCCTGGGGCTACGGCAAACACCACTTCGATCCGTTGCGACGACGCGCGGGTCTTGCTTGTTGTCTATGCGCCGCCGGAGGACCACGTCCTGGATGCGGCGCCCCGGTTGGCGCTCGACGACGGCAGCCCGATCGAACTCAGCGGCAGTCCGGTCCTGGCCTGGCGCGGCTGGCCGCCCATTTTCACTCGTGTGATCCTGATGGACTACGCCGTGCTCCCTGGGGGCCGCACGGTGGGCGAGATTCGGCCGCAGGGGACGCTTTTGACCGCTGCCACGGCTTATTGTGGAGAGATGAGCGGTTGGGCTCCGATCCAGGCGGCGCTGGAGGCCGCGGGGGCGGAGTTCGCGGCTGCGGAAGCCCAGCGGCGGGCGCTGCTCGAACTGCGGGTCGCATTCGCCCAGTTGCCCGGGGGCAGGATTGCGGTTTTGCCACGGCCCAGTGGTGGGGCGGGAGCGGCATTTGGCGCGATGACCGGTTTGCGCGAGAAGTGGTTGCAATTGACCGAAGCGCAACTCATCGACACGAACGTTTTCAATGCCGCGCGGTTTCCGCTTGCGTTGTATTTGAGCGGCGAGGACTACGTGAAGACGGTGAAGACGACCGGCGACGGCAAGGCCGCGGTCACTCGTTACCTGGCCGGGGGCGGCACGCTGGTCCTGCTCTCGTCCGGTCCGTTTCCCTTCTACTACGGGTATGGTCCCGACGGCCAATCTGGTCCGGCCGACATTTTGCTGCCGACGCTCGGGCTGCCGATCGAGAACGCGTTCGAATCGCCCCCGAGCACGCTGACCATGGTTCCGTACAGTGGCCAGACGATTCTGACCTCGTTGGGTGCGCCGTTCGCATTTCCGCCTGGCGACTCGCGTTTGCGCTCGATCAACCGATCGCGGCTCAACCCGTCCGATCGCTATGTTCCTTTGATTCGCGTGGTGAATGCGCAGGGCCGCAGTTACGGAGACGCCGCCGGGTACATCGAATTGAGGGTGGGCGCGGCGAGAGGGGGGAAGATCCTCTACCTGTGGTCGAGCCTGACGGCGGGTCCGCAGGGCCAGGCGGTGATGGCGGACACCCTCACCTGGGTCATGAACGGGACGATGCGCATCCCCGAGATCAAGGCCATCCAGGCGCCGGGGCCGGGGCGCGTGACGCTGAACTTCGACCTGTTGCCCAACCTGCTCTACGGGGTCGAGTCCCGCGATCGCATCGAGGCGGGGGCCTGGACACCGCGTGCCAGCATCGCGGGCGGTCCAACCAACCGTTCGGTTTGGTGGACCAACACGGTCGGCATCCTGCCGGCGCGCTACTACCGCCTCAGCGCGCGTCCGAGGCGGCGTTGCGGTGGGACGGCCTGTTAAGCCCTTGATAACGCAGCACAGGAACTTGACTTGTCTACACCATGTTTCGGCGGTCGAGGATTCTACGGGACGAGCACGCGATAGTAGCGCATGGCTGTCCCGGGCGGTTCGGCATAACGCATGTTTGAAGTCTGGGCTACGGATTCCGCGAGAGTCACCCAGTGTTGTCCGGTCAAGGCGACAGCGCCTTCGACGCGGTATCTGATGCCTGGGATTGTGGTCCACTCGAACCGGACGCCCTCGGCGGGACTCGATGGCATGTTTACGAGCTGTGGCGCTGGAACGTGGCGATTGGGTTCGAGGGGTGTGGGGGGGGCGAGAACATCGCGGATCAGGGCCTGTCCATCCGGCATCGAGCCGTAGGACGTGTCTGGAGGCAGGGTTGGGAGGCGCAGGTAATCGACGATTGTCGGCACCCCCGCCTGCATGCGGACCAGCGCGAGCACGCTGCCGTTGTCGATGCGGAAGCTGGTGTGGGCATCGTCCGGGGTGGTTTGCGAGGGGTCGCCGTCGGCCCAGAGGAGACGCAGCTTTCTTTCTTCGATTTGGAATCCGGCGGGAAACGGCCATCGGGTCAGGTCAGTGAACGAATCGGCAAGAAACCAACCTTCGAGTGAGACGGGCAGGGGGCCGTCGTTGAGCAACTCGATCCAGGGCTCGCGCTCGCCGGCGTTGTCGAGCGGGCCGGCGGCGTTCACCGCGAGGGCTTCATTGAGGAAGACCGATGGGAAAGGGGGCAGCTTATGGGCCAGCGAGTTGGGTCGGCCCGGCGTGGACGCGTCGGCTGTGCCTTCGATTTCGAGGTCCATTCCCCAGGCGACGTCCGAGCTGTTGGCGTTGTTCTGGTGGACCTCGACTGCGACGACGTTGGTGCCGTATTGGAGCGCGTCCTGCTCGATGAGAAACGGGCCTTCGAGGGCCGCGTTGTCGACCCATCGCCCGGCGAAGGTGTCGAACGCGACCTGGTCGCCTTGGTTGAATCCGACGCGCACCAGTTCGGTGCCGTTGAGATAGACGATGGCGGAGTCATCGATGATGGTCCTGGCTTTGAGGCGCAGACCGGCGGTGGGGCCATGGTACACGAACGAGGTGCGAAAGTAGAAAGTGATTGGACCAATGGCGAGCGGGGTGTTTTTGGGTGCGGGCAAGGCGGCGCTTTCGACGTAGAGCAAGGCGCGTCCGGATGGCCAGGCGGCGTCGTCATAATGGGGGTCGCGCCAGGCAACGCCGAGATCCCTGCCTGATTGGTCGTAGCGCCAGAGGTTTGTCATCTCGAGAAGGCGGCGGGACTGGGCTGATCCGAGCGCAGGGATGGCGGTCCAATTGCCGACGCGGGTGTTGTCCTGTTTGGCGTCGATCAACTGGAGCGAGCCGCCCTGGCCATTGGCAGCCTCGGGCCAGGGCGCTTCTGCCGCAAAACCGACTTCGTCGAGGATTTCGGTTTGGCCTGTCGGCGCGGCGCGCGTCAGCCGGATCGTATCGGCGATCGGGTCGAGGCGTCCGGTCCACTGCCCGGCGATTGGCAGGCCCGAGCCGTAGGCGGCTTGGAAAGCCGCTTGGCTGCGGACGACAACGGTGAAGGTGCCGGGGCCGAGCCTCATGCCATTGGGGAACGCGAATGCGAGACCATTGGCGGTGAGTTGCAGGCCGGTGAGGTCCAGGGTGGCGCTGGACGAATTGTTGATGATCTCGATGAACTCGGTGTCGTTGGTTGCGGGGCGGTACATGATTTCGTTGAGAACCAGGTGCGGCTGGGGGCTGACGACAATGCGGAAGGTCCGCTCGTCGAAGCAGGGCGGAGGGCCGTCGTCGGTGACCCGGACCGTGACCTGGTTGGTGCTGGCGCCCTCGTCAGGTTCGATGGGCCAGAGGATGCAACCGGTGGCGGTGTCGATGGTCATGGCCGCGGGGGCGCGGGGGGCGAGGGAGAAGGCGAGATTCTGCGGTGGCAGGTCGGCATCGCAGGCCGCGGCCTGGATGGCGAGCGTTTCGCCTTCACGCAGGAATTGGTCAGCGATTGGCAGAAGGACAGGGGGTTGATTCACCTCGGTCACCGTCACGGTGTAGGAGCGGGAGGAACTGGCGTAGGGGGGGTGCAACTCGGTGGCGCGCACGATAAAGGTGGCGCTGGTGGGGCCGACCTCCTCACTGGGCAGCCACCTGATCTCGCCCGTGAGCGGGGTGATCGTCGCCCCGGGCGGGGCGGCATCGAGTGCGAACACCAGGGGGCTGGGGGGCGTGTCCGGGTCGAACGCGTCGATGCGGAGGCTGAACAGGTCTCCTTCGGCGACGGACTGGGGCGGCATGGAGGGCATGACGGGGGGATTGGGAACCTCGCGCACACGGATTTGGAAGGTGGTGGTGTCGGTGAACTCGGGCGAGCCCTGGTCAGAGACCTGCACGGTGAGGACCATGCTTGTGCCGCCACGCGATTCGTCGGGAATCCATGTGAAGGCGCCGTCCTTTGTCAGGAGGGCATCCTCGGGCGCGCCGGGGGCGAGCGTGAACGCCAGTCGATTGGGGGGCAGATCCGGATCAATGGCTGTGAACTCGAGGGCCAGCACCGCTCCCTCGTCCACGACCTGGTCGGCGATCGGATTGAGTTGGGGCGGTTCGTTCACCTCGGTGACGTTCACGTTTACCCTGAGGGTGCCGACCCGGACCGGTGTTCCGTTGTCCTCGGCACGGACGAGGAATCGCAAAAGGCCTGGTCCATCGGCCTCGCCGGGGGTCCATCGGAAATCGCCGGTCTGTTCGTTCAGCGCGGCTTCGGGCGGGGCGTCCGGGCCGAGGCTGTAGCGCACGGTCTGGTCGGCATCGGGATCGGCGGCTCTGACCGTGAAGGCGAGCGCATTGCCTTCGGCGATCGTTTGGTCGGGCAACGGGTCGAAGACGGGGGGGCGATTGGCGCCGGCCAGGCTGTTGGGGCCGCGCGGAGTGGGCTCGGCCATTTCGAGGGCGGGCAGTTCGGCGCCATCGGGAAATCGCCCGAAGCTGACGTCGTTGGATAGCGGGCCGAAGGAAACAGAATCGACCGGTGAGCCGTCGGGGTCGAACAGGGTGATCTGTTCGCCGGCCTGGGCGAGTTTGAAATTGACGTGCAGGTCCTGGCCTGCGGCGTTTTGGTCGGTTTCCTCGTCGGCCCAGACCAGCAGGAAACCGCCTGGCGGGATGATTGTGCCGGCGGGGATCGAGAACTTGGCGGGGTTATCGAGGTTGTCGGTCAGTGTATAGGCGCCGAGGTTGGCGGGGTGGGTGCCGGCGTTGTAGAGCTCGAACCAATCGTCAAGGTCGCCATCGGCGGGGTCGGCGAACGTGCGGGTGTTGGCGGCCATCCACTCGTTGATTGTGACGAGCAACGGCGGCCAGGCGGGGCTGTTGGGCGATGCCGGGGTGGGGTTGTGGAAAAGACGGCGGGCGTGAGGGGCGCCATCGGGATAAGATCCATACGAGCCGTCCGGGGCGACATGGGCATAGGAGATCGCATCGAGGACGATGGATCGGCCCAAATAGTGCCAGGTCAGCACCACGGTGCCGGCGGCGCCATCGAGGCGGAACGCCGCGTGGAGGTTGGGGCCATCGGTCTGTTCGGGCTGCGCGTCCGCCCAGACAAGCAACCGTTCACCGGGGCCGATCTTCGAGTCCGCGGGGAAGGCCCATTGGCGGAGGTTCGACGGATCATTGCTGAGATGGCAGCCTGTCAGATCGATTGCGGTCGTGCCGGCGTTGAACAGCTCGATCCAGGGGTCGAATTCGCCGGCGTTGTCCGCCAGCACGGTGGCGTTTGATGGCATGAGTTCATTGATCCAGAGGAGGGGAAACTCGGGGAGGGGGGCGGTGACGTTGTTTGTCCTGCCGGGCGTTGCCAGGGGGGACGTGCTGCCGGGCGCGATGACGTTCCAGTTGCCGATACGGTTGTTGTCGCGGAAGAGGTTGATCAACTGGAGCGATGCGCCAGCGCCATCGGCGGCTGCGGGCCAGGGTGGATCGTCGCGGTAGGTGACCTGGTCGAGGACGATTGTGTTCGTGCCTTGAGTCCATTGGAGGCTGAGCGTTTCCCCGCCATTGTCGAGGGCGCCGTTGAACACTCCGACCACGGCCTCAGCGTTGCCGTAGCTGGACTGATAGCCCGGCAGGCTCTCGGCCACGACTGCATAGCCGCCCGGCGCGATGAAGTGTCCGTGCCCGATGGTGGCATCGATTCCGTCCACGCGCAGTCCGCCCAACGGGAGAGTCTCCGTGGGCGAGAGGTTGTGGATTTCGACGAAGCTCGAGGCGGGGGCGGCGGGGTGATACATGATTTCAGTGATGAGGAGCTTGCCTTCGAGCAAGACGGGCGGTCCGGTGTAGGTGATCGTCGCGGTGTCGCTTCCGGCGGCGGCGCCCTGTTCATCGAAGGCGCGGAAGTCGAGGACATTGGCGCCGGGGGCGAGAGCGATGCGGATTTGCCAGGTGGTTTCGCCGATCCAAGTGAGGGCGTGGGGGAGGCCGTTGACTTCGATGGCGGTCACGGCGATTGGGGCTGTGCCCGTGACGGTGACGGGGGTGGTGTTGGTGGCAATGTTTGGGGTGGACACCGTGAAGGCGACGTTTGTCATGGGGGCCAACGTCTGGAGGTAACTGCTTCTGCGGGCGGTGATCCAAGCGCTCATCTCGCTTGGCGCGGTGGCGGCGATTCCATTGTCTCGGAAGGCCTGGAACCAGTCGTCGAGGCGGGTGGCGCTGAGCGAGGGATCCATGGGCCCCCGGGCCATGTCGCAGGCGAGGCGCCAGTAGATGCGGCGGAACTCCGGTTTGGCGAACATGATCCCGGGCAGAAAGCCGGAGTCCGGGAAGATCGAGTAGGTGGTTCTGAAGGCTCCATCCGTGTCGTTCACGTGGAGCCTGGAGCGTCCATACGGAGGGATATACGTGTACATGTTGTGCGGGTAGCCAGGCGAGTTGTAGTGGTCGCTGTTTCCGCACATGCGGTTGACCGCCCAGTACCCCGCCCAGCTCCGGATATCGGCCAGGGCGGACACGCGGGCGACGTAGAGGTCGTCGGCGGGCGCTCTCAGCGCATCGATCACCCGATAGAGGGGGCCGAAATCGTCATCCGGCACGGTGGTGACTTTTTTGCGCATGCAGTAGCGGTACTTGGCCTGCTTTTTGACGCCTCCGGTGGTGGTGTAGTTGGCGAAAGGCTCGTGGGGATAGAGCTGTTCGTACACATGCGGATCGTCGTCGCCGTACCAGCGGCTGCAGAGCGACCTCGAAGGCGAGAAGGAGTCGTAGCGGAACAGGGCGGATCCGTTGACGCTGACATGGACATAGCGCATGGCGATCGAGGCGAGATCGACCTGCCGTGCCATCCAGTAGGCGTGTTTTTCCTGTTGTTTGGTGCCGTTGTTCTGATTGAGGCTGATGAAGTCGAGGGCGATTTCCGTGTCCCCGAGCATGCGCTCGCTGCTGGGGAACTCGACCATGTAGGCCGCAAGACGGTAGTCCTCGAATCCGAGTTCCCGCCAATTGCCGCGGTAGCGGACGGCGGCGTTATAGACCGTGCGATAATCGTCGTAGGTGAAGGTGGAATCGACGGGCTCGTTGCTGCGTGTGGGGCGGGCCTGCCATCGCGCCACGTTGCCGGACGAGACCCAGATCCTGTACGCGCCGAACACCCCGGGCGGGAGCGTGTCACCAAATCGCACCAGGCATTCGAAGACCGGCATCCCCGTCGGCGCCGGTCCCGGGAACCGGCTGGTGGCGGGCGGAGCCGCGGCGTCGGCGGCCTCGATCGTGAAGGATGCGATCTGTCCCGTGAGCAGTCCCGGGAAGGTCGCGCGGTAGACGCCGTCGCCGTCCGGATCGGTCATTGGAGTGGTGGTGACCGGGCCAGCGGCGGTGTCGTTGCGCCACTTCAGGACCACCGACGCCACGCCATCGGGATCATGGACCCGGGCAGACACAGTCACAGGCTGAGCGGCCGCGGGCAGCACGGGCGCGTGCTGGACGTCGCAGATGGCCGGACCGGCATTGGAAACGCGCCGGCTGTTGGGCTGGCCGGGGGTGCCGAGGTTGTCGGGCACGTCGAGGGCGCCCACGGCCTCGAGGGCGTGGCCTTTGATGCCGATGATGATGTAGGGCCAACCGGCGATCCAGCGGCCTTTGGCGCGAATGGTGAAGGTCTCTCCGGCGCCGGGTGCGGTGATCGGCGTCGAGAGGCGGTCGAAAGTGATCCGGTAGACGGAGATCGTGTAGCGGCCCTGGCTGGTTGCGCGCACGTGCAGGCCGCGGTTGCTGGCATAGCCCGCGCCGGTCTCAATCCCGGACCGTTCGTGTGTGCCGAGCAACTCCCATCCGCTGAGGCCGCTTTCGAAGCTGGAGTTCTGGACGCGATTGACGGTCTCGCCGGCTTTGTTCAGCTCGATGTTGTCGAGGAGGCACTCGCCGCCCTGCTGACAGAAAACCTGGAGTTCCTCCATGGAACCGGACTGGTTGTCGATCACCCCTGTGTGTTCGATCTCGGTCCAGGAGGCCTTGGCCGTCTCGTCGCTGCCCATCCAGTTCGCGGCCAGCGTGTTGTCGGCGCGCGCATCGATCAGTTCGAGGCTGCTTCCGCCGCCGTCGGTCCAGAGTCCCCAGCCATCACTGTATGTGACCTCGTCAACCACCACGAAATCCTGGAACGGCAGCAACGGATCGTTCGGCCTGGCCAGAGCCAGGCGTTCGCCGCGGTCGGACAGTTCGCCTCCGTAGTCGCCAAGCGTGCTGGCGGAGTTGAGCTGCGGGTATTTGCCCAGGAGGCGGGCGCGGTCGCGCGCCACGACCAGGTAGCCGCCGGGTTCGATGAGCGTTCCAGCCGGGATCATGAAGCTGATGCCGTCCACAAACCGCCAGTACCCGACGTCCACCGCATTGCTGCCCCGGTTGTGGAGTTCGACGTACTCGTCCTCGACGAGACCCGAGATGGGATGGAACATGATTTCGTGGATGACGATGTCATGCAGCGCGGGGGTGCTGTTGGGTGCGCCGGGCGTCGGGTGCGAGAGTTCACGGGTGGCCGGCGCTCCGTCGGGGGAGCGTCCGGAGGAGATGCCAGCGGGCTGCGGGCCGAAGCGCACCGCATCGATCACTCGGGTGCCGTCAGCGTGCAGCAGGAAGATCGACTCGCCCTGGCTGCTGAGACCGAAGCCGAGACCTGCCTCGACGAAGAGCGCCGATTGACCCGGCGGGAGCTGAGTGCCGGCGGGTATGATGAACTTGGTCGCATCGGCCCGGTCGCTGAGACCGCATCCGGACAGGTCGACCGTCTCCGAGCCGCGATTGAAGAGTTCGATGAAGTCGACATCGGGGAAGTCGGTGTGTGCGAGGAACTCATTGATCACCACTGCGTCGAGCGGATCCTCGACCTCGAGGTCAGCCCGGCCCGGCGAACCTCCGATGTGCGCGCTGGGCGACCAGGCGTCGACGGAGCGTTCGCCGTAATCGGGCCGGGCGAGCACCAGCGAATGCCCGGCGCCATCGGCTGCGATCGGCCACGGCATCTGGTCTTCGTATTCAACCTCGAGCAACAGGGCGCCTGCGCGGTTGGAAAGCCGCACCTGGCCGGCGTCGTTGGGCAGGCTTCCCGCGAAGGGGCCGATCACATTGGTCATCCCGGTCGCCTGTCGCAACGCCTCGGGGTCGCGCGCGACGACGATGAAGCCGCGCCCGGGGAGCGCCATGCGAGGCGGGAACGTGAACTCGACGTCGCCGCCCAGTCGGCAGCCGCCGATGATCTCGGACACCGGTTCCGTGTTGAAGATCTCGATGTATTCCAGAACCTCCGTGCCGCCGGTTTCCCGGGGGTGATACATGATCTCCGAGATGATCAGGGCCGTGCCCCGGTTCGACGGCGAGAGCTGCCGGGACCGCGTTGTGGCGGGATCAGGGGCGGCCTGGGCCGACGGCGATGCCGGTTCGTTCGCCGGCGCGAGGGGCGCAGGCGGGCTGTCTGCTGTTTGCAGGCGAGGTGCCGTGGCGCAGAGCAGGGCAAAGGCGATGGCGATGGCGGGTCCGGGGCGGGGCGGCTTGATCCGTCTCACGACCGGGGGAGGATGGTGTTGGAGGCGCGGTTGGCCGCGAGAGTGGATTGCGTTGTGGTCTATGCCTTGAACCTTCCCTGACTCAAGAAGGCTGTGCTGAGGGCATTTGCAGTTGGGTGCGTATCTCATGCTTTCGTCCCATCCAGCCCGCCGCCAGACATGGGTAAAGCTGGCGCAGACTGTGTCCGCGTGGTGCGAGCATGCCTGTCCGGAAGGGCCGTTTCAACGCGAAAGCAGGTCGCGCGCCCGGCGTCCCAGGTAACCGCCGTGGTGGCGCAGGGCGTAATCCTGCCTCGTGAACCCGGTTGCCTTCATGAGCATCACCACGAGGATGTCGCCAATCACCGTCATGGCGGTGGTGGACGTGGTGGGAGTCAGGCCGAGCGGACAGACTTCAGGCGGATTGCCGGTGCGCAGGATCACGTCGGCAAAGCCGAGCAACGGGGAATCGGGATGGCCGGTGAGGACGATGGTTTTCAGTCCCGGGCGGTAGCGCGTGGCCAGGCGCACCAGTTCGAGCACTTCGTTTGTCTTGCCCGAGTTCGAGATGAGGAAAAGGACATCATTGGGCTGGAGCATTCCGAGGTCGCCATGCGCGGACTCGGCGGCATGCAGGAAGACGGCAGGCGTGCCGGTCGAGCTGAACGTGGTGGCGATGTTGAGGGCGATCTGGCCGGCCTTGCCCATGCCGCTGCAGACCACCTTGCCCCCGCGGCCGTGCACGGCGTCAAGGATGAGCTCCGTCGCGCGTCGGTAGCTGTCGTCGACCGGGATGTTGCGGATGGCCTCGGACTCGATGGCAAGGATCCCGCGCACGATCTCGAGGCCGTCGTTCGGGGCGGGGCGGGGAAGGGAACGGCGGGGGGCACTCTTCATGTGCTGGATTGCGACTGGCCGTTTGACTGTGCGGGAGAGGGGGGATCCTGTTTGCCGATGCCGCGTTGCATGAGGGTCTTGAGTTCTTCCAGGTAATCGAGGAAGACGCCGCGGGGGGTGGTGTTGTGTTGTTTGCAGAGTGAAGCGGCCATGCCGACGACTTCACCCATCATGCCGCCGGTGCGCATCACGCGAACGCTGCCGAGCGCCACATGCGTCACGCTGATGTTTCGTCCCGCCATCATCAGGTTCTCGACGTTGCGGGAGTAGAGACACCGGTAGGGGATTGGATAGGGACGGATCGTGACGTTGCGGGCTTCGGCCCTGAAGGGGGCCCATCCGGGAGGGGCATCCTTGGGGTCATGCAGGTCGATGTTCCAGGTGGTGGTGACCGAAGCGTCCGGGAACGGTCTGCCTTCGACGATGTCCTGTTGCTTGAGGATGACGTCGCCGAGCAGGCGCCGCGACTCGCGCTTGCCCCCGATGTGCGCGACCCATTTGAGGCGGTGCTGTGCGAACTCGTCTCTGAAGCGGGGATGGTTCTTCAGGACGGCCCAGTTCCCGAACACGACCCGCAAACCGTAATCGCGGATTTGCTCGATCTCGGCGACCTGGTGTTTGCCGAACCCGGTTTCCCAGTTCCAATCTCCTCGAGTGGCCTTGACGCAGGTTGTCTCGTCGAAGGGCAGGGCCCAGGGGCACTGCGGAAAGGCGGATGCGAGGGATTCCTGCTCGGCGTACCACTGGACAGACGTGCCCAGGACCATCGCGTCCTCATGCAGCGGCGCATTCGCCTCGCCGTACTGGTTCCTGGATTCCCGCCCGTACGCGAAGTCCGCCCCCGCGAGCGCTCCGATGACGCCGTCGCCGGTGCAGTCCGCAACGAGATCGGCTCTGAATTGTCGGATCTGCCCCGTTCGGATATCCTGCCCAATGACCGCCTGGATGCGGTTGCCTTCCATGATCACCCTGTTGCCGCGCGTGCTCAGGAACAGGGTGAGGTTTGTTTCAGCCCGGACAACGGACGCTTTCCTTTCGTCCTCGTAGTTGGAGGCGGGGCCGGCGTTGTGGATCGTTTTCTCGGGGTGGCGTTCGATCACGTCCAGGACTTCCCTGCTGCGGGGCAGGTGCGGAGCCTGTTTGGCCTGGTAGAGGTTCCAGTGGCCGACGGGGCCCAACTCGTCAACCAAGTCGCCCAGGCGCGGGTAAGGGGGCTGATGGATGAGTCCGGAGAGGCCCACGCGGACCTCGGAACTGTTGTTCCCGCCCAGCACTGCACGGTCATGAAGCAGCGCCACCTTGCAGCCGAGGCGAGCCGCGCTCACAGCCGCGCAGCAACCTGCCATCCCGCCCCCGACCACCACGAGATCAAACTGCCCTGCATCGATCGGGGCACCGGGAATCCCGAGCAGCCTGCGGCGATACGGGGTGAGCGTGGCGGGGTCGTTTGGCGGCGCGTTTGTGCCGTCGGGCGCGAAGAGCAACGCGTCGCAGCGCCCTGCGAATCCGGTCAGATCGCGCAAGATCAGTGTCGTCGATTGGTTCGATATCTGGACAAGGCCTCCCGCCTGCCAGTGCCAGTCCACGCCCTCGTTCCCGAATGTCTCTCCGACGGGCCTGCCGTCGACGAGCACCTGGAACAGCCCGGGCGTGCCCGTGGCCCGCATCCGGGAATCCGTCTGGGGAGTCTTCCAGGGTGCCGCCCAATCGCGCGTCCGAACCCAAAGGTGGTACGGGCCGGGGTGCGGAAACTGGATTTGTGTCACCGCGTCGGCGACCGGCATCCCCAGGCCGTGAGCCAGGAGATAGGGGGATCCCATTTGATCCATGCTCTGTTGGTCGATGACCCAGCCGCCCCACTGTGCAAAGCTCTCGGCTTCAACCAGTACGTCCTGGGCGGGAGCAGCGTGCGGTGCGCCTGGCAGTCGCAGGAGGAGGACTGCAAGCAGAGCTGCATGTTTGGCCTTCACACCGCAACGCTATCCTCTGGGCTGGCTCCCAGCAAGGTGCATGTCGCTGGAGAAATCCCGGCTCATATTGTAGTTGCCCTGTCGGGGATCTGAGAACTCAATTGCATCATGGATTTCGAGCAAGCACCTGGTGCATCGCGGCGCTCCGCCCGCTCGGCCTGGGCCGTGGCGGGGCTTCTGGCTTTGGCCTGGGCGGCGCGGGTCGAGCCGGCCGCTGCCCAGCCGGTCGTTGTGGAGCGGGCGACCGACATTCTCCGCCGCTGGGAGCCGAGCCAGCATTTGTACGTGAAGGGCGATGTCGGCGCGGGCGCGGCGCAACTGGCCGAGTTGGAAGCCTGGCTGCGCGCCAACGCGACGAACTGGACGGTTGCGCTCCTGGATCATGCGCGCGAGGAGCGTTTCACGGACTCCGCCGGCGAGGCCTTTACGGGCATGGACGCCGTCGAGCACGCGCTTGGCAAGGGTTTGCCCAACCAAACGGCCTTCGGCAGCTTCACGGATCCGCGCACGGGCGAGCGCAACGGGGCGTTCTTCGTTCTGTTTCTCGATGAACGGAAGTTCTCGTACTTCGGCTCCGAGGCGCAAGACCGCCGCGGGCTGGGCGAAGACCGGTGGATTGGCCAGCTCGATCGTTCGGCAATCGCCGCGATGCGGAGCGGAGGCCGCATTCTGGATGCGGTCAAGGACACCATTACGAGCATCGAAGGCGAGCTGGCCCGGCGCATTGCAGCGGAGCGGCTCGAGCGGGACCAGCGCGAGGCTGAGGCGCGCGCTCGACGCGAACGGGACCTGGTCCAGGCCAAGGCGAGCCTCGAGACGGCGACGGTTGCCCTCCGCGACATCGAGTCGCGGCTGGGCGTTTTCAAAGCCGAGTTCCCGCGGTTGACCGGCGAGCTGACGCATCCGCCCCTGTTCGAGTGGCAGGCGGACCTCGAGACCGCCGCGTCGGTGTTGGTCGGCGGCAACCCGTCCGGGGCGCGAAAGTTGGCTGACGGGGTCCAGGAGCGGGCCAAAGGCGCAATGCGCACGCTGGAAGACTATCGCCTGGCGGGGCCGGAACTGGGGGTGTTGGGCCGGCGTCTGGAACAGGCTGGGGGAGATCCCTACGCATCGTCGGCAAAGGACGAGCTTGGCGCGGGGATGCAGGCGTTGGCGGAGGCGCGTCAGGCCCACGAACGGGGCGATGCCGGCTACCGCGATCACCTCGATGCGGCGCGGCGCGGGGTGGACGCTGTCGAGGCCGCGATTTCAGAGGCGGCGCGGGCCGCGCAGATGCGGCGGCGGGTTGTTACGGCCGGGGCCGGGGCGGGTGGCTTTTCGGTGCTGGCGCTGGGGATCGTTCTCAATCGCCTGCGGCGAGGTCGGCGCCGGGAGGCGCTCGAGCTTGTCGAGGCCTGGACCAAGGCGCTCGACGAGAAGACGCTCGCCCTGTTCAATCTGCTCGACCGAACCTATGTCGTGGTTGGCTCTTCGGCTGAGGAGGCGCGGCACCGATTTGCCGGGACGACCCTGGCATCGAGCCAGCAGATCATTCGCGACGTGGACGAGTTGACCATCATGTCCTCCTGCGCCAGCCGCATCCTGACCGATGCGAGGGCCCTGGCCCTGCCCAGGGCGATGCCCCCGCGCGTTGTCAATCTCTTCCTGGGCGCCCGCTTCGACGCGGCGATTCGCCGACTGCGCGACGAGCCGATAACATTCCGACCCGAGGAGGGGCTCGAAGTGGTGATGCGCGGGGTCAAGACCGAGCGGGACCGCCTGCTGGGCAGTCTCGAGTCCTACCAGCCGTTTCAATTCTCGTTCAACGAGCTGATCGCGGCCTTCAATCAGCGGGCCGAGCGCGCGCTGTCCGGCCTGGCGCGGGTCGAGTCGGCCCTGGCCGGCATTGGGGGGAAACTCGAGGGCACGGAGGAACGGATCAAGGCCGTCAAGGGACTCGAAGCCCGCATTCGGGCGGTTGACGGCGACGCCGTGTTTCGCGTTGCGCCTGTTTTTGACGAACTGCTGCCCGCCGCGGCGCGCACGCTCTCCGAGGCCGCGCAGGTGTCGATCCGCGACGCGGTGGGGGCGCTGGGCAACCAAGCGGTGAGGGCGGAGCGGCAGGCTGAAGATGCGCTGGCTTTGGCGCAGTTGGCTGTCGAGTTCCGCGAGGCGCACGGCCCGCGCTTGCGGGAGGCCGAAGAACAACTGCTCTCCGCAGGGCTGCAAACGGCGTGGTTGCCCGCAGCCGTCGCCGACCTGTCGGATCGGGCGGACCAGGTCGCACTCGGGGCGGTCGAGGTCACGGCAGCGGAGGCGATTGGCGAGCTGCGCGCGGATGTCAGCGCCTTGGCGGAGCGGGTTGGACAGATTGTCAGGCTTGATCGTGCGCGTCGTGAAACGGGTCAGCGTTCGATCAGCGACGCCCAGGCGGCGGTTGCTGCGGCGCGGGCGGACCTGGCGCGCGAGCTGGGGAAGGTGCCTGGGGAGATCTTGCGCGAACCGGAGCTGGATCCGTCGGAGCAGATTGGCCGGGCTGAGGACCAGTTGGCGGCAGCGCGGGCGGCGCTCGAACGGGGGTCTGTGGCCGACGCGCAAGACGGTCTGGCCGAGGTCGCGCGCCTGACGGAGGCCGCGATGGAGTTGGTCGAGGCGACGCGCCAGGCCTTTGCCGCGCATGCGGGGGAGCTGGCCGCCCGGCGTGCCGAAACCGAACGACTGGAGGGCGAGTTGCCGGGGCACGAGGCTGTTCTGGTTGATCTGGCGGCCAGTTATGCGCCGTCCGTATTCGTATTGGGGCAGGGGGATCCCACGCATCCCAACGCGAACGGGACCGCGCGCGACAATCTCGACGAAGCGCGCGCGCACCTCGCGGCCTGCCGCGAGCTGACGGAGCAATCCGCCGCGGCATTTGGCGAGGCGCAAGTGCTCAAGTCGGCGGATCTGTTGCGGCAGGCGGTTGCCCGCCAGGAACAGACAGTGTTTCGGCTCCAGGAAATCCGCGAGAAAGAGCAGCGGATTCGCGGGACCGAGGCGGCGAATGACGCACAGGTCGAGCAACTGACTCAGCGGGCGGAGGGGGTCGAGGCCGGGGTGCGTGATCCTCGCACGATGCGGCCGACCGTTGTCGCCTTGGAATCCGCCCGCCAGCAGCTCGATGAGGCGGTGCGGTTGCGTTCGGTGACGCCGCGCGATCCGTTCGCGGTGGCGGCCGCCTTGACGGCTGTGCAGGAAGTGCTCGACCAGGTTGCCGACCAGGCGCGTTGCGATCAGGAGAGTCACGCGGCTGCGGGCCGCAGCCTCGAAGCCGCAGCCGCCGAGATCGCGGTGGCTCGTCGCTTGCGGGGCGAGGCCGCCCGCGACCCCGTGCCGGACAGCCCGGCCATCGTCGAGGCCGGCAGCGCGCTCGAAGCGTTGTCCGGGTCGCTCGCCGGCTTCGAGGCGCGGCTGGGCGAAGCCCACGGCGATTGGCTGGCTCTGGATGCCGAGGCCAATGGTGTGGCGCAGGAGGCCGGGCGGCTGGCGGCGACGCTGCGCGGCGAGCTGGAAGCGGCCGAGAGGGCGATTGGGGCGCTGAACGCCGCAGCCGCTCGGGTGCGAGCCGCCGGGGCCTGGGCGGGCGGACTCGGTGTGCTGATCCGCGGGGCGCCTGGCTCATCGGATCTGGCGCAGGCGCGGCGGATCCTCGAGACGGGCAACTACCAGGAGGCGTGGCACCTGGCGGAGGCGGCGCGGCGGGCGGCCGAACTGGCCATTGCTCAAGCCGAAGCGGAAAGGCAGCGAAGGCGGCAGGCCGAGGAGGAGCGGCGCGCTCACGAGCGTCGCGCGCGGCAGGCGGCTGAGTGGGCCAGGCGAAGCACGTTCGGCTCAGGCGGCTTTGGCGGCGCGTCGCGTGGGCGGTCCGGTTTCTCGATTGGGTCGGGCGCGAGCCGGTCGACTTTTCGGAGCGGTTCAGGCGTCAGCCGATCCGGGTGGTAACGGTGCATCGGGTTGTTGTCGGTGTTCTGTCGCCCGGTGAGGGCACCGGGCCTACAACGGATGGAGATTGCCGGTGGAGGCCGCGTGCCCCCACGCGGCGCATACTCGATCCCCACCGACAACCTCCAGATGCACTGGGGTGGTAAGGGCCGGTGCAAACGGCTCGACGCCGAGGGGCGCCTGGGCAATAGAATGACGCCCATGCGCAAGTTTGACGTCCGCATTCTGTGGTTCAGCGGTTTCCGGCTGGCTCTTGCCGGCGTTCTCGGGGCCGTGAGCGCCAACGCCGCGTTCACGCCGCTGACTCCGATCCCAACCCCTCGCATCACCGCCAGCTCGACGGCTTATCCCGGCGGGGCCTTCGAGGTGGGGAACCTCGCTGATGGAGTTCTCAAGACCGAGTACTCGTCCGACAGCAAGGGCGCGGGGACCTTTGTCGAGTTCGAGTTCGACGCGCCTTCCACCATCGGCGCCTTTCGACACGTCGATCGCAACGATCCCGCCACGATCGTCGGATCGCAACTTGTTTTTGCCGATGCCGATGGCAGGACGGTGGCGACCGTGCCGGTCAAGCACAGCGGGGCGCGCGGCGGCGAGACGTTTTTCACTTTGCCCGCGCCCGTGACGGCGCGGCGGGTGAAATGGAGCGTGACAGGGCTGGGGCCTCAGGAATTTGGCACGGTTGGCGGCGCCGAGATTGCATTCTACTCGAGCGGACCGGTCGAGGAGGCGGCAATCAGGGACACGGTCGAGGTCAAACAGGTCCCGATTGTCGACAAGACCAGCGTCGGCCAGGTCCAGACGTTGCGCGTCACGTTGGATCATCCGTATGCGGAGGCTGCGGACGCCGTGGTGCGGCTGGGCGCGGATCAGTCGAAGACTCTTCGTTTGCAACCCGGGCGACAGACCATCGAGTGGCGTGTGCCTGCCGTGGCGACCGCGCGGACGGCGGCCCTGGTTCTCGAAGTAGCGGGTCAGACTGTGGTCCAGACCGAGCTGCGTCGGGCGCCGGTGCGTCCGTTGACCGTTTATGTGCTGCCGCATTCGCACACCGACATTGGCTACACGGAGATCCAGACCGAGATCGAGGACAAGCAGGTGCAGAATCTGGTCCGCGGGATGGAGATCGCCCGCCAGACGGCGAGCTATCCGCCGGGGGCGCGTTTTGTGTGGAATGTCGAAGTGCTGTGGGCGGCGGATCTCTACCTGCGGCGGCTTGGCGAGGCGCAGCGCAAGGAATTCATCGAGGCCGTGCGGGCTGGGCAGGTCGCTCTCAACGGCATGTATCTGAACGAACTCACCGGGCTCTGCCGACCGGAGGAGTTGGTGCGGCTCTTTCGCATGGCGACGCGCCTGGGGGCCGAGACAGGCGTGCCCGTGGACGCGGCGATGATCAGCGACGTGCCTGGCTATTCGTGGGGGACCGTGAGCGCGATGGCCGAGGCCGGCATCAGGTATTTCAGCGTGGCGCCGAACTATTTCGATCGCATCGGGGACATCCTGGTGCAGTGGGAGAACAAGCCGTTTTACTGGGTTGGGCCGGACGGACGGAGCAAGGTGCTGGTCTGGATTCCGTTCTGGGGTTACGCGATGTCGCACCGTTACCACGCGATGTCGCCGCGCCTGGTCGAGGATTTCTGCGATGGCCTGGCGCAGCGGGCGTATCCCTATGAGATCGCCTACGTGCGCTGGAGCGGCGTGGGCGACAACGCCACGCCCGACCCTGCGATCTGCGAGTTCATCAGGGATTGGAACGAAACGCACGCCTCGCCCCGATTTGTCATCAGCTCGACCGGCGCGGCCTTTCGCGCCTTCGAGGAGCGGCACGGGGCGGAGCTCGAGCAGGTGGCGGGCGACTGGACGCCCTACTGGGAGGATGGCGCCGGGTCGTCGGCACTCGAGACGGCGTTGAACCGGGCGAGTTCGGATCGGGTGACCCAGGCCGAGGCGCTCTGGGCGATGCTCAACCCGCGCGAATACCCGGTCGACGCGTTCGAGGAAGCCTGGCGCAACGTGTTGCTCTACTCCGAACACACATGGGGCGCCTGGTGCAGCGTCGGCGAGCCGTTCCGCCGCGAGACCCGCGAGCAATGGGCCGTCAAGCAATCCTATGCCGTCGCCGCCGATCTCCAGTCGCGCGACCTCCTCAGCCGCGCCCTCGCCCAGTCCGCCGGTCCGGCGCAAAGCGCGACTGTGGACATCTTCAACACCACGTCCTGGCCCCGCACGGAACTGGTCGTGGTGCCCAAGTTCCTCTCGGAGGGCAAAGACCGGGTTACAGACGACTCGGGCCAGCCCGTGGCATCCCAGCGGTTGCGCAGCGGCGAATTGGTCCTTCTCGCCCGGGACGTGCCGCCGTTTGCGGCGCGGCGTTACAGGCTTGCCCCAGGCGCGCCGCACGCCGATGGGACGGTCAATGCGCGAGGCGCAACGCTGGAGAACGGGATCATCAGCCTGCGTCTGGACGAGCGGACCGGCGGGATTGTCGAGCTGCGCCTGGCGGGTCTCGATGCGAATCTCGCCGACGCCGCCGACGGGCAGGCGCTCAACGAGTATCTCTACTTCAACGGGGACAAGCCGTCCGATGCGAGGCGCAACGGGCCAGTCACGATCCGCGTGCGCGAGACGGGTCCGCTTGTGGCATCGCTCCTGATTGCGTCCGATGCGCCGGGCTGCCATCGCCTCGAGCGCGAAATCCGGCTCGTTGCCGGCGGGGACGCCGTCGAGATTCTCAACACGCTCGACAAGAGCCGTCTCCTCGCATCGAGCTACCACGCGGCGGAGGGCAAGGAGAGTCTGAATTTCGGATTCCCCTTTGCCGTGCCCGATGGCCAGATGCGCCTCGAAGTGACCTATGGCGTGATCCGCCCCGACCTCGAGCAGATTCCAAGCGCGTGCAAGAACTGGTTCAGCGTGAACCGCTGGGCGGACGTGGCGAACGATCAGTTCGGCGTCACCTGGGTCACGCTCGACGCGCCGCTGGTGCAGGTCGGCGAACTGTCGGCGAACCTGCTCAACTCGCAGTCCAATCCCGATGTGTGGCGGAAGAAGGCCGGTCCGACTCAGAAACTCTACTCGTGGGCCATGAACAACCATTGGGGGACGAACTACCGGGCCTATCAGGAAGGGCCGCACGTGTTCCGGTTCATCCTCCGCCCGCACCGCGGTTACGATCCGTTGGCTGCGTCGCGGCTCGCCATCGCCGCGAGCCAGCCGTTGCTGCCGACTGTGGCGCGCGGGCCCAAACCCGTCGGCGCGCCGCGGTTCCAACTGAGTTCGCCGGACATGCTGGTGACCGGGGTCAAGCCGAGCGATGACAGCCAGGCGGTCATCTTCCGTCTCTGGGGCGCTGCCGGACGCGAGGCGCAGACCGAGATCGGATCGAGCGGCTTCTCAGCGCGGCAGCTCTGGCACAGCGACGCCAGCGAACGACCGTTGCGCAAGCTCGAAGGCCGCGTCACCGTCCCGGCCTGGGGTTTGACCACCGTGCGGGCGGATCTGGAGATGTGATTATGGAGAGATCGATCATGCATGGGATAATGCGTATCGGCCTCGCGGCGTTGTGCGCGGCGTGGTTATTCCTCGATCCGTCGCCGGCTCGCGGCGCGGTCGCGCCGGGCGGCACGACGGCCAAGCCTTCCAGAAAACCGGCTGCAACGCCTGCGCCCGCCCGGACGATTCCGCGCGATCCGTATGTCGGCGCGATCGTCGTGGATGTGGGCGCCAAGCGGGTGCTCTTCGAAGATCGGGCGGACGTCCAGGGTTATCCCGCGAGCGTGCTGAAGCTGATGGATCTGCTGATTATCCTCGAGCGGATCGAGGGAGGGCAGCTTTCGTTTCAGGATAAGGTCCCGGTGAGCGCGAAGGCGGCCGCGACCGGCGGTTCGCAAGTGTGGCTCGCCGAGCGGGAAGTGTTTACCGTGGACGAACTGCTCTATGCGTTGATGGTCAGGTCGGCGAATGACGCCGCCGTGGCTCTGGCCGAGAAGGTCGCCGGAAGCACTTCGGCTTTTGTCGGCTTAATGAACCAGCGTGCCCGGGACCTGGGCATGACCAGCACCCGGTTCAGCTCCGTGCACGGTCTTCCGCCCGGTCCGGGCCAGCCGCATGACGTGACGACGGCGAGAGATCTGGCCCGCCTCTGCTATGCC
>ERZ795054.1619-NODE-1619-length-20689-cov-4.490113_pt1 | contig 20689 bp, 14 predicted proteins | sample MGYA00375138_ERZ795054 | MGnify/ENA primary metagenome ERZ795054 (study PRJEB30183, sample SAMN05720215) | anaerobic digester metagenome | isolation source: active sludge of municipal wastewater-treating anaerobic digesters | place: USA | collected 2014-12-23 ... | reverse complement strand
ACGGACTGGCGCACATCACCGAGACCCTGGGCACCAACGACTACGCCCGCCTCCGCTTCGGCATCGGGAAAAACTTCGCCCGGGGATTCCAGGTGGAGTATGTACTCGGGAAATGGAGCAGGGAAGAGGAAAAAATCCTGCCCCCGAGAGTAGAACAAGCGGTGGAAATCGTAAAAAGCTATGTGAGCATCGGCATCGACCGGACGATGGCGGCGTACAATAATAAATGATGGGCGCATATGCGCATGGACACATCTACAGCTTTGCTGCGATTTTTCCCGCGATCGCTTCCACCGGGACGCGCTCCTGGGTCATGGTGTCGCGTTCGCGGAGGGTGACGGTATTGTCCTGCAGGGTCTGGTGGTCGATGGTGATGCAGTAGGGCGTTCCGATGGCATCCTGGCGACGGTAGCGTTTCCCGATGGTATCTTTCTCCTCGTAATAGCACATGAACTGCCGTTTCAGCCGGTCCATGATCTCGCGGCCCTTCTCGGGCAGCCCGTCCTTTTTGGTCAGCGGCAGCACCGCCACCTTGTACGGCGCGAGGAAGGGAGGAATGCGCAGCACCACCCGCTCTGATCCGTCCTCCAGCTGTTCTTCGGCATAGGCATGGCTCAGCACGGCCAGGAAGGTGCGGTCGAGGCCAATGGAGGTCTCGATGACATAGGGCACATAGCTTTCGTTGGTGTCGGGGTCGAAGTAGGCGATTTTCTTCCCGCTGAACTCCTGGTGGGCGCCCAGGTCGAAATCGGTACGGCTGTGGATGCCTTCGAGCTCCTTGAAGCCCATGGGGAAGCGGAACTCGATATCGGTGGCGGCGTTGGCGTAGTGGGCCAGCTTCTCATGGTCGTGGAAGCGGTAGTTCTCCTCCGGGATGCCCAGGCCCTTGTGCCACTGGATGCGCTGCTGCTTCCAGTACTCAAACCATTCCCTTTCGGTGCCGGGTTGGATGAAGTACTGCATCTCCATCTGCTCGAACTCCCGCATGCGGAAGATGAACTGCCGGGCCACGATCTCGTTGCGGAAGGCCTTGCCCACCTGGGCGATGCCGAAGGGCAGCTTCATGCGGCCGGTCTTCTGCACGTTGAGGTAGTTCACGAAGATGCCCTGGGCGGTCTCGGGCCTGAGGTAAATAGTATTGGCGCCCTCGGCCGTGGAGCCCATCTGGGTGGAGAACATCAGGTTGAACTGCCGCACTTCGGTCCAGTTCTTCGACCCGGAAAGCGGACAGGTGATGCCGAGCTCTTCGATGAGGGCCTTGATGCCCTCCAGGTCGTTGGCCTCCATGGCGGGGTACAAGCGCCCCCTGATCTCTTCGATCTGCTGGAGATACCCCATTACCCGGGGGTTGGTGGTCCGGTACATGGCCTCGTCGAAGCTGTCACCGAAGCGGGCAGCAGCTTTCTCCACCTCTTTCTGCACCTTATCCTCTATCTTCGCCATGTGCTCTTCCACCAGCACGTCGGCACGGTAGCGCTTCTTGCTGTCCTTGTTGTCGATCATCGGATCGTTGAAGGCATCCACATGACCGGAGGCCTTCCAGATGGTGGGGTGCATGAAGATGGCGGTGTCTATCCCCACGATGTTCTCGTGGTACTGTACCATCGACTTCCACCAGTAGTCCACGATGTTGCGCTTCAGTTCCACCCCGTTCTGCCCGTAGTCGTACACCGCGGCCAGGCCGTCGTACAGCTCGCTGGAAGGGAATACAAACCCATACTCCTTGGCATGGGCTATGATCTTTTTAAGAAGGTCTTCGTTTGCCATGCGGCAAAAATAGGGAAATGATCGGCGAGGGCAATTGGTGACCCCTGATTCAGGATGGCGATTCTCCCCATGCCCATCACCCACTCCTTACTTTTCTTATCTTCGCCACGCAAAACGCACACAGCAAGCACACTAAACACCAAGTCGACTTCCATGAGAAAATGGCGTATTGAAGACTCCGTGGAGATGTACAACATCCAGGGCTGGGGGGTCAACTATTTCTCAATCAATGACAAAGGGCATGTGGTGGTGACCCCCTTGCCTGGTGGAGCCACCATCGACCTGATGGAACTGGTGGAAGACCTGCAGCTGAGGGATGTTTCGACGCCCATGCTGCTGCGTTTTCCTGACATCCTCGACAGCCGTATCGAGTTGATGGCCAGCTGCTTTGCCACAGCACAGAAGGAGTACGAATACAAGGGGGAGAATTTCCTGGTGTACCCCATCAAGGTGAACCAGATGCGCCCCGTGGTGGAAGAAATTGTGGATCATGGTAAAAAGTTCAATATCGGACTGGAAGCGGGCTCCAAGCCTGAGCTCCATGCCGTGATCGCCATCAATACCGACGACAATGCCCTCATCATCTGTAATGGGTATAAGGATGAGGATTATATTGAACTGGCCCTGCTGGCGCAGAAGATGGGCCGCCGCATTTTCATCGTGGTGGAGAAGCTCAACGAGCTCCGGCTCATCACCCGGGTGGCCAGGCAACTGAAAGTGAAGCCCAACATCGGGATCCGCATCAAGCTGGCCAGTTCTGGCAGTGGCAAATGGGAGGACTCGGGCGGGGACGTGAGCAAGTTCGGCCTCACTTCCAGCGAGCTGCTGGAGGCCCTGGAGTACCTCGATAAGAACAAGATGAAGGATTGCCTGAAGCTGGTGCATTTCCACATCGGCAGCCAGGTGACCAAGATCCGGCGCATCAAGATCGCCCTGCGCGAGGCCGCCCAGTTCTATGTGCAGCTCTTTGCTGAAGGCTTCGCGCCCGAGTTCGTGGACGTAGGCGGGGGACTGGGCGTGGATTACGACGGCACCCGTTCAGCCAACAGCGAGAGCAGCATCAACTACAGCGTGCAGGAGTACGTGAACGATGCCATCAGCGCCATGGTCGATGCCGCCGACAAGAACGACATCCCCCACCCCAACATCATCACCGAGTCGGGGCGCTCACTTACCGCCCACCACAGCGTGCTGGTGTTCGAGGTACTGGAATACGCCTCCCTTCCGCAGTGGGACGAGCAGGAGGAAGTGGGCGAGAACGACCATGAACTGGTGAAGGAGTTGTACTATCAGTGGGACAACATCAACCAGACGCGCATGCTGGAGACCTGGCACGACGCCCAGCAGATCCGGGAGGAGGCCCTGGACCTGTTCAGTCTCGGGATGCTCGACCTGCGCACCCGTGCCCAGATTGAACGGCTGTTCTGGTCCGTGGCCCGGGAGATCTCCGGCATGACCAAGGGTATCAAACACGTGCCCGAGGAGTTGACCACCCTGCCCAAACTGCTGGCTGACAAATACTTTTGTAATTTCTCCCTCTTCCAGAGCCTGCCTGATTCCTGGGCCATCGACCAGATCTTCCCCATTATCCCCCTGCACCGGCATACCGAGCGCCCGGAGCGCAACGCCACCCTGCAGGACATCACCTGTGACTCGGACGGAAAGATCGACAATTTCATTTCCACGCGCAACTTCTCCTACTACCTGCCGGTGCACAACCTGAAGGAGAAAGAACCTTACTATATAGGCGTATTCCTGGTGGGCGCCTACCAGGAAATCCTCGGCGACCTGCACAACCTGTTCGGCGACACCAATGCCGTGCATGTTTCGGTGACGGACAACGGCTACCGCATCGATCAGGTGATCGACGGGGAGACCGTGGCCGAGGTACTCGACTATGTGCAGTACAATGCCAAGAAGCTGGTGCGTACCGTGGAGACCTGGGTGTCGTCCTCCGTCAAGGCCGGGAAGATCACTGTGGAGGAGGGCAAGGAATTCCTGAGCAATTACCGCTCAGGACTTTACGGGTATACTTATCTGGAATAGCGGGGTTCTTACCTGACGGTCTCAATGCATCCAAGGGCACTCATACTTATCCCATTGACGGTCCTGATCACCGGATGTATAATCTCCATTAACGAGAACAACTACCGGTTGCTTACCAACAAGGACAGGCCCTACATCAGATCTTTTCATCACTTCGGGCATAGAATCAAGCTCAATCGTATTTCACTGTGTAAAGATTTGGGACTTGATCCTGCTGCCATTCCGCGACATGGTTACGATGACTTCCTGTTCCAGGGTAATGCGCTCATCTTTTATAATAATGACTTGAAAAGGGAACAGCTGGACAGCCTGGTTGGAAAGCCACATTAGATTCCATTCACTTTTACTACAGCGCACCCAGATATTACTCCCCTATGAGGTGTTGCTTGCCCAGGGACCAGGACTGTGAATGATATGTCGGCAAAGGATGGGGCGGCCCTTGAAGGGGGGGTAGGCGCGATTGAAATGCGAGTGCGAGGGAGAAGGCGAGGGTTGGATCTTCCTGGGTACCCGCAATTGAAGTGTGAGTGTGAGGGAGAGGAAGAGGGAGAGGAAGAGGGAGAGGAAGAGGCCTCAGGGGGATCGCAGGGCGTGGAGGCTGTCGCGGCGCTGGGCCATGCCCCGGCGGAGCTGTTCCAGGAGGGTTTGGGTGCTGTCCATTTCCCTCAGCATCACGGAATCCATTGGGCTGGGGCCGCCCGGCAACCCGATAAGTCCAAGACGGGCCGCCTCCAGGCGGGCCTGGGCCGAGTCGAGCTGAAGGAGCGATTGTTCCAGGGAAGCGGTGGCACTGTCGAGGCTGTTTGCAATGGTGGCAGCCCTTTGCTGCTGGCGTTGCGCCAGGGGGCCCGACAGCAGCAGGGTATAGCCCAGGTAGATGAGCAACATGAACCCCAGCAGGGGGAAGACCGTCCGCAACAAGGTACGCAGCTTCTGCCTTTCCATACCTGGTGATTTATGCCGCCAAGGTACAAAGCTTGCGGCAGCCCACATAGGCATTTTAATGAAATATATGTAAATCTTTCGATAATAATGCATAGATTTGCGGCACTTTTCAGGAACCTGCTTGAGCCTGTCGACATGAGTATAAAACACTGGAAAAGAGCGCTTTTCATACTTTCACTTGGCCTGGTCCTGGGCATCGTTCCTGCCCATGGACAGCATCATGGGGACATAACCCACGACAGCGTCCCGGCCCCTGCGGAGGCCATTGCCCATGCCGGACATGAGGCGGACCACGGTCACCAGGACCAGGGGTTCAACGCCGGGGAGATGATCACCGAGCACATCCTGGATGCCCATGAGTGGCACATCGCCGATATCGGCAAGCTGCACCTCACCGTTCCCCTCCCCGTGATCCTCTGGGACCGCGACGAAGGCCAACTGGTGAGCTTCTGTTCCGGTAAGTTCCATCATGGACATGAGTCCTACCGCGGGTACATGCTGGCGCATGAAGGCCCCAACAAAGGCAAGATCGTCAAGGTGCTGCCCGGCACCATGGAGCAGGACATGGACGCCGCCCTGCCGCTGGACTTCTCCTTTACCAAGAATGTGCTCGGGATTTTCGTGAGCATCATTATCCTGCTGGTGGTATTCATCAGCGCCGCAAGGCGCTATGCCCGTCACCCCGGGGCCCCAAAAGGCCTGCAGTCGGTCCTGGAGCCCCTCATCCTCTTCATCCGCGACGACATTGTGATCCCCAGTATAGGCGAGAAGCGTTACATGCGCTACATGCCTTTCCTGCTCACGCTCTTCTTCTTCATCTTTCTGAACAACCTGCTGGGCCTGGTGCCCATCTTCCCGGGAGGCGCCAACGTGACCGGAAACATCGCCGTGACCATGGTGCTGGCCCTGTTCACCTTCGTCATCACCAGCTTCAGCGGCAACAAGGCCTACTGGATGCACATCGTGAACGCCCCCGGTGTACCCTGGTGGCTGAAGATCCCGGTGCCCCTCATGCCCATCGTGGAACTCATCGGGGTGTTTACCAAGCCCTTCGTGCTGATGGTCCGACTCTTCGCCAACATCACCGCCGGGCACATCATCATGCTGGGCTTCATCAGCCTGATCTTCATCTTTGGGGAGATGCACGCCGCCCTGGGCTATGGGGTGAGCGTGATCAGCATCGCCTTCTCCATTTTCATGTACCTGCTGGAGCTCCTGGTAGCCTTTATCCAGGCCTATGTATTTACCCTGCTCTCGGCCCTCTACTTCGGTATGGCTACCGAGGAGCATGCCCATGAACATTAATGAACCACAGCATAACCATCATTGTTAAACCCAATAACCCTTTACTATGTCATTACTAAGCATCTTACTGCAGGTAGCAGCTGATCTCGCCCCCGTCGCCAAGCTGGGTGCAGGCATCGGTGCCGGCATTGCCGCCATCGGAGCAGGCATTGGCATTGGCAACATCGGTCGTGGCGCCCTGGAGTCGATCGCCCGTCAACCGGAAGCCGTAGGCGATATCCGGTCGAACATGATCGTCGCCGCCGCACTGATCGAAGGCGTGGCCTTCTTCGCTATCGTGGTCTGTCTGCTCGTGGTATTCCTCTGAGCCGCGGACCGAAACCTCCCGTCATCCGCGCGATTGGCTCGGATGACGGGTTTTTGTCAAACCTCCTTTAACCACAATACTGACCCATGGAACTTGTTAGTCCCGGTATCGGTCTGATTTTCTGGATGAGCCTGGCTTTCGGCCTGGTGCTGTTCGTCCTTGGGAAATACGCCTGGAAGCCCATCCTTAAGGCGCTGAAGGAACGTGAGCAGAGCATCGATGATGCCCTGCACGCAGCCGACAAGGCCCGAGAAGAAATGCAGCAGCTCAAATTTGACAACGAGAAGCTCCTGGCCGAGGCCAAGGAAGAGCGGGACGTCATCCTTAGGGAGGCCCGCAAGCTACGTGAGAAGCTGCTGGAGGATTCGCGGCTGAAGGCCAACGAAGAGGCCAACCGCATCCTGGATGCAGCCCGCGAAAGCATTGAGAACGAAAAGATGGCCGCCCTCACCGAGCTGAAGAACCAGCTCGCCTCGCTGAGCATTGAGATTGCTGAGAAGATCCTGAAGCAGAGGCTCGCCGACGATCCCCGTCAGCAGGCCCTGGTGGAGACACTCATGAAGGACGTAAGGTTCAACTGATCCCTGCTGCAGGCCGATGAAATCGAATAAGATATCCTCACGTTACGCCCGGGCGTTCTTCGACTTTTTAGTGGAGCAGGGATTCCTGGAGGCCGGCCGGGCCGACATGGCCCTGCTCGCTGCGGTGAACGAAGAGAACAGGGAGCTGCAGAACATGCTGAAAAGCCCGGTGATCGGCAACCGCAAGAAGGAAAGCATACTGCGCGAGATCTTCTCCCGGCACCTGCATCCTTCCAGCATGGAGTTCATCCTCCTGCTCACCCGCAACCGCAGGGAACAATACCTGGCCGAAATCGCCCTGGCCTTCGAGGCCCTCTACCGTGAGCACCAGGGGATACGCACGGTGAAGCTGGTCACCGCTGCCCCGGTGAACGAGCACATCCGCAAGGAATTGGTCCGAAGGCTTACGGAAGACACCGGCGCTACCATTGAACTGGAGGAAGCGGTAAACCCTGACCTGGTGGGGGGATTTATTTTGCAGACCGAGGATAAGAAATTCGACGCCAGCCTGAGACGGGAGCTTGACCAGCTCAAAAAAGAATTTGACGTAAATCTTTATATACGAGAGTTTTAAGTACATTATACCGATATGGCACAGATTAAACCCGCCGAGGTATCGGCAATTTTAAGGCAGCAACTTGCGGGTCACCGTGACGAGAAACAACTGGAAGAGATCGGCACCGTGCTCCAGGTAGGGGACGGCATCGCCCGCATCTACGGCCTGAGCAATGTGCAGTCGGGCGAAATGATCGAGTTCGAGAAGACCGGGCTCCGGGGCATCGCCCTCAACCTGGAAGAGGATAATGTTGGTGCCGTGCTCCTGGGCGGGTCGGGCGACATACAGGAGGGCGATACCGTCCGCCGTACCCGCCGCATCGCCTCGGTGAAGGTTGGCGACGGCCTGCTTGGCCGCGTGATCGACACCCTGGGCATGCCCATCGACGGCAAAGGGGAGATCAAGGGGGAGCTCTTTGAGATGCCCCTGGAACGCAAAGCCCCCGGGGTCATTTACCGCCAGCCGGTGAACGAGCCCCTGCAGACCGGCATCAAGGCCATCGACGCCATGATCCCCATCGGACGCGGTCAGCGTGAGCTCATCATCGGCGACCGCCAGACCGGGAAGTCGTCCATCGCCGTGGACACCATCATCAACCAGCGGGAGTTCTTTGAAAAGGGCCAGCCGGTTTACTGCATCTACGTTGCCGTGGGACAGAAAGGCTCCACGGTGGCCAATGTGGTGAAGACCCTGGAAGACCACGGCGCCATGTCTTATACGGTAGTGGTGACCGCCACGGCTTCCGACGCCGCCGCCATGCAGTTCTATGCCCCCTTCACCGGGGCCGCCATTGGCGAATACTTCCGCGATACCGGCCGCCCGGCCCTGGTGATCTACGACGACCTTTCGAAGCAGGCCGTGGCCTACCGCGAGGTTTCCCTGCTGCTGCGCCGCCCGCCCGGGCGCGAAGCCTATCCCGGGGATGTGTTTTACCTGCACTCCCGTTTGCTGGAACGGGCCGCCAAGATCAATGAAACCGACGTGATCGCCCAGAAGATGAACGACCTCCCCGAAAGCCTCCGTGCCAAGGTGAAAGGAGGGGGATCTCTCACGGCCCTGCCGATCATCGAGACCCAGGCCGGTGACGTCTCCGCCTACATCCCCACCAATGTGATTTCCATCACCGACGGGCAGATTTTCCTGGAGTCCAACCTCTTCAATGCCGGTATACGCCCGGCCATCAACGTGGGCATCTCGGTGTCCCGCGTGGGGGGCGCCGCCCAGATCAAGTCGATGAAGAAGGTGGCCGGTACCCTCAAGCTCGACCAGGCCCAATACCGTGAGCTGGAGGCCTTCGCCAAGTTCGGCTCCGACCTGGACGCCGCCACCAAGGCCGTGCTCGATAAGGGTTCACGCAACGTGGAGATCCTCAAGCAGGGGCTGCACAGCCCCATGGAAGTGGAGAAACAGGTGGCCATCATCTACTGCGGTAGCCGGGGCCTGCTGCGGCGCGTCCCGGTGCGCTCGGTCAGGGACTTTGAAGAGGATTACCTGCACCACCTGGAAGTGAACCATGCCGGGCTTCTCGCTAACCTGCGCGCCGGCAAGCTGCTGGACGAGGACATCGCTACCATGGAACAGGTGGCCCGGGAGATTTCTGCGAAGTACGAAGTAAAATAAGGACCACGGGCCCGCCCCAGGTCATCGCAAGCCATGCCCAACCTCAAAGAAGTAAGGAACCGCATCACCTCCGTCAAATCGACGCAGCAGATCACCGCGGCCATGAAGCTGGTGGCGGCGAGCAAGCTGCGCAAGGCCCAGAACGCCATAGTGAAGCTCAGGCCCTATGCCGTCAAACAGCAGGAGATCCTGGGCAACCTCAGCGGAGCCCTGGAAGAAGCCGACCTTGGGGCCTTTACCGAAGTGCGTGAAGCGAAGAAAGTGCTTGTCGTCGCCTTCTCGTCCAACCGAGGCCTTTGCGGTGCCTTCAACACCAACGTGATCAAGAAGGTACGCTCCCTTATGGATGATGATTTCCCGGCCCTTACGGCCGCCGGTGGGATTGACCTGATCCTGGTGGGCCGAAAAGCAGGAGAGCACTTCGAAAAGAGGGGCTACGCCGTGAAGCTGAGACCGGATGATCTGTACGACAACCTCAGTTTCGAGAAAGTAGTGCCCCTGGCCGAGACCCTGATGCAATCCTTCCGTAATAAGGAATACGATCGTATCATCCTCGTTTATAACCAGTTCAAGAATGCAGCCATTCAAAGGCTGGTGTCGGAACAATTCCTGCCGGTGGTCCAGCTACCTTCCGGGGGCAAGGTTTCATCCCAATCGGCCGACTACATATTCGAACCCTCACGCAATGTGATCCTCCAGGAGCTGCTGCCAAAGATCCTGAAGATCCAGCTGTACAAGGCGATCCTGGATTCCTTCGCTTCGGAGCACGGGGCGAGGATGACGGCCATGCAGCAGGCCACGGACAATGCCAAGGAGCTGCTACGGGAGCTGCAGCTGTCCTACAACAAGGCACGGCAGGCGGCCATCACCACTGAGATCCTTGAGATCGTAAGCGGGGCCAACGCATTGAAAGAACAGTCCTGATGTTGCAAAAAACTTAAACCCTTTGAACCATGCTAACGGAAAAGATCGAAAACGCACTCAACCATCAGATCGGGGTAGAAGAGCATTCTTCACGCATTTACCTGGCCATGGCCATCTGGTGCGAAACCCACGGCTATCCCGGCGCCGCCAACTTCCTTTATGCCCAGTCGGATGAGGAACGTATGCACATGCTGAAGCTGGTGCACTATGTGAACGACCGGGGCGGGGTTGCACGCCTGGGGAGCCTGGAAGCCCCGGTACTGAGTTATGGCAGCCTCCTGGAAGTGTTCCAGGCTGTGCTCAAGCACGAGCAGTACGTGTCTTCGGAGATCAATAAGGTGTATGGCCTTACCCTCGAAGAGCGGGACTATACCACTGGGCAGTTCATGCAGTGGTATATTGCAGAACAGATCGAGGAAGAGAGTACGATGCGCGGTATTCTGGACAAGATGGAACTGGCCGGTGGCGAGCGTGGGGGTATCTTCCACATCGACAAGGAGCTGGATGCCATGGCCGCCGCTTCCGGAGCCGCTGAGGCTGAGTAAGCGCATGACAACGCCCCCTGGGGCATTGAACGATAGCCTGTCCGTTCCGGATGGGCTTTTTTGTTCCCTTCGCTCCAGAAAGTCTCTGCTCACTTTTTCTGTACCTTCTTTTGCGCCTCCCCAAAGAAAATTGGCAAAGTTTTTGCTTCCCTCAGCATGAACCAAAAAACATCCGCCATGAAACGAATCCTACTTTCATTACTGTTTATTGCCCTGACCACGTCCGGGCTACTGCGTGCCCAGGCCATCCCCAACGCCAGTTTCGAGAACTGGACCCAGGATACGATCACCGGGTTCGGGGGCCCGGTCATATACCAACATCCGGTCGACTGGTCCCCGCTGAGCTCCCTGTTCAATGCCCTCTTCGGGGGAACCATCAACATCTTCCAGACCAGCGTCCACTATGGCAGCGGCAATCACGGGCTGATGATAGAGGTGGGTACCGACAGCATCGGAGCCGACATCTTCTCCATGTTCCCGGTGAGCAGCCTGCCCCAGAAACTGTCAGGTTACTACAAATATGAAGGCGGGGCGAACACCGCGGCCAATGTGCTGGTGGGCTTCACCGATTACGACCCGGTGAACGACACCAGTATCCTGATCGCCCAGGGAACCGGTTCGCTCGTGGTTACCGGTTCCTTTACCCAGTTCGAGATCCCCATCGTGGGCACCGGCATGGGAACCCCCGACAGCGCCATCATTATGGTGGAATTTATGAGCGGAAAGCCCGGCAGCAAGCTCTACCTCGATGCCCTCAGCTTCGATGGCACCTCGGGTCTCAGCAAGCCGGGTAACCTTATTGGGATGGAACTCTACCCCATTCCAATGCAGGATGAACTGCTGGTCCGCTGGAACGCCAGTGCTGACCGGACCTACGATATCCGTCTGATGTCGCTGACCGGACAGGTGATGTGGGAGGGCCGTTCTTCCGAAGGGGCCCTGAGCATCCCGGTGAACGAACTTCCCAGGGGCGCCTATATGCTCCGGCTGAGCGACGGGCAGAACGTGAGCACACGGAAGGTGATCAAGTAGACTGCGACCGGGGCGCCGGGCCGGGGCCAGGACGTGATTTTCCCGATTGTATCCGAAACATTAGCGCGAATTTATCAGGTTCACTTGATATTTTCGCGCTAATTTGTTTAATTCTAAGGAATTAAAACCGGGTGTTCCCTCCCCACATGAATGCTCCGTTGAGCCCAATCAACGCTCAGGGGTTCATACCGTCTTGCCAAGGTGCCAGGCCGCGGCGATTTTCAGCTTCTCGTACCATGCCCCGCCAAAACGCCGGATGAGGGGCTCGCGGAGGAACTCATAAACCCTTACTCCTTCCTTCTTCCCGAGCAGTTTTGCGGGCACGCAGATGTGCCAGTGGTGGTGGTTCACCGCGATATGGTCGCCCACTTGCGACAGGCGGATGGGATACAGATGACAGGAAACGGGTTTGCGGAAGCGGGTCTTCCCGCTGAGGAAGGCCTCTTCGATGGCGCAGCGGGCCTCCCCATCGACGAAAAAGGTGAAGGCGCATTCGCGGCCCCCGTTCAGCGGGGTGACGAAGTGGCCCCCGGCATCGAATTCGAAGACGCCCTGCCCCTCTACTGTTGCCCTGCCTTCAGGGGTCATGAAGGGCTTCACTTCGTCCAGGGCGTCCTCCAGAAGCCCGATCTCCTCCTCCTCCAGGGGAGCTCCGGCATCGCCTTCCACACAGCAGGCTCCCCGACACGAGGCGAGGTCGCAAATGAAGTGAACGTCGAAGATCTCCTCCGAGACCAGGGTGTCGTCGATGATGATCATGGAGCAAAAATACCAGTAAAGTTCAGGGCGCACCACGCGTCCTGAACTTTACCTTAACTTCACTACCCAAAACACCGCGCCCCGTATGCGTCGTTCCTTGCTCCTCCCCCTTACCGCCCTGGGTATGCTTTGCATCGGAATTCTTGGCTTCTCCTTGTTCCGGAAGCCGGATCCACGACAGCAATACGCCTATACCATCGAAAACCTTGCCCGGCAGTTCCTGTCACCACAGCGCCTGGCGGCCAAGGGACTTCCTACGCCTGACCGTCCGGATGAGGCGGCCTTCCAGGAGTTTATCCAGACTCTGGACCCCCTCCTGGGCCGGGTACCGCTGGAGCGCCGTACTGGGGCCATGCGGGCAACACTTGCCCTGCAACAGGCCAAGGGGATGAAACAGGTAATCACGGGTTGGCAGGAGAAACATGCGCACATGGGCGGTCGCACCCGGGCCATCCTATACGACCCCGGGGACCCTACCCACAAAAAGGTATGGGCAGCCGGCGTGACCGGGGGACTGTGGTACACCAACGACATCAGCCAGCCGGATTCGCTCTGGCATCCGGTGAACGATTTCTGGGACAACCTGAGCGTATGCGCCCTGGCCAGTGACCCGAACAATGCGCAGGTGCTGTATGCCGGAACAGGGGAAGCCCAGACCGCTGTGGTGATCTACCGGGAATCTTCGGGAAGGGGCTCGGGCATCTTCCGCTCCACGGACGGGGGCTCCACCTGGAACATCATTCCTTCCACGGCCGGGTTTGCCTACGTCACTGATATCCGGGTGAGGAGCGAGAATGGAGCCAGCGTGATCTATGCCGGGGTAGCTTCGGGACAATACAAGGGAGTGAGCTACCTCAGCCAGCCTTCTGACGGGCTTTACCGCTCCGCCGACAACGGGCTCAGCTGGACGCAGGTGCTTCCGGTCATCCCCGGAACCGGCGATCCTTATTGTCCTTCCGATATTGACATCTCCTCCGATGGCAGCCGCATCTTTGTGGGCACCGGCCCCAATGTCAACCTTCAGGGAGGTGCCACCATACTGTACAGTGACTCCGGCACCTCGGGCACCTGGACTGCGTTTACCCAGTACAATACCCTCATCCAGACCAACCCCACCTACAACCTTCCCGGGCGGGTGATGCTGGCTACGGCGGCTTCCAACGCCAATGTGGTGTATGCCCTCGTTGCCAACGGCTGGAACAACGGCTTCAACTTCTACCAGGGAGGGTACATCCTGCGTTCTCAAAATAAGGGCGACAGCTGGACACTCCGCAACAGTCCGCCGGACTACAACAACCGTAACTGGGCCAACCTGGCCTGGCATGCCTTTGCGGTGGGCGTGGACCCCAACAACCCCAATACCCTCTATGTGGGCGGGCTCGATCTTCACCGCAGCACCAACGGGGGCAACAGCTGGTCATTGCTCACCGACTGGGCCCTGATGTATTACGGCGGGGGGCCGGATTATGTTCATGCCGATCAACATGCCATAGTCTATAAGCCCGGCAGTTCATCGGAGATTCTGTTCGGCTGCGACGGGGGGGTGTTCCGCACCACCAACGCCAATGCCTCTTCTCCGGTTTTTGCCGAAAGAAGCCAGGGTCTCAACACCCTGCAGTTCTATACCGGTACCCTTTCTCCGCCGGCCGGGTCGCCGGTGGTAATGGGCGGGCTGCAGGACAACGGCACCCTGCTGTACACCGGCAGCCCCCTGACCATCCACAGCATGGTTTCGGGGGGGGACGGCGCCTATTGCTTTTTCGACAAGGACGAACCCGGAACCTTCCTCACCTCTTCGCAGTATTCCAATTACTCCATCTTCGTGGACACCCAGTACGTCAGCAGCGTGTACGCCAATACGGGAGTCTTCATCAATCCGTCGGCCTATGACTGGAAGGACAACATCCTCTTCATGAACCGGGGTACCTTTTTCGGGGATAACCTCAACTCCCTGGAGGTTGCCGACGATCTTCCGTATTATCCCTATGAATACGATGTCCCGGTGCTGGGGAATGCCAGCACCTATTACAGCCACCTCAGCTATTCCCCTCACTCGGCCAGCGGCGATCCCACCCTTTATCTCGGCACGGCCGACGGGGAGGTGTTCAGGGTGACCCATGCCCAATCGCTGATCCCTACGGTCACCAACATCACCGGGGCCCAGTTCCCGACGGCAGCCGTGTCCTGCATCGCCATTGGTGCTTCCGACGACACCCTGCTGGTGACCTTCTCCAACTATGGGGTAAATTCGGTGTGGCAGACCACGGATGGGGGGCTGAGCTGGGTAAGCAAGGAAGGCAACCTGCCCGATATGCCCATACGCTGGGCGATCTACCATCCGGATAACAACCAGCAGGCCCTGCTGGCCACGGAAACCGGGGTGTGGTCGTCAAGCAACCTGAACGCCGGCGCGCCATGGTGGGTACCGATGAACACCGGTATGGCCAATGTGCGCGTGGATATGCTGCAGCTCAGGGAGAGCGACAACACTGTGCTGGCTTCTACCCACGGCAGGGGCATGTTCACTACCACCTTTCTGGTGGACCCCACTACAGGATCGCCCCAGGAAGAGCCCCTCACGGTCAGGGCCTTCCCTAATCCCGGGCCAGGGCTCTTTTCAGTCTCAGGAACCCAGGGTATTACCACCATCCGGGTTTATGATTTGCATGGAAGGCTCGTTCTGAGCCAGGCCGGCGGGGCCAGTATCGACCTGCGCCATGCCCCTCCGGGCACTTACCTCGCAGAGCTCACCGCAGCGGAGCGGGTCACCACCCTGAAACTGGTGGCGGTACGCTGAGTGCATTGAGCAATGCTCAGTAATTGAGTATTAAACCCTCTATCGTCCACTGGCTGAGCGCCATTCCGTTCCGCCGGTATGTGCCCCAAACTCCGGGGCATACAGGCTCTGTATGCTGGCCGGGCCGGAGGTAAAGCTCCCTTCCTGGCTCACCAACAGGTCGTACTCCAGCACATGGGTCCCCTGGGGAAGATGTTCGAAATACCAGTGGGTGGCCACATCGCGCAGGCTGAGGTACCAACCCAGTCCGCCCTCCCAACGGTAGCCCGAAACCTTGTCGGCGGGTTCCAGCAGGGCCGGTCGCGGGTCTTTCAGGTGAACATAGTCCAGGGAACGGCCACTGGTTATCTCCAGGCGTACCCTGATCTTGTCCCCGGGCTGAAGGACCTTTCCTTCAATCGCTTCCAACGTTTCCTGACCGCCCGTGGTCCTGACCCTGGCCAGCACCCGTTTCAGTCCCAGGCCTTCGGCCTGAGGGAGTACGTCCTTCATCTCGGCGAGGTATTGAAAATATACCGCACCCCAGGAAGGAGAAGAGGAGGAAGAGACCACGGTAACCTCCGTCATGTCGGGGGTGATGGCGCCAGGTGCCCAGTCCTTTCGGAAATGGCCCGTGCCGGCTTCGATCTTAAGCCCGGGATCAGCGGAGGGTAAGACCTCCTTCCCCAGGCGCACACTGACTTCCCCATCGGGCACCAGCCAGGAGGACCCTTTGAGCAGGAAGGCCTGGCAGGCCATGGCGGTGGCCCGGCTACCCTCCCAATGCCGCACCTGCTTTTTCCGGAGCAGCCAGGTGCGCATGGCATCGATGCGCTCCTGTGGGGCGCCGTAGGCATGATAGAATTCCACCAGTCGGGACATGCTGCCTTCAGGGGCGTTGTACCAGGCATAGCCCTGGCCCAGGTCCCTCCAGTACATCCCCGCGTCGGCGTCGCTGAGGGCCCGGTCATTCAGGGAAGCCATGATACGATCGGCCAGCTCCCTTCGCTCATCCTGGAGGGCGGCCAGCCCCAGCAGGGCCTGTACCTGTATGGGATAGGTGGTCCAGGAAGCCCCGGCCCGGTCGAAGAAGTACTTCCAGGCTTCCTTCGTGGCTTCATTCGACTCAATATCCCCAAGCCAGGGTATGAGGGCATAGAGCTCGAACACCTGGCCGCTTCCAGGCTGGTAGGTCTTGTATAGGTTCCCGCCCTGGCGCAGGATCTCCTGGCGGTCGCGGACCCATTCGCCCAGCAGATAGCGTGCAGCGGCAGAACCGGCCTGTACCTGGGAGGCATCCATTTCCAGGGCTCCGCTGCGCGAAAGGAAGCCCAGGCCTGCCAGAATCTCGGTGGTGATGTGACGGCTGACCCGCATTCCTGGAAACCAGGGCCATGCCCCATCGGGGGTCTGCAGTTTCACCAGGGCATCCCATTCGGCTGCCAGGCGTGCCTCGATGTCGTTCTCCTTGAAATAATACCCGATGGCCTGTTTGGCCGCCTGCTCCCCCTGCGCTTCGCGTACCCAGGGCGTTTCTTCCAGCACTACCGCCTTCAGGTCCTGGTTTTTTTCCAGGGCGGAAAAGAGGGCCTCGGGCTGGTATGACTCCCATATCCTGAATACCTCCTTTACGCCGGGATGGCTGCGGATAATGTGCCTGGCCAGGCTGTTGGAGAAGAAGCGGTTGAACACCGCATCGGCCGAGCTGCGGTCATCATCCATGAGGTAGGGCAGGGCCTGCACCACGTACCAGGAGGGGTTGGCGGTGTATTCCAGACTGAGCCTGACCGGCTCCTTTTGCACTCCCTGGGAGAGCATCAGGGGACTGATTTGGGCCGAGAGGGTGGATTTCCCCTTGACATAGAGTTGTCTGGATTCGGTGACCAGCATCCTGGATGAGAGGACCGGCAGCAGGTGTTGTTCTCCGTCGGCCGCCGCTCCCGAACGCGCGCTGAAGGTGAATTGGAGCAGGGGGGTATGGGGAGGAACCTTAAGCCTCCAGGACACCTCTGCTCCCCCTTCGGGCAGGAGGTGAAAAGAATCCTGTACCATGGTAAGGCCAAGATTTTCTGCGAGATCCTTGCCACTGAGGGCATCCCTGACCTCCAGCATGGCCTGCCCATCCAGTGGATTGTCGCCGGTATTGGCCACGCGGGCCTTGATGATGATCTCGTCGCCTTCGTACAAATGTCTCGGAAGATTAGGGAGGATCATCAGGTCACGGGCGGTTATCAGGCTGCGGTTAAGCTGTCCTATCCTGAGATCGGGGGTATGGGCCAGGCCGAAGAGGTTCCAGCGCGTCAAAGCTTCGGGCGCGGTGAAGGATACCGTCACCCCTCCTTCTGCGTCGGTATACAGGGCCGGGAAGAAGAAGGCTGTTTCGGCCAGGTCGCGGCGGATGAAGGATTTGGTTGAAGGCCCTTCTGTGGCAGGGAGAGGGGACTCAGAAACTGTCTGGACCGGCGGCAAATCTGACTTTTTCGCTTTCTGCATGGTGTTCGGGGCTCCCTCCGGCCTGCCGCCGGCATCAAACATTTCAATGTCCCCTTCAGCGGCCATGTAGCGGAGCCCCCCTCCCCCGAACCAGAAGTCCAGTCCGAACCATTTCAGGCGGTCGTATCCACGCTCAGGCAAGGGACCAGGATAGGGTCGGTCGGGCTGGTCGCTGCGCCCCCAGCCGAGGTTGAAGCCATGGCCGGCATGCCAGTGGCGCCCGCCCGGACCGGGGCGGAAGATGCTGAAAGCCCAGGAGTGCGGGGCAATGGCGTCGAGGGAGGCATCGTACATGCCCAGCAGCAGCTCCGGCAACACCTTGCTGCCATCGTCCCCCTTGAAGGTGAAGCGCCACTCTTCAGGCTTTCCGGGCTCGATGCGGTCGCGGAACTTCATCCATCCGATCTCCAGGGCCACCCCCTGGCGGGGTACATCAAGGCGGAACTCGCCCTGATAGCAACGGCTTTCATGGATCGTCAGGTAGCGGACCAGGAGCCCCCCACGGTCTTCTTCGCTCACCCGTATGGGATAGACCAGCTTGTCGCCCTTGAGCTCCACCCACTCCCTGAATTTCAATCCGCCGGCGTTGTAGCCTTCCAACAGCACCCTGAGGCGTTTGGCGCCAGTGCTGAGCAACAGGTCCACTTTGGCGCCGGGTTCGGCAGTGAGGGCAGAAAGGTGGGTCCAGAGCGGCTGACGGAAGGGGTCAGGACCCGGACCCACGCTGAATAGCTCCACCCGTTTCTCCAGAACCACCTTTTCGCCCTGCTTATCGCGGGCACTGAAGCGCAACAGGTACACCCCTTCGGGGAAATAAGTCAGCGCGTTGAGATTTAGCAGCTCCTCCGTGCGGGTGTCGAAGGTCAGGGTGCGCAGGGGTTCCAGTCCTTCCCAGGATTCTTTTTCCATGAGGTAGGGGTCCAGGGGATAGGCTTCCACGAATTCTTTCCGTGCCAGGTAGGCCTGGTCAGGGGCATTCCAGAGGCGGGGCCGCAGCATGCGCCCGGGAAGCGGGAGGGGAATGATGTCGAGGGTGACCTCTGTCCCCACCTTGCGGCCCATCAGATTGAGTGTACGCACGGCATAGGTGTGCCCTGCGTTGCGCGGGACGCGTTCGGGGACATCCGCCTCAATCAGCAGGGACGCCCTGCCCACCTGCACCATCGTTTGGCCTGTCCTCACTTCCCCGGAGATATCGGCGACATCCACCTCAAGGTTGTAGCGGTAAACCGGGGAGCGGTTCTTGCCGGCGCGGGGGTCAGGAAGAGCAGGAAAAAAGATGCGGAATGTCCCATCGGTCGCGGTCATTGCTTCACCGGCAGCCACCTGGACCTGCTGGTCGAGCCATGGCATGCGCCATCCGTCCCACCAGGGGTACCAGGGCATCCAGGCCGAACGGACCACCCGGTAGCTCACCCTTGCGCCACCGATGGAATGGCCTGCATAGCCGATGGCACGTCCAGGAACACTGACCGTGTCCCCCAGCCGGTATTCCCCCTCCAGGCTGTCGAAAAGTACCTCGAAACGGGGCCTCTTGTATTCTTCAACCAATACGGACACACTTCCATAGTCCGTAACCAGGGTATGGGCTCCGGTGAGCATGCCCGAGGGAGCCGTGAACGAGCCTTGGAATGAGCCCCAGTCGTTGGTCTGGTGGCGGGTCTCGCTCACCAGCTGCCCGTTGGCGTCCAGGAACCGGAGCTTCACCTCCAGAGCGGTGCGGGCCTTAGGCTGCCCTTCGTCGCTTTGGTAAACTATCCCTTTGTACCAGATGACCTGGCCTGGCCGGTAAACGCTGCGGTCGGTGAAGATGCGGCATTCGGGCCGGCTGCGGGAGGTGACCTCCTTACGATTAAGCAGGTAGAAATAGTCTTCCCCCGAGAGGAAATCCGTTTTGTACCTCAGGGTGAGGTAGGCCTGGCGCTCCGGGCCATTCCCGTCCGTGCCCTGCAGCACGGCCATCCCTTGCTCATCGGTAGTGGTTACCGGCCCGGGGCTAACCATATATTTGCGGGAGCGGTAGTCGTAGAAACGATAGTAGACAGAGACGATGGCACTGGCCAAGGGCTGGCCGGTGGAACGGGAGCTGACCATGACCTCCAGGGGCCCGTTGTCGCGCTGGTCGGTAACATAGGCGAGGTCTGATACCCAGAAGGACGTGAAGGAAGTGACCGATCCCCCTTCCATGGCGTCTGCATCGGAGGCGAGCAGGGCATAATGACCGTGTCCCAGGGGCGGCAGGGGCAGCTCCACGCGATGGGTCTGATAGTCCCCCTCATTCATCATTGGAAAAGTAAGGTTATGCAGGATGGGAAGGGCCGCCAGATGGGCAAAGGCATCGGAGGGCCGGCCCGACTGGAGCAGCTCCCTGTACTGGTTTTCTTCCACAGCAACGATCCTCAGACGTACCTTCTTCAGGTTATCATGGCTGATGAGCGCCAGGGACGGGACCTGAGGGATGAGCACATTGGCAGCCTGAAGATCCAGGGCCGGCCTGGCCATCTCCTTCATCAGCTGGCGGCAGTGGGGAGCATGGAAGGCTGAGGGGAAGGCCTTCACTGCCGCTTCCATGAGGCGCATGGCCTCCGCCTTGTCCCATCGGGCGGTAGTGTCCCCGGAGGGATCGTAGCCCGAGCCGCTGACCAGGAGGTCCTGGGCCAGGCGGTACACCACATCCACGCTCACCGGCTGCTGTCTCCAGGCCAGGGCCAATTCACGCAGGGCCCGGCGGTAAAGACTGTCGGCCGATTCCCCGCCTATACTCTGCCGCACAAAACTGAGGCGGTTAAGGTCGGCATCCACCAGCGGAAGGGGCTTACCGCCCCTGGAATGAATGCGGAGCAATCGCTGGTACACGCCCAGGGCTGCATGAAGGGGGCCCCGGGCTTCATCCAGGCTGAGTGCGGTGAATGACCTGGCATCATAGTACAATTCCTCCCGCTGGCGCAGGACCTGGGCCTCCTGGGGACTGGCATAGCCTGCATCGTCTGACGTCAGAAACTCCAGGGCGCGGGAGGCCAGTAGGTCGTAGAG
>ERZ795054.1616-NODE-1616-length-20721-cov-4.738169_pt1 | contig 20721 bp, 14 predicted proteins | sample MGYA00375138_ERZ795054 | MGnify/ENA primary metagenome ERZ795054 (study PRJEB30183, sample SAMN05720215) | anaerobic digester metagenome | isolation source: active sludge of municipal wastewater-treating anaerobic digesters | place: USA | collected 2014-12-23 ... | reverse complement strand
AAGGAACAATCATGAAGAGAACTCTCTTCGCGTTGGCGATGGTGATTGCGGCTGGCACGGCTATGGCCGCGGATGGCGGATTGCTCACGTTCAACACGTACTACTCGGCCTCCAACAACCTGAAAGTCGTGTCCCCCGACGGTCAGGAAATCTCGACGGCGAACGGCTGGTATCTGACGCTGCTGAATTCCAGCGGCACTCAGGTGATGGGCACCAAGGGTGGAGCGCTTGGGGCACTCGTTCCGATCGTGATTAACTTCACGGGCACCACTGGATTTGCAGCCGCTGGCGGTGACTGGTCGCTCGCGGGTTTTGACCAGGGCTCGAAGTACAACTTTTACGTGGCTGCGTACAAGGGCGCCGACTACGCGACCGCAATATGGCCCAAGGGCAACATTGGACCGTTTGAAGCGACGCTGGGCGGCAATCAGTTGTCGCCGCCCGTGCCTGCGGGCAGGCTCGACTATGGAGGGACGCCGGTCTTAATCTTCGTGCCCGAACCCTCCGTGCTTTCTCTGAGCGTGTTCGGAATGGCGGTGCTCGCTATCCGTCGCCGCAGGCAGGGGATGTGACGGGCCTCGCCGCCGAGCACGGGGTTGCCTCGGTCTGGTGCCGCGCATGAACGGGCTGCAGGTTGGAGGCTCCGAACGATGAGCCGTTTTCTCACCCCCTGCCTGCGGCCCTCGCGGTTTCAGACCTGAACAGTTCTATATGTCAACTATTTAGATGCGACCCCATTGTCTTTTCTCTCCGGCAGCCGATACCGGGCCCAGCGGCGATCGTGTTCTTGATTGAGCTGGCCGGCTTCGTGAAGTTTGTGGAGCAAATACCACGCGCGGTGCATATCCACGCCCAGCAGCCGCCGACATTCGGTGTTGTTGATACTGCCCACCTGTCGGACGTGCTCGATGATCGCGGTCTCTTCGGGGGCAGCAGCCGAACTGGCGGGGATCGGACAGTCAGGGCCTCGCGGCGCTCGGCCCTCCGAACAAGGAATGCCCTCCGGTGACAGGCGACCCTGGGGGGACCCCGACGCCGCCCGCCGGACGAAATGGAGGTGCTCCTCACGGATGTCCTCGCCGCCGCTTTCGATGAGGGCGCGTTCGACGATGTTTTTCAACTCGCGCACGTTGCCGGGGAAATCGTAACCCTCGAGCAGCTTGAGGGCCGGAGCACTCAGGGCCGGATGCGGCAGGTTCATCTCGCGCGCATAGAGTCGGAGGAAGTGTTCGGCCAGGAGAGGGATGTCTTCCCGCCGCGCGCGCAAGGGCGGCACTTCGACCGTAAACCGGGCAAGTCGGAAATAGACATCCTCGCGGAACCGGCCCGTGGCGACGAGGCGCTGGAAGTCAGCGTTCGACGCGGCCAGGATGCGCACGTCGACGTGCCGGCCTTGGGCCGCGCCCAGGGGCACGATGACCCCGTCGTCGAGCACGCGCAGGAGCTTGGGCTGCTGGGCCAAGGGCATCTCGCTGATCTCATCCAGAAACAAGGTCCCCCCATCCGCCAGATCGAAACACCCCTTGCGCTCGGCATGCGCTCCGGTGAACGCGCCGCGCGCATGCCCAAAGAGGGTCGCCTCGGCCAGATCGGCCGGGATTGCCGAGCAGTTCACCGGGATGAACGGTCCCTCGGCCCGTTTGCCGCCGTAGTGGATGGCGCGGGCGATGAGTTCCTTGCCGGTGCCGCTTTCGCCGGTGATCAAGACGCTGGGCGCGCCGCGCGACTGGAGTTTTTGCACGTCGTCCAAGATGCGCTTCAACGTCGCGCTCTGGCCGATGATGCCCGCGATGCCCCAGCGCTCGGCTTCCCGGTTGGCATACACGGAAAGCTGGTCACCGGCGGCGTCACGCGCATGTTCGGCATCCCGCCGGCGGTTGATTTCTTGCTGCAACCGTTCATTGGCGGCCGACAAGGCGCCATTCTTGTCCGCCAGGGCCTGGGTGAGTCGGCTGACCCGGAGATGCGTCTTGACCCGCGCCAGCACCTCTTCGCTCTGAAACGGTTTGGTGATGTAATCCACCCCCCCAACCTCGAATCCACGCACCAGGCTCTCGGTTTCGTCCTTGGCCGTGATGAAGACCACGGGAACCGACTGCGTCGTTTCGTCCGCTTTGAGTCGGCGACACACCTCGAAGCCGTCCACGCCCGGCAGCAAGATGTCCAGCAGCACAAGGTCCGGACGGTCGATGCGCGCAAGGTCGAGCGCGACCTCGCCGGTGGGGGCGGCGGAGATGCTGTAGCCGGCCGATTCGAGCGTCTGGCAGAGCAGATCACGGTTCGCCGCCACGTCATCCACGACGAGAATCCTGGCGCCCGCCAAACTGATTTCAGGTTCCGTTTGCATTGCCATCGTCTCCCAGTTGAGAGTTGAGAGTTGAGAGTTGGACGTTGAATGTTCCTGATCCATGCTTTCAGCCCCGGTCCGATGGTGCCGCCGGCTCTTCACCCCGCGGCTCGAGTGGCGCAAGCAATTCGAGGATGGCCTGCATCTTGCCTGCCCGATTCAACACCACCAACCGCGCTGCCAAAGGCGCCGCCACCTGACCCAACGCCTCGACCTCGGCAATCCGCTGCTTCAACTCGGTGGTCCGATACAATCTCGCCGCCTGCTGCAACCGCGAGCAAAGCGCCCGCGGCAGCCGGAAATCCGCCGGCACCAGTCCTTCCGGCGCGGCGGATTCGCGAGACGGCGCGCTCTCGTATTCGAAGCGAACGCCGGGCAGTCGAGCCAAACTGTCACAGAGTCGGTCAAGGCGAAACGGCTTCGGCACGAAATCGTCAAATCCCGCTTCGAGATACCGTTTCTGCTCGTGCGCCAGGGCCGACGCCGAAAGCGCCACCAACCGAGGCGCCGCACTACCCGCGGGCGACTTTCCCGCCCCGAGCCGCCGCCGCATCTCCTGGGCCGCTTGCAGCCCATCCATTCCCGGCATCCGGATGTCCAGGAACACGATGTCCGGAGCGTCAGTGCGGGCCAGTTCGACCGCCGAGAGTCCGTCTTCCGCCGTGCGCACCTCGCAACCCAGACCGGTGAGCATCCGTTCGAGGACGTCGCGATTCTCGCGGATGTCGTCGACCACCAGTGCCTTCACCCGCACGCCGTCCGCCAGGCGGCGGACGCGTGTCTCGGACGGCAGGGTCGCCCGTCCCGCGTCCTGCAGCACCGGGACGAGCGGGACCACGCAGCGAAAGCGCGAGCCCTGTCCCGGCGTCGATTCGACCTCGATCGTGCCTCCCATCAACTGAGCGTAGCGTTTGGAAATGGCCAAGCCCAGCCCGGTGCCTTCCGTGCGTTGACCCTGCTGCACCTGCTGGAACGGCTCGAAGAGCTGCGTCTGCGCCTCGACCGCAATCCCCGGTCCCGTATCCCTCACCTCGAAGACAAACGCACGGCGCTGCGGTTCACCTCCAGACTCCCGCCCTGCCTCCGGCCCCCCGTCTCCTGCCTCCTGCTCACTCTGCACTCCGCACTCTGCACTCTCCACTCTGAGCACGACCTCTCCCGTCACGGTAAACTTGACCGCGTTGTTCAGCAGGTTGATGAGGATCTGACGCAGCTTGCCTTGGTCGCCACGCACCCACCGCATGTCGCCGTCCATCGCCTCGACGCGCCAGGCCAGTCCTTTCTGCTGACAGCGGAACTTGAACATTGCCGCCAGGTCCGCGAGCAGCGCGTTGAGGTCGAACTCGTCCACGTGCAACTCGACGCGGCCGGCCTCGATCTTCGACAGGTCGAGCACGTCGTTGATCATCGCCAGCAGATGGTCACCGCTGCGGGCAATGGTCTCGACGGCCGCCCGCTGGTGGGGCGGCAAGTCGGGAGTCCGTTCCAGGATTTGCGAATAGCCCAGGATCGCGTTCATCGGGGTGCGAATCTCGTGGCTCATGTTGGCGAGAAACAGGCTCTTGGCCTGGCTGGCGGATTCCGCGGCCCGTCGGGCGGCTTCGGCGGATTCGCGGGCCTGTTCGAGCGAGCGATTCCGTTCGACCAACGCGCGATTGCGTTCGCGCCGATGTTTGACGGCGAAGCCCGCCGCCACCAAGCCGCCGGCGACGGCGCATCCGAAACCACCGACCATCGCCATCTGCGCGTAGTCGCGGTCGACGATGAGCTTGATCGAGGCAGGGGCGGAGACGTTCAGGTCCCGATCCACCGCGCGCACCCGAAACTCGAACTCGCCATAGGACAGGTTGGTGTACTCGATTTGACGCGTGTAGACAGTTTGTGCGCGTGCCGAGTACGCCCGTGTTGCCGGAGTGGGGACGGCCTCGTCCCCAACCCAAACCCGTGGCCTGTCTTGTTCGACGGACGAGTTCGTTGTCCGCACCGGCTGGGGACGGGGACGTCCCCGCTCCGACCCTTGGCGGTCGCCCGCCGCCGGAGTGGGGACGGCCTCGTCCCGCGCCACCAGCTCGCACACATACACCATGTCATCCGGGTGCGTGCCGAGGCTCACCCCCTCGAACGCGACGGCCACGCGACGAGGTCGGCCGGCCAACTCGACGCGCTCACGGTTGTCGCTCTGGCCGTCAGCCGTCATTCCAGTAATCCGAATCGCCGGCGCATTTGTGCGGGGGTGATACCGGCTGAGCCCTCCTTCGGTTCCGATCCAGATGTTGCCTTGCGCATCCTCCAGGAACGCGTCGACCGTGTCGTGGCAGAGCCCGTCGCGCCAGGACAGGGTCTGGAACACGTTCAACCTCGGGTCGTAGATGGCCACCCCGCCGCCGGCCGTGCCGATCCAGACCCGTCCGGCGCGGTCCACCATCACCGTTCTGATTTCGTCCGTCGGCAGCCCTTCCGAACCTTCCGAGCGTTTCCAAGACTGCCACCGCTGGCCGTCGAAGTGCGAGAGACCGCCAGCGGTGGCGAACCAGAGCCCGCCCGCCTGATCCAGGGCGATGTCGTGTACCCTATCGTTCGCCAGACCTTTGGTCGTGCCGTAGGAGTCGAACCGTTGGCCGTCGTACCGGATCGCCCCGTGGTCCGCACTGCCAATCCAGAGCTGGCCCTCGGCGTCGAGCGCCAAGCAGGTGAGCCGGTTCGAGGGCAGTCCATTCACCGTCGTCCAAAGCGTCACAATCCCGTTGGTCATGAAGCTGGCCAAGACAGCCAGGTCAAGGGAGGGATTCCGCGCCATCTCTTCGAGGAAGCGCTGTGGGTTGACCCGAGCCAATCCGTATCCGTTCCCTGCGATCCACACCTCGCCCTGTGGGGCCTGCAAGGTGTCTTGGATGGCCCTGACGTTGTAAGTGTTGTCGAGCGCCCGGGTCAGATGGGTGAGCACCTCGACGCCATCGGTGGTCAGCACCGAGACCGTCCAGCCATTGCCGACCCAATACCGACCCTGGGTATCCACTCGCAACGAGTCGATCAACCCGGCGGAGAACGGGTCAAAGGCAGGGGATGGCCCGGGACGAAGCCGGGTCAGACCCTGCTTCGTGCCGACGAAGAGGGAACCGTCCGCTTCGGCCAGTGCGGTGACGGCGTCGTTCAGCAAGCCCTCGGACGTCGTGTAGCTCGTCCAGGCGGGATCCCAGCACCGGAGTCCGCCGTCTTGGACACCGATCCAGAGACGGCCCTCGATGTCCTCACAGAGGGCACAGACGGCTTCGGCACCGAGGCCTGTTGCAGTGGCCATGTCTTCGAAGCGTTGCCCGTCGAACCGCATGAGCCCCCGCGCCGTTCCCAACCAGACGCGGCCCTGGCGGTCTTCGAGGATGACCCGCACATCCTCGCCACGATAGCCCCGACTTTCGCCGAAGGCCTCACACAACCGGGTCGAGGCGTCGCAGCGCACGAGCGTCGAGGTGCTGGCCACCCAGACGCCGCCATGACTGTCTTCGAGCACATGCTGAGCCTGACTCAGAGGAGGCACAAGCACCTGGGCCACACATCGGTCACCCTCCCAGGCAAAGATGCGCGTACTCGCGATCGGACCTACCCAGACCCGACCGCTCGGCCCCCCATGCAGCGCCTGCGCAATCAGTCCGGGCGCCCCCTCCGGCCCGAGGGGATGTGCGAACTGCCGGCGGACTGGGTCCCAGCGGGTGGGAAGACCGTGCGTCGCCAGCCAGACACGGCCATTCCGGTCGAGCGTCGCCGCCTCGACCAAGTCCAGCGCCAGCGCGTCTTCCGAGTCGTACGTAATGAACATGTTCTGGTCACGGTCGAAGCGGGTGATCCCCTTCCAGGCGGCTTGCGAGCCGCCGATCCAGAGACCACCCTCCCGATCTTCGAGTAGGTGCGTGATGTTGTCACCGCCCAGTCCGTCTTCCTGGGTGTAAGTGGTGAAGTTGGCCCCGTCGAATCGAACCAGGCCGCCCCCCGCTGTTCCCAGCCACAGTTCACTCTGGCGGTCCTCGAGGATCGCCTGAACCGTAGCCCGCGGTAGACCCTCCGCCACTCCGTAAGTCAGCCATGCGCCCCGCCGCGCGCCCCGTCCCGCGGACCGTACCTGGCCGGCGCCGGCAGCCACTGCCCGGCCCGTGACTGGCGGCGCCGCGAGTTCCACGCGCGCCACTTGCCCAGGGGCTACGACGGCGACGGCGTTCGTTCGTGTTTCCCAGCCGCGTTGGGCCACCCCCACGCGATAGCGTCCGACGGGCAACTCGAGACCGAAGCCTCCCTCCCGGTCGGTCAGGGCGTGCAGCACGGTCTGAGGCGTCGTCTCCGACTCAATGCGCACTTTTTTCGGGGTCCCCGGCGGTTGCCCGTCCCACAACCGGACTTGGCCAGCCAACCGCCCCAGTGAGGGTTGCGGAGGCAACAACAGGACCTCGCCGCGCCCGTCGCGTTGGTGCGGTGCCGCGGAACTCACCCAGGCCAGACCCTCGTTCTGTGGAGCGAGTTCAGGCGCTTGGCCTCCCCGGAGGTAGTCGGTGCCCCAGAGTGAGATGTTGAACTCGATGGTCTGGCCCGGTGAGAGCCGGTGCTTGCCGTCGGTCAGGCTGCCGATGTCGATCCGGTACTCGGCCTGCCAGGCGTTTCCTTGGCGGATGACCGCGGCCTCGAAGTGCGCCGGCAGGGCGGTCGATGTTTCCCAAGACCCGCGCGGGATCATGATCGGTGTAGCCCCGTGGTTCGCGACCACTGTGAAGCCCAGCAGGGGCGACGCGCGCTGGTCCAGTCCGGGAATCCGTAGCCAGACGACGCCGAAATCGTACTCGTAGACTCTGATCCAATCGGTCGCGAGGTCACCTTGGTCGGCGTCCTTGACTTCGAGCGCGACGTACAGGGCGTTCTCCACCTCGTCGTAACCGACTCGGAACTCGCCCGAGAAATCCTCGGCGTCCACCGGTTGCGCGGCGACCAGATGCCTGAAGATGGCATACTTGGGCAAATGCGCCGGCCAGTCGGATAGGTTGGCATCCACCTGGATGCCCGTGCCCTCGATCGGATACGCCAGCGCAATGCCGTGATCGGTTGCTTGGGCGGCCGAGGGCAGGAGTAGCAACAGGCAGGCGAGCGCCAGTCCTCCCGTAGTCGCGGACGTGAGTCCGCGCCATCTCGCCCCGCCCGAGAGAGACAACAGCGCCGACTGACGTCGGCGGCTACAAAGTCGCGTGCGAGCGAGCGTCGCGGCGGGCCCGGGGCGGCCTCCCGCCCACGGTGCCTTCAAGTCGGCTGGCCCTCCGCCCTTCATAACGATGCCGTTCCGGCTGATCGGAGATTCCTGAAACTGGTGTCACCGCCACTCTAACTCAAACGCCCTCGGTGGAAAGCCCCTTTCCTCCTAAGTGATGGAGAACCAAGTGCCGCGCAAAGCGGTCCTGAAGCACGCGCACTCCAAACGCTGCGCGACTTCCCTCGCTGCTGGTTTGAACCACAGGAGGGTTGCCGAGACCGGGTCCTGCCCGTATGCTGAGACCATGCAAATCGAGTTCACCGTTCAGACTTGGCGCGAGGGTAACCAGTACATCGCGCACGCGATGCCATTGGACGTAGCGAGCGCCGGAAACTCGCCCACCGCGGCTCGCGCGGCCCTGGATGAAGCGGTGCGGTTGTTTCTGAAGACCGCGGCGGACCATGGGTCTCTCGGTGAGGTTCTCGAAGAAGCGGGATACACGCCAGAGGGCTCGGCCTGGCGAAGTCCGGCCTGGGTCAGCATCGAACGGGCTTGCGCGACCGTCAGCGCCTGATTTCTGTCCATGCCTCGCTTCACGCCGGTTGATTGGCGGACACTCGAGCGCGTCCTCCTGGCTGCCGGCTTCAGGTTCGCGCGACACGAAGGCAGCCATCGGTCGTACGTCCGCGAAGGCATCGCGCGTCCATCGTGATTCCGACCTACGCCGAGGTGCCGGTGTTCATCATCCGCAACAACCTCAGGACCGCCGGCCTTTCGCGGGATGAGTACTTCCGGTTGCTTCGGCAACTGCGCTGACTGCGGCCTTCCGGCCGTTGGGTGTCGCCTTCGAGGCCGCGAAGTCCCGCATGGCGGGAGAGTGCGCGCGGTTCACCGCCGCTCATCTAGCGCGCATGAAGACCTCTTTCGCTGACATCCGCTTCGCGATGTCCAAAGCCTGGTGAGAAATGCGCGCTAGTTGCCTTTGCGGGTGCTCCCTGGCGTTGTTATCTCACCGGTCAACGTATAGGTAAAGCTGACCGCATCCCCCGCCATCGTACCGTGTCCGGTGGCGCCCGCAAACCGACCCGTGCACTTCTCCGGCACGATTTGCCACGGGCCGCCAAACGAGAGGGTGACCGGGTCTTCGAGGCCCTCGGCCGTAATGGTGAGGATGTCGCCGTTCGCGGTGACGAGCTTGAAGCAAATCAGGCCCATGGTCATGCCGCTTCCCTGCCAATCGAAGTAGATGGTTTCCTGCGCCAACGCGTTGCCGTCACCGCCCACGTTGCTGCGGATTGATTGGAGCGAGACTAAGCCAATGAACTCGAGTCCATACTGTTCTCGCGCGTCGACGAAGAAGTCATCCTGGAATCCTCCGGCGGCAACCACCGAGTACATGGCCGGGTTGGCGACACCGGTCGCTTTGAACGGCTTGGTGTCACCGGCCTGCGCGGGCGGGCAGAGGACGGCGCAGACGAGCCCCACCGCCGTCAGGCGGAGGATGTTTCCACTGATAGAACTGATGTGTTTCATAACTACTGTGTGGTTCTGAGCACGCGTGCGTGGCCGCCGCTCGCCCACCAGGGCGCGTGGCGGCGTGGCCCATGTTGGTGTTTGCATTAGCCGTCACGGCCTCCACGCGCTGGGGCCGGCCCTGACGGCACAATTGTCGTGAAGTTACGTGCCTTTCCTCCAACACACCCATTCGCGGTTCATGGCTCCGTAGGAGCGAACACGGCGCCGGACGGGGTTCAACCGGCGCGCAGGCTTTTCGGTGTGGCTCCCACGGAGCTGAGCCCACCCCTCAGTAAACGACCGCCCCGTTGGCTATGTACTGGTCAATCCAGACTTCGTACGTCCCGCCGGCGGACTTGGTTCCGTACAGCGCGTCCATCCCCACGGGAACGCGTCCATCGGTCACATCCATGGTCTGGATGGGCGCATTCAGATTGTCCCGGTCGAACAACTCGAGTGTCAGTTGGTCCCCCACCGCCCCAAACCGCAACCGGTATTGCTTGTCCGGCTCCACCGCGGCAAAGCGCTGTTCGCGCAGCAACTCGCCGCCCGGTCCGGTGATCGACAGCGCGGACTCGGTCGGGTTGTCGGCCTTCTTGAACGTGAGCAGCCCGGCGTAGCGCTGGTCGGGCAGGCCGTCGGTGCTGCTAAACCACATCTCCCCTCCCTCGGGTTTCACGCGCAGCAGGATCCCGAAGGTGGCGTCTTCCATCGCCGCGCCCCAGTCACTGATGTCCACCGTGGCGACGCAGTCGCGGTACGAAACGACACTGTAAGTCGGCCATGGCCGAAGCGTGAAGTCCGCATTGCGCGCCCCCACTCCCAAGATTCGCCCGCGACTCTGGGAATAGAGCGGGTACCAGTTCGGCCGCACAGTGTCGCCAGGTATCACCGACGCGGTCTGCCAGTCTTCATCCGAGTCGAAGGAATCGAAAACGGGCCAGCCCTCGACCATCCGGAAGTACCGGACCGAATCGCCGAGCGGGACGGTGGAGACGTACTCGCCTGCTCCAGGCGCCAGAGGCTCGGGACACGGTCTCCAAGGGCCTTCGAGCGAGTCCGACTCGAGCGCGATGTTCAGCCGCGGCAAAGCCAGCTCGGCTTCGCTCGTTCCTCTTCGCCGAATGGCGAGGACCTTGGGCATCGGGTCCTGAGAACAAAGCAGGTTGTCAACAACGACTTCTTCGCCCCATCCCGAATTGACTCTCTGAAAGCCAAAGGACACATGTCCAGGGCCCGATGGCGGTGGTCCGGGGTCGTCGCCCCAAGCAAAAGAGTCTGAACCCGGATGGTCAGTCACCTCCTTGGAAAAGAGCACCTGTTGCGGGTCGTCGCGCAAGACCACCTTGCACCCGATTCTGAGGTTGGCTCCCTCGCGGGTAAGGGTGATCGAGATGGTCTTCGGGTCGGTACCCAATGGCGTGTTCAGGTCGAAGAAGGCGCCGCTGATATCACCCGAGAACTTTGCCAACCCAACCCGGTTGCGAAGCACAAATAGTTCGTACCCCTGATCTGGTGACTTAGGAAAGACCTGGCCAGCGAAACTGACGGGCAGATAGACGCAGGCATCGTCGAGGTTGGCGCTGATCCAATCCAAGCTGAACTCGATCGGTTGACCTTCGGACAACTCAAAGAGGCAACAATACCCAAGAGTCGTGAATGCCTGAGCTTCGACGTGGCTCAGCTTCAACTGGCCTCCCACGAATTCCCACTCCGGTTCGCAACCAGTGCCACTCAACAGGAACTTCCTGCCATGTTCGAAGTCATCAATGACAAAGGTCGCTTTTGGCGGCACGAAAGTGCGGTACTCGAGGGTGTCGAACTGCACAATGGCCGTTGCCTGCTGTCCGTCGGTGTCGTGCAGCATCCCCAAACCGACGATCTTCACATCCCCTTTATGGGCCGCGCCGGGGTCGGGTCCGAGAATCTGCCATCCATGAGGCAACGGATCCGGCACACCCCAATCGCTGGCCGGTGTGTCGCGCACCGCGCGCTGATAGACCGCTTCACCGTCCGATCTCCGGCTGACTTTGGTTTCGATCAATAGATCATCGCCCTCGGGCGTGAGCGCCAGCGCCAGGACCAGGTCGTGGAATGCGCTCGAGTGCGTCTCCCAGAACGCCACGCTGAAGCCGGCGTTCTGCGACCACTTGAGCAGGGCAACCTCGGTTCGGCCCCAGAGCAGCATGTACTTTCCCCCCGCGGCCTCGGTTGCGGCCAGGGAGGCGAAGATGTTGACCGGTCCGACATTGACCAAATACGCCCTCAGTTCGAGGGTCCGGCCCTGCTGCACGGGGAGGTCGGTCTCGTAGTACACGTCGCAGGAGTGGTCCATCGGCTCGGCCGGGTCGGTTGGTGTCGTGAACGCGGTTGTGAGGCGCAACCGTTTCGATGCCAACTCGGCCAGGGCCGCCGGGTCGCTGGGTGCCGTGGGAGGATTCCACCCATCCCATGCGGGCTCGGCGGCGTCAAAATCGTCGATGACCGCGCCGAACAGGGCGGGTGGTAATACGACCAATGCGGCCAGCGCGAGCCCGGCGAGCCACGCGCAGCACGTGGCGATTCCGATTCCGCCTCCGGCTTTTCTCAGCCGGAAGGGCGTGTTGTCTTTCCTGATCGTCATGACGGTGTCCTTTCCTTGGTTCTTGGTTCTATCGCTGACGCGCCAGTGCATGGGAAATGCCAGTTTTCGGCTGTCGTTGAGAGGCAGGGCTTCTCTGGGCCTTCGCGTGCGCTCTTCGGGCGGTCGGCCGAGCAGGGACGCATCGGCGCGGGTCGGAGCCCTAAACGTTTGCGGTGCAACGGTCAGGGCGGGGTGGGATGTGATGCTTGGCGACGCGAACCCGCACGGAATTCACGGGTGAGCGGCATCCACTGATCTTCTACATTTGATCGCCGCCATCGAGAGCCGGCGGGTCGGCTGAACCGGTTCTATTCAAAGTCTATTCCGAATCTATCCATACTTTTAGGGAGAGATCTTGGATAGATTCATGGTGACTGTTCACGTGGTTCGAATTGAACCGCGAAATACGCGGACCCGGCGCCGTACTGGGAAAGCATCCTTCCTTCTTTTGTGCGTGTTTGCGGTTACCCTCCTGAACAGTTGTGCGTCGGAAGAGCAACGGGGCTCGCGAACGACTGTCGGAGCCGGAAATGACTTGTGGAAAGGGCGGTCTGGTCTACTTTCACCGATTCGAAAGAACACGACATGCATTCAAATCTTGATAACGGACCGGTGCTCGACAAGACGCGCGAGCTGTGCGAGACCATCGTCAACCAGCCTGATTTCCTTGCCATGCGGCGGGACGTCGAGACGTTTCTGGCCGACGATGATGCGCGCTCCCGGTACCACACCCTCGCCAGCAAGGGGCAGGACCTGCAATACAAACAGCAGCAGGGTGCTCAGTTGACACGCCAGGAGATCGAGGCCTTCGAGCAGGAGCGGGAGACCCTCATGCAGAATGGTGTCGTCCGCGGATTCCTCGAGGCCCAACAGCAGATGCAGCAGGTCCATGAGACCGTCGGCCGCTATGTCATGAAGGCGATGGAACTCGGTCGCGTGCCTGAGGAGGACGATTTCGCCGGCTGCGGTCAGGGCTGCAGTTGCGGGCACTGAGGTGCGGCGAGGCGGGCTATGGGCTTGGCTCCGCTTTTCTGGCCGCCGCAGCCGCGGCTGCAGCCGCCGCGGCTTCGAGCTTTCCCACTTCCTCGAGCCTGGCCGCGGCTCCTGTGTGGCCTTGTTTGGCCGCCGCCTCGAACCATTTCCTGGCTTCCTGGAAATTCTTCTCGAGGCCGTCACCTGTCAGATACCGCTTGCCAAGGTCGAATTGGGCGACGGCTGACCCCTGCTCGGCGCGTTTCTTCTGGAACTCGATGGTTCGTTTGAGAGCTTCGGCCTTCTGAGCGGCCTGTTTCTTGAGGATCTCCGCGTCGACCGTGTTGGTTTGGGGCCGGGCGGGCGGGGTCGTGCCCGGCAGAGGCGGGGGTGTTGGAGAGAGCGTCGCCGGCGGCGTCGGCTGTTGCGTTTGAGGGGCGATCGGTTTGACATAGCGCCGCGCACCGTAGAATTGGGCAGACCAGCTACGTCCGGGGAGAATATCGGTCCAACCTGCAGGCAAAGTCTCAGGACAAAGCCAGCAGCCGACCACGCACACGAGCGCCAGGCGCGGAGTCCATTTCATGACGGTCGAAGAGTCCCACATTTCATCACATGGGTCAACCCATCCCCGTGCTTTGCCCCTTTTTCCGGTACATCTGATTGTTGTCGGTGTTCTGTCGCCCGGTGAGGGCACCGGGCCTACAACGGATGGAGATTGCCGGTGTAGGCCGCGTGCCCCCACACGGCGCAAACTCGATTCCCACCGACAATCTCCAGATGCACTGCCCTTTTTCCCGATCAATATCTTCCGGATGCACGACCAGTTGTCCAGTGGTCTCAGGGCAGGTTGTGTTCTTGCGGCCCAGTGAGCGATGGCCCCGTTCCAGGGGCAGAGAATCGTCCCGGTCCTCTGAAACGAAATCGGAACCGGCGCACGCTCACAACCACTGATCGAGCTGCTCGCGCAGCAGGCGCCGAGCCCGGTACAGCCGCGATTCCACCGCCTTGGGTGTGGTGCCGATGATGCGCGCCGCCTCGGCTACCGCCAGGTCCTGCCACTCGCACAGAACGATGGCTTCGCGCAGGTCCTCCGGCAACTGCCAGACAGCGTGGCGCACCGCGGCGTTGCGCTCCTCGGCCTGGAGTTCGCAGTCAGGGGGAGGTGTGTCGGCAGGCAAAACATCGTGGAGACTCGAATTGGCCGATTCATCGGCAGGTTCCAGTGGCACTGTGGGGTGCCGTATCCGCCAGCGCATGCGGTTGCGCGCCAGGTTGCCTGCGATGGTCAAGAGCCAGTTGCCGAAAGCGTGCTCGGGGCGGAAGGACTCCCGCGAGCGATAGACCCGCGCGAAGGTCTCCTGGGCCAGGTCCCGAGCGTCCTCCTCGTCGCCCAGCATGCGGTAGAGAAAACGGAACACCGCCGCGGCGTGACGCTCCATCAGGCTGGATAAAGCCGCGTCCTGGCCTGCCTTCAGGCGCGCCATGTCGTCCCGGTCCAGCGCCTCGATGTCCTCAGTGGGCATGCGTGGCGTGGACGGGGCGGGTCATGGCGGACTCGATTTGCTCGTGCGACTCGATGGTCAATCGGCGCATTTCGCTCAGGTAGCGTCGGCCTTCGTCCGGGGGCATCGCGCGGCTCACTTCGTCGAAATGGCGAAGCATGGCGCTTTGGCATTGGGCCCGCAGCGAGCCAATTTCCGCCAGGATTCGCTCGACCTCGGCAGTGACGCTCGACGCGTTGTCCAAGAGCGAGCGCAGTTCGCGTTTGCGGTCGTCGATCTGCTCGCAGAAGCTGCGACAGGAGGGTTTGTAACCTTCATGCAGCGTGCGGATGCGCTCGAGTTGCACGCTGTCGAGCTTGAACTCCTGTTGCAGCCATTTCAATTCGTCGTCGTCTTGACAGGCATGCTGGCAGCAGAACAGGTTCGAAACCCGGGCCGCCGCAACAAAGACCGCGGCGCCACTGACGGCCAGGATGCAGAGCGATAGGAGTGGGCGGCGCATGTCAATGCAGGGCGTCCGGCGCCACGCTCGCCACGTAGGCTGCACGAGCCGAATCGCGGGACTGGGCGGCGGCGGAAATCCCTCCGACCAGCACGCCCGCCACGAGCACGGCGGTGAAGCCCCCGGCCAGCACCCACGGGCGAAGGACGCTGGCGGCCAGGCGGTCCACCCACGCCCGCCAAAGCGTCGAAGGCGAGGGCTCACCCTCCCACAGTTCCAACCGGCGCCAGACTCCTTCCTGAAAGCGTGGAGGCAGGTCGGGCCTGGGCCGCGCCTGGCGCAGCAGACTCGACAGTCCATCGTCCCCAGAACGGTCATTCACTGTCTTCATGTTCGCAACAAGGCGGCCAGCCAGAGGCCACCCTACTCAGACTATACCCCGGCTATTCCCAAAGCACGCGGATATTCTTGTCGCAGCAAATTGAAGGTCGGTTGAGGGTTTTCAGGCCGTGCGGGGTAAGACGTGCAGTGACCGGTCGTGCTGACCGTCGCAAGACGACAACAAAAACGAACGAACAATGAAGCCCATGATGAACAAACGCTGCTGGCTCAAGGCCGCTTGCGCCGCAATAGCCGCGACTCTGCTGGTTGCGCTAACCTCACCCGTCCTCGCGTTGGAGAATGGCGCCGAACGGCTGGTGGCCGCGACGCGCGACGCGCAGTCCGTGGCCTCGTGCCAAGCCGCATGCTGCGATTCGAACCCGCTCAGTGCCGGCTCGAGATGCGCCGAGTGCAAATGCGCCGAGTGCAAATGCGCCGAGTGTAAATGCGCCGAGTGTAAATGTGCCGAGTGTAAATGTGCCGAGTGTAAATGTGCCGAGTGCGGAACTCTGGGCTGCAAGTGTGGTGATTGCCAATGCGCAGACTGCAAGTGCCCCAAGACCGGCGATAAGACCTTGGCGAAGCCCTGCTGCAAATAGGCCAGCGAGAAAGACGACCTCAAGGCGCGCCTGGGCTGATGAGCAAAGCGCGCCTTGATTTGTGTGGGGGCAACGGAAAACGGGTCAGTTCTAAAACGGGTCAGTTCTTGATTTTGTCATGTCCTTCGCCAGCCCCTCTTGGGCTGGCGATGCTGCACGCGACGGACAGACCGCGCGGCCGCACCTGACTGCGCCTGTCCTGAGAATATGACAATATCAAGAACTGACCCCTCAGGCAGTCGCCGGGCTGAATGCGGAAGTCGACAGTTGGACGGGTTTCGGCTAGGAGTTGGTCATGACAACGAACGAGCCTCTGCCAGTGCAAATGCCGACGTCCCACCCACGCAATCGGCGGTCGATTGCCATGCCCTGGCGTGCCCGTTTTCTTCCATTCCTCCTCTCTGCTGCTGCTGCTGCTGCGGTGGTGGTGTCGGCCCTGATTGAAGCGGGTACGACGTTCGAGGGCTCGATGCCGACTCCAAGCGCCGAACGCGGTCCCGCGGTCAGGCTGGGCCAGGGCGATCTCGCCCTCAACGAGTCGCCTCCGGAAGGAGTGTGGTTTAGCGCCGGACCCGGTGGTCGTGCGATCAAGGTGGGCCGGGGCAATCTCCTCCTTGTCGAGTCCCCTCAGGAAGGGTTGTGGTCGGTGGCGACGGACTGGACGAACGGCTGGCCGGCGGGCTGGGTGCATGCTCAACCGGCGAAGGTCTGGGACGAAGGCGATTGGATCCGTGCGTCCGGGCAACTCGATCTGCCGCAGGGCCGGCTCGAGCTTCTGGATTCCTACCGGAGAGAAGGGGATGTCGTGCGCGGCGTGCGGCGGTTCACCTGGCGCGGCAAATCCGAGCTGCCGCGCTGCACCTTGTCGGTGCGCTGGGCGGTTCCCGGCGCGACGAACGCGAAGCCGTTGCTTCCGGGCGTCGTCTATTATGGGAACCCGTCCGGGGCGCGGACGGGAGCGGGCGCGGTTGCGGTGCACGCGGGTGTTCCGGGCGATATGTCGATGTTCGAGGAGCATCGGTACGGCGCGCCGTTCGCATGCGTCGAGTGGGCGGCGGCGGATTCGTTCCGCAGCGCGGCCCTGCACACGGTGCCTTCGCGTGTTGGGGGAGGGCATCATGCCGATCAATGGTGGTCGCTGGGTGTGATTGCCCGGGAGGCATGGACGGAATTGACGTTGCTCTCCGGGCCGTGCGCCGCCAACGGCCAGCCGAGCGTGGTCAAGGCGCTTCAGCAGAAGTTCCTGCCCTATCCGGACGCCTGGGTCACGCTGCGTCCGGGCGCGGTGATCGAGAAGACGTTTTTCATCGAGGTCTGCCCGTCGGTCGCGCGGGGTTCGGGTTTCCGCCAGCCGTTGCGGACCGCCCTGCGGCTGCATCCGCCATTCAGTCTCGAAGGTCTGCCGACATTCGACCAGATCATCCGGGACAAGTACCGCTTCGCGATCTCGCGATTTCGGGATCGGGCAAGCGACTCGGGATTTGAGATGTACCCGGACAACGTCGAGGGGACGCATTACGTGATGGGCTGGTGCGGGCAGGCGGGGGCGCTGGGCGGCGCGCTGCTTTGGCTGGCGCCGAGGCTGGGCGATCCGGCTGCCGTGAATCGGGCTTCCCGCGCCATGGACCTTCTGGCCACCGCGCCCTTCAACGAGAACGGCTTTCTGCTGAAGTACACCGCCGAATCGGGGAGGTGGTCGGAGCAGGACCACGTCTCCCAAGGCCAGGCGATGGAGAACTTCGCTCGGGCGATTCTTGCCGCCCGCGAGTTGGGCAAGAGCGGCGGGGCCTCCGATGAAGGCCGGAGGGGCGACGGCTCGTCCCCCGCGCCCTCGTCAGGCGGCAGCCTGAAAGCGGAGGGCGGGGCGCCGCATTCGGGTTCCTGGGAATCGTTCCTGCGCCGGGCCTGCGCGCTGCATGCCGATCGCATTTTGCGGGACGATTGGCGGCCGGTATCGACGGCGGAGGGGTTTTATGTGTCGCCGCTCTGCAAGGCGTCGGTGCTGTTTGGCAACGCCGACTTCCAGCGGGCGGCGGTCAAGGCGGCGCGGCACTATGCCGAACGGCATATCGAGATGCGGGAACCGTACTGGGGCGGGACGCTGGACGCCCGGTGTGAGGACAAGGAAGGCGCGCTGGCGGGGTTCCAGGCCTTCCTGGCTGTTTATGAACTCACGCGCGAACCGTGCTATCTCGAGTGGGCGGCCCACGCCCTGGACGTGGCTCTGACCTACACAGTGCTCTGGGACATCGACCTGCCGGCCGGGCGCCTGCGCGATCACGCGCTCAAGACCCGCGGCTGGACGATCGTGTCGGCGCAGAACCAGCATTTGGATGTCTATGCGGTTTTGTTCACGCCCGAGATCTGGCGGATGGGCGAGCTTCTCGGGCGGGAGGATCTGAAGCGGTTGGCGGCGGTGATGTTTCGCAGTTGCGGCCAGCTCATTGACGCCCAGGGCAGCCAGGGCGAGCAGATTCAACAGACCAATTTCGGCCAGTCCGGCGATCTGACGGATGTCTTTCGGATGCGCGGCGGCTACAGCGAAGGATGGACGGTGTTTTGGATCACCGCGCATTTCCTCAATGCCGCCGCACAGTTCGAAGCCATGGGTGTGGATCTCGACCGGATCGGGGCGTCCATCGCGCAGGCTGAACGGAGCGCCGAGGCGACGCCCGCGCCGTTGTATCGGGATCCCGTGTATGACGGGGCGGCGGATCCAGTCCTTGCGTGGAACCCATTTCGGCAAGCCTGGTGGATGCTCTACACGCAGCGTCGGGCCAAGCTCGATCTGCCGGGCGTCGAGTGGTGCCATGGCACGGAGATCGGTGTGGCGGAGTCACGCGACGCGGGGATGACATGGGCCTACCGCGGAACACTGACGCTCGAGGCCGCGGATGCCGAGTATTCGTTCTGGGCGCCGGACGTGATCCGCGACGATGCGGGCCGGTACCACCTGTTTGTGAGCTACGTGCCGGGCGCAGCCAGCACCCACCGGAACTGGGGCGGGCAACGACACATTCTGCACTACAGTTCGGCCGACCTGTGGCAGTGGGCGTTCGAGCGCCGGGTCCCTGTGGCGTCGGATTACTGCATTGATCCCACCCTGATTCGGCGTCCGGACGGCGCCTGGCGCATGTGGTACAAGGACGAGGGACACGACTCGAAGACCTACGCCGTGGAAAGCCGCGACCTCGAAGAGTGGGTGCAAGTCCAGGATCCGGGCGTTTCGAAGCTCTACGGCGAGGGGCCCAAGGCCTTCCACTTCGGGGGGTGCTACTGGCTGATCAAAGATCCCAACAGCGGGCTGGACGTGTACCGTTCCGACGACTTGGACGCCTGGGTTTACCAGGGCAAGATCCTGGACCAACCCGGCAGCCGGAACAGCGACGGCACGATCGGCAAACACGCGGATGTTGTCGTGTGCGGCGATCGCGCTTACCTCATCTACTTCACACATCCCTACACCGAGAACGCCCCGAATCGAAACGGCGTCTCGCCCCTCTCGAATCGTCATAGCGCCATCCAGGCGGCCGAACTCGAAGTCCGCGAAGGCAGACTCGTATGCGATCGCGACAAGGCCTTCCGGATCCGGCTGACGCCGCACTGATGCGGTTGCTTTGTTGGGTCAGTCGTCCGAATCATGCGAGCGCTGCGGGTTGGTGGCGGCGGGAGTCACTTGCCCGTGGCGGCCCAGCGGGCGCCGCGGCGCAGAAGCGTCTGAAAACCGGGGGTGTCCATGTGCTCCGCGGCATGGCCGAGCAGCAGGGCGAAACCGCGTCCCTGACCCAGAGCGGTCGTTACGGCGAGCGGTTGGCGATCGCCGGTGGCGAGGACTGTGGCATCGGGATGGATACCGGGCTTGATCCAGAGTTCATCCTTGGTTTTGAAGGGCTCGAGGCCGCGGGTGATGGGGTGATCGCGGGTGAATTCGACCGTGAACTCGTGCGGCGGGCCGTGGCTGGTCACGTCGAGATTCCAGAACAACCCGCCGATCTGGTGGTACTCGGGCCAGTCGTAGAACGAGGAACTGCCGGCGTGGATCGAGACGTAGCCTTTGCCCGAGCGGACGAATTGGAGGAAGGCCTCCCGCATGGCGGGCGGCCACTCTTTGACCTTGGCGTCGCCCCAGGCGTTCCAATCGCTCACAACCAGGTCGTATTGGGCCAGGGTCTCCGCGGTGCATTGCTCGGGCCGCTCGGTCACGTCCACCGCGAACTGTCCGCCATCGGTGAGGATGGCCTTGAGTTTGGGGGTGGTTGTTTTCCAATCGTGGTTGTTTTGGCCGCTGAGCAGCAGGACGCGGATCGGCGGGTCGCCTGCGCGCAGGGACGGGGTCCCGGCGATGAGGGCGGATGCCAACAGAGCGGCTACGGTGCGAGCTGTGGTTCGTGTGAATGTCTTCATGCCAACAGGGAGAGAGGGGCCAAGGGATTGCCGGGTCGCAACGTTCATGGGTCGAGTATAGCGGACTCCCTGCCCGCAAGACAACCTGCTTGGAACATCGGGGGATTCTGGGGAATCCGCCTCTCTGTGTTCTCCGCCGCCAACCGCGCTTTGCGGTCATCCATCAAGACTGCGACGGCACCCAGCTCCAGGCCCAGGGCAATCGCCTCCTGTTCGCCTCGTCCGAGATTGAGGCCCAGGTTGGCAGAGACGGGCCTTCGCAGTTCGGACCACGCGGGCAGGGTGGCAATCCAGTTTCGGACAAACGCTGGCGTGCTGGGGTGTTGCAGTTCAGACGCGACAGCGGTCGGAATGAAGACCCGATCAAAGAGCCGGGGCAGCACATCAACGGCCCCACAGAGCACCAGGTAGTTCAGCGGACTGGTGTCGGCAACGACGATCGCCTTCACCGCCCGGTGACCAGCATGGTGTGGGACTCAACCACAAAGGCACCGAGTGCACTGAGAGAAGAATCCCGGCCATGCGGCCAACACGGCGACGACATTCAGCCACTGGCCGTCCGGGGATTCACGCCGCCATGTCCCGATCCCGGCCGCCGCCGCCGGGTCTGTTTCAATCGACAAACCGACCAGCCAGGAAACTCAATTGTCAATAATTGATTCTGGTGAAGGGCGTAGGGTTTTTCAGCAGGGATTGTGAAGGGAACGCG
>ERZ795054.1613-NODE-1613-length-20730-cov-6.293736_pt1 | contig 20730 bp, 19 predicted proteins | sample MGYA00375138_ERZ795054 | MGnify/ENA primary metagenome ERZ795054 (study PRJEB30183, sample SAMN05720215) | anaerobic digester metagenome | isolation source: active sludge of municipal wastewater-treating anaerobic digesters | place: USA | collected 2014-12-23 ... | reverse complement strand
GGCTTTCTTTTTCACACTCAGGTTTTTCGCAGTTTCACGGCGGCCGCGGTGGGGCGTAGGGGCCCCGCGGCCGCCCCGGCAGCCCTCAAGCTGGTCAAGGGCAGGGGCGCGGGCCTGGACAGTGGTGGCCGGCCCGTCAACGAGCCACCGAAGTTTCATCGCGGCGCCCCGGATGCCCCGGACTGGTTGAGTGCCGCGGCCCGCGAGGAGTGGGATCGCATCGTTCCCGGCCTTGACGACCTGGAGCTGCTGAAGGCCGAGGATTTCGCGGCGCTGGTCGAGCATTGCGAGACGTGGGCGACTTACCTTGCCGCGCTGGAGGTTGTTCGCGCGGACGGGATCGTGTTGACGAACCCGGAGAACGGGCGCAGGTACAAGAATCCGGCGCTGTCGGCGGCGGAGGCTGCCGCTCAGCAGCTTCGTGCGTCGTGCCGCGAGTTCGGGTTGACTCCGTCGTCGGAGCAGAACCTCGGCAAGCCGATGAGGGGCAGCGGTGACGGCGCGGAAGTCGACCCGTTCGGCGCGTCCGCGTCGTAGCGTCCGCTGGGCGAGGGCCGACGCTGAGGCGCTGAAGCTTTCGCCTGAGGTCGCCTGGTATTTAGAGTCACGCGGGTATCCCCCGCCGACGTGTCCGCCGCTGATCAAGACTCCTGAGCCGTCGGTGGTTCGGGGGGCGGTGTTCGATCCTGATCGGGTGGATCGGGTGGTGGCTGCGTTTCGCCGGCTGCGACACACCAAGGGCCGCTTCGCCGGTCAGGTTTTCGATCCGGACTGCTGGCAGGTCGCCTACTACCTGGCACCGGTGTTCGGATGGGTGGCCAAGTCGAAGGACACCGGCGATTATGCGCGGATCGTCACGACGGCGTGGATCGAGCTGCCCAGGAAGAACGGGAAGACCACGCTTGCGTCGGGGACGGGGATCTATCTGACCGGCGCCGATGGCGAGCCTGGGGCGCAGGTGGTGTGCGCGGCGACGAATAAGGATCAGGCGCGGTTCGCGTTCGACCCGATGAAGCAGATTGTTCGCGGATCCCCGGATCTGGCGAAGCACTTCGACCCGTTCCAGTCGAAGATCATTCACAAGGCGTCGGGTTCGGTGTTCGAGCCGGTGGCCAATGTTGGCGACGCCCAGCATGGTCGTGATCTGCACGGCGGGATCGTCGACGAGGTGCACCTGCACAAGTCCAACGACCTGATCGAGGCGATCGAGACGGGCACGGGTTCGCGTGTACAGCCGCTGATCCTGTTCATCACCACTGCTGACGCCGGTAGGCGGCACACGCCGTACGACGAGAAGCGCAGCAGGATCGAGAAGTTGGCGCGCGGGGCGCTGAAGGATCCGACGACGTACGGCGTGGTGTTCGCGGCGAGCGCTGATGATGATCCGTTCGTCGAGGCGACATGGAAGAAGGCGAATCCCGGGTATGGGATTTCTCCGACGAAGCGGTTCATGGCGTCGGCGGCGGCCAAAGCGAAGGATTCGCCGGCGGAGTTGGCGAGTTTCCAGCGCCTGCACCTGGGGCTGCGGACCAAGCAGCAATTCCGGTACGTCGACCTGGGCGCGTGGGACGGCAACGCCAGCATCGTGGACGCCTCGCGGCTGAAGGGCCGGGAGTGCTTCGGCGGCCTGGACCTGGGGAGCACGAGCGACCTGACGGCGTTGTGCTGGGTGTTCCCCGAGGGGGATGCGTTCGATGTGCTGCTGCGTTGCTGGTCCCCTGAGGATTCGATCGCAGCACTCGATGAGCGGACAGCGCGCGCGGCGTCGAACTGGGTTGCGCAGGGATGGTTGACCACAACCCCGGGGAACGTGACCGACTACGACTTCATCGAGGCGCAGATCGGCCGGGATCGGGACGAGTTTCTGGTGCAGGAGATCGCCTACGACCGATGGAATGCCCAGCAGCTGGTGAACAACCTGGTGTCGGCGGGCGCCCCGATGGTGACGATGGGTCAGGGGTTCGCGTCAATGTCGGCGCCGACGAAGGACTTCCAGCGCCTGGTGCTCACCGGCAGCCCGAAGCATCCGATCATCCGTCACGGCGGCAATCCGTTGTTGCGGTGGATGGTGGACAACCTCGCGGTGGTAATGGACCCGGCGGGGAACGTGAAGCCGGACAAGGCGAACGCCGGGGACAAGATCGACGGTGTGGTCGCCCTGATCATGGCGTTGGCCCGCGCACTGTCGGCGCGCGAGGCCGTTGGTGTGAGCGCCTACGAGGACGAAGGGCTGATGATCGTATGACGCGGAGAGCTTCTCGCTGATGGGGCTTCGACGGCACCCCGGCCTGAACCGCAAGGTGCTGGTCTCGCTGTATTCCGGGTCGGCGGTGTCCGGTGTACTGACGTCGTCGACGTCGGCATACCTGATCCTTCGGGGCTGCGTGGTGCATGAGGCCGGCGTTGAGCCGGTGAGCGCTGACGGCGAGGTCGTGGTGGAACGGGCGAACGTCGACTACGTGCAGATCGTCGGCGGCCCTTAGATGGGGTTCGTGCAGTCAGCTGGGGCGGTGCAGAGCCTGTCCCGGCCGAGCATCCCTGTCGCGCGGCGGATCGACCTGTCGCCGTGGGTGGCGATGGACTATTTCGAGATCTGGCGCAGGCAGCCGTCGGTGCGCCGCACGGTGTCATTCCTGGGCCGCAACATCGCTCAGTTGGGCCTGCACCTGTTCGAGCGCAAGGGTGACACCGATCGGCAGCGACTGACTGATCACCCGCTAGCTGTGCTCCTTTCCAGGCCGAACAACTTCACCACGCGGTACCGGTTCTTCAATTCGCTGGTCTGCGATTTCGCGATCTACGACTGCGCGTACTGGTGGAAGGTCAGGGGCGGTGACGGCGGTCCTCAGCTGTTGCACCTGCCGGCCCCTCTGGTGACCCCGAAGGGGGACAACTGGCTTACCCCCGAGGCGTTCGAGGTGGTGGGCACGAAGGGCAAGAGGCTCATTCCTGCGGCAGAAGTGCTGTATTTCCGCGGCTACGGTGGCGCTGCCGATGCGGGGGTGTCCCCGTTGGAGTCGCTGCGGCAGGTGTTGCGCGAGGACTGGACCGCCTCAGAGATGCGCGACCAGGTGATGCGCAACGGCGCTCGGCATTCTGGGTATCTCACTCGGCCGAATGATGCGCCGAAGTGGTCCGACGGCGCGCGCGAGCGTTTCAAGCTGGAGTGGCAGACCCGCTACGCGGGCTCAGCAGCGGCCGACGCCGGCGGCACGCCGCTACTCGAGGACGGGATGACGTTCACCGCGGCATCCCAGACCGCCAAGGAACTGCAGTACATCGAGGGCCGAAAGCTCACCGACGAAGAAGTGGCCCGCTCGTACTTCATCCCGCCGCCGATGATCGGGATCCTGGATCATGCGACGTTCTCGAACATCACCGAGCAGCACAAGATGCTCTACCAGGACACCCTCGGCCCGTGGCTGTCGATGATCCAGGACGAGGTTGCGCTGCAACTGATCCCGGACTTCGAGCCGGTACACCCGGACCGGTTCTACGTCGAGTTCAACATCCGCGAGAAGCTGACCGGCTCATTCGAGGAGCGCGCCGGTGTGATGCAGCAAGCGATCGGTGGGCCGTGGTTGACGATCAACGAGGGCCGCGCGATGGACAACCGGCCGCCGATAGACGGCGGGGATGAGTTGATCCGGCCGTTGAACGTCACGCAGAACGGCGACCAGAACCCCATCCCGGCCGAGGAACAGCCTGCGGCCGGGATGACCCCAACCGGCGGCGGCAAGCCCGACCCGGAAGACGATGCCGAGCAGGAGGATTGATGCTCACCAAGAACCACGCGATCGAATTGGTCCAGTTCAAGGCCGGGCCCGACGACGGCCTGGAGGAGGGGCAGTTCACCGCCTACGCATCGGTGTTCGGCAACAAGGACTCTTACGGCGACGTCGTCCTGCCGGGTGCGTTCGCGAAGGACCTTGCGCGGTGGGAGAAGTCGGGCAACCCGATCCCACTGCTGTTCGGCCACAACATGAGTGACCCCGACTACAACATCGGGCATGTCGTCAAGGCCGAGGAGGATTCCGTCGGCCTGAAAATCGTCGGGCAACTCGACATGGAGAACCCGAAGGCCCGGCAGGTCTACCGGATGCTCAAGGGCAGGCGCATCAATCAGATGAGCTTCGCCTACGACGAGATCGAGTCCGGGCCCGCGACCCGCGACGGCGACGACGTCTGGGAGCTGCGGGAACTGAAGCTCTACGAGGTGTCGGTGGTGACGCTCGGCGCGAACAGCGAAACCGAGATCCTCGCCGTGAAGTCGATCCCGACCGCCGTGCAGCGCGCGCTGCACGACATCAAGGCTGGCCGCGTGCTTTCGGCCAAGAACGAGGGCGAACTACGCGGGGCGCACGAGGCCATCGGCCGCGTCCTGTCCGCCCTCGAAAGCACATCCGACGAGGAGAAGGCCAGCGACAGCGGACCGTCTCGCCAAGCGCCGGCCGGGGATGCCCAGCCGGGTCAGCCACGCGAGGCCATCGGCAAGTCGTCCGTCAACCCCTTGGCGTTGCTGAACGCGATCGCCGCATCACTTGATGTCGAGTTCGTCTAACCATCCAACAACTCCGAAGGAGACGCGCACATGAGCGCACGATTGGCCGCCCTCAAGGAACGGGCGAATCACGAAAGCAAGACCGCCCGCGAGGTCGCGGAGAAGGCTCACAGCGAGGGCCGCGAGATGACCGCCGACGAGGCCGCCGACTACAAGAAGTCGATGGACGCCCTCATTGACATCCTGGCGGCAGTCAAGTCCGTCAAGGCCGATGAGGCCGTGCTGGACCAGGCCAAGGCGTTCGGCGACGAAGTCGGCGGGCTGCCCGCCGAGCAGGACCTGAAGGCCCGGGTCAAGAGCCTCGGGGTGACAGTGGTCGAGTCGCCGGAGTTCAAGGCGATGCTCAAGCCGTTCCAGCGTCCCGACGGCGGGATCTCGATCCCCAAGGGCACCCACATCAACTCCGACCCGATCAAGGTCAAGTCGCTGTTCACCGGCGCATCCTCGACCTCGGGTGGCGCGTTCGTCGTCAACGAACGTACCGACATCGTCGAGATGCTGGGTCGCAAGCCCCTGACAATCCGGTCGCTGTGCTCGAATCGGCGCACCAGCTCCGACACTGTCGAGTACGTGGCCCAGACCAGTCACACCAACGCCGCGGCCGTGGTCGCTGAGGCCACCAGTTCCGCAGCCCCGACCGCACCGGAGGGTGCCTCCGGCGGGGCTTTGGTCCAGGCCGCCGGCGGCGGCTACAAGCCCGAAGGGGCGTGGGCGTTCGAGGTACGCACCGCGGTGGTTAAGACCATCGCCGAGTGGGTTCCGGCCACCAAGCGGGCACTGGCCGACGTGTCGCAGCTCGAAGGGCTCATCAACGACGAGCTGCGCCTGGACATCGAGGAGGCCGAAGAGGGTCAGATCCTCAACGGCAACGGCTCCGGCGAGAACTTCACCGGCATCAACTCGACCAGCAGCGTGCAGACCCAGGCGTGGTCGACCGACCTGTTCGAGACCGTCCGCAAGGCCATCACCAAGGCCCGCACGGTGGGCCGCGTCAATCCGAACGCGATCGTGCTGAACCCGGCCGACGCGGAGAAGATCGACCTGGCCAAGGATGGCGAGAACCGCTACTACTACGGGGGCCCCCAGGCGATCGTGGGCCGCACCCTGTGGGGCGTTCCGGTGGTCGAGTCCGAGTCGCAGGGCGCCGGCACCGGCCTGTTGGGCGACTTCTCCAAGGCGGTGATCTGGGACCGCGAGGAGACCACGGTCACCATGACTGACTCTCACGAGGACTACTTCGTGCGGAACATGGTCGCGGTCCTGGCCGAGGAGCGCCTGGCGTTCGCGGTGACGCGGCCGACGGCGTTCGTGAAGGTCGCCACCACCAGCGGATAAGCACGGTGGCGTTGATCGGTGTGACGGGCGGCGACGATGCGTGGCCGCCCGCCACCACACCCCAGGAGGGACCAGCTGTGAAGAACTACGACTTGGTGATCAACGGCGTCGAGACGACGCTTCAGCTGTCCGATGCCGACGCCCGGGCGCGCGGCCTAACCCCGGCCGCAGAAGAGGTGCCGACCAAGCAGGCTCCCGCACCGGCGAACAAGGCCCGCAAGCCTGCCACCAAGCGCGCGGAGGCCGCCGCGGCGGCGTTCCGCAAGGGCACCGACTAGATGACCCTTGACGTCCTGGCGGTCGAGGCCTTCACCGAGGGCCGACTCAACCGCGACGACGCCGAGACGCAGCGCCAGCTCGACGCCGCGCTCGCAGCCGCCCGCGGCTACTGCGGCTGGCACGTCACCCCGGTTGTTACTGGGGCGCAGGTGACCGTGGACGGCACTGGCGGGGCGCTGCTGGCGTTGCCCACCCTGGCATTGTCGGCGGTCACCGCGGTGGTCGAGGACGGTGTCGAGTTGGATGTCGACACCCTGGAGTGGTCCCTGCGCGGACTGGTGCGCAAGCCCTACGGCCAGCTGTGGACCACCCGCTTCTCCGGTGTCACGGCGACGATCACCCACGGGTACGCCTCAGTGCCGGACTTCGAGTCGGCGGTGCTGTCGGCCATCGAGCGGGGTACGTTCGCCGCCGGCGGGGGCGAGACCCCTCGGGTGATCGGGCCGTTCCAGTACGGCTCGGCCACTTCTGCCGGAGCGCTGTTCACAGATCCCGAGCGGGCCGTGCTCGACCGCTACGCACTGGAACGGATGCCGTGACCGAGACGGTCACCGTCACCCCGGCCGCCGGCATCGACTCCGACGGCAACCCCGCCAACTCCGGAGATCCGGTCGTTCTGACGCCACTGGAGGTGGCGCCCGGGAACCTGCTCGTTCGTCACGGCGTCGGCGGCGACCTGACCGGTGTGGAGTTCACCGTCTACCTGCCGTTGCGGGTCCGCTTCGAAGGGGCGTGGACCTCCACCGACGACCTGGTTCGCACCGGTGACGACATCTTGGTCCGCGGAAAGCAGTGCACCGCCTTGGTGTCGGTGTGGCGCACCCAGCACGGCGGCCGCGGTGGTGTCGCGGTGCTCGCGCGTTCCGCCACAGGCAAGGCCGCCTGATGGCGGGCAAGGTGCGCCTGAACAAGAAAGCCATCGGGCGCATCCTCAAGACTGTCGACGGCGGGAAACGCGCTGTCGCGCAGAAGATCCTGGCCAACATCGACGATCCCGACGCCCGCATCGAGGTTTACACCACCGATCGTGAGGTGGTGGGCATCATGGTGCCCGCCGACAGCCAAGCCCGTGACGGTGTGGCCACCAGGGCGGCCAGCGCAGTCGGAATCAGCCCGGGGAAGCCGTAAGTGCCGCAGCCTGATCCGGCGGCCGCTATCAAGGCCGCGATCGAGCAGGTGTGGGACACCGACCACGCCGAGTGGGCGGTCACCCTGCACGTAGACGACGACTATCGCCCCGTGGCTGGTTCGCCGGTGCTGCTGGTCGCCGACGATGGCGGCACCACGGTGCACGGCGGGGCGTGGCTGGTCCGCAAGGACATGCTGCGCATCGTCATCCGGTTGACCGTGTTCGCCGCTGGGCGCGGCGAGGCCCGCGAGGTCCTCGACGCCGCCGTCGACGACCTGGTCGCGAACCGGCCCGCGGGTATCCGCATTGAGAACGTCCCCGCCGCGCTGGAGACGCGCGACCGGGAGACTGGCGCCTTCCTGGCGTCGATCACGATGCCGGTCATCGTGAGACCCCTCTAACCGCAACAACTCTCACAGAGGAGACCCTCATGGCTGGTGACGCCAGCAATATCCGTTCCTGGGAGACCGGCGACGTGTACATCTTCGACCCGGACGTGACGTTCGTCGGGGCGACGCACATCCCGGGCGACATCGACGACGCCCTGCACGCCGCGTGGCTGCCCGCCGGGCTGATGCTGGGCACCCCCGGTGTCAGCATGGCCCGTCAGGTCGAACGCACCGACGTCAATTCCTGGCAGCAGGGCCGCGTCAAGGAGAAGGTCAAGAACCCCAAGACCGACATCACCTTCACCCTGCTCGAGGACAACGACGTGACCGCCGATCTGGTCGACGCGACGAAGGTCCCCGGCGTCAAGCGGCGTTACGTCGCCTGCGTGTTCGTCGACGAGGACGGCTACGTCAAGCGGTTTATCTCCAAGGCGAAGGTCGGCCTGTTCGTGTCGAACGACAACCACCAGCAGGACATCGAGGGCCGCGAGGTTACCGGGTCGCTGGAGCCGGTGGCCGGCGAGTACTGGACCCTGCAAGAGGGTGTGCCCGCCTGATGGCCCGCAAGCTGACGCTCATCGAGTTCGCCAAGGCGACCGCGACCCGCTCAGTCGGGTCGCGGTTGCTGGTGGATGACATGTCGGCGGTGTCGCTGGTCGACAAGAAGAAGGTCGCCATCCGAGTCGACGAGGGTGCCGCCGAGGTGGCTGCTGCCGAGTCGGAGCCGCGCAAGCCCCGCCGTGCCAAGGCCGACGAGCCCGACCAGGCCGCGGCCGAGCCCGACGGCGAGTAGCCCCGTCCGCGCGGAGGCACTCGGGGAGGGTGCCGTCACCGCGGCCTTTGCAGGCCGCGACTGGCGGGTCCCCCTCGACGTCGACGCCTGGCCGCTGGACGCGATCCGGGCCAGCGTCGGCGTGCGGGATGACGGGTCGATCGCCGTCGACCACGTCGCGGTCATCTCCGCGTGCGAGGTGCTACTCGGGGAGCAGTTCGAGGCGTTCTGCGACGCGGCCACCACCCGCGCCCAGCTGATCCCCGCCTCCCACGCGTTCGCCGAGGCTGTCGGGATCGGCCGCAGCCGGGACACTCACGGCGACCAGTGGGACAAGGCGTTCGGGGCGATACCTCGGCTGTTGGCCCTACTGGAGGCGTGGCCGACGGCCGTCGAGTCCGACCTGGCCCGCTTCTGGAACCTCGACTACCGCGACCGGTGGCGTTTCGACGGCGACGGCCGACGCCGGTTGACCCTGCGGCAGATCCACGCACGCCTGAGTCATCTGCCCGCCGACTCGGCGTGCGCGGTGGCATGGGGGCGGCGCAGCCCCACCGAACTGCTGCTGATGGACATCTACGAGCCGCTGGCCGGTCGCGTCCATCCGTCGCGGCCGCTGACCGCCGCTCAGATCGCCGAGCGCAACGCCGAGGACGCGGCGCGCAAGAAGGCGATGGCCGACTACGAGGCCCGCCGGGTGGCGCGCGGGGACCGCCTGCCCGACCGGCTGCGCACCGCACGAGAGAACGCACGACGAACGAGAGGGAACTGATGGCCAAGAAGTCCAGCACCGACACCGCACCGGAGCCGAATCCTCTGGCGTCGCTGGAGTTCAACGGCCATACCTTCACGTTCGCCCGGGACCAGGAGGACTGGCCCACCCGCGCGATCATCGCCGCGTCCCGCCGCCAGTACGACGCGGTTGTCGAGCACGTCCTCGGCCCGGGACAGTGGGAGTCGCTGATGTCTATCGCCGCTCCCACCTACCGCCAGTTCATGGAGTTCCTCACGGTGTTCGCCGACACGGTCGAGCGCGAGTGCGGCTAGTGCCCGTGCCACAGCCGGAGGGGGTGAATTAGTTTGTCCGACAACGACATCGCCTACTACACGCTCCCTGTGATCCTCTCCTTCGAGGGGGTCGAGAAGCAGATCAGTGCAAAGCTCGGCAAGGCATTCGGCGATGTCGGGAAGAAGTCAAGCAAGGCGCTGGCCGATGCCACCGAGGACGACCTCAAGCGCGCCTCCGACTCCTACGACAAGCTCCGCAACAAAGCCCTCGACGCCCTAGGCAAGGTGCGCGTCGAGGAGGAGAAGCTCGCCAAGGCCCGCACCGCCGGCAAGTCCGATCAGATCGCGGCCGCCGAGGAGCGCCTCGCCAAAGCCCGCCGTGACGCCGCGACCGTCAACCGCGATGCGTTGCGTTCCTACAGTGACCTGGAATCCATCCAGGGGCGACTATCTGGCAAGACTTCCGGGCTGGGGATGGAGTTCGGCAAGCTCGGCGATCTGGCCGGCAAGGCCGGCACCGCGCTCGCCGGCGCGGGCGTAGTGGCAGCGGGTGCAGCCACCGTGGGCATCGCGGCCCTGGCCGCCGGTGTGATCGCCGCGGGCCGTGAGTTGTACAACCTCGGGCAGCAGTGGGACGACGTCACTGACGCTCTATCGGTCAAGACCGCCAAGATCGGGCCCGACCTCGACAAGCTCAAAACCGCCGTCAAGGACCTCGCGCCCGCCACCGCATCGTCCATCGGCGACATCGGCAGCGCAGTTGGCGCGGTGTCGCAGGCATTGCGGCTGTCGGGCTCCGACCTGACGAAGGTGTCCAAGACGATCCTCGACCTGAACCGGATCACCGGCGAGGACCTCAACATCCGTGACCTGGGCAAGGTGTTCCGCGGGTTCGGGGTCGACGCCAAGAACCAAGTCGCCACCCTGGACTCCCTGTACCGCGCCTCCGCAGCGACCGGGATGAGCGTCAATGATCTCGTCTCGGCGATCGGCAGCAACGGACCTGCCCTGCGGACGATGGGCATGGGCGTCAGTGAGGGCGCCGCCCTGATGGCGGTGTTCAACGAGGCCGGCCTGGATGGCGAGAAGGCCCTCGCTGCATTGGGCCTGGCCGCGAAGAACCTCGCCAAGGACGGCAAGGCACCGGCCGAAGGGCTGCGCGACACCCTCACTCAGGTGCAGGGGCTACTGGCAGCCGGTCGCGAGGCCGACGCGATCAATGTGGCCACCAAGATCTTCGGCAAGGGCTACGGGCCGGTACTCGACGCGATCCGGTCTGGGGCGTTGGACGCCCAGTCACTTAACGACGCTCTTGCGCAGGGCGGTGTGACGATCGACGAGGTGGCCCAGTCGACCGCGGACTGGTCGGAGCGCTGGCAGCAGCTGAAGAACACGCTGAGCGTCGCACTGGAGCCGATCGCCTCGGGCGTGTTCAACCTGATCAACGCGCGCCTGGAAGGTCTGGCCGACTGGGTGACACAGAACCAGTCGAAGGTGATCGGATTCTTCGGGGCTGTTGCCGATTGGGCGTTCGCCGCCGCCGAGGCGATCGTGAAGTTCGTAGCCGATTCGCTGCGCGGCCTGGGCGAACTCATCTCCAACGTGTCGGGGGCGCTGGGGCCGATCTTCGACGCGATGGCCACCATCGGCGGTGTCGCGAAGTTCATTCCCGGCTTCCAGAACGTCGGTGACGCGATGGAGAAGATCGGCAAGGCCGGCCAGACTATCGACGACGCGTTCGCCGGAATGCCGGGCAGCCTGAACAAGGCGGCCGACGCCTTGGAGGGCAAGGTGCTGCCCGGCATCCGCAAGGGCCGCACCTACGCGGAGCTGTTCATCGAGCGCACCAAGCAGGCCACCAGGTTCACCGAGGTGCTCGGGGACACGGTCGCCACCCTCAACGACAACGGCGACATCGTCCTGTCCGACAACAGCCCTGAGGTGCAGCAGCGACTCGCCGATCTGGGGATCGCGGTCAAGGAGATGCCCGACGGCACGCTCACCGTCAGCGCCGACACCGCCGAGGCGACGACGATCCTCGACTCCTACCGGGACCAGCAGGAGGGAACTCCGATTGAGGTTCCGCTCAGCCCGGATACCGGACTGGCGGACAAGGCCATCGCGGACTGGAAGGCGAAGCTGGAGGCCGGGAACCCGGTCAACATCCCGGTCACCGGCGGGCTGGTCGGCGTTCCGGTCCCCGGGTCTGGCCCGGTCGGTAACGGTCCGCTCGGCGTCCCGGGGGCGCACAAGTTCGCCGGCAGTAGCCGCACCGGTTCCGAAAAGGGACTGACTGGCAACAGCATCGCCGTCAAGCGCGGCGTGGAAGCGAACTTCCCTGCCATTCAGACCATTGGTGGATACCGCCCCCCGGACGTGACCTCTTTCGGCACGTTCACCGAGCACTCCTCGGGGGAGGCCGTCGACGTGATGGTCCCCAACTGGTCGAGCCCGCGGGGCAAGGCATACGGAGATCAGATCGCCCAGTGGGCGCTATCCAACGCCGACAGCCTTGGCACCGAGTGGGTCATCTGGCAGCAGAAGACGTTCTACCCCGATGGTCGGGTGTCGAACATGGGTGACCGGGGAAACCCCACCCAGAACCACTACGACCACGTGCATATCAAGACCGGCACCAAGAACGCGCCCGCCGTGTCGGCGATGCGCCGCTTCGGGCCCGGGGGCGGTGCACCGAAGACGCCCAGTGGGGCCGGCGGGCTCGCCGGAGCCACGGATACCGCTGGGGCGTTGTCTCCGCTGAATGTGCCGGAGCCGAACTACGGCGGAATGCCCGCTGCCATCGACACCTCCGGCCTGTATACGACCGCGGCCGGTAGTCCGGAACCCGTCAACGCCTACGGCGCCGGCACGCCCGTCACCAACGAATACGGGGAGCCCGGCTACTACAGCCCCGACCCCAAGCGGGTTCGTGACTCCCAGCAGCGCGTCGATGACGCCCAGGAGAGTATCCGGCAGGCCGATGCCGCCGCCGCGCAGGCCCGCGCCCGTCTGGCGGAGCTTCCCTACGACTCGAATGAGTCCGCGAAACTCTCAGCACAGGAGGGGGTTCGCTCCGCGGAGGCGCGTGCTGCCAAGGCGCGCCGGGAGGCGGCTGACGCGGCCGCGGATCTCGCCGAGACCCGCAAGGGCGAGTTCACCGCCGCCAAGCAGGGCGGCAAGAGCGGTGGCGGCAGCGCCAGCCGAGGCGGCGGTCAGGGCGGCGGGGGCGGGCTCGGCGGTGTCGGCTCCATCTTCGGCAGCTTCCTGAAGGACACGTTCGGGATCGGGGACTGGCTGCCGGCGCTGGATAACTTGTGGCCGCTGCAGGCCGCCGACACCCTCATGTCGGCGTTCATGCCGCTGGGCGTGGCCGCCGCTAACGGCGAGCTGGGCATCCAGACCCCCGGCTGGTATCCGGGCATGAGCGAGGAGGAGTTCACCGCGCTCAAGGGCGGTCAGACCTCCACCGCACCGTTCGGGATTCCCGACATCGCCGCCCCGCCCATGCCGGCCAGCGGCCAGCACGCCGGCGGCGGCGCACCGCCGGGCCCGGCGCCGGTGATCAACGTCGACCAGTCACAGAACTTCAACAACAGCCCGCTGGGTTGGGACCCCGGCCGGGTCAACAAGGAGCGCGACCGCAACATCCAGCGCGCCCCCCGCCTGCCTGTCGGGATGGGGAGCAGCTGATGGGCGACTGGGCCGATGTGCCCGCCTACCTGCGGGCTCCGGGCATGAGCAACAAGTGGATCGGCAACGACACCAGCCCTGAGGTGTGGCACATCTCCGGGTTCAACGAGGGCGCGGAGGGTGCGTTCATCTCCGGACCGATCAAGGGCCTGGTGCACCGTCCGTTCAAGTCGATCTGGCACTCCCCGGCATACGGCGCACCCCGCTTCGAGCGCACCGTCGACGAACGCAAGGAGATCTCGACCCGCATCGCCCTGTGCAGCGACAGCGAGTACGGCTGGCAGGACGTGGAGACCAAGTGGTGGAACGGCATGGACGGGGAGAACCCCGGCTTCTGGGCGACGTTCACCCGCCGCACCGGTGAGCTGTGGATCCCGATGCAGCTCGCCGACGCGGTCGCCACCGAACTCACCGAGGACCCCGGTTACGAGAACTACGTGCAGGAGTGGGACATCCTGCTGGCCGCCGACGGGGAGCCCCGCTGGCGGATGCCCGACCTGCAGCCACCCGACTGGGTGAACGACTGGTCGGCCACGACATCGGTGAAGCGCGACGATGGTCTGCTCGCCCCGGAGATCACTGTCGGGGTGGGCAAGTTCAAGGTCGCCAACCGCGGCACCGCCGCCAGCTGGCCGGTGGTCACCCTGTCGGCACCGACGAGCGGCAAACAGCCGGCGCGCTGGTGGATCTCCGACGGGGCGAGCAAGCGGATGGTGCGCGTCCCGCCGTTGTCGCGCGGTGAGCACGTCATCATCGACACCAACCCTGCCAACCGCATCGCGATCTCGGCCATCGACCCCGTCGACGACTGGACCCGCCAGCTGGTCCGCAACTCCGAGCTGCTCAGCTGGCTGTTCGGCCAGTATGGCGAGGCCGGTGTCAGTGTGCTGGAACGCTTCCACGGCCAGGGCTTCACCGAGCCCATCGCCCCGGGCACGGTTGCGGCGATCACCGTCTACTGCGACACCGAAAACATGCGGGCCAGTGTGCGGTTGCCGCAGCGCTACGAGCGGGCCGTGTCCTGATGCTGACGGCCACCGAGTTCCGCGAGGTCGAGCAGCAACTCCTCGACCGCCGCCACGCCTACCAGTCCCGCCGGATTCCCAAGCCGCTGATCCGGCTGTGGGACAAGGAACACGAGCTGATCGCCCGGGTGGAGTTGCCCGAGTCGTGGGACTGCGAGGAGATTGCCCACGACAACGGGCGCGCGGTGATCGAGATCGTCGGCAAGGACAACGACTGGCTGCGCGAGATCGTGTGCTTCCAAACCCGGCCCGCCGAGGATCTGCACATCACGATCGACCCGGACCCGGCCCGGCCACACGACTGGCGCAACCGGTGGGGCGGCAAGGTTGAGACGATCGTCGACGAGGAAGCCCCGAACAAGCCGGCGACGACCACCCTGAACTGCGTCAGCAACCGAATCCACCTGCAGCACATCATGCTTGCTGCTGCGCCTGTGCTGCCTCACGCCGTGCAGATACCGAAGATGTTCCTCTGGGGTGGCCCGTGCGTGACTGCCTGTGCCACCGCGGTGTGGATCAACCTGTTCCGCATCTACACGCTCAACGGGTTCTGGCCGTTGCCGCGCAACGTGTTCGACCCGCTGTCGTGGCTGAACAACGTCGATCCGACGAACTGGCCCATCCAGGTGATGCCGGTCAACCCGCTGCTCGACCAGTCACGGTGGTGCACCTTCGGGTCCCGGTGGAAAGACGCCCAGACCGTACTCACGCCGGTGATGAAGGACTGCGGTGTGATCTGCCACGCCTACACCTGGTTGCCCGGCGACCCCGCCCCCTACAGCCACGTGTTCGGCAAGGACATCGGGGAGCTGCTCAAGCCCAAACGGGCCTGCGTGATTCTGAGTTTCGAGGATCAGTCCGGGGTTACTGGGCCGACGGGCACCGCCGCCGATGGGCTGGTGAACCTGTTCGCGGTCACCCTCGACGACCTGTTCACCGAGACGCTGCTGGCGGTCGACGCCGACGGGGACGGGGAGACCGACCCGTTCATCCGCAAGATGCTCGGCGTCGCACCGAAGCGGCCGCCGTTCGTCTACCGGGACACCGGCTACGGCGGGGTTGCCAAGCGCACCATGGTGATTCACAAGGCGCGTGCCATCACCATTGTCGTCGGGGGACGCTCGCCCGGCTGGGTGAACCAGGCCATAGCATTTGGGATCCGATATGGCCTCTCCCAACTGGCGCAGGTGATCCAGTACTACGGCGGCACCTACGTCGGGGCCTATCAGCAGTTCGGCTCCGAAGGTCTCGACAATCTGTACCAGGGCCAGCTGGATGACACTCTGCTCGCGTTCATGCCGTTCGTGGATCCGCGCCGCTCGGCGGCCGTCGGATCGTATGCCCGCAACGAGCACTTCGAGTCTCCGGGCGGGTCGGCGTTCACTCTGTCCAGCGTGCAGAACGCCCGCCAGGGATGGTGGGCCACAAGGCCGTACACGTCGTTCAAGTTCGATATCGACGACAGTCTCTACCGACTGGGGGAGGACATCGGACTCGGGTCGCGGGTGTCGGCCGAGCGCCGCGGTGTCATCTACACCGACCAGATCATGGCCATCAAGCGCAAGGGCGACCGCGAGAGCAGCAACCGGCCGGTGATTAGCTTCGGCGACGACAGTCGCGAGGAGGACCCCGTCGCCCAGGGTTTCGCCGCGATCTCCAACGTGGCCAACTTTGCCGCCATGATCGCCGGGTCGGGGGACATGTTTTAGATGGCCGACCCGCGCAAGAAGAACCCGCTGGTATTGCCGAACTACCCGTACCTGGGGAAGTTCACCCCCGCGCAGACCGAAGAGGCGTTGGCGCGCAAGGACAAGCTGGTCGAGATCATGCTCGACCCCGTCGGCCCCGACGGCACGCTGATCAACATCCCGATGGACATGCTGCACATCCTCGGATTCCACATGGCGCTGGCCGGCGCCGACGTGCACACCGATCACCGCCAGCTGATCGAGTTCCGCACCCGCAGAGACGAATCCGGCATGTTCGAGATGTCGGAGTGGCGTGCCCGCGGCGAGTTCGGCGACACCGACACCGCAGCCACGTCCGACGCCGACGGTGAGGCGAACGCAGTGGCCGCGCAGATGCGCTCCCAGCTCACCCCCGAGGTGCGGGCCGCCCTGGCGGCGATCCTCGCCGAGGAGTACGCCGCCGCCACCGAGGCCGCTGAACCTACCCGCCGTGAGCGCGCCGAGAACGTGCTCATCGAGTCACGTGAACTACCCAAGGGAGACTGATGACCGTTCCGGCTGAGCCGATCCTCATCGGCGGGAAAAGTGTCTATCTGAAGTTCTTCGCGATGCCGCGCCAGCAGGGCGACCCGCGCCGCATAGAGGGCACCCTCACCCTGGTCGGCTCCGAGGGTGTGCTCACCCTCGACGCCCTCGTCGGGCCGCAGGGCGAGCCGGGGCAGCCCTCGCCGATCATCCGGCCCGAGTGGGGATCCCCGGTGTCCGAGGTCGGCGACCTTCCCTCACTGCTGACACTGGACGAATCCGACGACGCCCGCGCCTGGTACATCGACGGCGAATGGCACGTCTACTCCCACGCCGCCAACGAGTACGTCGTGGTCCAGGGGTCGATCCCAGGCCCTCCCGGCGTGACCCCCGACATCACTGTGACCGCAGAGATGATCGAGCCCGAGGGTTCGGTGTACGGGCCGATCGACGTGATCGAGTCCGGCACCACCTCATCGCCGAACTTCCACATCAAGATCCCGGCCGTGCCCGGCCCCGAGGGACCTTCGGCGGCGATCGAAACCGCGTCGGACTATGACGACACCACACCGTCGGCCGCCGGGGACTTCCTGGTCAAGCTCGACAACGACAAGTGGGGTCCGGGCAGCCCGACGTTCTTCGTGCCCAAGAAGTACACGATCCCGCACAACAACTTCACCGACCACACCGGCGCCGAGCCGCGGTTCCTGATCGGGTCGCTGAACATCGCCGCGCAGGACTGGGACTGGATTCCCGACGTGCTCGGCCATGTGCGCCTGGCTCGCTCCGGGCTGCTGTCCTCGGCCCAGTGCGAGGTGGAGGTGCGGATCGGGCCGACCGCGACCGCGGGCACCGGGGAAAGCTCCCCGCTGTGCGGGCTCGGCCCTTACGACCCGTCGGTGGCCCTGCTGGACTCGATCACGGTCGCGCACATCATGCCGCACTTCTCCGACACCGGGGACCCGAACCGGTCGCTGAGCCCGGACTCTGCGGCCGGGCGCTGTGGCGCCGGGGTCGGCTACACGGTGTTCGTGTTCGTGCACAAGGTGGGCGGCAGCGGCAGCTGGCAGTTCACCAAGACCGACGCTCAGCTGCGCCTGGATGTCTGCCCGGTGACCGGCTAGCCATGCCCAGAGCGTTCGACCGCGGCATCCCCGATGTCGACAAGAATCCGCTGCGCTCCGGCACCGACTTCAACGACCCCGAGGGGATCATCGGGTCGGGTGCCACCGAGGCCGCAGGCATCCTCGGGCAGGTCTTCCGGGACTTCCTGGGCCTGGATCAGCTCGATGAGGCGTTCGCCGAGTTTGTAGGGCAGTTCGCCGACATCAACTGGGCCAGCCCGGAGGCGGTGCGGACGGTGATCGCCGCGGCCGGGGAACTGCTCGCCGACATCGGCCGGTGGGCGCTGACACTGTTCCAGCACTTCACCCGCCTGGATCTCTCGGAGTACGGCCAGTTCGTCGCGGATCTGTTGGCGCTGCTGGCCTTCGACGTCCTGCAGGGCGCGTGGGAGACGTTCGCCAACGGCTGGACGGCGCTGGACTGGGAAAACCCACTGACCGCTATGCACCCGGGGTGGATGCTGCTGGTCGACTTCGGCTGGGACATCGCCGGGTGGCTCGGGCAGTTGGTCGACAACATCCTGGGAATCAGCCTGCCCGGCTTCCTGGCCCTGGACGCCCTGCGCGGCCACTGGACCGACTTCTTCGACACGTGGGGGGCGATCAGCTGGGCTAGCCCACTGACCGCCATCCACGCCGCGTGGATGGCGCTGGTCGACCTGGCCTGGAATCTGTGGGACTGGTTCCTCACCGTCCTGCGGAACTTGACCGGCATCGAGCTTCCCAGCTTCCTCGATATCGACACCCTCAAGGGTCTGTGGCACGACTTCGAGGACGCGTGGGCGGCGATCAACTGGTTGAGCCTCACCGCGCTCTGGGATGCGCTGCGCGCCCTCGGCAGCCTGCTGCGCGGCCTCACTCATTGGCTGCTCGGGGTGTTCCAGAACCTGACCGGCATCGACCTAGAGGGCATCGCCGCAAGCTTCGGGATCACCGCGCTGGTGGCAGCGCTGACTGCGTGGGCGACCACCCTGGCTGGCATTGACTGGGGTGACCCCATCCCGGGGCTGATGACCGCCATCGGTGCGTTCATCACACTCGCCCAGGACCTCGGTAACTGGTTGCTCGGCGTGATCGAGTCCTGGCTGGGCTGGGGCGTCAGTGTCGTGCACGACATGTTCTCCGACTTCGGGACGTTCGTGCAGCGGGTGATCGAATACTTCTGGGGCGGAACCGCTGTCGCCGGATGGATCCGCACCATCGAGGCGCTCGCCGGCGAGGCGGGAGCGTCGATCGCCGACGCGATCCGTGCGATCTACAACGAGGCCGAGCGCATCATCGGTCTGATCGGCAGCTTCACCGGCCTGTCGCAACTGGTGGACTTCGTTTCAGCCATCCTCGGCCCGGACGGACTGCTGGGGTGGCTGCGTTCCATCCCGCTGATCGGCCCACTGGTGGGCGCCCTCACTGGCATGACGCCCGGCGAAGGTGCGGCCCTGGACTTGTCCCAGCTGGGCGTGTGGGCCAGGGGCCTCCTCGACAAGAAGTCGCCGCTGCCCGCGGAGAACATCTTCGGCCAGATCGGCGAGGCGCTGCTCGGGCTCGTTCCGGTGGCCCACATCAGCGATGCAAGCCCGAACCTGTTGTCGCAGGGCGAGTTCCGCAATGCGGCGACGATCAACGGCGGCAATGGGTGGGAGTGGGATTCCACTGTCGGCGACCCGGATGCTGCGATCCGGAAGGGCTGCGCGAAGCTCACCACAGCAGGGGCGGGCAACCCCCGCTGGCTGTACTCGACCCAGGCGATCCGGGTCGGCGAAGGCGACCGCGTTCGGGTGCTGGCGCGGGTGAAGACGTCCGGCTACGACGGCAACGGGTCGTCGATCGTGCTGTCGGTGATCCCGTATGCCGGGACGACAGCGCAAACCGAGAAGGTCTTCGCCTCGCGCGGGTCATCCACCTCGTGGGTTGACCTGACCGGCACCGCGGGCGATGTCGCCCCGTATGTCGTCCCGGCTGGAGTGACGTCGCTGATCGTCAAGTTCGGCGTGAACGGCAACTCGGGCACCGCCGGATCGAGCGTCTGGTTCGACAAGCTGTCCCTCACCAAGGAGGGCGGGCTGCAGCAGACGCTGGTCGACAAGCTGGTCGCCGCGTGGAACGAGCTGCACCGCGGCTTGACGAACCCGCTGGGATCGCCGACCACGAACAAGACATGGGAAGACCTGTTCGGGGCGGCGTCGGGGTTCCGCGGCCTGTTCAACACCGAGGAGTCCAAAGGGCAAGACCTGCGGCTCAAGATGTTCGGCGACCCTGGCACGGTCGGCACGCAGGCGAACCTCGGGTTTATCCCGAACATCACTCGCGGCAAGTCCACCGACATGCAGACCATCATCAACAACATCTGGCGCGGCCTGCGCGGTGAATCGACCGAGGACTACACCGCCGCCGACGTGTACAACGCCGCTTTCTACACCCAGGAGTCGGTCGCCAAAGCCAAGGCGGCAGTTGCCGACCTGGTCAGCAAGACGGCCAGCGGTGACTTCTCCGGCGTGGCTGTGGCGGTGGACTTCTCGACGCTGTCGAACGCGTCAACCCTGCCGAGTGGATCGTGGGACAACACCAACGCCAGCCTCGGATCGCCCACCGGCACCGGCGCCCTGGGCACATCGGGTGGGCGCGCGAAGTGGATTGCGTCGGCGGCCGATAACCGCCAGACCATCTCGATCCACAAGACCGTCACCAACACCTATTACCAGATGATCTCGGTGGTGTTCGCGACGAACGTGAACAGCAACGGCGCCGCCAGCTACATCTTCGGGCGCTCCAACTCCACCGGCGCCACGGCCGTGTACGCGAAGTTCACCGCGTTCAAAGCCGAGCTGTGGAAGGTCTCCTCGGGCACGCACACTCGCATCGGCGTCAACGAATGGAACGTCTCGGGCGGCGACTTCATCTTCTATCAGGGCGGCACCTACAAACTGCAGTGCGGCGCGGTCGGGGAGGAGGGCCGCTTCAAGGTGTGGCAGGACGGCCGGGTCGTCATCAACGTCTCCGACGGCTCCGCGCCGAAGTCCCACAAGGGCGCAGGAATTGGCGCCGACGCCCGCACCTACACCGCGGGAGGGTCCACCAGGCAGGCATTGCCCGCCGAGGCGGCGGCGTTCACCTTCTACGACAACACCCCGTCGGCGACCCTCGGATCCGGATTCCACATCGGCAGGGCGGGCACCACCCCGGAGGCGTACTCCACCAACACAAGCGG
>ERZ795054.1609-NODE-1609-length-20788-cov-4.831621_pt1 | contig 20788 bp, 18 predicted proteins | sample MGYA00375138_ERZ795054 | MGnify/ENA primary metagenome ERZ795054 (study PRJEB30183, sample SAMN05720215) | anaerobic digester metagenome | isolation source: active sludge of municipal wastewater-treating anaerobic digesters | place: USA | collected 2014-12-23 ... | reverse complement strand
CCATAAGGGTTTTGAAAGATAGTGGACGGGTCTTGTTGGAACATGTTGAAAATGGTGGGACATACGAGTCTGGAACCCATATATCGTAATTTTGACATCACTAATAACGAGTGATAAACTTATTAATAATCTGTATTTTTCACTAAATGAAGAATCCTTTCTCCAAACTTTTTGAGTTAAAACTCGAAAAAAGGCAAATAATAATTATTAGTATTATTATTGCAGCTTTAATAATTATTCCTTTGACGATATATTTTATATTGCGAGGAAAGGATTCATCCACACTTATTAATAACAACGCAGAAAATACATTTCAAGAAGGTTATGCAGATGATTCTGAATCAGCATTAACCACATTAGCTCAACCATATGATACTGAAGATAGCGATCCTACCTATGATCTTTATGCAGAAGTAGGTACTTTTAGTGAGGATGCTACTCACAGTACTGTACAGACAAGTTCTGATTTCGGTTCAGATTCCGAAGAGTGTAGCACTTTTGAAGAGGGAAGTTGTATAGATTTGGGGAGAGAGAAGACTGTTATGCCTAACCATTCCACAGTCAATCTTATTGTCTGGGGATCATATGCTACAGAATGGAGCGATGAAGGTCTTCCAGGTGCAAGGGTAGGTCTTAAGGCCTATGCTGTCTTACCTGATGTATCTATGGCAAGTATATACAGTGATACCAAAGTTCAATTCAATTTCTATGACAAAGAGACAAGGATTGTACAAATGGAAGGAGAAGTATATTACCGTGTAAAGCCTCAGGAAGATGGACATGTATTTACAGTACAGGCAGGGGACAGGTTGATCGAACTTAATGATACAGAGGCATATATCCAAGTTGAAATTGATAACGATGAAATGATGGCAAAATATGAAGAGCGAGGAAAGTTTGAGTTTGATTCTGATTATGTTAACGACCCTTACATTACTCAAGAGGAATATATCCGGAGATCAGAAGAGATAGAAAAGAAGATGGAGGAATATAATAGAGAGTCAGAAGAATATAGTAAGAATATCTATGCTGTTAAAGTTTATACAACATCTGGTAGTGCAAAAATGTATTCCAGATCAGATAGGAATACGGTTTTGTATGAATTGACAGGGGATAATCCATTTACAATATTCAAATATAGGGAGTATGACAGAATGAATGCATATGAAGCAAAACAGGAGGAGATAGATGAATGGAAAGAAATTTTAGCGACAGGTTATGAATCAACAGAGTTTATGGCTAATCTTACTTTTTCTATGTCCAATTATGGTATGGGAAATTTTGCAGAAGTATCCTCAGAAGATCTTGTAAATATGCTTCAGATAAATATTGATGCTATTGAGCCACAAGCTAGAAAGACGACTGCATGGTTTAAGGCTGATATGGAGAATTTCCTTAGTGATTGGAATGAATTTATATCTAAAACTTCATGTAAACCAGGATGGTATCAAGCAACATCAGATAAATGTTGTCCCGATGGGTATAGATGGGATTCTTCTAGGCAATCATGTACAAAGACCACTTATACATATTACTGTGAGGATGGGTATACTCTTGGATCAGATAACATGTGTCATAAATCAGGATCGACGAGTGAGTCTCTTAAACCGACAGTCGGAAATACTCCTGCTTTTAGCTCAGGAGATTGTCCTCCGGCAGGTGATATTGTCATAACTTGGTGTTATCCAGAAGATGGTTCCGGATATGTATTCTGTGGGTATAATATTGTTAATAATAAAGAAAAATATTGTCAAGATACTGTGTTAGGGGGAGTTAAAATGGTTTGTGGAAATGTGGGAGATGGAGAAATCCCCAAGAAATGCCTGCCTACAGGATTTAGTAACTGGGTAAATCCATAGTTTTATCCTTTTATTCAAAAAAGAGAGATTTCTTGTATTGTGTAAGGCATCTACCTTCGAACCGTGGGGTACTAAAAAGTGGTCCGGAAATGAATATTTTCATCCACCAGAATGTGAAATTGAAATGCTTAAAATTAAGGGCGATTTTATGAAGCAACCAAGGGATTCCTATGTATAGTGGACAGGTCTTGTCGCAACCTTGAAAGAATGGCGGGACATACACGTCTGGACCCTATGTAAAATGAGAATGAGACAAAATAGACAGTATAAAAAGGGAGATAATATGTATCATTTTAATCAGTAAATCTTTTGAGATAAAGGGTAATAACGATGTATAATTGAACTATAGGAAAGAGATTAGAGATTAAAAAATTTATAGGGGTTCTAAATCGTATCATCATGCATAAGAGACTTGATGATTTACCAATCGACTACTCACTACAGATATTGAAGAAAATGAAAGAAGCAGTCCCTCCCTTGCCGAGAAGAGATTTCCTTCCATATCAAAACGAGGATCCAAGATTAATCTATATTTGGTCTAAGATTAATCTCCTAGAGCAACAAGTAATGCTCCTTTTTTATCACAAAGAATTTGTAGACAGCTTATCTCCCGTACCTGAGCTACCAGAAGAAACAGTCACTGAAAATATACTATTTACTGTTTATGATTCTCTTGCTGTATCAACAAGAAAGACATTAGAGACGATATTGGAGCTTAAAGGTTTTGTAAAATACGATCACACGAACTTATACAGGATCTACTACTGTCGTACAGAAATAGAAGATAAGCAAAGGCATCAAGAAGATAGGAGTACTTATTTTAAGGCATATTCAAAGAATATTGAAAGACAAATTGATCTCTTCAAAAAAGATCTGGATACGTATTTGGAGAAATCTCCAGAGAAATCAGTATTCTTTCTTATAAGCAGAGCCAATCCCGAATTTACACGAATTCCGGAATTACTTAAAAGGGTTTTTTCTTTATTGACTCCAGAAGAATCGCAAATAGTAGGTTATTCCTACCAAGTATACTCAGATTTAAGTACTAGGCTTCATTCTAGAATGTTGCCAAAAAATGAACTAATAACGATAAATGATATAAATGTAATGTACGCATACTTAGGTCTCTTAATACTTCACACAATGGCTGTTCTTGCAGAATTGATTCCAGAAATCGAAAGTAATCATTTAGATCAGATAAAAAGGCTTCTTAAAAATAATCAATCGTCAAAAGAACTACATCATAGATATTCTAACAATGACATTAAAAAAGATGACTATGTTATAGCTATGAGAAGGTTAGCCAGAGTAACAAAAGTAAATAAAAGCTCCTATGGATACTATTCATATACTGTAAAATTTATTGAAACTCCTCCAATTGAGGATCAACCTGAAGATACATTCAAACCAACGGAATTACGATTTTGGGCAGATGGAGGAAAACACAAGGAGGAAGTAATTAAATACCTTGGGAAAGAGAATGCAAAGGGTAAAGCAAATAAGAAATTAATACAGGATTCATTAGATAAGGGAGCATTGAAGCTTATGCAAGTTCTTCGAGAAGCCAACAGATCTTCTGAAAGAGAATAATATTTTAAATTTTAAAACTACAAGGATGGTAAAAGAAGGTTTCGAGGAATTGTCAAAAGCAGTTGAGGTAAATGTTGAACAGTTTACAAAGTCTGTTGAATCAGTTATCCCTGCAATTAATAGGGTGTATGAGTCATATCGAAGCTCAATGAAGGAACTTAATCGTATTACTACTACTTTGGCTGAACATTTCAAATATAACAAGTTAGTACCACCACAAGTTTTTGATTTCTTAGTTAAAATGGGGGTTCCCTTGTCTAAAGAAGAGATAAGTGAATTACAAAAGCTAGAGACCAATGAGAATAGAAAACTATTCAAAATTTACACTAGAAAGACAAAGGGGAAGAAGATATACAACCCACAATTCTATGTCAATGAGGACTTATGTGATGCGATATCTTTATTAATGGTAAGAAATGGTAGTGCAGTTTCTGTAAAAAACAGTATTGTATATTTTGATGCTAAAACGGGAGCACTTGATGTGTATGGGATGGTTACATATATGAAAAAAGATTCGGATAGATACAAACTTTGTAACTTCTTATTTGGCAAAAAGAGAGGACCCAGAGAATGGGAGGTAGAGGATATAGTTTTAGCATTAACAGATGGTGTACGAAAGTTTAATCCTAAAAAGAAGAAGAAATCCTACGATTGGGTTAATGGAAAGATTACAGAACTGAATAAAGATGTTAGTGATTCTATAGGAATAGATGAATTAGTGTCCTATGAGGGAGGAAGATTCGTATTAAATAGTGTCAATAGGATATAAATCTCACTTACCAAGTTTTACCAAGAAGCCTTTATGAAAGAATGAGTCAGAGTAGAAATACTCCGACTTAATTTTTTATATATACACATATGAAGAATCAAAATCTTCAAACTATCTATGTAAACATAGATGACCTAATTAAAGCTGACTACAACCCAAGAAAGTGGGATGAAAAGGCTTTAAATGATCTAAAAACCAGCATTAAAAAGTTTGGTTTAGTAGATCCAATAATAATAAACAGTGCTAAAAATAGACAAAATGTGGTTATAGGAGGCCACATGAGAATAGAAGCTGCAAAAGCACTAGGTATAGCAACAATACCTGCAGTAGAAGTAAATATCCCAGATATTGAGAAAGAAAAAGAACTTAACCTTAGGTTAAACAAAAACCAAGGAGAGTTTGACTTTAAACTACTAGCTAACTTTGCTGAAGACTTTCTTACAGACATAGGATTTAACTCAGAAGAAATTGATGCAATCTTTGATTGGGATGATGATAATCCAGAGCTCTTTGACCTTAAAAAAGAGTTAGAAAAACTAGACATTAAGAATATAGAAATACAAAAAGGAGATATCTACCAACTAGGAGAACACAGACTCATGTGTGGAGACTCAACAGTCAATGAAGACATACTCAAACTGATGAATGGAGAGAAGGCAGATATGTGTTTGTGCGACCCTCCTTACATTTTGGACTATCTACACGGTAAAAAGAAGCACGGTAAACCAACAGAAGGATTTGGATACAAAAGAGATAGAAAGTATCTTGAAACAGATGTATTACCAGATAACTTTACAGAGCTATGGATGAAGAACGTATCAGAGGTAGCTAAAGAAGACTTCCATATCATAGTGTATGAAAATTGGAAAAATCTCAGAGTCATATGGTCGGAAATTGAGAAATATTGGAAGGTAAAAAACATGATTGTCTGGCATATACCCAATAGACACCAAGGATTTTCAGCTAAATACAAGTTCTTTTCTAAACACGATATAGCAATGGTAGGTTCCTCATACCAAGAAGAAGTACTCAATACTCAACCAGAGGAAGAACTACTCCAAAATGAGTATCTAACAGCCCTCTACGCTATGTCTGGTAAACCACAATGGGAAGGATATGAGAAAGGAAAGAAAACTCAACCTACAGACTTCATAGAGCATAACGCCTCTGATGAAAAGAACTCAGGACAGGGAGTAGTGTTTGGTACTAAACCAATAGAAATACTCATCCCATACATTAAGGTACTTACTAAAAGAAATGACTTAGTAATCGAACCGTTTGGGGGCAGTGGATCTACATTGATAGCTTGTGAGAAGCTAAAAAGAAGATGCTATCTAATGGAGAAATCTCCAGTATATGCAGAAGTTATTAAAAAGAGATGGGAAAACCTAACTAAATTAAGTGCTAAAAAACTATGAAAACGGCAAGTAAGAAGATTCTACTGGAACAAATTAAAAAGACACCTGTAATACAAGTAGCATGTGAGAAAGTAGGAGTATCTAGAGCTACATATTACAGATGGAAAAAGAGTGATCCTAAGTTTGCAGACAAAGCAGATATTGCACTACATGAAGGGTCTCAAATGATAAATGATATGGCAGAAAGCCAACTCATATCAGCTATTAAAGAGGGTAATCTAACAGGAATAATATTCTGGTTAAAGAATCATCATAAACAGTACTCTCCTAAGTTGGAAGTAACTACTAAAAATACTGAGATACCTCTTACAGACGAGCAAAAAGAGATAATACGCCAGTCTCTCAATATGGCGTTTAGTTTAAATTTAGAAGATATTAAAGATGGAAACACAGATACAAAACAAGAGTAATACATTACAGGAACCAATGACACCAGATGTTATTGAAAGCATACTTCAAGACCAAAGAGCAAGAAGAGCTATAACTACAGAGAGTCATTACTGGTTCTTTCACTTGTACTTTAGTCAGTATGTTAAATACCCAACAGCAGAATTTCAAAAAGAGATGTTTGCAATCACAGAGGATGAGAAAACAAAGATAGCTATAATTGTAGCATTCAGAGGTTCAGCAAAATCAACCATTATGACTATGTCATATCCTCTTTGGTCAATACTAGGTAAACAGCAAAAGAAGTGTGTAGTTATACTCTCTCAAACACAACAACAAGCAAAGACCCATATGTCTAATATAAAAAGAGAGTTAGAAGGTAATGACCTACTAAGAAGTGACTTAGGACCATTTAAAGAAGAATCAGATGAGTGGGGTTCATACTCCTTAGTAATACCTAAGTTTAATGCAAGACTAATAGCTGCTTCTAGTGAGCAGAGTATTAGAGGATTAAGACATGGAGCTTACAGGCCAGACTTAATCATATGTGATGATGTAGAGGATCTTAATTCTGTTAAGACTAATGAGAGTAGGGATAAGACATATTCATGGCTTACAGGAGATGTAATACCTTTGGGAGATTTAAATACAAAAATAATATTAGTAGGTAATCTCTTACATGAGGATTCTTTGTTGATGAGATTAAAGAAAGGGTTCATAAATAAGAACCCAGATGTCATATTTAAGGAATATCCATTAATAAATAAAGAAGAGGTGATTCTATGGCCAGGGAAATATCCTAACTTAGAAGCTATAGAAACAGAAAAGAGACTTAATGGAGATGATAAGGCATGGCAAAGAGAGTATATGCTTAAGATAATTGCTGATGAGGATCAGATAGTTAAACCAGAATGGTTACAATTCTATGATGAGATACCTACTGACTCCAGAGACTATATGTATTCAGTTATGGGTGTAGACCTAGCAATATCTGAGAAAGCTCATGCAGACTTTACAGCAATAGTAGTAGGTCATGTGTTTGGTCGTAGAGAAGATATGAAGGTGTATATTCAGAGATTTCCATTTAACAAGAGGATAGACTTCCCTACAATCATAGATACTATTAAGGATATGTCTCAGACTTCTGGATTATTTGGTAGGAGATGTAAGGTAATGGTAGAGGAAGTGGCTTTTCAATTATCAACTATTCAAATGTTACAGAAGATGGGAGTTGATGTAGAAGGATTTAAGGTAGGTGGGCAGGACAAGAGGGCAAGGTTAGATTCAATTACTTATCTTATTAAGACTGGTAAGGTACTGTTTCCTAGGGATGGTGTAGAGGATTTAAGAAAACAGTTAGTGTACTTTGGTGTAGAGAAGTATGATGACTTAGTAGATGCTTTTACGATAGTATTACATTCAACTATTAAGAAAGATCCATTACCTTTACAATTCTTTGATAGGGAGAAGTATGGGTTGTAAATAGAGAGGGCTAAAACTTAGAGGTATTTCTTTATCTGTTTTTCAATCTCTTCCCAATTTACCTCATTGTTTATTCTCCACAAGGGGGTGTATGATCTCTTCCCTTTAATATCCTTTTCTAGTACCTTTCCTGCCTTTAAAAGAAGTGGAGGCATATTATTAGTTTGCATAGTTAAACTTGTCCATCCACCACCCATTTCTTGGGTTGTTAGGCCTGTTCTCTTTGCAATTGTAGAAGCAGAGAACTTGGGTTTAGTCTCTTTATTGATTAACAATACAGCAGAAATCATCTTAATTACATTCCCAGTCTTATCCCCTAAGAATTTGTCTATGTCGTACATATTATTGTGTATAAATTTAAGTACAACAGATTGTACCACACAGGGCTGACGGGGGCAAGGGGGCGAACAGGAGGGTACCAGGTGGTAAAAAATTAAGGAAGGCGGTAGAATAGTGTCATGGCAGAAGACATGAATAACCGTACTAAAGAACAAGAAAGAAATGAATTACATAGAGCTATTTGGCAAATAGCAAACGATTTACGGGGTAGTGTAGATGGTTGGGATTTTAAACAGTATGTTCTTGGTATGCTTTTCTATCGCTTTATCAGTGAGAATCTAACGAACTATATTAATGCTGATGAGCGTCGTGCTGGTAAGGAAGACTTCGATTATGCTGATCTTTCTGACAAGGAAGCTGAATTTGGGAGATCCGATACTGTAAAGGAGAAAGGCTTCTATATCTTACCAAGTGAACTCTTCTCAAATGTTTTGAAAGCAGCTAGAGAAGACAATAACCTCAATGAAACATTATCGAAAGTTTTTAGTAATATTGAAAACTCTGCAAAAGGTTCTGATAGTGAGGATGATCTCAAAGGACTCTTTGCTGATCTAGATGTAAATTCTGCAAAACTCGGGAATACTGTTGAAAATAGGAATAAGAAGCTGGTAAAACTTTTGGAGGCTATTGGTGGACTTCGTTTAGGTAATTACTCTGATCACACAATAGATGCCTTTGGTGATGCCTACGAGTTCCTAATGACTATGTATGCTTCAAATGCAGGTAAGTCAGGAGGAGAATTCTATACTCCACAAGAAGTAAGTGAACTTCTTGCTGAGATTACTACTGTTGGTAAAAAAGAAGTTAACAAGGTCTATGACCCAGCTTGTGGTTCTGGATCACTTCTTCTTAAATTCTCCAAAGTTCTGGGAAAGGAGAATGTACGTCAAGGTTTCTTTGGACAAGAGATTAATCTTACTACCTACAACCTTTGTCGTATTAATATGTTTTTACATGATATTAACTATAACAATTTCAATGTAGCTCTTGGAGATACCCTTACAGATCCCAAGCATTGGGATGAGGAACCCTTTGATGTAATTGTCTCTAATCCTCCGTATTCAATTAAATGGGATGGAGATGCCAACCCACTTCTTATAAATGATCCTCGTTTTTCACCGGCCGGAGTTTTAGCTCCAAAGAGTAAGGCAGATCTAGCATTTACTATGCATATGCTCTCATGGCTTTCAACAACAGGTACTGCAGCTATTGTTGAATTTCCAGGGGTACTTTATCGTGGTGGAGCAGAACAAAAGATTCGTAAATATCTAATAGAGAATAATTACATTGATGCTGTAATACAGTTGCCTCCTGATTTATTCTTTGGTACTTCTATTGCTACGTGTGTTATTGTTCTTAAAAAGAGCAAAGGAGATAACAAAATATTGTTTATTGATGCATCTGCTGAGTTTGTGAGAAGTGGTAATAAGAATAAGTTAAGTGAGGCGAATCGTCTTAAGATTGTAGAATCTTTTAGTACTCGTAAAGACACAGATTTTTTTGCTAAGTTAGTAGATAACAAAGATATTGCTGAGAATGATTATAATATTGCAGTTAGTAGTTATGTTGTTGCTGAGGATACAAGGGAGGTTATAGATATTCTGGAATTGAATAAAAAAATTGAGACGATTGTTGAAAGACAGAATGAACTTCGTACAGCGATTGATGAAATTGTAGCTGATATTGAGGGTACAAAATAGATGATTAAATCTCAAAATAAAATAGAAAAATTAATTGCTGAGCGGTGCTCTAGTGGAGTTGAGTTTAAATGCTTTAGTAATTTGCTGCACGACAAAACTGTAACTACAATTACGCCATCTAAAAAACTTGCCAAAAAATACTATAATTTAGAAGGTAAGTTTCCAATTGTTGATCAAGGTCAGAATTTTATAGTTGGTTATACAAATGACGAAATCTCGGTTATTGAAAATGGTGAATATGTTATTTTTGGAGATCACACTGAAGCTATAAAATATATAGATTTCTCGTTTGCTCAAGGTGCTGATGGTATCAAAATCCTAAAAACAGATCGGAGCACACTACATCCAAAATACTTATATTATGCTTTAAATAATTTTTATTTAAAAATAGGTAAGTACACAAGACATTTTAGTTTTTTAAAAAAAACAATAATCCCCATCCCCCCCATCCCAATCCAACAAGAAATTGTAAAAATCCTTGATAGTTTTACAGAGCTGGAAGCAAAGTTGGAGGCAGAGCTGGAAGCAAGGATTAAACAGTATGAGTACTATAGAAGGGATTTACTGAATTATAAACAGGAGGTAAAGTGGGTACAACTACGTGATATTGCTGATATAAAAACAGGACAATCAATTGGGGATTTTGAAATCTTAAATACAGGGCAATATCCATATATTAATGCAGGTATTGAAGCTTCTGGATATCTAGAAGAAAGTAACTCTGAGCCCGAAACTATTACAATTCCATCTAGAGGGCAAGGAGGCGCTGGTCATGTTGGATATCAAAAAAGAAAATTTTGGTGTGGTTCGCTTTGTTATAGAATTCAAAGTTGTTCTAATGAAATGACAACCAAGTTTATCTATTATTACCTTAAGGATATTCAAGATGCAATTATCGGTCTTAGGCAGACTGGGAGTATACCTGCTGTTAATAAAAAAGAGTTAGAATTTGTTAAGATTCCTATGCCGAATATAACTAAGCAGAGGGAAATTGTCTCAATCCTCGACAAATTCGATGCTCTAGTAAACGACATTTCAATTGGTCTTCCTGCAGAACTCAAAGCTCGTCATCAGCAATATGAATACTATCGTAACAAGCTATTAACCTTCAAAGAATATGGAAAATAACAGATACAATTTAGTGGCTGAAAATACACAAAGCACTGTCGTTGCTGAATATAAATACTTTGTTAATCAATTAAGAGATTCCTCATACCAAAGTGAAGCTGAACTTGAACAAGCATTCATCAAACAACTCCAATCACAAGCATATGAATATCTAAAAATAACAAGTGAAAAAGATTTAATAGATAATTTGAAGAAACAGCTGGAAAAGTTAAACGAATATACTTTTACAGATAACGAATGGAATAGATTTTTCAATACTGAACTTGCTAACCCAAACCAAAGTATCCAAGAGAAAACTGCCACTATTCAAGAAGATTACATTAAAAACCTCACTCGCGATGATGGAACTATAAAAAATATATATCTAATTAAAAAAGATAATATTCATGACAACAGCTTACAAGTTATTAATCAATACGCTACAGAAGATGGCCAGCGATCCAATAGGTATGATGTTACAATCCTTGTAAACGGTTTACCCTTAGTACACATAGAACTAAAACGTCGTGGAGTAGCAATACAAGAAGCATTTAACCAAATTAATAGATATCACAGAGAAAGTTTTTGGGCTTCTTCTGGTCTTTTTGAATATGTTCAAATCTTTGTAATTTCTAACGGAACACATACAAAATACTACAGCAACACAACACGATCTCAGCATATAAAAGAGAGTAGTGAAGGCTCATCCAAAAAGGGAAAGAGAACCAGTAATAGTTTTGAGTTTACAAGTTGGTGGGCAGATGCAACCAACAGACCAATTACAGATTTAATTGATTTTGCAAAAACTTTTTTTGCTAAGCATGCAATTCTAAACATTTTAACCAAGTACTGTGTATTTACTTCAGAGAAACTGCTTTTAGTTATGCGACCATATCAAATAGTTGCAACAGAAAGAATATTTACCAGAGTTGAAATTAGTACTAACTACAAGAAATTAGGTACGGTAGAAGCAGGTGGATATATTTGGCATACAACTGGATCAGGGAAAACATTAACCAGTTTTAAGACAGCACAGTTAGCAAGTAAATTACCATATATTGAGAAAGTTCTATTTATAGTTGATCGTAAGGATTTGGACTACCAAACAATGCGAGAGTATGACAAGTTCGAGAAAGGAGCAGCTAATAGTAATACCAGTACAAAAATATTAAAACGTCAATTAGAAGATCCTAATGTACGAATAATTATTACGACAATACAAAAACTTGATCGTTTCATTTCACGCAATGAAGGTCATAATATATTTGATGAACATGTCGTATTAATCTTTGATGAATGTCACCGTTCACAGTTTGGAGATATGCATGCCGCTATTACTAAGACATTTAAGAATTACCACTTATTTGGTTTTACAGGTACTCCAATTTTCGCAATTAATTCTTCCTCTGGTGGTCGTCCTGATTTAAAAACTACAGAGCAAGCCTTTGGTGAGAAATTACATACATATACTATTGTTGATGCGATTGCTGATAAAAATGTTTTACCATTCAAAGTGGATTATGTCTCAACAGTTCGTGAAGCTGAGAATATTGAAGATAAGAAAGTAAGTGATATTGATAGAGAGGCAATACTAGCTGCTCCTGAGAGACTATCCAATATAGTTAATTATATCAGAGATCATTTTGACCAAAAAACTAAACGTAATAGCTTTTACAAAATAAAAGATAGGAGATTAGCTGGTTTTAACTCAATCTTTGCAGTTTCTTCTATAGATGTTGCAAAGAAGTATTATTCCGAGTTTAAGAAACAACTATCAGGTTTACCAAGTGATAAACAACTAAAGATAGCTACAATATATAGTTTTGGGGTAAACGATGAAGACCTAGATGGAATGATAGACGAGAATTCAGAGGATACATCTGGTCTTGATGTAAGTTCAAGAGACTTTTTAGAAAATGCTATTGTAGACTACAATGCGATGTTTGGAACTTCCTTTGATACTTCATCGGATAAGTTTCAAAATTATTACAAGGATGTTAGCGAACGTGTGAAGAATCGAGAAATTGATATCTTAATTGTAGTTAATATGTTCTTAACTGGTTTTGATGCGACAACTCTTAATACATTATGGGTAGATAAAAATCTACGTTTGCATGGACTACTTCAAGCATTCTCACGTACCAACCGTATTTTGAATAGTGTGAAAACCTTTGGAAATATTGTTTGTTTCCGAAACCTTGAGAAAGCTACTAATGAATCAATTGCCCTTTTTGGAGACAAAGAGGCGAGTGGTATTGTACTATTGAAAGCATATGCTGATTATTATGAGGGCTATAAAGAAGGGGAGAAAGAGGTGAGAGGTTATGTAAGCTTAGTAGAAGAGCTACAAGAGAGATTCCCAGTAGGAGAACGAATACTTGGCGAGCAAAATCAGAAAGATTTTATTAAACTATACGGAGCAATTTTACGAGTACGAAATATTTTAACAACATTTGATGAATTTATTGGAAATGAGATATTAACGGAGCGTGATGTTCAGGATTACCATAGTGCATATATAGATATATATAATGAATTCCGTAAAGGTTCTGATGAAAACTTAGAGAATGTTAATGATGATATGGTCTTTGAGATGGAACTAATCAAACAGGTAGATATTAATATTGATTATATTTTAGGTCTTATTAAGAAGTATCATGAAGATCACATAAAGAATCGTGAGATTTTGTTTGATATAAATAAAGCAATAGATTCTAGTGTTGAGTTACGTAATAAGAAAGATCTAATCAACCAATTTATTACTTCACTAGACGCTCATTCAGTAGTTGATGATGACTGGAAAAGATTTGTTGAAGGTAAGAAAGTTGAAGAACTTGAACAGATTATAACTAGTGAGAATCTAGATCATGATGCTACATATACATTTGTAAAAAATGCCTTTAGAGATGGTAATGTAGCAATAACAGGTACGGCAATTACAAATGTGTTACCACCGGTATCTCGTTTTTCCGAAACTGGAGAACGAACTAAAAAACGCGAAAATGTTTTAAGTAAACTCACGCACTTTTTTGAAAGATTTTTTGATATTTCTAGGAATATATAAGAATTTTTCAATACTAGTTTGGTCTAGACTTCCTCTCCCCTTACTGGTACCTTCCTTCCAATGAAAGATACCAATGAATTAAAATATGTTCTCTATGCTAGAAAATCCTCAGAATCAGATGAAAGACAAGCCATGAGTATAGATGGACAACTCATGGAAATGAAAGAAAAAGCTAAGAGAGAAAAGATTAATATAGTAGAAACAATTACAGAATCACACTCTGCAAAAGAAACAGGACAAAGACCACAATTCAATACCCTCTTAGACAACATATACAAAGGAAAATACAACGCCATTATTACATGGGCACCAGACAGACTCTCTAGAAATGCAGGAGACCTAGGAAGAATAGTGGACCTAATGGATCAAGGAAAACTAGAACTAATAAACTGTCATTCACAAACATTCTCTAACAATCCAAATGAAAAATTCTTACTAATGATACTCTGTTCTCAAGCTAAATTAGAAAATGATAATAGAGGTATTAATGTAAAAAGAGGACACAGAAATAAATGCATGATAGGAATTAGGCCAGGACCAGCACCAATAGGATATATAAATATACTAAAAGCAAATAGAATAACATCTGTACAGTTTGATAAAGAAAGAGCACCAATAGTAAAAGAAATGTTTGAAAGAGTAGGGTATGAAGGACAATCAGGAAGAATGATAAAGAGATGGCTAAATGATATTAACTTCATATCTCCAAGAGGATGTAATATCTCATTAGGAAGAATATTCGCAATACTTAAGAATCCATTCTACTATGGAGAATTTCATTTTGGAGGACATTGGTATAAAGGAGTATATCAACCACTAATAACAAAAGAACTATTTGATAAGGTACAAGTACAATTAAAAACAGTCCCAAAACAATGGAACAAACAAGTCTTCCCATTTAAAAAGATATGTACATGTGGAAGTTGTGGATCAGGAATAACAGCAGAGATAAAGTACAGAGTATTAAAATCTACAGAGGTAAATACTCACACCTATTACCACTGTTGCAAATCAAAAGATAACTACTGTAGAGAGCCATATATTACTGAAGAGGAAATGATTAACCAATTAGTATCACTATTTCCACGAATGAAAATAGATAAATATTTCTTAATTAGAGAATTAAATGATGAGATCAAAAGAGTGGATCATTTAAAGATGGTAATGAAGAATAGTGAAATAAATAAAATAGAACTAACTCCACACAATACAAATAGAGTAAGTAAATCAGATATATCGGAGAATATGATTAAAAGTTACCTATTACATATATTACAATTTGGTAATCCTCAGGAGAGATTAAGGATATTAGAGGGTATTAAATCTAGATTTATATTAAGTGAGGGGAATCTAACAATAGATGTTTGATAAAAATAAATTAAACAAGTATATTATTACTATGAGTAGCAATCCATTCCTATCTAAAGAAGTTAAATTCAAAAGAGTGTGTAAGGGTTTCGCTATAACTTTCTCAGTATTGATAATGGTTCTTGTAATAGGTAATCACTATATTAACCTCATTGATGACACATTAAGGAATCACTATGTAGGAGAGAAACAAGAAAAAGTTTTAGGAGTCGAAAACTTAGAACCTAAATTGATTGGTTCGTATGGAGATGTAAGCGAAGATGATACTTTTGTATGGGATTGGAATTGGGAGAGAGAGGGATATTATGGTTTAGAAAAACACATTGTAGCCCCTGAGTACTATCATAAGAGTAACCAGATAGCACTTAAAGACGAATGGATAATAAAGAATGGTTATGAATTAAGAATAGATTGTGGGAATTTAGATTTAACAAAAATAGCACCCTTTGATCCATACAGTTGTAAGGTTTATTACAACGACAAATTAGTGTCAGACAATGTTACTTATACCTCTAATTGTAATGATTCAGACAACTATACTAATTGTGTAAGCAAAGTAAGAATTATACTCTACTCTGACACATTTAGTGATTCAGATGCATATGAGTATTTAGTCTTAGGAACCTATGCTTCAGGATCTAAAGAATGGGTATCTCTATATAGACTGGGAGGGGGAGAATTTAAGCATTTGCCATTTGATAGACCAAATGCAGAAAATGGAGGATGGTATATATCGGCAGGATCGATGGAATTATACGGTCTTCAAGGTGATTGGGAAGACGAAAAGAATTTCAAAGGTCCTTTAGAATTTGTAACATACTTCCACGAACCAAGTATGGGTTCAGATAATAATGTAGAGGGCATTTACAGAATTTGGAGTGTGGGAGAAGACAAATTAGAACTAAAAGAGAATGTAATAGATTTGTATAGAGAAGGGGATCAACCTCATTGGTTATAAATTGCAAGCAAGTTAATACCTATATGGATATCAAAAAGGTTATGAGTATACTTCACTATGAAATATCAATGTTTAGGGATACATATAATGTCTTGAAAGGGTTGAAGAAAAGTACAGTAGAATATAATACTTATCTGGAATCTTTTCTTAATCATGCATCTTGTTTGTACGATTTCTTTTATGAAAAGAGGATGCAGGATGACATAATTCTAAAAGATTTACCTGTCAATAAAGCAATTTTTAAACAAGAAATGACTCCCAAGGTAGAATTTGAGAATATCGAGTTTAAACATAAAAGAAATAAACAATTGGCACATATTACTGAAAGTAGAATAGAGTTAGAGGCTTCTGGAAAAAAAACGTGGCCTTATGGAAAGATTTACATATTATTAAATAACACAATTAATGCTTTTGTTAAATCTCTACCAGACAAGGAAAAGGAAGTATTAGCAGTTTCTATAGAATAGTTATTGAATTATAAAGAATCTGCGTAAGCTTGAATAAGGATCTTTGTTCTACTTTTACATTCTTCATCAGACAACTTCTTTTCTGCTTTAGGATCTGAATGTCTTTGGAACTCAGTGCTTTGCATAATTTCATCCACAAACTTCTTGTTTTTTCCTGCAAGTTCTCCTAATACTTTTCTCCCTTTTTTGGGGTATTCTTTTCCTAAATGGTTGGTCAAAGATTCTACAGCTTTGTATATTCCATAAAGAGGTCTTTTACTATCGGTCACCTCTTCAGAATAGAATTCTATAGCCTGCCCTAAAGCTTCGTCTTTTAAAGCTTTTTCTACTAGCAAAGAATTTTCAATAAAAGAATCGCTCTTAAATTCCCCAACAACATACAAACCTCTTTCTGAACTTGCCTTATGTATAGTTTTAGTAGTATCCCTTAGTGTAAGACTCTCTGATAACTTTAAAGAACTGTTTTTACGGTTATTTTCGCCAGGTCTCCATGAGTGATTAAAATCAACTATTAGATGTGTATTATTATTTAAATTCCAAGAAGATATAAAAAGATTTGCTGTTTTTCTGGCTTCATCTTCTTGTTCTTCATTGTCAAATTCTACTTTAAAAACAGTATTCTCTATTGAATAAACTATATTATTCTTCTCCCAGTGCTCAGAAAAACCTTTTGAGATACTAGTTGGATTCACTGTCCCCTCAAATCCATACTTTTTATTAGACATTTCGTAAAATAGAAAAGTTTATAAATATATCACTATTTGTTTGTTCCCTGTAAATCTTTCCATGTATATTGATTTACCTCCCCTTTATTATCGACAGATAGAATTCTTAGATTTAACTTTTTAGCAACTTGCCAAGGCAATCTTCTTAGAGCTATCTTTGCACTTTTAACAGGTAAACCTAGTCCATAATAATTTCTAGTAGATTTGTCATCCTTCATTCTGGTAATAATCTGACCTAATGAATATATAAAGGCTACCTCATCATATTTCCCACCCTTGGTCTCAATATAATAAAAACGAGAATATTTAATATTCCTAGCACGTATATCTACGCCATGAGTGTGAAGTTTATCATACTTAAAGTACCCATAACCGTTACATGAAAGCCATTTAATTATAGAATCTTTAACAAAATCCTCAGTAATTTCTTTGTTATCTTTAGCCATATAATCTGATTATATCAGAAGAATTTGTATAATTCTAAAGAATTTTGTATTGCTGTATCAAAGTTATGAAGATGTGAGGGATAATTCCTGATATACTTCTCTTATGAACACCCTAAAAGTAATAACTTGGAATACTCGTCGTATTTATTCACACAATATTGACTTCTGGAACTACTTCAATCAAATTAACCCAGATATAGCACTATTCCAAGAAGTAAAAGAGCTACCTATATTAGAAGAATATACCTTATATTCAGTATTTCCTCTCACAAGTCATGATACTAATCAGAAATTCCAAACGGTAATACTTGTTAAAGGAGAAATAATAGGAGATATAGAATTGAAATCAGATAAACAATGGGTAAATGAACTATTAGAAAAGTACAAAGGAAATATTGTAGCAAAAAAAGTACTAGTAAAGGATAATGAAATCAATCTAATTAATGTATACAGTCCTGCTTGGCCTATACAAGTATCTCCAGAAATAGATTTGAAAGGAGTAAAACTAATAAATAACAGTGAACTATGGTTAGCAGATATCTTAAGATATGCATTAAAGAATATTAATCAGAATGATAATTGGATTATTGGAGGAGATTTTAATCTTTCTGAAACATTTGATTACCCAATTAATAAAGGAAACAAGGAATACTTAGATGGTATGAAAGAATTAGGATTTACAGAGTGTTTAACTACTTTCTATGGTAGGTTAATACCAACATTTAAGAATCCTGCAGATAAACGTATTGATCATCAAATAGATCATTTGTTTGTATCAACAATACTAAAAGACAAGTTGATAGATTGTAGAGTAGGTGAGCAAATAGTATTCGAAAGGAATATGAGTGATCATTTACCAATAATCACAGAATTATCATTTTAAGTGTACTGTATCAGCATTCTACCTTCGAACCGAGAGGTCTTAAAAACTCCTCCTTTTTGACCCATTTCATACACCAGGCCTTACTTTTGAGAACTTCACTTTTTAAGGTCAAAATAATTCAATCCCCATAAGGGTTTTAAAAGATAGTGCACGGGTCTTGTGGGAACATGTTGAAATTGGCGGAATGGACGGGACTCGAACGAGGTTAGGATATTAACAAGCAAGTAAAGGTTTTCTAAGGGCTAAGGTTCGAGCATCATTCCCATTCTGAAACGGGTCATCTTACAAAACTATGGTATTCAAATATTATTTAATACCTGAGCAATCAATTGGGTTAATATCCGTATATCCCACATATGAATCCAATGGCTCTGGAAACTCCCCAACTTTATATACTCTAAACATTCTATCTACTCTAAAGCAAGTTGCTTTTAGAATAGGGATACCACTCCCATTAAGGATGTATGCAAAATAATGGTCATTTCCATCTTCAATCGCTTTTATTGATATTCCTGCAAAACTACTATTCTCAACAAAACCTTTGAATTCAGGATACTCTTTCTCTATTGCAACTTTCTTTCTGCTTTCAATGTCAGATAACTTTATGTTATTTTCGTCAATCGTTGTTTCTAATACAGAATCAACTTTTTCTTCAAATCTACTTGTGTTATTCATATAGGAGAAAGCCATTGTTATTAATACCAAAAACGTAATAGAAGCAATAATAAATAATTGAAATTTCTTACTTTTCTTTTTAGAGAATATCTCAAAAAGAATTAACAATGGAAAGATTCCCCAATATATTGTATTTGCAAAAAACTTCCAAATATCAAAACCAATACCATAGGGTATTAATGTGTCTTCGATACTTCTGGATATTCCTTCAAACTGAAAAGGCCACCCAAATCTCTCATGATATGCCATACCTCCATAGAAGCCATTCACTATCGTCATACTAAGCAGTGATAGTACTATGGCAATTACTGATGAGGAAGCGATTAATTTAAATGACAGTTTTTTCTTAAAAAGGAGTAGTGTAATTAAAATAAGAGAGACTTCTATAACAAAGAGGATTAGAAATTGATCATATCTTAATTCAGTGATTCGGTTATATAACAGCATATATAAAGAATTCCAAGTTATATGAATATATTATACACATAATATAGTAAACAGAAACAGGACTGGAACGGAAAGAGGATTTTTAGAAATACAATGATTGTTGTGTTAAATCAACATTTCAACTTCGAACCAAAGGGAATATATTTTAGTCTGTTTTTGAGGTTTTTCATCTACCATGCTATTGGTTTTGAAATGTCAGTTTTTTGATGCCTAAAAACTCAATCCCAGAAAGGATTGTTTAACATAGCATACGGGTCTCATTGGAACAACTATAAGCTGGCGGGATGGACGGGACTCGAACCAAGAAGAAATATTATCAAACAGACAAGGGATTTTTTTAAGGTAAGGTCCGAGCATCGTTTCCTAGGTGAAACAGGCCACTCTTTAAATTCTAAGATATTTAATGTAAATTAGACATATGAATATAGTTGAAGAAGTCAGAAAACATGTAATAAAAAGATATCAAGAAAGAGATGATGCAGAAGGTATGGATATGTATGACACTCACGTTAGATATGTTGTTGAGTATGCAAAAACATTAGCAAATAAACTAGGTGCAGATGTTGAAGTAGTAGAGATAGCTTCATTATTACATGATATAGCTAGAATAGACGGCTTAAATGAAAATCATCATATAGAAGGTGCAAAGTATGCAGAAGAATTACTAAATAACCTAGGGTATGATTCTGGGAAGATTCCTATAATTAAAGATAGTATTATCTCTCATAGAGGTAGTGCAGGTATTCCTCAGAAAACAATAGAGGCAAAATGTTTAGCTTCTGGAGACGCTATGGCACATTTTAGAAGTATTCCTGATATGTTCTATTTCGTATACAAAGATCTTGGTTGTGATATTGAAGAGGGTAAACAAAAACTTCGAAAGAAATTTAGTGAGAGTTATGCGAAGATGATACCCGAAGCAAAGGAAATGGTAGAAGAAAAGTATATTGCTGTTATGAAGGTTCTTGAATAAGAAGAAGTATCCACACAATATAGTAAACAGAAGCAGGACTCGAACGAGGATGGTGTTTTTAGTAATACGGTGATTATTGTGTTAAATCAACATTCTTACTTCGAACCAAGGGGTATTTAATTTGGTCTCCT
>ERZ795054.1608-NODE-1608-length-20788-cov-5.152752_pt1 | contig 20788 bp, 11 predicted proteins | sample MGYA00375138_ERZ795054 | MGnify/ENA primary metagenome ERZ795054 (study PRJEB30183, sample SAMN05720215) | anaerobic digester metagenome | isolation source: active sludge of municipal wastewater-treating anaerobic digesters | place: USA | collected 2014-12-23 ... | reverse complement strand
GGCCGCGTCGCCGATCTCGTCGCCCGCCACGGCTCGCAGATCTGGTTCGAGCAAACCGCCGCCGAACTCTGGCCCCAGGTCAAACCCGCCAATTGGACCGGCCCGGATCCCGTCGCCAAAATGGCCGACACGCTCGATGTCTGGATCGACTCCGGCTCGTCCTCCCGCTCGGTCCTCATGCAGCGTCCCGAGCTCCAGCAGCCCGATTCCGCCCGGTTCCCCCACCCCTGGCAGGCCGACCTCTACCTCGAAGGGTCGGATCAACACCGCGGCTGGTTCCAGTCGTCGCTCCTCCTCGCGCTCGCCGCAAACGGCGCCGCGCCCTTCCGCACGGTCCTCACGCACGGATTCATGGTGGACGCGGATCGAGAGAAGATCTCGAAGAGCAAACAGAGCCAGGGAGGCTATGAAAAACCGCAAAACGCCGAGGCCTATGTCCAGAAATGGGGCGCCGATATCCTCCGGCTCTGGGTCACCTCCCAGGACTTCAGCAGCGATGTCGTGGTCAGCGAGGATCGGCTCGCCAAGGTCGCCGAGACCTACCGCATGCTGCGCAACACGCTGCGCTACCAACTCTCGAATCTCTACGACTTCGACCCCGCCCAACACCGCGTCCCCGACGACCAACTGACCGGCCTCGACCGCTGGATTCTCGACGCGTTCGCCCAGCTCGAGACGGACGTCCTTAAGGCCTACGACAGCTACCAGTTCCACGTCGTCTATCAGCGGGTTAGCCAGTTCGCCGCGGTCGATCTGTCCGCGGTCTACCATGACGTGGTCAAAGACCGGCTCTACACCGATCCGGCCAATTCCACCCGGCGGCGAGCCACCCAGACCACTCTCTGGCGCCTGGTGACTGGCCTCTGCCTGATGCTCTCGCCCATCCTCGTCTTCACCGCCGATGAAGCCTGGGAACACGTGCCCGGCCACCCCACCCCCTCCGTCCACCTCGCAGCCTGGTCCCCGACACGCATCGACCGCACCGACGCGGAACAGAACCTCTGGAAGCGACTCTTCGAGCTCCGCGAGGCCGCCTTGCCCGAACTCGAGAAGGCCCGCCAGGCCAAACTGATCGGCAAAGCACTCGAAGGACGCCTCACAATCCGCGCCCCGGCAGCCGCACTGATCGAGGTCAAGCCCTACTGCCACGCACTCCGCGAGTTGCTGAACGTGTCACAAATCGATCTGGTATCCGACGACGGCGCGACAACACCCGCCTTTGCCGTCGCCCGCGCCGAGGGTCAGAAGTGCGAACGCTGCTGGCATTGGGAAACGGATGTCGGCCAGCACAGCGCCCACCCGACCCTCTGCGGACGCTGCGTCCAGGCCGTGGTCGTGGGTTGACCCGGCGCCCCGCGCCCTTGCTGGCTCTCCGCGCCTACGCCTCTCGATAGCCGCTGACATCGGTGGGGGGCTGTTTGGTTGCGGACGCCAACGACTCACCCCTTGCCGCGCCGCATTTGTTTGCCCTGGCGGATTGATGTTGCTGCCAGAATCATAAACCGGGAGTCAGCACTTCGTACCCCAGAGCCCCGGCCGCCTGGCCGAGGGCCAAGTCGTGGGTCATGAGCCGGCGTACGTCCAGTTCCTGCATGGCCGCCAAGTGCAAACGGTCCAGAGTCCGGAGATGCTGGCGCTCCCTGGTGCCCATCTGTTGGAGCGCTGTCCGAAACAGAGTTCCCGGCAGCGAACGGAACTCGAACGGCTCCTGGTTTGGGAGTTCATGCAGGCGTTGCACCAGCCTGCGATACTGGATTCCGGTGAACGTGCCGCCCAGCCAACCGCCCCGCAGTTGCACCTCCGCCTCCAGTTCAACGAGGGCCGACACCAGCACCTCCCTTTCCCCCGCAATGGCCTCCTGCACACGGTCACTCTCCGGCTCCGGCAACAGCAACTTGAGCAGAGAACTGGTATCCAGATAGAGCATGAAGCCCTCGCTCAACGCCCACGATCACGGCGCCCCGATTCAAGGGTCGCCTGCACCCAACAAATCGCACTCCGCCGGCCGAACACCCGCCGTTGCCAGTCGCCGTGCTCCCGCGGATCGAATCGCCGGCGCTTCGTCGTGGTTCTTGCCAGCCGAACCAGGCGGGCAATCGGCTGGCCATCCCGAGTAATGATCAGCTCCCGCTCGGTCTCGAGCCGCCGCTCGGCGGCCGGCCAACGCTGCCGGAGATCCCGGACGGTAATCGTGTTCACGAGTCGAAGCTAACATGTTTCACAGCACCGTCAAGACGCCGCAAAGGGGGCAGTCCGTATAGACGACAATCGCATTCGACCGCGTTGGCCGCGTCTTTTCTGCGTGCCAATCCGTGCTGTTGGTGGTTCTCTCCTTTCCGAACACACGTTTATGAGCAAACACCGACACGACCATGCGAACGGTCACGCGCATCCTGGGGCCAAAGGCAAGCGCCGCTTCCCGATGGGACTCGTGGGGCTGCTGCTCGGCACGGTCCTCGCCGCCGCAATCTTCATCGTCGCCCCCAGGTTCAGCGGCCTCCCCCAATCCGCACCGCCCCGATCGACCGACGCGCGGGCCGCCACCGCCCCGGCCCCGGAGGCCAAGGCCAATCCCCAGCGGTTGATCGGACGATGGCTCCGCCCGGACGGCGGATACATCCTGGACATCCAAAGCGTCAAAGGCGATCGCTCGCTCGACGTGGCCTACCTGAACCCCAACCCCATCCATGTCTCCCGCGCCGAAACCGAAGAGGATGGGAAGACACTCCGTGTGTTCGTCGAATTGCGCGACGTCAATTACCCGGGCTGCACGTACAAACTGACCTACGACTCCGACAAGGACCAGCTCACGGGCGTCTACTTCCAGGCCGCCCTGAACGAAACGTTCGACGTCGCCTTCACACGGATGAAGTGAAGCCCGCGTGTTTCATGGAGTCGTGACCACCGCGAAGCGGGTAACTCCAAGACGCGGACTGCCGCGGGCTGGTGCGATGTCTCACAATTGGCTGGCGCTTCGCCGCAGCGATTTTCGCCTCCCGCCAGGCGCGCATGAAGCCGCGCCCAGGTCCCATATCTCTCATCACTTGATCGCGTCCAGGATCGCCTTGGCCTCGGATTGAATGGGGCCGTCCGTCGTCGACGCGGCAACCTTCTCCGCCGCTGCCCGCGCCTGGCCGGGTGACGAGATGGCGATGCGGCGCGCGATAGCCAGCGCGGCTCGGGCCGCCACCTCCTGCTCAGCCGCCGCGACCGACCGACCGAGATGATCGAGCAGGTCCTGAAGCTGCTGCTCCCCACCGAGTTGCCCCAGGCTCTCGATGGCCGCAAAGCGAATGGGACCGTTGGCGTCGCCCAGGGCTTTCATAAGCCGCGGAATGGCGTTCGTGACGCCCCGGACGCCAAGACCCCGAGCGGCCTCGGCCCGCATCGCCACGCTGGTCTGATCAAGCTGAGCCATGAGATCCACGTCCACCTCGGGCCCCTCGAGCTGGCTCAGGCTCTCCCGAGCCACCGCGCTCTCCGCGCCCCCGCCGCTCGCCGCCCCAACCAGGAGTTGAACGATCTGGCGGTTGCCCTGCTGGTGCCCCAACGCGCGCAGCGCGGCGGACCGGACCGCGGGGTCGGAACTCATGCTCGCCTTCAATAGAGCGAAGAGCAACGTGCGGTCGGAACACCCGCTCACCGCCTCGATGACCAGCGCTTGCTGGACGGTCGGCAGGGCGTCGAGCAGCGTGACAATCGGCGCGGCCGAGGCCGGCGGCAACTGCCCCACCAGGTTCGCAGCCGCCGCCTGCGAGGCTGGATCCGGACTGCGCAGGAGTTGCAGGATCAGCGGCACCGCGCGGTCAGGAGCGACACGCGTCAACCCGGCAAGCGCGGCGATGCGCTGCGGACGCGGCACCGGCGTTGATCGGTACATCCGCGCAAAGGTGTCGGATGCCCGGTCTGCCCGGCCCTTCTCGATCAGGCGCTCCGCGCACGCCAGCAGGGCATCGAACAAATACCGCACATCGAGACGCCGTTGCGCGCCTTCGGATAGGTTGACCGAAACCGATGCCCCCTCGCCCAGCGCGGCATCAAAGCGCCCCGCAACCGCGCGCAGCGCGTCGAACGCAGACTCTCCCCCGATCTTGCCCAGCGCGCTGATGGCGGCTTGCACCACCGCAACGTCCCGGGAGTCGAGTTGAGCCGTCAGCGCGGACACGCTCGTCGACTCGCGCCGTTCCCCCAGCGAATTGATCACCCCTACCAGCAAATCGCCGCGTGTCGTGTGCAGAGCCTGCCGCAGAGCGGCGCTCGCCGCCGCCGACGGCATCGCCTCGAGCGCCTGCCTGGCCATGTGCCCCAGCTTCGGATCGTTGAGCATCCGCCCCAGGAAAAGCACCGAAGAATCCGACCCGACAAGCCGGAGCTGGCGACACACGAATTGCTTCGCCTCGATCGAGGCCCCGGACTGCAGAACGCTCAGCAATCGCAGTTCGACATCGGCCGCACGCTTCGGATCCGAGGTCGCGGCATGTGCCAAATCCTCGACCGCCGTCAGATGCGCGCGGTCCTGCCCGGCGCCATATCCCTCGAGCGACGCGATCGGATCATCCTCAGCCGCCCAAGCCACGAGGCTGCACAAAAGCCATGCCACCGCCACACAGACGCGCAACACGGCCCTCGAACCCACCTCACATTTCAATGTCCCCACACGCATTCAGTTCTTCAATGTCAAAGCCGCCCACAAAGCCTTCCCTCTCGGTGTCGCCGCAGGAATGCCAGGACAGCAGATGCCGTTCAAGCAAAACCAGCCCCAAAACCAGCCCCAAGTCTGTTGTCTAGAGTGTTACTTCATCACTCCCAGGGCACGTGCGTTCGACACGCCCACTCAATCCGCTCATCGAGCGTTGTGCCCGCGCGTCACGCGCTCGCGATAAAGAACCTGTCACACCATTATCACTGTGGAACGTCCGCGGATGGCAAGGTGGCCTGTCCATCCCATGTGGCGCCAGACCCGCTGCCATCGAGCGGGCCTCATTTTGATTCTCCCGCATGCGCGCCGCTGGTAATGTGCGCCCATTGAAACATCGGACGAGTTCCAGGCAACGGGCAGCGCACGGCGGCGCCGCGAGTGAGGGACGCGGATCGAAGACGGCCATATCGAGGGGTGACAAACGGGCGGGCAGGGGACGAGACTGGCTGTTCCGGTTGGCGGCATTGACGTTGTTGCCGCTGTTGGCGCTGGTGCTGGTCGAGGGGGGCTTGCGGCTGATCGGATTTGGCCATTCGACAAGTTTTTTCAAGAGAACCCGCATTCAGGAGCGCGAGGTCTTTGTCGAGAACGACAAGTTCGGCCTTCGGTTTTTTGCTCCCGAGCTGGCCCGGAGTCCGGCGCCTGTTGTGATGAGGGCCGAGAAGGGCGCCGGGACGTGCCGGATCTTTCTGTTTGGCGAATCGGCCGCCCTGGGAGATCCCCGGCCGGCCTACGGGATGGGCCGTTACCTCGAGGCGCTGCTGTCGGAGCGGTTTCCCGGGACCGAGTTCGAGGTGGTCTGCGTGGCGATGACGGCGATCAACTCGCACGCGATCCTGCCGATTGCGCGCGAATGCGTCCGTCACCAGGGCGATCTCTGGGTCATCTACATGGGGAACAACGAGATGGTGGGACCTTTCGGCGCGGCGACGGTGTTTGGCCGGCAGGTTCCGGGGTGGCTGTCCATTCGCCTGACGCTGGCAATCAAGAGCACCCGGCTCGGGCAGGCGATGGAATCGCTGATTCGGAAGTGGGGGAAGAAGTCCGCCGGTCCCTGGAGCGGGATGGGCATGTTTGCCGAGCAACACGTGGCGCCGGACGATCCGCGACGGCAGATTGCGCACAGGCACTTTGCACGAAACCTCGAGGGCATCCTGCGCCTGGCAGAGAGAGCGGGGTGCCCGGTGGTTTTGAGCAGCGTGGCCAGCAACCTGCGCGATTGCGCGCCGTTCGCATCCGTCCATGCGGCGTCGATGACGCCCGCAGCCAAGGCTCAGTTCGAGGCCCTGTGTCAGGCGGCGGCGACCCATGAGGCTGGCGGGGATCTCGACGCGGCCTTGGCAAGCTACCGTCGCGCGAAGGAACTGGATGCGACATATGCCGAGGTTGATTTCCGCCTTGGGCACTGCCTCTTGCGTCGCACGAATGCGGTCGAGGCCGGGGAAGCTTTCGGGCGCGCGCGCGACTTCGACGCGCTTCCTTTCCGGGCCGAATCGGCGATCAACGGACTGATTCGCGAGGCCGCCGGGCGGCATCGGGGCGGGGACGTGCGGTTGGTTACAGCCGAGGAGGCATTGGGCGAGCAGGGTGCGGCGGGCGTGCCTGGGGCAGAGTTCTTCTTCGAGCATGTTCACCTGAACTTCGCGGGCAATTACCGTCTGGGGCGGCTGTTGGCCGAGGCGGTCGAGCAGAGTCTTCCTTCCTCGATTGGCCGGGGGCGGGTTGCGGAGTGGGCATCGCAGGAGGCGTGCGATCGGCGGTTGGGGCTGACGGAATGGAACCGGGCGGGGGTGATCGAGGATGTGCTGCGCCGACTGCAGGCTGCGCCGTTCACGCGTCAGGCGAATCACCAGGCCCAGCGCGATCTCTGGCAGAAAGAGTGGCAGTCGCTCAAGAGCCGGCTCACGCCAGAGCGCGCGGCGGAGGCTCAGGCGGTGTATCGCGACGCATTGTTGCGTGCGCCGCGGGACCATCGGCTCTACGAGGGCTACGCGGAATTTCTCGAAGCGACGGGCCGGCCCGAGGAGGCGGGTGCGCAATGGCGGGCGATCCGCGGTTTGTTGCCGCATCATTTTGCGGCCTATGTCCACGCCGGGCGTCTGTTGGGACGACAGGAGCAGTGGAGCGCCGCGGAGACGAGTTTGCGGAGGGGGCTCGAACTCGAGCCGAGGTCGGGGGAAGGGCATCTCGAGTTGGGGCGCGTACTGGCCGCTCAGGGCAAGGTGGACGAGGCGCTTGTCGAGTACGAGTCGGCTCTGCGTTGGCAGCCGGGGAACGCCTCGATTTATCTGCATCTTGCCAACGCTCTGGCGGCGCAGGAGAAGCGGGGTGCGGCGATGGAGGCGCTGGCCAAGGCGATCCGGGTGCAGCCGTCGTACTGGGAGGCGCATTACCTCCTGGGTGTCGAGCTGGCGATGAGCAATCGGATTCCGGAAGCGCGCAAGGAGTTTGAAGAGGTGCTGCGGTGGCGTCCGAACCATGTGCTGGCGCACATCAATCTGGGGGTGGCGCTCGTCAAAGAGGGGTTGATTGCGGAGGCCCGGGGGCATTTCGAGGAGGCGCTGCGGCTGGATCCAGAGAATCAAAGGGCGCGGGAGCATCTCAACGCCATCGGCCGGATGATGCGCGGCTCGGGGTCCGTGGGGCCGTGAGGAGAGGTTCGGACTGGGGGTGGATCGAGCCTCGATGCGTCCGGCGCCTCAGTCTGTTGTGCTCGGGGCGGGCGGCTCTCTTTGTTCGGTGTGAGCGTCTTCGTATTCGCGCACGGGCGCGGCCGCGCCGCCCTGGGCGGGGGGCTGAATGGCGGGCTTCAACAGGCGGTTGGGGCGGGTCGCGGCGCGGGCGAGGTCGGCTGGGGAGACGGTGATTGGGCTTTGGATCAACTCGGGCACGTTGAAAGTCTCGAGGCAGGAATCGAAGTAGGCGGGATCGCGTTGGGGGAGGAGGAAAGGCTTCGAGAAGCGGCCCGCTGGATCGACATGGGTGAAGAAGGGGCGGGCGAAGAGGCCATCGAGGCGTTTGCTGCTGAAGACGAGCCAGCGGCTGTTGCTCGACCAGCAGTGCCAGGTGTCGGCGGCATTGCTGTTGATGTCGAGACGCCGATGCTCCTGGGTGGCGAGATCGAGCAGGTGGAGATCGCTCGAGGGCTGGTAGATTGGGAAGTGGCCGTAGGCGCACAAGCCGTAGACCAGGAACCGGCCGTCAGGGGAGACCCGCGGTTGAACGGCGCTTCGGCCGGTTGCCTCGGCGGAGACGATTGTCTCGGGTTCTCCCCAGCGATCGAGTTCGAGGTCGTAGGCGACGCGCATCAGGTCGTATCGCACCTGGCGGAAGCGTCGGCGGTCCATGTTGCCGAGCTTGGGAGCGCTCGAGAAGTAGAGGGCGCGTCCGTCCGGCGCCCAGCAGGGCCAGGTTTCGAGCCGATCCGGCCGGGCGATGGCGTGCGGTGAGACGACTGTATTGGAGTCGACGCGGTAGATTCCGAGGTCGGAGTCGGCGTCGAAGACGTCGCGCGTCTCGCCCTTGGTATGGAAGAAGAGTGAGAGCTTGTTTGCGGAGGCGGCGAGCAGACGTCCGCTGGGGTGCCAGGACATGTAGCCGGAGGTCTTGGCCACCGTGGCGACCTGATTGGATGCGATGAGGAGCATGGGATTGCCGCTGTCCTGGCTGCGGATGTGGAGCGCCATGCGCTCGGGGCTGTGTTGCAGGAAGGTGTGGCAGTTCAGGCAGCCGCGTCCGAAGCGCGTGTTTTCGAGCACGGGCGTTTCCTTGAACGTCTCGAGATCGCGCTGATAGATGCCCATGGTCCGGTAGATATTGTAGAGGGGCAGCAGACGCCGGTAGACCAGGTGCCCATCGAGCTCATCGGGCGCGATGCGGTTGGTCACAGCCTGGAACTCGAGCCACTGTCCCTCGCGGCTCAGCACGGCGATTTCGATGAGGATGTGGCCTCCGACGTTCGCGCGCAGCAGGGCGTTCCAGGGCCTGATGGGGATGGCCACCCGCGGCGATCGTCCCGCGAGCTCGATCGGCGAACCCGCGGGACCGGACAAGCGCGTGCGAAAGCGAGCCCCATCCTCCTCGATGATGAAGTTCATGGGAGCGATGTTCGGGGGCAGCACGATGTCGGTGTAATCGGGCGCGAGCCGTGGCATTCGCTGCGGGGGGGGCGCCGCGATGTCCGATGCGGCGGCCGCGACGGCGAGTGCCGCAAGGAGGCAACCGAGCGCGATCCGGCGAGTGATGGGGTGCAGGCGAAGGTTCATTTGTGGCCTGTGGTGCGAGTGGGCCGGATCGCGCCAAATGTCACGCCGAACCGCTGATAGAACCAAAACGTATCGCCGAACCCGGCTGCGAGCCGCACAGGAAGGTCGGCGACACGCCTGCTGTCTCTGTCGAGTTGGGCCAGAAACTCGCCGTGGCGGCGGACGGTGTCGGGGCTGACACGGCGTCCCGCGATTTCGGTTTGGTCGGATCCCTTGGGGGCGAGGTGTGCGATCATCGCCTCCTCGATATGGCGCGGCGTTTCCCAGATGCCGTGTTGGTCCAGGGCGCCAAGGGTTTGGAGGAGCGGCTCGGATTGGCCGTTCAGGAGGTAATGCGCCATCAGATACTCGAGGGCCATGCGGTTGCGCCGGTTGCTCTGCAGAAGCTGCCTCAACAGGAATTCCGTCGGAACCCCGCTGTCCGCGTAGTCCGAGGTCACGAGGAAGGGGCGCACGCGGGCGATGTCGTCTTCGTCGCTGAGGCTTGGGTCGGCTGCGAGCGCCCGGAGGCGGCGGGCTGCTTTCTCCCGCTGGAATGGGACCTGGCGGAGGCGGTTGAGGAACACGCGGGCTGCGCGCGGCCGGTCTTGGAGGACGTTGATGCGGGCCAACTGCCAGAGGAGGTGCGGGCGTTGGCCGATGTTCTCGAGAGCCTCGTGGGCGTAATGCTCGGCCAAGCCGACCTGTCCCAGTTCGAGCAGCGTATTGCTGAGGGGGGTACAGACGGCCATGCCTTGGCGCATGGAAGGCAGCAAGGGGGCCCCCTTTCTTTGGGGGAATGCAAATAGATCTTGGTTCAGCCTGCCGGTGTGGTAGAGCGCCTGGTTGATGGGCAACTGCGCGGAGGGATCTGGCATTCGACGCAGACTGCGGGCGGCGTCGAGCACGCGCTCCCAACGGCCCTGCTGGGCTTCCCACGCGATGCGGATCAGCGGCTTCCGGTCCCAATCGAAGGTGGCGGCCAGCAAGGCCACCGACGCGGCCAGGCCCGCGAGGCGCCAGGCCCACCGGGTCGCTTGGGGCAAACGCCGTCGCCGCTCGCGCGAGGAGGCTGCGGTCCCGCGGGTCGCGGGCGTGACGATCCCTGCGACCGTCAGGCCGAGGGCGATTGGCAGACACACATGCAGCAGCGCACACACGACCAGCGACAGGCCTGTGCCCCAGGGCGCGAAAATGGTGGCGAGCGACACCCCGGGAAAGACCAGGATTCCGCCGGCGATGACTGCGGCTGCGAGGCCGCACACCAGCGGGCTGGTGAAGCGGCCCGACCGGGGCTGGGCAGCAGGTGGGGGTGTGGGCGGGCGCTCGGGTTCCGGCGCGTGCCGGTCCTTTTCGCGCACGGCGCGGATTTCGTCTCGGGTTCGAGGCAAGTGTTGGGCGGCTTGGGAGCAAGGGCTGTTGGATTTGAGGCTTGGCTTCAGGGCCAAAGCTGTTTCCCACAGAGTGCCCAGCAGCACAAACAGAACACTGGGGATCGGGCCGGCCACGTAGAACAGCGCGGCGACGGCGAGCCAGAACGAGGCCCAGCGGAGGGCGGATGGGACCGGACGCCAGACCTGCCATGCCACGGCTCCGCGGAGAGCGAGCAGGAGGCCCAAGGCGATCGCATGCAGCGGGGCATCGTATTGACCGGCGAGCATCAGCAGGAGCAATGCGGGCACAAGAGGCAGGCAGGAATGGCATCTTCCCGCCCGTTTGAGGAGCAAGGCCGTTGCGCCCGAGACCAGAGCGGTGAGGCTGGCGCTCACGAACGCGCCGAGCATGGCGCGGCAATCCATCTGGGCGAGCCAGGCGGCCGCGTACTCGACCAGACCGCCTGGGCGGTCGAGGTGATCTGCAAAGAACTCGGCGTCGAGGAAGAAGACTGGCCCCGCATGACAGTAGCGCAGGGGCGGGTCGATCCAGAGTCCGATGTAGAGCCAGGCGGCAAGGAACAACAACGCGGCGGGGAGCCAGGGCGTCTTGTGCGGCGGGACCGACGGGGTGGGGTGAGACGCTTCCGACGCCAAGGCCTTGGCCGCGGGCGGGGTTGGGGTCTGCCCCGCGGCGGTGGCGGAATGCGGCGTCTTCTGCTGCTTGCGACGTCCCATGACGGGGGCGCACCTAGCACGGAAATCTCGTGCCGGGATGATCGTTGGCAAAGAGGCCGGGTGCGATGTCTTCGGCCAGGCTCTGGCAACGTTCGAGGATGAGGTTCAGGTCCTCGCAGCCGAGGGCGAAGTCCGCCAGGGCGCGCGCCTCGGTGGACTTGAGGCGGCGGATGATGAGTTTGACTGCCGGCACGAGAGAGGGTGCGACACTGAGTTCATCCGCTCCGAGGCCGAGCAGGAGCGGCACCAGAACGGGATCGCCGGCCATGGCGCCGCAAATGCCGGTCCAGATGCCGTGTTGGTGGGCGGCGTCGATGGTGTGCTTGATGAGGCGGAGGACGGCCGGGTGCGTGGGTTGGTAGAGGTGTGCGATCTGAGGGTTGAGGCGATCGACGGCGAGGGTGTACTGGATGAGGTCGTTGGTGCCGATGCTGAAGAACTTGACCCGCCGCGCCAATGTCTCGGCGATCAAAGCGGCGGCGGGCACTTCGATCATGACGCCGATTTCGAGGTCGGGATCGAACGGCACCTTTTCCTGGTGCAAATCGGTCTTGCACTGTTCGACAAGTCGGTTGGCCTGGTTCAACTCGTCGAGTCCGGAGATCATCGGGTACATCATCTTGACGTTGCCGACGGCGCTGGCCCGGAGGATGGCGCGCAACTGGGTGCGAAAGAGGTCGTGTTGCTGGAGGCAGACGCGGATCGCGCGCAGGCCCATGAAGGGATTCATCTCGACCGGGAGAGTGCGTTTGGACTGCACCTTGTCACCGCCCAGATCGAGGGTGCGGATGATGACGGGGCTGGGGTGGAGGTCGGTTGCGACGCGGTGATAGGTCTGGTATTGCTCCTCCTCGGAGGGTGTCGTGTCGCGGTTGAGGAACAGGTATTCGGTGCGGAACAGGCCCACGCCGTCGGCGCCCTTGTCCTTCACGGCGGCGGTCTCGGTCGTCTGCTCGATATTGGCGGAGAGCGCGACGCCGACGTTGTCGAGGGTGATGGCCGCCTGATCGCGCAGTTCGCGCAGCCGGTCTTCACGCGCCACGTGTTTTCGCGCCAACTGGCCGTACTCGAACAATGTCTGGTCGGTGGGATCGACGATCAAAGCGCCGTTGAAGCCATCGAGCAGGGCATACTGACCCGACCGGACCTGGCGGCTGGCGTTGCAGAGGCCGACGACGGCCGGGAGTTGGAGGGACTGGGCGAGGATGGCGGTGTGCGAGGTGCGGCTGCCTTGGTCGGTGGCGAAGCCCATGATGAGATCCCGATCGAGCAGCGCGGTTTGGGAGGGGGTGAGGTCGTCCGTCACCAGGATGCTCGGCTCGCGAAGATCGGCGAGTCCGACCGGGCCTTCCCGTTGGAGCAGGTTATGGAGGATGCGATCGACGACATCCCGCATATCGACCATTCGTTCGCGGAGGTAATCATCGTCGATGGCGCCGAACGCGGCCAGGTAGCGATGCGACACGACTGAAAACGCGTGTTCGACGTTCACGTGCTCGCGCCGCAGGAAACGGACCACTTCCTCGAGCAGGACCGGATCGTCCAGGAGGAGCAACTGCGCGTCGAAGATGGCGGCGTCATTGGCCCCCATGTTCTCGCGCACGCGCTTCTGGATGTCATGGATCTGTTCGCGACTTCGCAGGAGCGCGTGTTCGAGCTTCTGTGTCTGCTCCGGCACGTCCTCGTCCCGGATGCCGTACTGGGGCACCGTTGCGGTCGCTGTGGGGTGGAAGACAAACAGCCTGCCCCGGCCAACCCCGCGGGCAACAGGGATACCGAGGAATCGCTTTTCACCCGTTCTGGAGGGTTCGGCCACGGCCTTTGCGTAACGCATCCGCGGCGGTTTGAAAATCAAAATCCTGCACCCGCGGACCCAGGAAGACGCCGGGCCGAAGGGCGAGACAGGGCCAATTCATGAAGTGGAGCGGCGACGCCTGCCTGCCTGCCGGCAGGGCCCCGTCTCCGAGAAACACCGTGTTCACTCGCGATGGCGGGGGACGAGCCGTCCCCCCTCCAGCCTTTTCGTCCTTATGAATTGGCGCTGAGGGCGGGAGGCCTTTCGCTTTCACCGCTTGAGGTTTGGCCGGCTTGTTGGCAGTCTGGGCAAGGTGAATCGCCTCGTGCAACGGTTCCGTCGCCTCCGGGAGGAGGGTCGGAAGGGTCTGGTTGTCTACATTGGCGCCGGGGATCCGGATCTGGACACGACGCGGCGTCTGGCGCTGGCGTTCGATGCCGCGGGGGTGGATGTGATCGAGTTGGGCGTGCCGTTCAGCGATCCGCTGGCGGACGGACTGGTGAACCAGCTCGCCGCGCAGCGGGGGCTCGAGTCCGGGACGACGCCTGGCGGGGTGCTGGCCGCGGTGAAGGCCTTGCGCCAGGGGTCGCACGTGCCGGTGGTTCTCTACATCTACTACAACCTGATTCACCGCTACGGACAGGAGCGGTTCATCCGGGACGCAGCGGAGGCCGGCGTGGATGGTTTGCTTGTGCTGGATTTGCCGCCGGAAGAGGCTGGCGGGTACGGGCAACAGATGCGGGCGGCGGGCCTGTGCGCGATCTACCTGATCGCCCCCACGACGCCTGAGGAGCGCGTGGCGGGGATTGCGAAGGAGGCGAGCGGGTTCATCTACTACGTCTCGCGCGAAGGGGTCACCGGCATGCAGACCACGGTCGCCGAGACCATTGGCGACATGACGGCCCGGATTCGCCGGCACACACACCTGCCGATCGCTGTCGGCTTTGGCATCTCGAATCCCGAGCAGGCCAAGGCGGTGGCCCGGCACGCCGATGCGGTTGTGGTGGGAAGCGCGGTGGTGGACCGGATTGCGCGCGGGGCGGGGCGGGGCGACCTGGTGGAGTCGGTGGCGTCGTTCGTGCGCACTCTGGCGCAAGGGATTCGCGAATGAAAAAGAAACAGAGCCAGGCGAATGACCGATATGTGATCATCATGGCCGGGGGACGGGGCGAACGGTTCTGGCCGGTCAGCCGCGAGGATCGGCCCAAGCAACTGCTGGCCCTGCTGGGCAGCCGCTCGCTCTTGCAGGACGCCGTCGATCGCGCGCGTCCGCTGGTCCCGATCGAGAACATCCTGGTGATCACCAACCGCGTGCAGGCGTCCGCCGTGCGCCGCCAGCTTCCGGACCTGCCGCGGGACAACATCATCGCCGAGCCGTGCGGCCGCGACACATGCGCGGCGGTGACGCTGGGGGCGGCGCTGGTGGGGGCCCGTTCGACGACGGGGGTGATGGCGGTGCTGCCGGCGGACCACGTGGTGTCGGGCGCGAAGTCCTTCGAGCAGGTGCTGCGGGACGGATTCGATCTGGCCGCGCGGGGGCAGGTGATTGTGACGATCGCGATCAAGCCGACCGAGCCTGCCACCGGTTTCGGGTACATTCGCGTCGGGGCGCCGCTGCCTCCGCCGCACGGCGCCAAGACCTACCGCACGACTTTTCACAGGGCGGAACAATTCGTCGAGAAGCCGCACTACGACCGCGCCGTGGAATACGTCAACAGCGGGGCGTACCGGTGGAACGCCGGGATGTTCATCTGGTCGTTCGTCACTCTCGTCGAGGGGCTGAGCAAGCACGCGCCGGACATGGCCGAGGCCTGTCACCGGTGGTTCAAGGTGGCGGGAACGCCCAAGCTCGCCGCGACCCTGGCAGCCGAGTACCCCGCGCTGCGGAAGATCTCGATCGATTACGCCCTGATGGAGCATGCCCACAATGTCGTGGTGGCGGACGGCACGTTCGCCTGGGACGATCTCGGTTCGTGGACCGCTCTGAGCCATCATCTGAAAGCCGACGCGGCGGGGAACTGCGCGATCGGGGATTTCGTGCATGTGGATGCCGCGCGCAACGTCGTGTTCGACGCCCGCACGAAGAACCGGACTGTGATCGCCGTGGTGGGGCTGCGGGACTCGATTCTCGTGCTGACGGACGACGCCACGCTGCTGGCGCACAAGAGCCAGGCCCAGAAGGTCCGGGAACTGGTTGCCCGCCTGGCCGCGGACGAGAAGCGACGCGCTTTGCTTTGATGAGCCCGCATTTCAGGTGAAATGTGACGGTGGCCGGTCAGATGACTCCTTCAAGTGGTGACAGATCCGTGTATACAGAGCGACATAAATGATGCAGCGCCGGGTCAGGGGACCCGGCCTACAAACCTGTAGGCCGCGTGCCCTCACGCGGCGGGACTTCTGACGCTGTGTATAGAGGACTGCGATGCGGTTTTGCCAAAGCCCGGACGTCAGATCACAGGCAGCCTTGCGGAATGTCCAGACCGCGGATCGGTTTGAGCCTCGGCGAAGCGGGCCGTTGCCTGCGCGGGCGCGGGCGCGCGCATGTGTGAGGAGGTGATTCTGCGGGGTCAAAGGGGCGGTCGCGGGCGACGAGGACATCGCCCCTCCACGGCTCTACTCGCGCACGCGCGGGTGTAGTGAGTGGGGACGTCCCCGGCCCCGGCCAATGGGATCGCGGAACGGGCCTCCGTGCAAACAAGTGTTGTCAAACCGGACCTGATCTTATAGGAGAATGGATAGATTGAGACTCTGATGCGCAAAGCCAAGCATCCAACATCGTCGCGCCCGGCGCAGACAAGCAGATACGACGCCCAATGTTCGGTCCTGAAAGACGCCTACGGAGCATTTGCGGATCTGAGGCGGGAGTTGGCGGACTCGAAAGCCGCCGTGGCGGAGCGCACCGACTTGCTCGATCTGTTCGCCAACTGCGCCGATTCGCAACGGGCGTGGCTTCTGCTCGAGGATTACTTCGAGAAACTCTCGCTGGCCCGGCGCGATTTTGCCGGCAACGACTGGTGGCCCCGCCTGCTGGGCGCCCGCGGCAAGGCCCGGCTCGAACAGACCGCCCTTCTCTTCCTCCGGGCGGGACGTCCGCTCCCGACGGAACTGGCGAGCCATGCCAATTTCGGGCGCCTGGCCGAGATCGAGCAGGAAGAGAGGGAACGCCGGGAAATCGAGGCCCTCGAGAACTGGATGCTGCCGTCGGTGCCCCTTCACCTCGACGCTCCGCGGGCGCGGCTGCGTGTGCTTGCCAAACCCGTCCCGCATCCGGGCCACGCGGGCTTGCACGACCTCGAGTGCGGTTTCCTCTTGTTCCGTCCCCGCAGCGGCGAGAAGCCGCGGACGCTCACCGAGCTGATCGAGTTGGCCGGGCGCGCCGTGCATGAACAGGAGCTGTTCGCTCCGCACGACTGGGATTTCATCGCGTGGCTGGCTGAGACATACCGGCAGGGCGGGCGGGATGGGGAGCCGGTGCGGCTGAACGGCGTCGAGCTGCTGCAGTGGCTGGCGCACTGGGGCAACCCCCCGTGGATCGAGTGGGCTGGAAAGCCGGAGAATGTCAGTTTCAATGGGCAACTGGCGGAGCTGACCCCGCACCTGGCCAACGGGGAGTCCGACTCCGCCCTCCACCAGCGCTTGCGGCTCCCGACGGGGGAAGTTCTGCCTCTGGACAAGGCGTGCTTTTTTGCGGGCCGGCCCGGACTGGTGGCTTTTCACCAGACCATTTTTCTGCTTCGCAACCCCCCGCCGCCCCCCGTGCTTTGCGCCCTGCTCGCTCGCCCCGGGGTGTCGGTCAGGAAACTGAGTCACCGCCTGATCACCCACCTGCGGAAGACCGCGGCCGGTTCAGGCGCGGCCTGGGAGACCCTCTGCGTGGCCCACCGGGCCAGGCCGCAGTTCTTGTTTGATCTCTCGGAAGACACGATCCGGCTGCGGCTGGTGGCCGTGAGCGAGCGGGACAAGAGCCGATGGCAATGGAACGGCCACGAATGGCAGCGGACGGATCCGCCGGCCAACCTGACCGGGAAGCCCGAGATGCTCGATGATCCGCGGCTCGAAGCGGCCACCGCGTGGCTCCGCCGGCAGGATTGGTTCACTCCGGAGCCCGGGTTGTGGATCGGAGACGCGAACGACAATTTCTTCGCGACGCTCGCGCAGGCCTGGCCCGACCGCCCCGCGGAGGCCGACTATCTGGGCAATGGCTCTTTTCAACGCCTGTTCCTGGCGCCCCGGCAATTGCGTCCGAGGATCGTCGTGCAGGGGAGCGGCATTGACTGGTTTGCCGTCTCGGCGGCGTGGGAACAGGAGGGCCTGCGGCTTTCGGCCGCGGATCTCGAGCGGCTTGCCACGGCCGCGAGCCGGTTCGTCAAACTGCCCGACAGCGGCTGGGTCGAACTCGACCTTTCGGCGGTGCAGAAGGCCCATGAAACGATGGCGGATATCGGCATCGACGGATTGTCCGCGCTCCCGCAGAAGGTCGACCTGGTGCAGGTGACGCACATGGACGAGGAGGGCCTGCAGCGTTTCGGCGACCAGCCGGAAGCCAAGGCGCTTCGGGGGAAACTGGCCAACTTCAAAGGGATTCCCAAAGTCCCGCTTCCCGGCTCGGTGGTCGCGGAGATGCGTCCATATCAGAAGGACGGCTTCGATTTTCTCTGTCACCTCGGGCGGATCAAGCTGGGCGGGATTCTGGCGGACGACATGGGGCTAGGCAAGACGCTCCAGACCCTGGCGTGGCTGGCCTGGCTTCGGGACCAGAGCCGCAAGCCGAAACCCGCGCTGGTGATCTGCCCGGCTTCGGTCCTGCACAACTGGCGGCGCGAGGCGGAGAAGTTCACGCCGAGCCTGAAGGTGTTGGTTCTTGAAAGCGGTCCGGGCCGGCACAACCTGCGCAAGCAGATCCCGCAGCACGATCTGATTGTGACCAACTACGCGCTGCTGAGGCGCGACCTCGAGGCGCTGATGAAGTTCGAGTTCCGGGTGGTTGTGCTCGACGAAGCGCAGTTCATAAAGAATCCCGGCGCTCAGATCACGCTTTCGGTCAAGCAACTGCGCGCCGAACACCGGCTTGCCCTCACCGGGACGCCACTCGAGAACCGGCTGCTCGACCTCTGGAGCATCGTCGATTTCGTCCAGCCCAACTACCTGGGCACACAGTCCCAGTTCCACGAAATGTACGAGCCGACGGGTCCGGACGCCGAATTCACGCAGCGGCTGGCGCGGCGCAAACTGTCGTCGAAGCTGCGTCCGCTGCTCCTGCGCCGGCTCAAGAAGCAAGTGGCCAAGGATCTTCCGGACCGCATCGAGGAGCGCCGCGACTGCGAGTTGGGCGACTCGCAGCGCAAGCTGTATCTGGCCGAGTTGCGCCGGAGCCGGGAGCAGGTGATGCAGACGATTCAGGAGAAGGGGCTGGCGCGCAGCAAGATGCATGTGTTGGCCGCGTTGACCCGCCTGCGGCAGATCTGCTGCCATCCCGCCCTGGTCGGCAGCGATTCGCCCTCCGGCAAGACCGAGACCTTGTTCGAGCTGATGGAGCCGTTGCTCGAGGAAGGCCAGAAGGTCCTGGTGTTCAGTCAGTTCGTGCAGATGCTCCAACTGATCGAGGCCGAGTGCAAACAGCGCCAGATGCCCACCTACGTCCTGACCGGCGAGACAAAGAACCGCATGGACATCGTTGGGGCGTTCCAGGCCGACGCCAAGCCGTCGATCTTCCTCCTGAGTCTGCGCGCGGCCGGGACGGGTCTGAACCTGACGACGGCCAGTTATGTCATCCTGTACGATCCGTGGTGGAACCCGGCCGTCGAGGCCCAGGCAATCGATCGGTCGCATCGCATCGGCCAAACGCAGACCGTCAATGCCTATCGCCTGATCGCCCCCGGCACGGTCGAGGAGAAGATCTGGGAGTTGCAGCAGCGCAAGGCCCAGACGATCGCCGATGTCCTGGGCGAAGAGGGATTCGCCCGCAGTCTGACCCAAACTGACCTCGAGTATCTGTTCGCGGAAGACTAGACATTCATCGCCATGACAAGCAGGGAGCGTTTGCAGGCTGCGATCGAGCATCGCCAGCCCGACCGGGTGCCGGTCGATTTCGGCTGGACGGCCGTGACCGGGATTCACGTCTCGATTGTGCACCGGTTGCGCCAGCGTCTTCTGGGCGAGCCCGACTACCGCGTCAAGGTGATCGAACCGTATCAGATGCTCGGGGAGATCGACGATGCGCTCCGCGAGGCCCTGGGGATCGACGTCGTGGGCGTGCCGGGGCGCAAGTCGATTCTCGGCACCCAGGCCAAGGACTGGAAACCGTTCACCCTGTTCGACGGCACGCCGTGCGAGGTCTCGGGCGATTTCAATGTCAAGCCCGCCCCGGACGGCGGCTGGCACATCTATCCGGAAGGCGACACCAGCGCGCCCCCCTGCGGCCACATGCCCGAAGGCGGGCATTTCTTCGACACCATCGTGCGGCAGGACCCCATCGATGAAGACCGGCTCGACCCGGCCGACAACTGCGAGGAGTTCGCCCCGCTGGGCGCGGACGATCTCGCGTACTACGGGGACAAGTCACGGTGGTGCGGCGAGCGGGGCGGCCTGGCAACGATCCTGAGTGTTCCCGGCACGGCATTCGGCGACATTGCGCTCGTGCCGGCGCCCTTCCTCAAGCACCCGCGCGGCATTCGGGACGTCGCGGAGTGGTACATCTCGACCAAGACCCGCCGGGCCTACGTGGCGCGGGTGTTCGAGCGGCAATGCGAAGTGGCTTTGGCGAACCTGGCCACGCTGATGGATCTCCTGGGCGACCGGATCCAGGTCGCGTTCATCACCGGAACGGATTTCGGCACACAGCGCGGTCTGTTCATCTCGGTCGAGGCGTACCGGGACCTGTTCCAACCGTTTCACCGGCAGGTCAACGACTTCATCCATCGCCGCTCGGCCTGGAAGACGTTCATCCACTCCTGCGGCTCGGTCTACCAGTTGATCCCGGAGTTCATCGACGCGGGCTTCGACGTCCTCAATCCGGTCCAATGCTCCGCGGCGGAGATGGGGGCGGAGAGGCTCAAGCGGGAGTTTGGACGCGACCTTGTCTTCTGGGGCGGGGGTGTGGACACGCAGAAGACACTGGCGTTCGGCACCCCGCGGGACGTCTACCGCGAGGTGCGCGAGCGGGTTGATCTGTTCAACAGGGAAGGCGGTTTTGTGTTCAATGCCGTCCATAACATCCAGGCCAACACGCCGGTCGACAACGTGATGGCCCTGTTCAACGCCCTGCGCGACGCGGGCGCCGCATGAGCGCCGCGCCGTCCGCCGAGCGCACAGGCAGCGGACCGTACGTGGTCTGGGTCTGCCTGGTTGCGGCGTTGGGCGGGTTGCTGTTCGGCTACGACACCGCGGTCATCGCGGGCGCAATCGGGTTTCTGCAGGAGCATTTCCAGCTCGACGCCACGCAAAAGGGCTGGGCCGCCGCCTGCGCGCTTCTCGGCTGCGTGGGCGGGGTCGCGTTTGCCGGCGTCTTCAGCGACCGGCTGGGGCGGAAGAAGACGCTGGTGCTGGCGGGGGTTCTGTTTCTCGTGTCGGCCGTGGGGACGGCGGTGCCCAGGACATTCACAACGTTCGTCCTGTATCGCGTGCTGGGCGGCGTGGGCGTGGGCATCGCTTCGATGGCGTCGCCGATGTACATCGCCGAGATCTCGCCCGCGCGCATCCGCGGACGGATGGTGTCGGTGAACCAGTTCGCCATTATCAGCGGGATGCTGATCGTCTACTTCGTGAACTACTTCATTGCGCAGGGGGCGGAGCCCTCGTGGAATGCCGCCCGCGGCTGGCGTTGGATGTTCGCGTCCGAAATCGTGCCGGCGACGCTCTTTCTCGCGCTGCTGTTGTTCGTTCCGGAAAGCCCGCGGTGGCTTGCGGAAAACGGGCGGACCGACCAGGCGCGGCGGGTCCT
>ERZ795054.1607-NODE-1607-length-20797-cov-4.887716_pt1 | contig 20797 bp, 16 predicted proteins | sample MGYA00375138_ERZ795054 | MGnify/ENA primary metagenome ERZ795054 (study PRJEB30183, sample SAMN05720215) | anaerobic digester metagenome | isolation source: active sludge of municipal wastewater-treating anaerobic digesters | place: USA | collected 2014-12-23 ... | reverse complement strand
TTTGATTGTCACATCTGCTCAATTATCCTGTTTAAATTCTTTTGAATTTAATTCCATCTATTTTTCTGGATTTCAACATCTCCCATAATTTTACTTCCGCCGAAGTGGAACTCTTCCTGAAAGTGGCTCTGAAGTATTTAAGTTCTTTACGGTTGAAGATGTTATTATTTAATATAGATATAAAGATACAATCCAATCAACCACCCCGGCCGCAAAATATGCTGTTAATAAATTAACAATCAATTTGCTGCGGCCACCCCTCCTTCAAAAGGAGGGGAAACTTATCTAACATATTCTTTAGATATTTTACCCTTAAGTTGACGGTTATGCACGAAACCCCTTTAGGACAGGACCCCAACCTAACAGCCATTGAGCCTTTGTGCCTTTGAGCCCATAAGCCGATATTTATTTGTGTTTATCTCTCTTTTTTGTACCTTTGCACCCTGAAATTCAGTAATCATGGCAAATAATATAATTCTGGAGAGGCTTGAAGGGGTGACACACCGTTTCACAGAGGTGGGCGATCTGCTTACACAGCCCGATATCCTCTCGGATATGAAGAAATATGTCAAGCTGAATAAGGAATACAAGGATCTTCAGCCTGTTGTTGAAGCTTATGAGAAATATAGGCTAGCCCTGAGCAATGTTGAAAGCGCAAAGGAAATTCTGTCAAAGGAGAAGGATGAAGAGCTCCGTGAAATGGCGAAGCTTGAGATTGAAGAGCTTTCTGCCAAACTTCCGGAGATGGAGGAAGAGATAAAAATGCTTATTATTCCTGCCGATCCTCAGGATGATAAGAATGCAGTTATGGAGATCAGGGCAGGAACAGGCGGTGACGAAGCAAGTATTTTTGCCGGCGATCTTTTCAGGATGTATACGAAATATTTTGAATCGAGGGGCTGGAAATACGATGTTAACAACTACTCTGAAGGAACAGCCGGGGGCTATAAGGAGATTGTAATTAACGTCTCAGGCGATAAAGTATATGGCATACTGAAATATGAATCAGGAGTACACAGGGTACAGAGGGTTCCTCAGACTGAAACACAGGGCAGGATACATACCTCAGCAGCTTCTGTTGTCGTTCTTCCTGAAGCTGATGAATTTGATGTTGATCTCAGGCAGGAAGATATCAGGAAAGACACTTACTGTTCTTCAGGACCAGGCGGCCAGTCAGTGAACACCACTTATTCCGCAATTCGCCTTACACATATTCCGACAGGCATTGTAGTAACCTGCCAGGATGAAAAGTCGCAGCTAAAGAACTATGACAAGGCACTTAAAGAACTGAGAACCAGACTATATAATCTTGAATACCAGAAATACCTCGATGAGGTAGCACACAAGCGCAAAACAATGGTTTCAACCGGTGACCGTTCTGCCAAGATCAGGACTTACAACTATCCGCAGGGCAGGATGACAGATCACAGGATTAACCTGACCATCTATAACCTTCCTTCAATACTTGACGGAAATATTCAGGAAGTGCTTGACAAGCTTCAGATGGCTGAGAATGCTGAAAGATTAAAAGAGAGCAATATTCAGTAACATATTTATGAATCACACACAACTCTTCGAGAACATAGTCCGGAAGAGATCATTTCTTTGTGTCGGACTGGATTCTGAATCAGCTAAAATTCCGGAATTTCTTCAGAAAGAAAAAGATCCGGTATTTGAATTCAACAAGCTCATTGTTGATGCAACACACAGTTTTGCAGTGGCTTACAAGCCAAATGTTGCTTTCTATGAGTGTCATGGAGCCAGGGGTTGGACAACGCTTGAAAAAACTGTAAACTACATCTGCGAAAATTATCCCGATCTTTTCCTGATTGCCGATGCAAAAAGGGGAGATATCGGCAATACTTCAAAAATGTACGCGGATGCGTTCCTTGCAAATATGCCCTTTGATGCAGTTACAGTAGCTCCATACATGGGAGAGGACTCAGTAACACCGTTCCTCAGTTACCAAGACAAATGGGCAGTTTTGCTGGCGCTTACCTCGAACAAGGGAGCAGATGATTTCCAGTACCATGACGAGGACGGGATAAAATTATTCGAGCGTGTTCTGACTGTATCGCAGAAGTGGGGTTCAGTTAATAACCTCATGTATGTTGTTGGCGCCACCCGAGCCGAAAAACTTAAGGACATAAGGAAACTTGTCCCGGAGCACTTCCTGCTGGTACCGGGTGTGGGAGCTCAGGGAGGCAGCCTTCAGGAGGTCGCAAAATATGGAATGAACAGCAAATGCGGCCTGCTAGTTAACTCATCAAGGAACATAATCTTTGCCGACAGCTCTGTGAACTTTGCAAAGACAGCCGGAATTAAGGCGCGGGAAGTGCAGCAGGAGATGGAAGGCTATCTGGCTGAAAGAAATCTGATCTAGGTGTCTTACAGGTCTTTGGTCTTGCAGGTCTTTAGTCTCAGCTGACTTGCATGACTTGCACGACAATAAAAAATTCTTCTTATCTTTAGGTAACGCTGTTTTCTAAATTCGTGCCGGGATGAAAGAAGAATTCCTCCATTTTATATGGAAGTATGGTCTTTACGATCATGATAAATTACTTGATAATGAAGGGAATCAGATAACTGTCCTGCATCCGGGAGAGTATAACCGCGACTCCGGACCTGACTTTTTCAATGCAAGGATAATATCAGGCGGAACAATCTGGGCCGGCAATATTGAGATACATACACTGTCATCTCATTTCGATATTCATGGCCATCAGCATGATCGCATGTTTGATAATATTATATTGCATGTCGTCGCAAAAAACGACAGGAAAATCTTTAATTCAAGAGGCGAAGAAATACTTACAACAGAGCTTTGTTTTGAAGAAGCAATATATGATAAATACCTGTCGCTTGTAAACAATCCCTTCGCTATAGCCTGTCATGACGAATTAGCAGCTTACAGCCCGGTTCTTTTACGCAACTGGATTGATGCACTGATTATTGAGCGGCTTGAATCCAAGTCGGAGCATATTGAATCGCTGCTTGTAAAAACCGGAAATGACTGGGAAGAGACATTTTACAATGTTCTGGCCCGCTACTTTGGCTTCAGGGTAAATACCGGCCCCTTTGAGATGCTTGCCCGAGCCCTGCCGGTGAAGATCATACGCAGGCATTCCGATAACAGGTTTCAGGTGGAAGCTCTTTTATACGGAACGGCAGGAATGCTTAGTGAGGGCTTGTTCAGGGATGCCATCAATGATACCTACTACAGGGACCTGATAAAAGAATATAAGATCCTGTCTTCAAAGTATTCACTTCAACCGCTTCATGGCTGGATATGGAAATTTGCAAGGCTTCGTCCTGCCAACTTCCCGACAATAAGGATCTCACAGCTTGCAGGCATGTTGTCAGGCCCTGAAGGACTGTTTTCAAAGATCCTTGAGATAAGGGATATTGAAAGCTTGCGTACCTTGTTCGGAGTGAAGGCTTCATCATACTGGGATGATCATTACACATTCGGGGCTGCCAGAAAGGGAAAGGCCAAGAAGACAGGAGAGAAATCGGCAGATATAATTATAATTAACGCGGTTGTACCAGTTCTGTATGTTTACGGGAAACAAAGGGCACAGGCTGAGTATTCCGAAAGAGCTGTTTCGCTACTGGAACAAACAGAATATGAGGACAATTCAGTAATCAGGGACTGGTGCGAAACAGGAATAACAATATCCACAGCCCTTGAGTCACAGGCTTTGCTGCAACTGCGTGACAGTTATTGCAGAAAAAGGAGGTGCCTAGATTGCCGCGTCGGTTTTTCGCTTTTAAGTTCCGGGAAGAAATTCAAGGAGCAGAATGAGCTGATTCTTGAGCCCTGAGAAATCATTTTGACGAATAGTGCTTTTTATGTGATAAATAGCATGTTAAATCGTTTTGAAGACGCAACGATTGGCCCTGTTTTTGCGTCTTATATAGTAGGGAAGTTGCATTAATTTTAGTTAATATTTTTCTTCTCTGCAAAAAATATTTCAGGATTTTATTAAAAAAAACACAAATTGTTTGACAATTTACATAAAAAAGCCTTATTTTTGCGTTCCAAAATTGGAGACTCGATTTATATTTGGATTAATAATATTTTGGTTAGAGACATGTATTTAACGACAGAAAAGAAACAGGAGTTTTTCAAAACATTCGGAACGTCTGAAATCGATACCGGTACTGCAGAAGGGCAGATAGCTCTCTTCTCATACAGGATAAGTCATCTTACAGAGCATCTGAAAAAGAATAAGAAAGATTTCAGTACACAGCAGGCTCTCGTTAAGCTTGTTGGTAAAAGAAGAAGGCTTCTTGATTACCTGAAAGTGAAGGATATCGAGAGGTATCGCGAAATCATAAAAGCGTTGAAATTACGTAAATAAGAGAGGAAAGGCAATCAAAAGTTGCCTTTTTTCATATTGATTTACATTTCTGTAATTTCAGAAATCATTAATAAAAAAGCTAAATGTTTAAAGTAAAAGAGAAAATCATTGATCTCGGCGACGGGAGAACAATAACACTTGAAACAGGAAGACTCGCCAGGCAGGCTGACGGTGCTGTTCTGTTAAAAATGGGTAAAACAATGCTGCTTGCAACTGTTGTTGCAGCAAAAGATGCGAAAGAGGATACCGATTTCATGCCTCTTTCAGTTGAATACAAAGAAAAATATGCATCATCAGGAAGGTTCCCCGGCGGATTCCTTAAACGTGAAGCAAGGCCCTCAGATTATGAGATACTTGTTTCAAGGCTCGTTGACAGGGCTCTCAGACCACTCTTCCCCGATGATTTCCATGCAGAGACCTTCGTGACTATTAACCTTGTTTCAGCCGACATGGATATAATTCCTGATGCGCTTGCAGGTCTTGCTGCATCAGCAGCACTTGCCGTTTCAGACATTCCTTTCAATGGTCCTATTTCCGAAGTAAGGGTTGCACGCATTGGAGGTAAATTTGTCATCAATCCCGCCGCAAGCCAGCTTAAGGAAGCAGATATCGACCTTATGGTTGGAGCAACCTATGAGAACATTATGATGGTTGAAGGGGAAATGAAGGAAGTTTCAGAGCAGGATATGATTGAAGCCCTTAAGGTTGCGCATGATGCAATTAAGATAATGTGTAAGGCGCAGATTGAATTTGCTCAGGAGGTTGGTTCGACAGTTAAAAGAACATATTGCCATGAGGTTAATGATGAAGACCTCAGGAAAAAGATATGGGATGAAACTTATGATAAATGTTATCAGGCTGCTAAATCATCAACAGCTGACAAGCATAAGCGCATTGAAACTTTTGAAGCCATAATTACAGAATTTCTGGCTCAGTACACTGAGGAGAATCCTGTAAATGAGACTTTGGCAAAAAGGTATTACCATGATGTAATGAAGGAAGCTTCAAGAAGGCTGGTGCTTGATGACAATGTCCGTCTTGACGGAAGGAAACCTGATGAGATCAGGCAGATTGTATGTGAGATTGATCCTCTTCCTGCCACCCATGGTTCTTCACTGTTTACCCGCGGCGAGACACAGTCGCTTACAACAGTCACTCTCGGAACAAAGCTTGATGAGAAGATTATTGACGATGTATTGAACAAGGGATCGGAAAAATTCACCCTTCACTATAATTTCCCGCCTTTTGCAACAGGTGAGGCAAAACCTTATCGCGGAACAGGAAGAAGAGAGATAGGACACGGAAATCTTGCCCTTCGCGCTCTCAAGAATATGATGCCGGCTGATGAGGAAAATCCTTACGCAATAAGGGTGGTTTCAGATATTCTTGAATCAAACGGTTCATCATCAATGGCAACTGTATGTGCAGGAACACTTGCTCTTATGGATGCTGGGGTGAAACTTAAAAAACCGGTTTCAGGAATTGCAATGGGACTGATAACTGACAAGAAAACAGGTAAGTATGCTGTTCTGTCGGATATACTTGGCGATGAAGATCATCTTGGCGATATGGACTTTAAGGTTACAGGTACCCGCGATGGTATAACTGCAACCCAGATGGATATCAAGATTGACGGACTTTCATTCGAGATACTGACAAAAGCTCTCAACCAGGCAAATGCAGGCAGGATGCATATCCTGAATATTATGAACCAGACTATTTCCGAGCCTCGTCCTGAGCTTAAACCTCATGCCCCGAGAATAGAAATGCTTACAATCCCGAAAGAGATGATCGGTGCACTGATTGGTCCTGGTGGAAAAGTAATACAGGAAATACAGCGCGTTACAGGTGCAACAATTATTGTGGAAGAGATTGATGGTCATGGAGATGTAAATATCTTCGGCGAGAATGCTGAGGTTATTACAGCTGCTCTTGACTGGGTTAAGAAGATAGTGACAATACCTGAAGTAGGACAGATATATAAGGGAAAGGTGAAGACAATAGTTCAGTTCGGAGCCTTTGTTGAGATACTTCCCAATAAAGACGGGCTGCTTCATATCTCAGAGATAGACTGGAAAAAGACAGCAGCAGTTGAAGATGTCCTGAAAGAGGGCCAGGAGGTTGAGGTTAAGATAATTGAGATTGATCAGAAGACCGGTAAGATAAAGCTCTCACGCAAGGAACTTCTTCCGCGTCCTCCGAGGCAGGATCATGAAAAGAAACATCAGGAGTCCGATCAGCATGAGAAAAGGCATCAGGATCATGCTCATCATGACAGGAAAGCTCATAATCCCGGGCAGGAAAACTAACTCAAATATTTTCCCCGGGCAGATAAAAGGATTTTGTTTGAATTTATCCTGAAAAAGAGGTTGCATAAACCTCTTTTTTTATTGCCCTTTGCCATACTCTTGTTAAATTTGGTTCCTGAGGAAAAACTGATCGTTTCAATGGAAAGCAGATATAACTACGTTGTAATTGAGGGTAATATAGGTGCGGGTAAAACTACTCTGGCCAGGCATATTGCTGAGGATTTTAATGCCAGGCTTATACTGGAGCAGTTTTCCGACAACCCCTTCCTTCCCAAATTTTACGACGACCCGGTAAAATATTCCTTTCCGCTTGAGCTTTCCTTTCTGGCCAACAGGTACAAGCAGCTGAAGGACGAACTTGAGCCTCAGGACCTTTTCAAGTCCTTCACGGTGGCTGATTATTACTTCATGAAATCACTTGTATTTGCTGCTTCTACGCTTGAAGGCGATGAATACAATCTTTACAGGCAGATTTTTTATATAATATATGGTAGTCTTCCGAAACCCGATATCTATGTGTACCTTCATCTTTCTCCTGAGAACCTGTTAAAAAACATTAAAAAACGGGGACGTGAATATGAGGCCGGAATAACGAAGGAATACCTTCAATCGATACAGGAAAGTTATTTTGCCTTTTTCAGACAGAATCCTGAGAATAAATATCTCGTAATTGACGTCAATAATATTGATTTTGTGAAAGATAAGGTGCATTACAATAAGATTGTTAAAACAATATTTGAAGGGGATTACCAGGCTGGTCTGAATACGGTCATGTTGTAATAAATTTTGAAAAATAGCTTCAATTATTCCATAATTATTTTAAATTTGCCGATATAATAGAAAAATTATTATCTTGTTCATTATTACGTATATCTCAGAAATATCAAACAAATAACACTTTTAACTATGAAAAAAATCAGAAGCTTTTTTATCCTGGTCCTTGCCGCATCACTTATGGCAGGTTGTAGCGGCCTGAATAAAATGAAAAAGAATGCCAGTCAGATCAAGTATGATGTTACACCAAAGGTACTTGAGGCTCATGCTGGTATGGTTACAGTAACTATCAAGGGTACCTTCCCCTCAAGTTATTTTGATAAGAAAACCACTTTGACAGCAACACCTGTGCTCAAGTATTCAGGTGGAGAAATTGCTTTTGATAAAGTACAGGTTGTCCAGGGCGAAAGCGTACAGGCCAACAATAAGGTTATCAATTACACAGGTGGCGATTTTACTTATACAAGCGCTATTCCTTACAAGGAGGACATGAAGATTTCCGAGCTTGTACTGAAAGTAAAAGCACAGAGAGGTACAACAAGTCTTGACTTCGACCCTGTTAAACTTGCTGACGGAGTTATCGCAACTTCAACACTTGTTCAGATTCACGGCAAACCGATTATGATGAAGGATAAATTTGTAAGAATTATCCCGGAAACAGGCGTTGCTGACATCAATTACATCATTAACAGGTCTGATCTTCAGCCAAAAGAACTTAAGGCAGAAGATATTGCTGCTTTGAGAAAATATATTGCTGAAGTAAATGCTGACCCGAACCGCAAATTCAAAACAACAGTTGTAAGCTCTTATGCTTCACCTGACGGCAAATTTGACCTTAACGAGAAACTTTCAGGTAACAGGGGTACAACAGCTGACAAATTCATCAAGAAGGAGTTTTCAAAGATCGAAGCTGCAAAAGCTGCAGGTTTCTTTGATGGCAAAACAACAGCTGAAGACTGGGATGGTTTCAAGGCAGAAGTTGAGCAATCAACAATGGCTGACAAAGACCTGATCCTCCGTGTTCTTTCAATGTATGCTGATCCTGAAGTTCGTGAAAAAGAGATCAAAAACATGGCTGCTGCTTATGAAAACCTGAAAACTGACATTCTTCCTAAACTCAGGAGATCAAAAATGGTTGTCAATGTTGACAAGGTTGGCCGCAGTGATGAGCAGATTCTTGCTGCCATGAGAGGTGATGCAAGCGTTCTCGGAATTGAGGAAATGCTCTATGCAGCAACTCTTACAACCGATCAGAATGAAAAACTTAAATTCTACCAGACAGCTGCTTCTGCTTTCCCGAAATGCATCCGCGCACAGAATAATATTGGCTGCATCCAGATGGCTCTCGGTAAAACAGATGATGCTGTTGCTGCATTTGAGAAAGCAAAAGCAATGGAGAACAATGATGTTGTTAAAAATAACCTCGGAATGGGCGCTCTTGCAAAAGGTGACCTTGCAAAAGCTGAGGAGTATTTCACATCAATGACTGCTGCAACTGCTGAATCAAAATGGGGAATGGGCGTTATTTCAATCACAAAGGGTGAATATGACAAAGCAGTTAACTACTTTGGTGCTGAGCCTTGCTTCAACAATGCACTTGCTCTTGTACTGAAAGGCGATGTTAATAAAGCAAAAGTCATGCTCGATGGAATGAAAGAATCATGCAAAGGCAAGGTTCCTTACCTCAAGGGAGTTGTTGGTGCACGTCTTGATGACAGAAACTACATGCTCAACGGTATTCGCGAAGCTGCAGGTGTAGATGCAAAATGGAAAGGTTATGCAAAAACTGACCTTGAATTCGGCAAATATTTCAACGACGACACATTCAAGTCAACAGTACAGTAAGCTATAAACTGATTGATATAATAAAAGGGTGTCTCAAACGGACACCCTTTTACTTTTGTGTTTTCTGCTCAGCTCCCATAGAACAATTCCGGCACTGACAGAGATATTGAATGAGTGTTTGGTCCCAAACTGAGGGATCTCTGTGCAGAAGTCGCAGATATCTATAATATCCTGGGCAACTCCGTTAATTTCATGCCCGAATATGAGAGCGTATTTTTTTTCATTTTCAATTTTAAGGTCCTGAAGCTCCACCGCTCCATCAGCCTGTTCAACTGCAATAAGTGTGTATCCTTTCTGCTTAAGTTCAAGCACAGCCTCCATTGTTGTGCCGAAATACTTCCAGGCAACTGATTCTGTTGCCCCGAGTGCGGTTTTTTGTATCTCACGATGTGGCGGTTGTGCCGTTATCCCGCAAAGGTATATCGCTTCAACAAGGAATGCATCAGCAGTGCGGAATACACTCCCTATGTTGCTTTGGCTCCTTATATTGTCAAGAACTATTATAAAAGGAGATTTGCCTGCTTCCCTGAACTGATCAATGCTTTTCCTTCCGAGCTCGGAATTTAGTAGCTTCCGCATGATATTTTTTATGCGAAAATAAATAAATAATAATATAATTATTGCTATTTTACTCCCTTTGAAATCTTTGGAAAAGAGAATATTAACAAGTAAAAAGCTGCATTATGAATATTCATGAATTCCAGGGCAAATCGTTGCTTAAAGCATATAATGTTGATATTCAGGAAGGTTTTGTTGCTGAAACACCGGAACAGGCTGTAACTGTTGCAAGGCAGCTGCAGGAGAAATTCGGATCGGAATTTTTTGTTGTCAAGGCGCAGATTCATGCCGGAGGAAGAGGAAAAGGGGGAGGGGTAAAGCTAGCGAAATCCCTTGCTGATGTTGAAAAGATTACCGGCAATATGCTTGGAATGCAGCTTATTACACCACAAACAGGTCCCGAAGGCAAAAGGGTGAACAAGGTGCTTATTGCCCAGGATGTTTATTACAAAGGCCCGGGTACTACAAAAGAATTTTACATAAGCATGCTGCTTAACAGAAACACAGGGAGGAATATCTTCATGTATTCACCTGAGGGTGGCATGTCGATTGAAGAGGTTGCAGAAAAGACTCCGCATCTGATATTTACTGAAGAGATTGATCCAGCAATCGGACTGCAGCAGTATCAGACAAGGAATATAGCATTTAACCTTGGCCTGTCAGGCACAGCTTTCAGGAATATGCAGAATTTCCTTCAGGGCATATACGAAACATATAGCGGCATTGATGCCCAGCTTCTTGAGGTTAATCCTGTACTTAAAACAAGTGATGACAGGGTGCTGGCAGTTGACTGTAAGCTGGTGCTTGATGACAATGCACTTTTCAGGCATCCCGAACTTCTTGGTATGCGCGATTTCAACGAGGAAGATCCCGTGGAGGTTGAAGCAGGAAAACACAACCTCAATTTTGTGAAGCTTGACGGTAACGTAGGCTGCATGGTTAACGGGGCCGGACTTGCAATGGCTACAATGGACATAATAAAGCTCTCGGGAGGAGCCCCGGCAAACTTCCTCGATGTGGGAGGAGGTGCAAATCCGAAAACTGTAGAAGCAGGCTTCAGGATAATACTGAAGGACCCCAATGTAAAGGCAATTCTTATTAATATTTTTGGAGGAATCGTTCGATGCGACAGGGTGGCAAATGGTGTGGTAGAGGCCTACAAGTCAATAGGTGAGATAAATGTGCCTGTTATTGTAAGGTTACAGGGGACTAACGCTGAAGAAGCAAAGGAAATAATTGACAATTCAGGTTTGAGGGTATTTTCGGCAGTTTCCTTCAGTGATGCAGCAGAGCTGGTCACAAGAGTTTTGAACAAGTAACAGGCGAAGGATTTGTGATGCCTCAGAAGGAAGAGAAATTTTTAGGACTTAAACTGCCGCTAATCAGGTTCAGAAGCCGTACAACATTTTTACTGTTTAAAGCAGGAGTGGCTCTTTTTGTCATCCTGCTTGTACTTTTTATGATGAGCCGTAACAGTACGGGAAGGCTTGGCTCATACTTCAACCGTAAATGTGTAAACTATAAACAAAGGGATTACAGCAGGAGACTGAATGACAGGCTTCCTGATTATGCCTCGGCTGCCCGTAACAGCGGGATAGTGCCATGCAAGACAGATGAAGACATTAAGAAAAGAGTATCGACAGGAAAACTTGTAAAAGTCAGCAGTGGGAAAAACTATATAATTGACAGGCTTACACATAGTTCACCTTATCTTACCCGCGATGCGAATGAGGTTCTTAATGAAATCTCCAGGCGGTTCAGAAAGAAAACTTCAGATAAGGGGCTTTATAAAGCCAGGTTCATAATCACCTCTATGACACGGAAGACGGAAAGTATCCGTTTGCTGAGGCGCAATAATTCAAATGCTTCTGTTAACAGCCCGCACCAGTATGGGAACGCTTTTGATATAAGTTATAAGCGATTCACAGTAAGGAAGCTTGTTATGACAAACTGTGACCACAGCTTCATGAAAGAAGTACTTGCCGAGATAATTTATGAAATGAGAAAGGAAGGGAAATGCTGGGCAACTTATGAAAGGAACCAGGGCTGCTTTCATGTTGTTGCCAGGTAAAGTCTATTTCTTGTGCGATTCGTCGCAGAAAGGTTTATTTCCTGATTTTCCGCACCTGCACAGCCATATCTCAACCGGTTTCTCTTCTGTGTTTCGTTTCAGGTCCTTTAAAATAAAGTTACCTGAAATTTTAAGAGGGCCGAATTCTATTACCTCCACTGTTGCCTGAGCTTTTTTGCTTTTATTTTCTTCCATTTTTCAGCCTGTGAATCCTGTTTTTCTGTGTTTCCCGTCACAAAATGGCTGGTGATCACTGTCACCACACCTGCATATTGAGATAAGTCCATCCCTTACCTCTTTCTTTATATTAGCATAGCTGAGATCAAAATCTCCTTTTATTACAATTGGTCCGTCGATCATAACCTTGGCCGACACCGGATCAGCATCCATCGCTTCGCTTCCTGCCTGCATAAGGTCCGGTCTTCTGAATTTCACATGATTACACTGATCGGCTCTTACATCCGCATTTTTCTCCTCCTCATTCCATTTCCAGGTAAGGGCATCTGTCGGACAAAGATTCACCACCTCAATTATTTTTTCAGTATCCGCTCCCTCCATATCAACCCAGGGTCGCCTGCTCGGATCAAATACCTCTATAAGCTCCCTGTAACAATATGAAGCATGAACACAGGCTGATGGCTTCCAGTATACTGTAATGTCTTTATTTTTGTAACGTTTCCCTCCTGAGAAATGTTTTTCCTCATTTTCAATAGCCATAGCTGATCATCCTAATCCTTTAATAAACAGCGATATATTAATCGCAATTTTAAATTATATGTCAGGGTAATAAAAACCCTGACAGGGGTTTATCTAAATCCCCTGCAAGATAATATTTTTATAATTATCTTCGATTTATGCAGCAGGGGATATCAATGTGCTGAAATTGGATTAATTTAGCTTTCCTGAGTGAAGAGGAAAGATTAAATAAAAAGTCATTTGATTTGAATATTTATACAATTCTGATTTAAGTTTTTATTAAATTGCATCGTGTGTACCATGTATTAATTAATAATAGTCGTCTTTCCGGCAAAACAATGTCTGCACCTGGTTCATTTTCAGGGTTAAGAATAAACATTAAGCTTTATCATGTACTGATGATGATCTTATTTTTATTTCTTACATGTGCACCTGTATTCCCGGCGCCTTCCACTGAAAATGAATCTGTTTTTATTGCAGGTGAATTGACGATAAGCGAAATAAACATATTTCTAATCACCTCAGGTGCAGTTGCAGTTCTTATTCTGCTTATAACATTTTTTTACTTCAGAATAAGCAGGCTCAGATCAGAGCTAAGGGATGGAGTTAAAACATCTTCTGACAAAATAACGGAATCAGCCGTAACAGTTACAGAATCCCAGTTAAAACCGGGAGATATAGTGAAGGATGGTCCAAAAGCCGAAGATTTATCAGGTCTCCTGCTTAAATCAATCGACCAGGGAATATGTTACTTTGACACCGCGGATAACCTGAAGTATGCCAATGATGCTGTTTACAGTCTTACAGGAATAGAAAAAAGTTCAGATTTCCGGAAGGAATTCATTGCAGGACTTCATCCGGAACATAATGATTATCCGTCCAGGCGCGATGAGTCACTTGCAAGGGAAGGTTCATTCAGTTCTGATATAAGTCTGAGGCACCGTGACGGGAATTATATTATACTGTCAACCAGATCATCACTTGTAAAGAACAGCGAAGGTAAGGAAATTGGATACATGACCGTGATGCAGGATATTACAAACCTGAAAAAGGACATGGAAGAAATGGCCAGACATAATCTGGAAAGTGAAGCAGGCAACAGGCTGAAGGCAGGCTTTCTGGCCAATATCTCACATGAGATCAGAACTCCGCTTAACAGTGTTGTCGGCTTTGCAAATCTGCTACTCGAAGATAATCTTACAAGGGAAACCAAGGAAGAGTATGTTGAGCATATAAATTACAACAGTGAGAAACTCCTGCAGATAATCGGAGATATTATTGATCTTTCAAGACTATCAAGTTCACAGATAGAAATTACCTATGAAGAAGCATCGCTTTCTGCCCTGATACGCGATGTAATGGAAGAAACGAAAGTTATTATAAAGAGAACAGATAAGCCGGTTATTCTTACTGTGAACAATAAAGCTTCTTCTGTTAACGACCTTATTTTCACTGATAAAATCTGGCTAAAAAGAGTGCTTAGCCATCTGATGGACAATGCTGTTAAATTCACTCTGGATGGATCGATTGAATTGATGTATTCTATTGAAAATAATGATATTGTCTTCACTGTAAAGGACACGGGAATAGGTATCAACAAGGAGAATCTTGCAAGTATTTTCAATGAGTTCAGCCAGGAGGTTGGAGGACATCACAGGCCATTTGAAGGGTTGGGTGTAGGTCTTACACTGGCAAAGGAAGTTGTTGAAAGAATGGGAGGAAGGATCTTTGTCAGATCTGAAAAGGGAATAGGGTCTGAATTCAGTTTCAATATACCTTACAGGCCTGCAGGAACAAAACTTAAGCGAGCTCTGATCCCTGAAGATCAGCTCCTCAGTAACCTTGACTGGAGGAAGCACCGCTGTCTTCTTGTTGATGATAACAAGGATGTCCTGATCTATCTGAACAGGATACTTGTGGACACGGGTATCACAATACTTACAGCCAGATCGGGCGTTGAGGCTCTTGATCATATAAGAAATGACGAACAAATAGATGTAGTTATTCTCGATATGCAGATGCCTGAGATGAACGGAATTGAGGCTACAAAGGAGATTAAGAAGATCAGGAGCGACCTGCCGATTATTGCACAGACAGCATTCGTATTTGAAAACGATACCGATATCATTCTGGAAGCAGGCTGTGATGCATGCCTTATAAAGCCAATCAGACGGGAGCATCTAATTACAGTTATGTCTAGTTTCATCAAGCCCGGCTAGTTCCTCATTTTTTATACTTACTTTGCATAGAGCAAACGAAATGACAAAGGCTCTCTATGCAGATATCATCCTGCCGCTCGCAGTGCGTGGCCGCTTTACCTATGAGGTACCGCCGGATATCGCACCCAGGCTGAAACCCGGAATGCGGGTAAGTATTCCTTTTGGCAGAAGCAGCATTTATACAGGAATCATTTCCTCAATACATAATAACAAGCCTCCTTACAAAAAAATAAGGTCAGTTTCCTGCTTACTCGACAAAACACCTTCAGTCAGTGAAATTCAGCTTAAGTTATGGAGCTGGATTTCAGAGTATTATATGTGCAGTGAAGGAGAGGTTATGAAGGCAGCAGTGCCTCCGGGAATGAGTGATGACAGTTACAGGCCAAGACTTGACACCTTCATCAGCCTGTCGCAAAAGTACAGTGAAGAAGAGCTTACAGTGCTGCTTGACTCACTGGGAAAGGCTCCCAGGCAGCAGGAACTGCTTATAAGGTATCTGGACCTGGCAGAGTACGGAACAGGTAATGAAGCACCGGAATTGAAAAAATCCTCCCTGCTTTCAAAACCGGCCGGTGCCCAGGCTGCACTTGATTCTCTTTTGAAAAAAGGGATACTTGCTTCAATGCAGAAGGAGGTATCCAGGCTCAGTGCTTCTGATGCAGGACAAGGGCCGCTGAAAGAATTAAGTGGTGCGCAAAGATCAGTATATGAGGAGATTAATGATCTGTTCATCAAAAAGGACATTGTCCTTTTGCATGGAGTTACTTCAAGCGGGAAAACAGAGATTTATATTCACCTTATAGATGAACAGCTGCGCAAGGGAAAACAGGTTCTTTACATGCTGCCTGAGATAGCCCTTACAACGCAGATCATTGAGAGACTTAAACGAAATTTTGGCGCGCAGACAGGGATCTATCATTCCAGGCTTGGTGATCAGGAAAGGGTTGAGATATGGAATAAGGTATCAGGAGCTGACAGTTCAGGAAGCTACAACCTTGTACTGGGAGTAAGGTCCTCGGTCTTTCTGCCTTTCAGTGACCTTGGCCTTGTAATTATCGATGAAGAACATGACGGATCATATAAGCAGCACGATCCTGCTCCCCGTTATCATGCCCGCGATACTGCAATAATGCTGGCTGCACTTCACGGGGCAAAAACAATCCTGGGGTCAGCCTCTCCTTCACTTGAGAGCTATGGCAATGCGAGCTCAGGGAAATATGGACTTTCTGTTCTCAGGGAACGTTATGGTCATGTCAATCTTCCCGAGATTGTCCTTGCAAATACACGGGAAGCTTATAAGCGGAAGCTGATGGTGTCACATTTCACTCCCGAGCTATTACATGCAATTGATAATGCCCTTGGAAGGGGAGAACAGGTTATACTCTTTCAGAACAGGAGGGGTTTTTCTCCCTATATCGAATGTTCAGAATGCGGATGGATACCAACATGTGTTCAGTGTGCAGTTAATCTTACATATCATAAATCTGTCGGCAAGCTTGTTTGCCATTATTGCGGATACAGTACAGGTCTTCCGTCAAAATGCGGAAATTGTGGTTCAACGGGCATGGCTACCCGTGGTTTCGGCACTGAAAAGATAGAAGACGAGATCAAAATAGTGTTCCCGTCAGCCAGGGTTGAACGGATGGATCAGGATACAACCCGTAGCAAAAATGCATTTAACAGGATTATAAAGGCTTTTGAAGAGAAAAGAATTGATATCCTTATCGGCACGCAGATGATATCTAAAGGCCTTGATTTTGAAAACCTTACGGTTGTCGGGGTGCTTAATGCCGACAACCTTTTACATTATCCCGATTTCAGGTCGCATGAAAGAAGCTTTCAGATGCTGGAGCAGGTAAGCGGAAGAGCAGGAAGGAGAAGCAGGCAGGGGAGGGTTGTCATTCAGACTTCTGATCCGTCAAACAGGATAATAAGACTTGTTCTGCGACATGATTTTGAAGGGATGTTCAGGATGCAGATGGAAGAGAGGAAAGCATTTAACTATCCGCCATATTCAAGATTGATAAGGATAAATATTAAACACAGGGACAGATCAGCACTGAATAATTTTTCGGAACTGATTGGTAATGAGCTGCGGAAGCAGTTCGGAAAGCGTGTTCTGGGGCCCGAGTCACCCTTAATATCTCAGGTTCAGTCATATTATATCAAGACTATTCTTATAAAAATCGAAAGAGACAAAGCCCCGGCAAGGGCAAAACAACTGATATCAGAGGTTATTGAGCGGATTGAGGCCGAAAAGGGGGCATCGACACTCAGGATAGCTGTTGATGTTGATCCGTATTAGAAAGGCGGAAGGCAGATAAAATTTACTTATTTTTGAGATCCAAATATTCAGATAATGAAAATAGAAGTATCAAACGGAGAGATAATTGACAAGCTTACAATACTTCAGATAAAGCTTGAAAGAATTAAGGATAAAGCAAAGCTTGCCAATCTTCAGAAGGAATATGATGAACTCATAAAGGTGTCATCTTCAATAATATCCACATCTGATCCGCTTTGCAGGGCTTTATATGATGTGAATTGTGAGCTTTGGGAAATTGAGGATCATATCCGTGACCTCGAGAGGAACAAGGATTTCAATGATGATTTCATTCAGACAGCCCGTGCAGTTTATTTTAAGAATGACAGGCGCTCTGAAATAAAGAGGGAAATTAACCTGAAGACTGCTTCCGGCTTCATTGAAGAAAAATCATACGAAAAGTACTGATTATGCGCCTTCTAGTCATAAGGACCTCGGCAATGGGAGATGTTGCCTTCACAACGCCTGTCATTGCGGGCGTGCTGAGACAGCATCCTGATGCGGAGCTTGTGATTATGACAAGGCCGGCTTTCAGGTATTTTTTCCGTGAGTCGGACCGGCTGAAATTATTCCTGCCTGATCTGAAAGGGAGGCACAAAGGATTTGCAGGTTTATTAAGGCTCTTCAGGGACCTTAAAAAAACAGGGAAATTTGATCATGTTATTGATCTGCACGATGTTTTGCGTTCAAGGATTATTGGTTTGCTGTTCCGGATAAATGGAGTACCTGTTACAACTCTTGACAAGGGAAGAAAGGAAAAAAGTGCCCTCACAAAAGGTAGGAACAGGAAACAGCTGAAACATTCAGCTGAACGCTACAGAGATACTTTTACAAGAGCAGGATTTCATTCAGAACCAACAGAAGGGCCCTGGATAAGAGCTTCAGAATCAGCAATAAACAAGGTGTCGGCACTTATTGATGAGGGCGCTGGAATTATTGCCGGAGTGGCGCCTTATGCCCGCCATGAACTGAAAATGTGGCCTGAAGAATACATGTTTAAGCTTTTGGTAAGAATTGCCGAAGGAAGAAAGATAAGATTCCTGCTTTTCGGGGGAAATGAGGACATTGAAAAGCTTGAGAAACTGCAGGGAAGGCTGAAGGATTCATATCTTGTGGCAGGCAGGCATAACCTTGATGAAGAACTTGCACTCATGAGCAGACTTGATTTCATGATAGCCATGGACTCATCGAACATGCACATGGCAGCTCTTGCAGGAACAAAGGTTATTTCAATCTGGGGAGGAACAGATCCTCTTGCAGGATTCGGAGCCTGGCAGCAGCCTGATGAATATGCAGTCAGGATACCCGTTGCGGAACTGACTTGCAGGCCCTGTACAATATTCGGCAAGGGTAAATGCCGGAGAGGTGATTTTGCCTGTATGATGTGGCTGACCCCTGAAAAGGTGTATGAGAGATTGATAGAATTGAAAGTTTTATAATTGAATTTAAGATACATTTAAACACGGAGTTACACGGAGTATTACATGGAGTAACACTGTTTTTAATCAGTGTTTTACTCTGTGAAACCCCGTGTAACTCCGTGGTAAAAAACTAAATATGATTAAAAGAACCAAAACACCGACGAAAGCTGTACTTATTTTTACAGCATGTTCCCTCCTGTTAACTTCAGGATGTAAAAAAGATGTTATAAAACATATTTTTGATCCTGTTGAGATGGTGAGTCCTTTGATGGGAACCGACTCGGAATTCAAATTATCAAACGGAAACACCTATCCTGCCATTGCAGTTCCATGGGGCATGAACTTCTGGACGCCACAGACAAGGAAAATGGGAGACGGATGGGGATATACCTATGACGACAATAAGATTATGGGAATAAAGCAAACCCACCAGCCAAGTCCATGGATCAATGATTATGCAGCCTTTTCATTAATGCCGCTTACAGGAAAGATACGGACTGATGAAACAGAAAGGGCTTCATGGTTTTCACATAAAGCTGAGCAGGTAAAACCGTATTACTACAGTGTATATCTGGCTGATTATGATGTGACTGCAGAGCTTGCGCCGACAGAGCGGGCTGCAATTTTCAGGTTCACCTTCCCTCAGTGCGATTCTTCGTGGATCCTGCTTGACGGTTTTTTCAAAGGATCAATGGTTAAAATAATCCCTGCTGAAAGAAAGGTTATAGGCTATTGCCGTAATAACAGCGGAGGGGTGCCGCAGAATTTTCACAATTACTTTGTTGCGGAGTTTGACAGGGATTTCACATCAGTACATACATGGACCGGTGATACAATAAACTTTGATGTGCTGGAATCTGAGAGTGAGCACTCAGGAGCCATACTGGGTTTCAAAACAGGGAGGGGCGATACTGTATGCGTCAGGGTTGCTTCATCATTCATAAGTCATGAACAGGCTGCACTTAACCTTAAGCGCGAGGTTGAGGGCAAAAGCTTTGAAGCTGTTAAAAGCAGTGCAAAAGAAGCCTGGAACACTCAGATGAAGAAGGTAAAAGTTGAAGGTGGCAGTCTGGATCAGCAAAGGACATTCTATTCCTGTCTGTACAGGATATTGTTGTTTCCCAGGCAGTTTCATGAAATAAATGAGAAGAATGAGCTTGTTCATTACAGCCCGTATAACGGAGAAGTCTTACCTGGTTATATGTATACCGATAATGGTTTCTGGGATACTTTCAGGTCGCTGTTCCCTTTTTTCACGCTTATGTATCCTGAGGTGAACAGCCAGATAATGCAGGGCCTTGTAAATACATATAAAGAGAGCGGATGGCTGCCCGAGTGGGCAAGCCCGGGCCACAGGGATTGCATGATAGGATCAAATTCTGCTTCACTTATTGCTGACTCATATCTTAAAGGAATCAGAGGGTATGACATTGAAACACTTTACGAAGCCGTAATTAAGAACACCAAAGGAAAAGGACCTGTAAATTCTGTTGGCAGATATGGCGCGGAGTATTATAATGAGCTAGGATATGTGCCTTATGATGCAGGCATAAATGAGAATGCAGCACGGACGCTTGAATACGCCTATGCCGATTTCTGTATCTGGAAACTGGCAAAAGAGCTGGGAAGGCCACAGGATGAGATTGATCTGTATGTAAGAAGAGCAATGAACTATAAGAATGTCTTCGATAATGACAGGAAACTCATGAGGGGAAGGAACAGGGATGGGGCCTTTCAGTCGCCTTTCAGCCCGTACAAGTGGGGTGATGCCTTCACTGAAGGGAACAGCTGGCATTATACCTGGAGCGTATTTCAGGATGTCGATGGACTTGTAAGCCTGATGGGTGGAAGAGAAAACTTCATTGCCAAGCTCGATTCAATATTTGAAGTACCTCCTGTTTTTGACTTTTCCTATTATGGTATAGTTATACATGAGATCCGTGAGATGCAGATAATGAATATGGGCAACTATGCACATGGCAATCAGCCCATACAGCACATGATTTACCTGTATAATTATGCAGGGCAGCCCTGGAAAACACAATTCAGGGCACGCCAGGTGATGGATAAGCTTTATTCTTATCAGCCTGATGGTTATTGCGGTGATGAGGACAACGGACAGACTTCAGCATGGTATGTTTTCTCAGCAATGGGATTCTATCCTGTTACTCCCGGAACTGATCAGTATGTTTTCGGATCTCCGTTGTTCAAAAAGGT
>ERZ795054.1600-NODE-1600-length-20847-cov-4.663573_pt1 | contig 20847 bp, 15 predicted proteins | sample MGYA00375138_ERZ795054 | MGnify/ENA primary metagenome ERZ795054 (study PRJEB30183, sample SAMN05720215) | anaerobic digester metagenome | isolation source: active sludge of municipal wastewater-treating anaerobic digesters | place: USA | collected 2014-12-23 ... | reverse complement strand
CGCGCTCCACAGGCCCAAGCGCTTTTTCGGCGCGGCCCGCAACATCGAGGAGGGAGGCAGCCTCACCATCATGGCTACCGCCCTGGTGGAGACCGGCAGCCGCATGGACGACGTGATCTTCGAAGAGTTCAAAGGCACGGGGAACATGGAGATCGTCCTTTCGCGCGAGATATCGCGTCTACGGATATTCCCGGCCGTGGACATCCCCAAGAGCGGCACTCGCAAAGAGGAACTCCTGCTCGACCCCGAAGAACTGGAGGCGGTCCGAAAGATGCGGCGGGCGCTGGCCCAGTTCACGCCCGTGGACGCCGCCCGGGAACTGGCGGAACAATTGAAGAGTTTCCCCTCCAACAAGGAATTCCTTGCCGCCGTCCGCAAGATGTAACCCCCCGCCGCCGGCGATGAGGCCCCCGATCCGGGTCGTCCCGGCCGCCGATTAGACCGTTTTCCTTGATATTCGGACGATAAATTTGTCAGAATTTTCCGCCATGCTGAAATCCTTCTCCTCGTTCACCGAAAACCTGCGTTCCCCGCAGAGCAAATCGATGCGCCGTTTGAAATGGCTGGCCGGCGCGGCGACGGTGCTTCTGCTGATGACGGTGAGCGTGGACACCAAATCCTTCTACGAGTTCGTGCCCCAATGGGACGCGCCGCTGGTGGCGGCCGTTCAGTCCGAAATAAACAGATTCAACGGCCGCGTGGGGTTCTACCTGAAAGACCTTCAGACGGGCCGCACGCTCGCCATCAACGCGGACGAACTCTTCCCCAGCGCCAGCCTGGTGAAAGTGCCCATCATGATGGGCGTCTTCAAAAAGATCGCCGCCGGCGAGATTTCGCTCGACACCACGCTGGTGCTCCGCCGGGACGACAAGGTGGGCGGGTCCGGCATACTGAAGCGGTGCCGCTCCGGAAGCCGATGGACCGTGGAACGGCTCCTGCGGTTGATGATCAGCCGCAGCGACAACACCGCCGCCCGCATGCTGGTGAACCTGACGGGCATCCCTTATCTGAACAGCACGTTCCAGTCGCTCGACCTGCAGGTCACGCGCGTGCAGGAGGAACCGCTCTTCCGCCTGACGCCGGACGTTTCGGTGGAGAACTACACCACGCCGCGGGAGATGGCCCGCCTGCTGGAAAACCTCTACCACGGCGGCTGCATCACGCCGGAATCCTCCCAGCGGATGATGGACATCATGAAAAAAGGCAAGGCGCGGCACCGCTTGGCGCGGTATCTGCCGCGCGGCTGGGAGATCGCCGATAAGACCGGCCTCCTGCGCGGAGCCTGCCACCACATCGGCATTGTCTTTACCCCCCACGGCAATTTCCTCATCTGCGTGTTGACCGCGGACAACACCGACTCCGAATACGGCCGGGCCAAACAGTTCATCGCCCGCGTCGGGCGGAAAGTCTTCCGCCACCGCCGCGACGAATACCGTCACTCCTAGACCCTCCCCGTCCGAATCCCGAAAATACGTTGAGCCCCTCTCCACGGTGACAAGCGAGAGGGATATCCGTTCGGGGTTGGCGGCTGTTCCGACGGCGGGCGGGGGTGCGGAGGACGGGGTCTAAAAGCGGGCGTTCAGCGATAGGCCGGCGGCGGGGGCCGAAAAACCCTCGTACCGGTGGGGCGTATCTTCAAAAGCGTAGCGGCGGTAAAAACAATATCCCACGGAACCTTCCAGTGAAATGGCCGGCCGCGGGCGCCACACCCAACCGCCCTCCATCCCCCAATCCCGCGCCTGCAAATGGGCGCCGTCCAGCAGAGCGATGTTCCGTTTGGCTCCGAACCTGTCCGAAACGCGATAAACGTCGGAATGGAAGAACGGTCCGATAAAAAAATCGACCGGAGGCGCGGGACTGAACTTAAGGCGGACTTCCGGCGGCATGGCGGAGAGGAGCCATCGCCTGCTGATCTGCCAGCGGACCCCCGCAATGCCCATGATCTTGTATTCCGCGGAGGAACTCCCGGAAACGCCGACCAGCCAGATCAGGTCCGGGTTCTGCACCAACGACATGCCCGCAAATCCGCCCACCACGGCGTCCTTCCAGCCGACGTCCTCCATGTCGCTGGCCAATCCGGGCGCGACCTCGAAACGAAGAGCCACGCGCGGCCCCCATTGTTTTTCGAGACCGATGCGCGCCCGGAGGCTGTGGAGACGGTCCGGCAAAAGAATCGCCGGCGAAGACGCGAGATCGAGCCGGTCGTAGAAAAACCCCAGGGAAACGGCGTCCTTCCGGAGCAAGACCGTTTTCCATTGATACTGAAAAGACGCGTGACTCGACGACAAGGCCCCCGCGCGGCGGCCGCCGGAACGGACGCTTTCGGAACCGATGACGTGGTATTTTCCGGAAAAGTTCTGAAAGGACCCCGCCTCTGCTTTTTGCGGCGGGAGGACCCCCGGCAGGAAGAGGATGACGCCCACGGCGATAAAGCTCCTCACGGCCGCCGAAACCCGCCCGGTTTTAAAGACCCGCCGTTTCCGGGTCCGACGCATCTTTTTTTGAAGGAATCGAAACCACCCCGCCGCGATCATCGAGGTGGCCGATGAGAGCGGCATCCGCAACCGATTCGGTCAAAAAGAGATCCCGCCGGTGAGTTGAACGTTGTACTTCATCATGGGATAGGTGTATTCTCCGGCCGGACCGGTGAAGGTGTTGACGAGCAAGCCCAACGTCAGGTCGGAAAGGTTGCGGTACGTCACGCCGCTGGAGAGCACGCCCGTGCTGTCGTCGAAATTACGGACGTAATTGACGTTGAGGGCCATGTCGGACAGGAGGAAACGGCCGAAGGTGAGGAAAAGGGCCCCGTAGTGCCGGGAGAGCTGGTTCATCTCGTAGAGGTCGTTGTCGAGAAGGAAGGAGGCCTTGGTGCCGACGGTTCGGGTGACGATGTTGCCCGCGGCGTCCCGCGTGACGAGAGGCGCGGCGAAGGGGTAGGCCGTCGAATCGGTTAAAAATCCCTTTTTATAGCCGGAGTGGTCGTAGAAGAATTCGGTCGACAGCCGGAGGCGGTCGTTGAAGTTCCCCATCCGAAAACCCCTGGAAAAGTTGATGCTGGCGCGCGGCGTCCATTCGTCCTCTTTGGAGCGGACATCCAACATCCCTTGGTTTATAAAAATCTGCCTTTTATTGCTGCTTCGGGAAACGCTGGCCTCCCCCACCACGTCCACCTCGCCGAGGCGCGTGGAAAAATCGTATCCCCAGACGGGGTCGTAGGTTTTCTTGGCCCAACCGGAAAAAGCCATTTCCGTGTTCCCCACCAGAAATTCGTATTTGAGCGCGCCGCCCAGGTCCTCCAACGTGGGGGCCTCGCCGGTATCCAAAAAACCATAAATGTTCTGCCGGGCGCCAAACGGCGCGTGAAGTTTCAAGCCGTACGCCCCCTCGCGATAACCGATCTTTCGGATGAAACGTTTCCTCTCGATGTTGACGAGGTCGGTGGGGTTCCACAGGCCGCATCGGCCCCATTGCAGGACCTGCTTGCCCGTTCGAAGATAAACGCGCCGGTCGACGTTGAAATCGAAGAAAAGCTCGCGGACCTCGAACGTGTTGCTGCTCTTTTCGGGGTCATGGACGGTTTCCAGGTTGGCGAAGGCCTTCATGTCGTTCTTCAGGCGCGCGTCGATGAACCCGTTGGCCACGAGGTAGGAATGGTGGATGTTTTGCGTCGAAGCCTTGATGGCGGTCGTTTCCGTGACGCCCGTCATTTCTCCGGAAAACCCGATGGTCTTCTTTCCCCCCTCCGGAACCGCGGAGCCCGCCGGCTGAGTGACCATCTCCGGGCTGGAAAACAGAGCGTCCTCGTCGACTTCGCCGGCGGACGCGACGGGAAGGAACGGGGCCGAGCACAAAAGGAAACCGGTCAACGCGCACCCCCAAACGGCCTTCGACATGACGTGTTTTCCTTCGTGAACCGAACGGACGTCCGTCATTTGCTCAGGTTCTCCAGATACGCTTTGGTGAAAATGCTGTCGTCCAGCTCTTTGGAAACGATGTTGGAAATGTCCACCACGGTTTTGTTGCCTTTTTCAAATTCGTCGATATAGAGGTGTTTCACGGCCACATAACGGCCGTCGATGACGGTGAACTTCAAAAAGTAGGCCGTCTCCATGAGCGTGTCGGAAAGCGAGTAGGATTCCTGTTTCAGGAGGAGGTTGTTGTCTTTTCGGGTCCAGAATATTTTCTTGGGATAATCCACGTCGTTCACTTTGGCCTTGACTTCCGATTTATGCACGGGGATCTGTCCCAACATTTCCTCCGATATCTTTTCCTTTCCCGCCGCGTCAACCGCCGGGGCATAGAGTTCGGTCAATTTGCGCGTTTCAAAATCCCCGCTGTTGGCGTCGGTGCCGCCGATGCTTTCGTCGCGGTTGACGTGCTGGAAGGTGCGCGTGTTCTTCCGGTACATCCAAAAGTTGTCCCCCACGCGCAGGTAGCCGTTCCCCTTTTCGTTCTCCGGGGCGGTCATCACGATGAGGAAGGAATCGTCCGAATCCCTCCGGTAATACAGCATCTCGATCACCTTGGTGCCCTGTTCCGGCTTCTGCTGAGTGAGCATCACCTGGGCGGTCACGTCGTTCTTCAACTTGTAACTTTCATCGATGGCCTGCAGGATGGGGACGATGCGGCCCTCCGCGGCGAACGCGGGGAAGGATGTCCCAAAAACGACAAGAAACGCGAGGAAAAGTCTCAACCGATCCTCCCTCATTCGTAGTGGCGCAGGGCGTTCGCCGGGGACAGGTTGGCCGCCCGCCGCGCCGGGAAATAGGCGGTGAGCACCGCGACGAGCACGATGAGAAGCACGTTCCCCAGAACGCCCAAGACCGTGGGCACAAAATGCAGGTGGCTGTCCACCAACAACATGCCGAAAGGATTGTCCGACATATTGAACGTCATCTGTTTCAGGAGTCCCATCACCGCAAACCCGCCGACGACCCCGGCGGCGGCGGAAAAAACGGTCAAAAAGAACGTCTCCAGGACGAACATGTTACGGACGTCATTTTTCTGCATGCCGATGGCGCGGATGGTGCCGATCTCCCGCGTACGTTCGCGGATGGTCATGCGCAGCGTGTTCACCACGCCCAAAAGGATGATGAAGAACAACACCAACACCGCCGACAAGGTAATGAGGTTCAAAACCCCTTCCAATTTCAAGATGTCGCTGGCTGTTTCATACATGGTGGAGACGTCGATGAGCGTGGATTTCCTTTTCTTCTTGCCCATTTCCTTATATTTTTTTGTGTATTCGTCCGTGTTGGCGGTCCGTTTGAGCAATATCCATTCCGGAGAGAGGAGCGCATACCAGGCGTCCCCCTCTTTTGGCAAGTAGGCCGGGGGGGTGGCGTCGTCGTTCTTGGGCAGGCTTTCGTAATACACGTTGTAAAATTTGTCGTCGTTCATCACGACGACGTTTTCCCCCAACCCCTCCGTCGGTTCGCAAACGGCGCTGACCTTGCAGGCGAACCGGGCCGGTTCCGGTTCAAACTTTCGGTCGTAGCGCAGGGAGATTTCGTCCCCGGCCGCCGCCCCCAGGGCCCGGGCCAGGGGCCGGCAAAGGACCACGCCGTTCTTTTTGAGGGCGTTTTCCAGCGTACCGTCGGTAATTTTCAACTTTTTTGAAAATTTTTCCTTCGAATCGTCGTCGCTTTTATATCCGAAAACAACGACGGTTTGCTCCTTGTTCTTATTGGAAACCGTCCCCTGGATGTAGGCCAGGCCGGGTTTGAGGCGGCTGTGGATGCGGTCCGCGATGATGCGGGAATTTTTTTGCGGGTTCTTGATGCGCAGGTTCAGCGAAGCGGTTTCGTAGGAACGATACCCCAGCAGGTCTTTGGCCCGGCGCTGTTCGACGAACACGACCGACTGCATGAAAATGTTGCTGTTCTTGACGATCCCGACAACGTTGAGCCGCGCGGCCTGGTCCTGGCCGAACATGTTGCGGAACCGTATCCGGAGGACGTCTCCCTTTTTGACGTTCAAATAGCGCGCCTTGTCCGTCGACAGGATGGCCGCGTTTTCAACAGCGGTTGTTTCCAGGTCTTTCCACGTGCCATCGACCATCTTGAAAGACTCTTCGAGCTCTTTGAGTTCCTTTTTGCTGACCCCGCGGGTCGTGTCGGCCCCCACCAGGATGATGTTGTCCGCTTTGCCGTTCCCGATGGCCCGCATGAAGAAACCGACGGATTCGTCGGTCCGTTCGATGAGAGGCTCGTTGGCCACCGCGGCCAGCGCGCGGGCCTTGTCGCGGAAGATCTCCGCCATCACGCCGCCTTTTTCATTGAAACGGACGGCCACATGGCCGGCCACGTACGGCATGATCTTGTTGAAGATGATGTCGGAAATGCCGTGCGAGAACGAGTTGGCCACGATCAGGATCATGATGCCCAGGGCCATGGCGCTGCCCAGGAGAACGTTGCGCCGTTTTTGGCGGAAGAGGTTGCGCAGGCTGAGTCGGACAAGAAGCATCATGAATCAGTCCCTCGTGATGGCGTCCAGCGGAGTGATGCTGCCCGCCACGTGCATGGGATAGACCGCGGCGATGATCGTCACGAAGACCAATTGCATCAGGGTGATCAGGACGTCCGAAGTCCCCAGCAACGGGTGAAAGATATCGCCGCCGTAGAGTATCTGCACCATGTCGTTGGTGGAAGTGATCTTGAAGAGCGGTATCAATTTCACCGCCGCGATCCCCGCAACGATGCCGGCGCCGCCGAAGATCGACGATAAAATGGCCGTTTCGCCGAGGAACATGCCTCCGATGAACGATTTGCGCGCGCCGATGGCGCGCATCATGCCCAGTTCGGATGTGCGTTCCAGAGCCGCCATGGTGAGCGTGTTCACGATGATGATGACGGCCACACAGAATAAAAGCGTGACAAAAACGAACAGGGCGCCCCGGATGATGAGGGCCATGCTGCCGATGGGGCCCGAGGCCTTGCTCCAGGTGATGGCGCGCACGCCGGTCTGGGCCTCGGCGAGAGCTCGGTTGAGCCGGCCCAAGGCGGTTTTATAGGGGACGCCGTCCTTCAATTTAACGAGAACAAGATTGTAAATACCATTTTCAACACCCAGCGGTGTGGCGGTGACCGAACTGCCAGAAACAATTGCGTTGTTAATGATGGCCGCCCCGCCGGGGACCGCCGCCCCGCCGGGCGCACGCGTGTTGGACACGATGAGCGGATCGACGCCGAACAAGGAATCCAGATCGGTCCCTTCCAGGTTGAGGAGTTTCTGTTCTTCTTTCGGCACCGCCACGGCTTTGTCGGCGGCCGTGAAATAGCCCAGACACTCACGATAGGAATCGATGTCGGCGATGCAGAAATGGCCGAAGATCGTGCTGAGCGCGTTGTATTTGACGATCCCGGTGACGGGGAAACGGATATCGCTGGTGGAGTTCATGCCGCTCGCCATGCCCATCATGACGACGTTGGAACTGACCGTCAGGGCATCGATATGTTCCAGCGTTTCTTTTTTCATGTGTTCCTTGATCACCGTGCCGTTTTCGGGGATGACCCACAGGTTCATATAATTGGCCATCTCTTCCCGCGCAAAGGTGGGCACCAGAAGCCCCCGTTCCCCGGGCCGGGGCCAGCGGCCTTCGATGATGCGGAAATTGTCGGGGAACATCTTTTGGTACGCGGCGAAGTCCACGCCCAGAAGAAAGGCGCCGCCCGGCGTGGCCTCGTCTTCTTTAAGGACCAGGGTCAGGTTCTTGCCCACGGGGAGGTGCCGGGCCACGATGTCCTGGTTTTGCAGAACGGGCTTGATTTTTTTGTAAGTGGTGATGGGCTCGATGGCCTGGCCCATGAAATCCAGAAGGATGTTCTCGGATTTCTGTTTCTCGCTGATCAGGACGATGTCGCCCATGAACCCGTTGACGATGTTTTTCTCGATGCCCGCCGCCATGCCGGAGATCACGCCGTTGCCGACGGTCATCAACAGCGCCCCCAGGAACAGGATGACACCGATGACGAGGCTCTTGCCCCGGTGGCGCAGGATGTTGCGCCAGGCGATGGTGAGGACGAGTTTCATAAATTACCTTTTGTCATTGCGAGGAGCATGTTTAACACGCGACGAAGCAATCGGGTTTGAAGCCGGTTCGCCGCGCCCTTTTAGGACTCGCGATGACAGGCCGAGGAATATTTCCGTCATGTCAATTATCGGAGAGCAGTCCGTCTTTGATCTTGACGATGCGCCGGGCGTATTTCAGGACGTTGGCGTCGTGCGTGGAAAAGACGAACGTGGTTTTCTCGATTCGGTTCATTTCCTTCATCAACTCCAAAATGGCCGCCCCCGTGACCGAATCCAGGTTGGCGGTGGGTTCGTCGGCCAGGACGATGTCGGGGTTGGTGACGAGCGCCCGGGCGATGGCCACGCGCTGGCGTTGCCCGCCGGAAAGTTCCGCCGGTCGGTGTTCGGCGAATTCCGTGAGGCCCACTTCCCCGATGAGGCGGTCCGCCCGCCGCCGGATCTCCGTCCTGGACTGATTCTTCATCAACAACAGCGGGAATTCCACGTTCTCGATCACGTTGAGGACGGGAATAAGGTTGAAGGTTTGAAAGATGAAACCGATCTTATTGAGCCGGATGTCCGTGATCTGCCGGTCGTTCAGCACGGTGATCTCCCGGTCCCCCACCTTGACGCTGCCTTCCGTGGCGAAATCGATGCAGCCGATGACGTTGAGCAGAGTGGTCTTGCCGGACCCGGACGGGCCCACGATGCTCATGAACTCCCCCTCCTCCACGGCGATGTCGATCCCCCGCAAAGCTTTCACCACCGTGTTGCCCAGCGGATAATCCTTTTTCAGCCCCTTGATTTCAATGATGTTCATGCGCGCCTCCCGGACTTCAGTGATCCAAATCTTCCAGCGGTATCGCGGCACCACCCCCGGAACGTCCTTGTCACGGCGATACCGAGCCGCAAGGTGGCCAGCCAATAGGGCAAATCCGGCGCCTCCCGCCGGGAGATCTCTTTTTCAATCCTCTCCAGCTGGGCCAGCCTTTCGGCGTTCCGTTTTTCCTCGGCCGCCAGGAGAGACAGCGCGGTCCGCCGGCCCATTTGCCGGCCGAAAAAAAGTTTAAGCACCATCTCGTTGCGCACGGGCAGGTCGGCCGCCGGTTTGGCGAGCCAGGCGCGCAATTCGGCCCGGCCGGCCGGGGCCAGCGCGAACACGTTGCGTTTGCGCCGGCCCGTCGGCGCCGCGGCCTGCCGGCGCACCCATCGCCTCTTCTCCAGCCGTTTCAGGATGGGGTAAATGTGGCCGTAGTTTTCGCTCCAAAAAAACCGCAGGCTGCGGTCGATGATTTTTTTGATGTCGTATCCCGACCGGGGCCCGAAACTGAGCATTCCCAAAATGGCGTATTGCGTCTTGTTGGCGGACGGCATGGCTGTGTCGCCAAATATAACACAATGATATATAGCGCGTCAAGCCCGCCGGGGCCCTCGCCGGACACGGTGAAATGTAATATCATGCTTCCGGCTTCGCCGGTCCGCCGGCGGACCTTTCAAAAGACGAACATCCGGCAGGAGCGTCCCCTCTCATGTCCCACGTGCTTTCCGTCACCCAGTTGCGCAAGAACTACGGCGACACCGTCGCGGTGGACGGCGTCTCGTTCCAGGTGGGCCGCAACGAGATCGTCGGCCTCCTGGGGCCGAACGGGGCGGGAAAGACCACCACCATCAACATGATCCTCGGCGTCCTGGAACCGACCGCCGGAGACATCCGGATCGAAGGGCTGGACGCGGCGACGCACCGGGCCCGGGCGATGGAACGCACGAATTTCGCGGCGGTCTACGCCCCGCTGCCCGGCAACCTCACCGTGTTCCAGAACCTGCGCATCTTCGGCCTGCTCTACGGGGTGCCGAACCTCGCCGAACGCATCGAAACCCTCATCGCCCACTTCGACCTCGAACCGTTCCGGCGGGTGAAGTGCGGCCTGCTCTCTTCGGGCGAACAGACGCGCGTGGGGCTGGCCAAGGCCCTGCTCAACCGGCCGGTCCTGCTTCTGCTGGACGAACCCACCGCGTCGCTGGACCCCGCCACGGCGAGGGATGTCCGCCGCAAGATACGCTCCTTCGCCGCCGACGGCTCGGGCGGCGTGCTGTGGACCTCGCACAACATGTACGAGGTGGAGGAGGTCTGCGACCGGGTGCTTTTCCTCTCGCACGGGAAAATCCTGCTGGAGGGCGACCCCAAGACCCTGCCGCGCGACCACGGCAAGAAAACCCTGGAAGACCTCTTCGTGGCCGTGGCGCGCGAGCCGCTGACGCTGGGGGCCGCATGAACGGCGCCGTCCAACGCACCGCGGCCATCGCGCTGCGCCAGTATTACCTGATGCGCGGGAGTTTCTCCCGGGTACTGCCGATCTTCGCCTGGGTGGCCATCGACATGGTGCTGTGGGGATACATGACCCGGTATCTCAACGCCATCACCGCCGCCGGGTTCGATTTCGTGCCGGCGTTGCTGGGAGCGGTGTTGTTGTGGGATTTCTTCATCCGCGTGATGCAGGGGGTGACGATGGCGTTCTTCGAAGACGTGTGGTCGCGCAACTTCCTGAACCTGTTCACCACGCCGCTCACCATCACGGAGTACGTCGGCGGACTGGTGTTCACGAGCATCGCCACCAGCGTGGTGGGCCTGGCGGCGATGCTTTCGCTGGCCTCGACGGTGTTCGGGCTGTCGATGCTCTCCTATGGGACGATGACCCTTCCGTTCCTGCTGGTGCTGTTCCTGTTCGGCATCGCGCTGGGCGTGGCGGGGGTGGCGCTGGTGCTGCGGTTCGGTCCGGCGGCGGAATGGTTCATCTGGCCCATCCCCGCCATGATCTCCCCCTTCGCCGGGGTCTTCTACCCCATTTCGACGCTGCCGGGCTGGATGCAGACCGTCGCGCAGGGGCTGCCTTTGGCCGCGGTGTTCGAGAACCTGCGGGCCATGGTGGCCGGGAAGGAACCGTCGATGCCGGCCCTGTTGTGGAGCGGATGTCTGGCGGGACTCTACGTGTTGGCGGCGGTGTGGTCTTTCCGGCACGTGTACCGGCACGCGGTGCGCACGGGCGTCATCGCCCGGTACAGCGCCGAAACCGCCAGTTAAGGCGCCGCCCGCGGCGGAAACCGCGCGGGCCGGTCAATTCTTAAAACGGGCGGACGCGGTTATTTGGAGGTTTCTTCGAGGAGCCAGTCGGCCCCCTCGGAGGGTTCCCGGAGGGAGTAGGTCCGGCCCGGCTCGACGCGGAAAGAGCGGGACTGGAGGAGGACGCGCGGACGATAGGGATCCTCGCGGCGGAAAACGCTCGCGGCGGCGTCGAAGGTCAGCAGGGTCCAGGGGTCCAGGACGGGTTCCGACACCAGCCGCGTGACGAACGGCTGATGGATATGGAACAGGGGCCAACGGACGACCGCGTATTGGATGGAAAAACGGGTCCCGCCGTCCGCGAGGTTGCCGTCGGCGGACGCCTGCAGTCCTCCGGGCGTCATGAGGTGCACCCGGCCGCCGGTCAGCGCCTGCACATAGGCGAGCGGCTTGCCGGGAGGGAACGGCGCCGCCGCCCACAGGAACAGCCACAGCCCGGTGAGCGCCGCCATCCCCGCGCCCGCGACAAGATCCATTCCCCGCGCCACGATCGAACCTTTCTGCGCGCCCAACGCCCTTCCCCCAAAACCCATCGTCAGCAACAAAGTCACCACGGCCAGCACCGCCATCAGTTCCTGCAGGGGATACTGCGCAAAGCTATAAAAACGCAGCGTCCAAAAAGCCAGCAGGGTGCCGACATAGAACACCACCAACCCAGCGATCCGGTACCAAAAAAGAAGGAAGCGGCCGCCGTGCCGGGCCGAATCCGCAAAAAAACCCGGCAGGTATTTTTCCCACCACGCCGTCGTCATCGGGGCCTTGCACTGCCGGCATTCCACGTAGTCCGGCGGACTGTAATGGCCGCATTTCCGGCACAACCACATGGGCACCCAGAGCGCCCCCCACGAGACCTGCGCCAAGCGCAGGTAATGGAACACCACCGGCAGGCTCCAGCACGCCGCTAGGACGATGAGCGCCATCAGATGCAGCGTGCGGGACACCGTCACCAGCTGGTCGCCGAAAAGATGTTCGATGAATTGAAGGAAAGACGTCGTCATGTCGGAAAATTATAGCACACGGGAAACCTTACGGACGGGAAACCGCGGTCATGGTTTCACCACGCCGCAAACGGACATCAGGGCCAGGACGATCATAAGAAAGAGGATGCTGAAGGCGAAATGCCGGGACGGCCTCCTCTGATCCTCCGAACGCCGCACCGCCACCAGCCACGCGGCGGCGAACGCGAAATACACGACCCCCGCCATCAGCAACCCCGCCAGGACACCGTGAGACGGGGGACGCCCCTCGAACCGTGGAGAAATCCCTCCGTAAAAAATGATCAACACCGCCACGGCCACGACGGCCGTGAAAACCTTGCATAACCCGGGGACGGCGTCGTGCACGGGCGCGCCCGCGCCGCTGGAAACGCCGCCGGGTCCGCGGGATGTCGGCCCGCCCCGGACAGCGGATTCCAGAAATTCGCTCATCCTCTCCGCCGCCTCGTCCGCCCGTTCCCGGGCGCACGAGATCAACGGAACGGCCCCCTCGCCGGTCCGAACCGTCACCGTCCGGGTGTTCTCCCAGAAAGCGGGCTCGGAGCTGAAAATCTGAAACTCGTCGAAACGGAAGGCGTCTTCCCTTTTTCGGAAGAGCGCTTTCCGGGTCCACACGAGGGTCCGGGCGTCCTTGTCGAACACAAGGACGATCCGGTAATCCGCCGCGCACAAAAGGACCACGCTCCCCAGCCACACCAACGCCGCCGCCGGCAAAGCCAGGGAAACGTCGCAACGGGAGAGATCAAAGACCATGACCCCGACGGTGAAAACAAAAAAAACCGCGGCCAACACCGCAAACACAATGAGGGCGAAAAGTCGGTCCTCGCGGAGGACCAACCGCCGATCCGTTTCCTCGATTTTCATTCCGTTCCTCCCGGCCGGAAATCGCCGATCTCAAGAGGGACGACCGAACCAAACACCGCCGGACCCCGTCTTCTCCCGAGAGACACCCCTTATTATAGGTAGGCGACAACCTCTTGGAAACATGTAAATCGGTTTCAGCTTCCCTTCGGTTCTCGTCCCAACCGCTGCTTGAAGGGGGGCGATCCCGCGTTAATTCTTTCCAGACAAGGCGGGGATCGACTTCGCTCCGCCGCTCGACTGGTTCGGGGCGGGCTCGCTCGAAGAATACGGGTATTCTTCGAGCGACCACCCTGCCGCCAGGTATGATCCCTGTTTGTAGGAAGGGAAAAGGGGGGCGAGAAGATACGCGCCACCAAGGAATAATCGCCGGTAGATTATAGTTATTGTGACTATTTGTTGTAACTTGTGACATTGACATCCTTGAATTGCGGGGATATACTTGCTTTAGTCTTCGGTAACGTATCATCGTCCCATCAGGGGCTTCCCGGACAAAACCAAGCTGTCTCACACGACACGTCGTTCGATTCGGCGGGTATTTTTCGGAATCCTACTCATAAAAACGGCGCGTATTTTCTGGGGGAAATTTAAATGAGACAGGACCGAGCAGTCTCATTTTTTGTCCATCTCTCATCCCTGAAACCCAACGGATTTTTTCCGCCCCTCCCCGGTTCCCTTCGGAAACTCTTTTTCATCCTGACCGCGGCCGGCCTGTGGTCCCTTCTCGTCCCCTCTCTGCGCGCGGACACCGCCGCCCTCTCCGTGCTCGACGGCTGGTATGCCGCCAGCAGCGCCACTCTCTCCTCCCTGGGCCACGTGACTCGGTTGAACACGGAAGACAACGGCCTCGACGTCGCCCTCGCCCCCGGAAAACTCCTGAGCGCCCACAAATGGATCGGCGTTCGTTTCAGCGCCTTCACTCTGCCGGACGGGTACCTTTATGCGGGAGTCACCGTCAAGTTCCGGATGCGGCGGACCGGAACGCCCACCGAAGTCTATTGCGACGTCAGTGCCTCCTCCACCACCACCAAATGGTCCGACGCGTTTCAGGACAATGAAACAGGCGAAAACATCAACATCACCACGCACACTTTAGGCAGCGCCAACTTCGCGGAATTCAGTCACAACGCCGGCGGCGTCGTGACCAGCACCCACCAGGTCAATTCCATGGAGGTTTTGCTGCGCAACGCCGATGCCTCCCCCTCCGTGTGGGTGGACACCGTGAACGTGGAGGTCACCTACACCAAGGCGGCGACCGTTCTGACCGCCGAAACCGTGGACGACGACCTGGACGGAAAAATAGACGCGTACCACGTCACTTTTTCCACAAAAATGATGGATTCCTCGCTGGCCGCTACCGCTCCCGGGTTCGCGGTGGCCGGTTACACCAACCTCACGTTCCACAGCACCGGCACCCCCGCCCACGCGGACACCGCCGACGACGCCGACATCTACCTGCGGTTCGCCGAAGGAACGACCGGGGACACCGGCCAGACGCCGGACCTCACCTACAGTTCCTCCACGGGCGCGATGTTCACGCTTTCGGGATACCGGCTCCTGAACGTGGCCTCCGGCGACGTGACCGAAACCGACAAGGCGGCGCCGCAGATGCTGTCGGCCACGGCCAGCGACGCCTCCGGCGGCGGAGGAGGCATCCAGGCGGGCGACGTGGTCCAGATCATTTTCAGCGAAAACACCACATCCCCGCTCCTCACCAGCGCCAACATCAACGCGGTGTTGTCTCTCAGTTCCGCGCACACCTGGCTGGACGCCTCGAACGCCCTGGGGTCCGCCGTCTGGGAGCAACCCAACATCCTCACGGTGACCCTGTCGGCCGCCGGCGGCCCCCCCACCGTGGCCGTGGGAGACACCCTCACCCTGGACGGCGCCACCGTGAAAGACGCCGCCAACAACGTTTCCGCCGGCAGCCGCGCCGTCGGCGGCGACTTCGGCTCGGACAGCACGCCGCCGGTCATCGCCTCCCGCGAGACGGCGGACCTGGATTCGGACGGCTGGATCGACGCCATCCACGTGACGTTCAACGAGAAGATTCTGGACTCCAGCGTGACCGCCGCCGATTTCGATGTGGCCGACGTGACGGGGGAATCGTTCGCCTCCACCACCCACGGAGACACCATCGACGACGCGGACATCTACATCACGTTCACGGACGGCCTCCTCGGCACCGACGCCACGCCCACCGTCTCGTTCGCCAGCGGGACCTTCTGCGACCTTTCAAACAACAAGATGGCGTCTTCCCCCGCCACCCCGTCGTCCGACAGGGCGCCGCCGGCTCTCCTGTCGGCCGCCGCCGACGACAGCGCGTATCTGGCGACGGGCATCGACGGGGACGACACCGTCACCCTGGTCTTCAGCGAAAAAACCAACGCGCCCACCGTCGACGCCTCCAACATCGACGCCGTCCTCCCGCTTTCCGGCGGACACACCTGGAAAGACGGCAACGGCACCGTCGGGGGCGCCGCCTGGAACAGTCCCGCCAAAAATACGCTGACGGTGCAACTGAGCGGCGGCGCCGGCCTCCCCACGGTCGCCGTGGGAGACACGCTGAGCATCCCCGCCGGCCTCATCGAGGACGTGCTGGGGAACAAAACCACCGACGCGGCGCTGATCGGCGGAACGTTCACGGGGACGGACACCACCCCGCCCCAAATCCTTTCCGTTTATCCCGAAGACAAATCCGCGAACACGTCGGTGACCGCCACCCCGCGCGTACGGTTCAGCGAAAACATGAACGCGGACTCGGCCCGGACCGCTTTCACGCTGCAGATCACGCGGGACCGCGACGGAAAAAACCGCAACGCTGCCGTGAGCGGCGCCACCGTCTTTTCATCGGCGGACAACACCCTCACGTTCACCCCCGCCGAACCGCTCGAAAGCGGATCGGCCTATCAGATCACGGTGTCCACTTCCGCCCAGGACACCATCGGCAACCCGTTGGGGACCTCACACACCTCGCGCTTCCGCACGCTGCTCGATTCCGCCTCCAGCAACCTGGTGGTGGCGGAGGACGAAAAAAGCCGCGTTTATCTGCCCTCGGGGGCGACGACGGTCTCCGTGGCCGTCCGTATCGGTCTCGATCCGGTTGGTCAGCCCCAACGCGTCGACCCGCAGAAGATCGAGGAAGCCAACCGAAAGATCCGGTCCGACGCCTATCGCGCCAACGACCCGCTGACGGGCGCTCTGCGTGAAATCTGCCTCTACGATTCACAAGGCGCCCCGCTGGACCTCCGTTTCGCGGTGCCGGCCACGGTGTCCATCCCCTACACGGAGACCGGCGGTTTCGTGGACGGCACCAGCCCGCTCCTGCCGGAAGACCGGCTGTCCATGTATTGTCTCGACGAAACGAACGCCCTCTGGGTGCGCATCCCCGACTCGTCGGTAAACACCGCCGACAACCTCGTGACCGCCCCTACCCCCCATTTCAGCGTGTTCGGCCTCTTTGGAAACCCCCACTCCGGAGGGAACTCCGACCTCTACGCCTTCCCGGTGCCTTTCCGTCGCGGGCGGGACAGCGTGGTCACGTTCGTGGGACTGCCCATCGACGCCACCGTGAAGATCCACACCCTTTCCGGAACGCGCGTGCGCACCCTGCCCCGCGCGGGGGGCGCCCAGGAAACCTGGGACCTGAAAAACGACGACGGCGACACCGTGGCCGATGGCGTCTATCTCTACGTGGTGGAAAACGGCGGGTTCCGCGCCACGGGGAAACTTTTGGTGACGCGATGAAGCAAAACGGTTTAAAGTTTAAGGAGAAAAGTTTAAGGGGTTGCCTTTGGCCGATTTTCTTAGCCTTTACTTTAAACTTTGAACTTTTAACTTCTAACTTATCGGCCTCGTCCGGCGGGGAAACCGGGGCGCAGGTGTTGACCCTGGGCGCGGGATCGCGGGCGCTGGGCATGGCGGAAGCCTCCGCCGGACTGGCCGACGACGCCTTCGGGCTCTTTGGAAACGCGGCGGGGCTCGGTTTTCTGCGCGACAGCGAAGTGTCCGCGGCCTATCATCCTCTGGGAGAGGACATCGCCAACCGGTCGGTGGTCTATGCCCACCCGTTGTCTTCGCGGCCCGGCGCCTGGGCCGTCGACGGGTCCTATCTGGACGTCACCGACATCCGCGGGTACTCCCCGGGCGGCGAGAAGACGGGCGACGTGAAAGCGAGCGATCTTGTGTTTGGCGCGGCGTATGGACGGCCGGTGGCGAACCACCTGGCGGCGGGGCTGAGGTTCAAAGGCCTGAGAGAAACCCTGGACGGCCGCACAGCGGCCACCTTCGCCGCCGACGCCGGGCTCCTCTACCGGCCCCCCCGGGGCGCGGGGGCGGGGCTGAGCGTGCAGAATGTGGGTCCGGGACTGGCGGCGGGAGATCCCTTGCCGCGCACCCTGGCGGCGGGGCTGTCCTACCGATATTCGTTTTTGGGCAGCCGCCTCACCGCGGCCGCCGACGAGGTGTTTCCTTTCGACGAGGACCGTTACGCCCGCCTGGGGCTGGAGTGGGTGGTGCAAAACCTCATCGCGCTGCGGGTGGGCTACCGCGAGAGGGACGACCTGGACTCCGGGCTCCGCTACGGGCTCGGCGTGCAAACGAGCGGGCTCTCGTTCGATTACGCCTTTGTTCCGCGGGGTGTTTTTCAGGACGGGCATTGTTTCACGCTCAGTCTCCGCTACGGCCGCCACCGCGGCTACACCCAGGCCGAAAACGACATCGACCGTCAATTCGGCCGGGCGAACAATCTCTACCATCGGGGAGAATATCTCCGGGCCTACCGCATCCTGAACGAGCTTCTGAGCGCGCGGCCGGGCCACGGTCCGGCGCGGGACCTCCTGGCCCAGATCACCCTCACCCTGGAACAAGCGGAAACAGCCAAAGTCGTGGAGGGGCAACTGAAAAAGGGCCGGCGCTACTATCGCCGGCAGATGTTCATCGACGCCGCCACCGCGTTCAAGGCGGTTCTCTTGCTCGATCCCGCCAACGCGGAGGCGACCCGCGCGCTTGCGGAGATCGAACGGCGGTACGACGAGGTGGCGGAATCCATCTACAAGAGCGGCGTCGCTCTCTATGCCGAGGGGCGGTACGACGAGGCCCGGCAACACATGGAACGGGTGCTGGCCTTCCGGCCCGGCCGCGCGGATGCCCAGGAACAACTCCGTCTTATCGACGAAAAACTGAAACGGCTGGAAGACATCCGCCGGCAACAGGCGGTGGAACTTCTCCTGCGCAACGGGCAGGCCCAGTTCGACAAGGGCCATTGGGAGAAAGCGCTGGACGCCTGCCGGCAGGCCTTGGCGCTGGACCCGTCCAGCGAGACGGCCCGGACGCGCGCGGCGGAGATCGGCGCGAAACTAGCGGACAAACATTTTGCCGAAGGCGTGACGTGTTACGAGTCGGGCGATGCGCCGGCCGCTCTGGCCCTCTTCATCAAGGCCCTCTCCTTCGACGAACGCCACGACGGCGCCCTCACCTACCGCCGGCGGCTCGAACAGGAAAAGAAGGCCGCCGACCGTAAAAAAGCCCTGGAACTCAACGAGCGGGCCTTGGTAGAGTATGGCAACGGCCAGCTAAAAAAAGCCGTGGGCCTTTGGGAAAACGCCCTGGCCCTGGACCCGGATCTGACGGAAGCGCGGACCAATCTGGACCGCGCCCGGAAGGAAATGAAATGAAATTGTGGACCAAGTTCAGCCTTTTTTCCAGCGGCCTGGTGGCCCTGGTGATCGTGGGGACCACGTTCTCCATGCTGTATCTGGAAAAACGCCATCTCCTGTCCGAGATGACGAAAGGCATGCATGAAACGGCCAAGAGCCTTCAGAAAGTCAGCGCCGAATCCTTTCTGACGAACAACCGTGTTTCCCTCATCAGCTATATGAAAGAAGTCCGGAACGCGCGCGGGGTGGCGTTCGCGCAGGTGGTGGAGAAAAGCGGCAAGATCCACGCGCACACCGACTCGGACCGGATCGGCCGGACGGTCGACGACCCGTTCGTCCGGCAGGCGCTGGACGCGGGAACGCCCCTTTCCCGGGAAGATTCCGCGGCGCCGGGCGGTACCGTGATCGAGCTGGCCTATCCGGTGAACACCGGCGGGCCGGAACAGGCCGCCGCCGTCATCGGCTTTTCCCGAGACGCCCTGGAAACCTCGGTGCGCCGCACCGTGCAGGAGACGAAGAAACGCCTCCTGCACGTGGCCTTGATCGCGCTGGTCTTCGGCGTGCTGGGGGCGGTGCTCCTGGCCGCCGTCATGACCGGTCCCATTCGCCGCATGGTGGCGGCCGCCGAAAAGATCGGCCAGGGCAAACTGGACACCCGCGTGGAAGTCTCCTCGACCGACGAACTGGGGCACCTGGCGCAGTCGCTCAACGCCATGGCCGTGAAACTCCACGAACTGGACCAGCTGAAACAAGATTTCGTGTCCAGCGTGACGCACGAGTTCCGCTCCCCCCTGAGCGCCATGAAGGCGCATTTCGACCTTTTCTTCCGCGGGCGGCTGGGAACGCTCACCGAGGAACAGAAGGAATCCCTCACGGTGCTGTCCAACAACGCCGCGCGCCTGGGCCGGTTCATCGACGATCTTCTGGACATCGCCAAGATCGAACGCGGAAAGATGGACATCAAGCCGGAGGTCTTCGATCCGGGCCCGGTGCTCAAGGACATCCACCGGCTCTTCCAGCCGCGGGCCGAACAGAAAGGCATCGACCTGCGCTTGGAACTGCCCGAAAAAATGCCCCCCCTCTTCGCCGACCCGGGCCGCACAGGCCAGATCGTCACCAACCTGGTGTCCAACGCGCTCAAGTTCACGGAGAAGGGGAACATCGCCCTGAAAGTCGAGGCCGATGAGAAATGCCTGCATATCCTCGTGAGCGACACCGGCATGGGGATCCCCGAAGACCAGCTGGACCGCATCTTCAACAAGTTCGAGCAGGTCAAGGACGCCCGGAACCGGACCACGGAACAGAAGGGGACGGGCCTGGGACTGGCCATCGCCCGGGCGCTGGCGGAACGGCAAGGCGGGGCCCTCCGGGCGCAAAGCGTTCTGGGACAGGGGAGCACGTTCATCCTCACGGTGCCGGTACACGCCGCACATCCCGGAGCCCCCGCATGAGCCGCCTGCTGGTGGTGGAAGACGAACAGGACCTGCGCCGCGCCATCGTCAAGGAACTGACCGCGCTGGGCCACGAGGTGGAGGAGGCGCCCGACGGCGAAAAAGCCAAGGTCATGCTCCGCACCAGCGGATACGACCTGGTCATCTCCGACCTCATGCTGAAAGAGGTGAACGGCCTGGACGTCCTGCGGGAAGCCAAGGTCTGCGATCCCCACACCGAAACCATCCTGATGACGGCGTTCGGGAGCATGGAATCCAACGTGGAGGCCATGAAACTGGGGGCCTCCGCCTATCTGTTGAAACCGCTGGACATGGACGAGCTGGGGAGGAAAGTCGGGGCCTGTCTGGAACGACGGAATTTTTATCTGAAAAACCAGAGCCTGGAAACGGAGATCAACGTTCTCCGCGCCTCCCGCGAAACGGCCACGAAACTCATGCTGGGCTCCATGATGCGCCTGCTTCTCAAATCGGCCCGTGACATCCTGAAGGCCCGCGGAGGATTGTTGCTCCGCACGCGGCAGGGCGAACTGTGCGTGGAAGCCGCCACCAACGATTTTAAGGACGACCTCATGGGCAGTTCCCTCCCCCAGTTGAACGACCTCTTCGACATGGTGCGCGCGAACAGGCGCCCCTATGCGCTGGAGGGCCGGCACGCCGGCGACCGGCTCGCCGGCGCCCACCGGACGCCGGAAGAGATCTCGGCCGTGATCCTCTCGCCCATTCTGGAGGGCGATCTTTCCTTCGGGGTGTTCCTT